>Ga0364866_10027_pt2 | contig 82262 bp, 66 predicted proteins | sample ExccelAu500001D3_3_FD_206913 | JGI IMG/M metagenome (GOLD analysis project Ga0364866, IMG submission 206913) | Enriched cells from Trout Bog Lake Hypolimnion, Wisconsin, USA - BchlTB.Aug13.5000.01.D3 | ecosystem: Environmental > Aquatic > Freshwater > Lake > Hypolimnion/Profundal zone | place...
CAAGCAATCCTCCGATCAGATCCAGCGGGTTCCAATTCAGGTGTACGCCGAGAATGAGTGACAGTGCGTAAACAAAAATGCTCTGAGCGATCCCACGAATTCCAGCCGACAAAGCTTTCCCAGTGACCAATGCCGCCCTCGGGGTTGGGCTGACGAGGTACTTCTGGAGGATTCCAAGGTCGCGTTCCCAGATTGCGGAAAGGCCGTAGAAGATCGAGGTGAATAGGACGCTTTGGGCGAGGATCCCCGGCGCCATGAAGTCGAGATACTGAAGTTTGCCGGTATTGATCGCCCGGGTGTGCTGCATGACCTGGCCGAAAACTAGCATCCAAAGGGCGGGCTGCACGGCTCGGGATAGGATTTCGGTCGGGTCACGACGCAGCTTGACGACCTCGACTTCGACCATTGCGAGCGACTTGAATACGAAGCTGGATGCAGCGTTCAGCCGAGCCTCCTCGCCGTTCGGCGGGCCCGGGCCGTCTGCCGAAAGCCGCCGGGCTCTTCAGACTCCTTACCGGCGAATTTGATGAAAACCTCATCGAGCGTTGCCTCTGGGTCGCCGCTTAAGGTCTTAAGCTCCGCCGCCGTTCCCACCGCGACCATCTTGCCTTTGTGCATGATCGCCATGCGGGTGCAGAGGCTCTCCACCTCCTCCATCATGTGCGTTGTTAGCAGAATCGTCGTGCCGAAATTGCTGCGAAGCTCCATGATGTGTTCCCAAACCGAAGCTCGAGCCACCGGATCCAGCCCCACCGTCGGTTCATCCAGGAACAGCATTTTGGGGCGATGGAGCATCGATTGGGCGATTTCGAGCCGTCGGATCATGCCTCCTGAGAACTGTCGTACCCGTTTGTCGGCGACGTCCGAGAGGTTCATAAAGGCAAGCGCGTCTCGCGCTCGGGTCTGGCGCTCGCCGGAGGGCACGTCGTACAGCTTCGCATAAAGGAGGAGGTTCTCTTTTGCCGTGAGATCCCCGTCGGCGGAGACCATTTGCGGGACGTACCCGATTTGCCTTCGAACGTGGCCGGGATCCTTTACGATATCGAATCCACAAATTCGAGCTGTTCCGGAGGTCGGTTGGAGCAGTGTGGTCAGAATCTTGATCATCGTGCTCTTGCCGGCGCCATTGGGGCCGACGAGGCCGAAGACCTCGGATTCTTCGACGGCGAAGGACACGTGGTCCACCGCGATCAAGTCATCGAATTTCCGGGTCAGCGATTCCGTTTCTAATAAGCTCAACGTTCCAATGGAGTCTACGCCACGGACCGCGGCCACGGTTCATAGCTAGCTTTGCCCATACCGGTTGTGATACCGGTCGTACCATTTCTCGGCCTCTTCCGCCGGGATTGGGTTCGGCGTCCCCAATTGCATCGCTAGCCATACCGTCTTAGCAACGTCTTCCGTCATGACCGCAGCCTTGAGTGCCGAGCGTGGGGAGTCGCCCCATGCAAAGACCCCGTGGTTGCCCATCAAGATTGCGGGAGAGCGGTTTCGATACTTGAGGATCGCCTCTCCAATATGCTCGCCTTCGTTGTCGACGTAAGGCGCGCAAGGGATCTCGGCTCCGAACTCATCTGCGATCGCCGTGAGGACGAGCGGTACCGGCCGTCCCACCGCGGCAAAAGCCGTCGCGTAGTTGCTGTGGGTGTGAATGATCCCTTTGACGCCAGGGATGTTTCGGTAAAGGAAAAGGTGGTGCGGGAGATCGACGCTGGGGCGGAGGGTCGAACCAAGAATCTCACCGGACGGCACGTGAACCTGAACGAGCGATTCCGGGGTGATCCGGTCGTAGTCCATTCCGCTCGGTTTGATAACCAGCATCCCAGACTCGGGGTCGTAGCCGCTTGCATTGCCTGAGTGCATCGTTACCAGGCCCGTTTCCGGCAGCAGTTGGTTCGCCTTGACGACCTCTTTTCTCAGTTCCATCAACCGCAATTCAAGTTCAACATCAGCCACGACCGAAGTTTACTCATGCTTTGGCGGCATATAGACTCACCGAAACTTGGCAGAATGGCGAATGAGAACCCCGTAGATTGTTTGGCCAAAAGCCCCTTGAAATCTTTAGAAGCGGAATCTTTCGAATACGTCTCTTGGGTACGAGCTCGGCTGGGACAAGACGAATCTCATCTCCCTCCTGGCAAAGAATCGTCATAGACTTGGGTGCGATTCCCATTGCCTTCCCGACCTCTGCCGGAATTAGGACATACCCCTTACCGTCTACATGTACCGAATAGCGACGCCGCATTTCCGAATTGCTTACGCCTTTGAAATATGATCGGCTCCGTTCGGATTCGCAGCACTGGGCGCCAATCTATGAGGTTCCGTGGCAGACGCCACCTGCGTGATGTCCGTCGGGTAGGTTCGATGCTAGGATAGAACCTTGAGCTTCTTCGCATCGAAACTGCAGGTGGTGGATGTTTAGTCGACTAACTTTGGCCAGCGTTTTGGGCAGCGCACTTTTGGTGGGTGGAGTGTTTTCCCAAGGGAGCGTCCCCGCAACTTCGCTTAGGACGCCGCTAGATTTCGGGGCGGTTGGCGACGGGATCACGAACGACACCGTTGCCCTTCAGAAGGCGATCGACGCGACTCAAAACGGAGGATCGCTCTACTTCCCAGGCGGATGCAAGTTCCTGGTACGCGGATTGACGGCCACCGGCGAGATTCACTGGCTCGGGCCAGGAGGGAGTTGGCTCAGCGATCGAGCCGTCGACGGCGCCGTGATCATTCAGGGCGACAACGCCGATAGCGATCTATTGACACTGGATCACGCACCCGATTCAAGCATCATGGGAATCGGGTTCGACGGCAATAAGGCGCATCAATCGAAACCATGCAATGGAATTCGCCTGATCAACTGCGAGTTCACGCGGCTCGATAACGTCTACGTGACCTCCTGCAGCGGAAGCGGGATCCTCTTCGAGAACAGCAACACCGCTCAGACCTCGGATGAGATCGACCTCGTCGACTGCTACTCGGTTCTCAATGCTGAAGACGGTCTCCGGTTTGGTTTCGTGCTACCGGGTGGGCTTTGGTCGCCTGGCGACTGCGAGATTATCGGGGGTCACTACGACTACAACAGCGGCGATGGGATCAATCTCCATGTCTCCTCCTACACCGGCATCAGCGGCGCCAATATCCTCTCCAACGGTAAGGCTGGAGTCGACGTCACCTACTGCACCGGACTCAACATCTCGTCGAACATGATTCGAAACAACATGCGGCAAGGTGTCGTTCTCGGTCAGGGCCCCCAATTCAGCAACTGTACGAACTGCGCCATTATCGGCAACCAGATTCACCTCAATTCTAGGGAGGAGAAAGGGAAGTACTCGGAAATCGAAGTTGGTTTCGGGTCGACGAACACGCGGATCATCGGAAACTACTGCGGAGACGTCCATACCAGTCCTGACTATCCGACATCGGCCAAGTATGGAATCTGGCTTCACGACGGAGCCAAGCACACGATCATGGTGGGCAACTCCTGCCCTGCAGGCGAGACCCTTGAAGGCGGGTTTATGGCAGAACCGGGGGCGACCTACTCGGCGATCGCGAATACCGGAGTCCCCGATACCTATCCGCCAGCGAGCGCGATGAAGACCGAGCATCTTCCATCCAACGGCGGCGATATCGTTCGCCTCACCTCGATTGGGAAAGAAACGACGTGGTTCGGTATCACCGGCGCAAAGGGTGGTGCGATCGTCTTACCTCCTCCTGCGAACCTGATCTCGGGGCAGTCGATCGTTGTCAAAGACGAAGGCGGAGGAGCTGGAAAGAACAAGATCACGGTCGTTGGAAACGGCGCCCGGGTAGATGGCCAACCGATCGGTTCGATCGTCACAAACTATGGTTCGCTTCGATTAAGGTACGACGGCACCGATTGGTGGAGTTGGTAACCCAGCAGGTTTCTCAGCCTGTTTTAGGGGCTTTTCTGATGGCCCCTAACAAGAGTAGATTGGGTGGATGTGGCTTAAGCGACTTGCCATCGCCTCTACATTCATCTTCGTAGCGACCCTTCCCGGTTGCGTCAGCGATGACCAAGCCGCGCGTGAACCAACCGCGAAGAGCCAAAAGGTCGTTCCCGATAAAAGCGCCGAGACAGACCCCTCGATGGTTCGGGATCAGAAGGACCAAAAGGCGGTCGACCAAGACGAAGTTTCCAGCAAGACCTGAGACCGGACATAGGTTCGTTCCGAGTCCCGATCAATCAGAATAGACTCTACCGATTGACGACTCTCGCACTGTTTCGGGTTTGGCTGGGTATCGGAATCCAGTCGTTTGGTGGTGGCACGATCACCATGACGCTCATTCGCCGAAGCATGGTCACGGACTTCGGATGTGTCACCGAAGAGCAGTTTAATCGGGATTGGGCGCTCTGCCTGGTAACCCCCGGCATCAACTTGATCGCCTTGACTATCCTGCTTGGGAAACAGGTTGCCGGAATCCGTGGAGTCGTCGTTTGCCTTGCCGGTTTGCTGCTGCCAAGCGCGTTGCTTACCGCACTCCTAACTGCGGGGTTCATGCTTATCCGCGATCTCCCGGCGGTTAAGGGCGCGCTGCAAGGGATTCTCCCCGCGACAGTCGGCCTCGGATTCGTCACCGCCTGCCAGATGGCGAACCAACCGCTCCGCTCAAGCTACCGTCGTGGCCTATGGCAGACGCTCTTCGCTGCGTTCCTATTGGTCGGAAGCGCCGCCCTCCTTTGGAGCGGCAAGGCTTCCGTCATCGTCGTTCTGCTTACCGCTGGCGGAATTGCGGCTATTGAGAACGTGATAGTGGAGCGATTTTGGCCCAAGCCCAATGGAGTGCTTGAGTGACTCCGGTTTCGTTGTTCTTTTATATGCTTCGAGCCTCTCTGCTCTCGAGCGGCGGCATGGGCAACGTCTCGACTTTGCACGACAACTTCGTCCCAAGGGGGTTTGCCACCGATGCGCAATTCGTTCAGGCGTTGACGGTCGGACAACTATCGCCTGGACCTAACGGCCTTTGGGTCGTGAGCCTTGGGTATCTGATGTTGGGGCCATGGGGCGCGCTGGCGGCCCTGATCGCGATCCTGCTCCCACCTGTACTTGTGATCGGCGTCGAGCGGCTGTATAGCCACGTTCAGCATCATCCCGCGGTTGAGGGGTTCATTCGCGGTCTTAACCTCGCCGTCGCCGGTGTGTTCGTTCCGGTGCTTTTCAAGCTTCTCCAAAGTTCAGGGATCGATTCTTTGAAGCTGACGCTCGTCGCAGTCGCTTTCGGCATTGGCTGGATCCGGCGAATTCCCGTCGCGGTCGTGATTGCCGCATGCGCCGTCGTGGGCATTCTCGCGAATCGCTAACTCAGCGCTTCGGGGTTAACGACGTTCCTGGAAACACCTTTACAAAGGTATCCGATGAGGCTCTCCGCCGCGTATGCGACCATCGCGTTTCTTGTCTCGGTCGTTGCCGATCCGATGTGAGGCGCCAGAGTGACGTTTTCGAGCTTCAGCAACGGAGAGTCCATCGAAAGCGGTTCCTTTTCAAATACGTCGAGACCTGCAGCGTAGATCGTCCCATCCTGAAGTGCAGTCGCCAAAGCCGTCTCGTCGACGACGGGACCCCGCGCGATGTTGATCAGAATTCCCGTTCGCTTCATCAGCTTGAGTTCGCGTTCGCCGATCAGATGTTTGGTTTCGCCTGACAACGGTACCGCGAGACAAACGTAGTCCGATTCGCGAAGCAGTTCGTCGAGGTCGCAGCGTCTTGCGCCCAATTGGGCTTCGGCTTCCGCCTTCGGTGTCCGTGCCGTATAGAGAATCGACATTCCGCAACCCAATGCGCCTCTGCGTGCGATCGCGGCGCCGATTCGGCCCATTCCAACAATCCCGAGCGTTTTCCCGTGGATATCCAACCCAAACCACGCCCTCTCGGCCGCCTTATGCCATTCGCCGTTACGCACTTTTCGGTCCAACTCGACGATCCTTCTCCCCGTTGCCATCAGCAGCGCGAACGCCATGTCTGCCGTGGTTTCCGTCAGCGGGTCGTAGAGGTTCATCAGAATGACCTTGTTCCTGGTGAGCTCGGCAACATCGAACGCATCGTATCCGGTCGAAACGGTTGCTATGACCTTCAACCGTGGGGCGCCACGCAGCTCTTCGGTCTTCACTGGGAGCCCCATACCGATAAGGCCGTCTGCACCACGCGCCGCGGCAAGGAAGTCGGCCCGGTTCGAATCCGTGACCTTGTCGAATACCGTCAGTTCGAAGTGGGATGCGAGCTCGTCGACCAGCGGTTGGGGTGATGGGAAGTAGAGGACGACTTTTGGCTTCATGGACAACTTATGGTGGACGCTTGACAGAGGAGCTGTCTTAGAGTTTACATACCATTCGAATTCCTCGGCACAAGAGTTGAGTATGGTCCCTCTTCGAGGACTCCTGTGAAATATATGCGATCCACATTATCATTCGCACTCGCCGCAGCAATATGCGCGGCCATCGCGCTGCCCGCCGGCGCGCAGAATCCCCAACGACGAAACCCCCGACCTGGTGGCGGACAAGGCGCAGGCGCCCCCGGTGCCGGCGGTCCGGCAGGGCCACAAGGTTCACTCCAACAGGCCGCCATCAAACCTTACGAAGAGGTCGTCACCAAAGAAGCGAAGTCTCAGGACGGTGTGTTCAAAGTCCACCGGATCAAGGACTCCGTTTACTGGGAGATCCCTGAGGACAAACTCGGACGCGTTTTCCTTTGGCAAACCGAGGTCGCCGAGGTCCCTGAAGGCCCGTCTTACCCGGGAACGGCAGCCGGTACCCACGTCATCTACTTCGAGCGTCACGAGAACACGATTTACCTTCGCGAGCAGCACTATAACGTGCGAACCATGGCGAAAGACGGTCTTGCCACCGGTGTCGCGGCGACGAACATCTCCCCAATCCTGTTTGCTTTCCCGATTCAGGCAGAGGGCAAATCGAAGTCGGTCGTTATCGACGTGACTCGATTGTTCTCAAGCGATCCGGCCCCGTTCTCGGCCGCCGGCGCTGTCGGTGGCTCCGGCGTAGACCTATCTCGTTCGTATATCGATCGGATTACCGCCTTCCCCAAGAACATCGAGACTCGTTCGATGTTGACGTTTCAGACTCCCGCCGCGCGAACGGCCCTGATTCATTAACAGCTTGGATCTGCTTCCCGAGAAGCCGATGATGCCGCGATACCGCGACGATCGGGTTGGGTTCTTTGGCACGTCTTTCACGACATACGGTCGTGCGGAAGAGAAGGCAGTAACTCTGACCTACGCCGATCGATTCCGATTGGAGAAGAAAGATCCAAACGCCGCGATCTCCGATCCGGTTACGCCTATCACCTACTACGTCAGCCGAGAGGTTCCCAGTAAGTGGAAGCCCTGGATCAAGAAGGCCGTCGAAGATTGGAATATCGCCTTCGCAAAAGCCGGCTTCAGCCACGCGATTCAGTGCAAGTACGCTCCGACGCGGCAGGAAGATCCCAACTGGGATCCTGAAGACGCTCGATACTCGGTTATCCGATGGGCGCCGTCGCAGACTGCCAACGCGATGGGCCCCCACGTTGCCGATCCTCGCAGCGGTGAGACGATCTCCGCCCACATCATCATCTGGCACAACGTGCTGAACCTCGTTCAGCAGTGGTACTTCACGCAAGCGTCCGGCTTCGATGCACGCGCGCGAAAACTGCCTCTGCCAGATTCGCTCATGGGGCCTCTCATGGAGTACGTCGTATGCCACGAAGTTGGCCATACGCTTGGACTTGAGCACAACTTCAAAGCCAGTGCTGCTTGGACGACTCATCAGTTGAGAACGCCGGGATTCGTATCGGACAACGGCGTCGCCGCTTCGATCATGAGCTACTCCCGATTCAACTACGTCGCCCAGCCCGGCGATGGCCTGAGCCACAGCGACATGCTTGGCCGCATCGGTCCGTACGACAAGTTCGCTATCGCCTGGGGCTACAAGCCGATCCCTGGCGCCAACAGTCCCGACGCTGAAAAGTCTACGCTCGACCGATGGGCTGCGGAGCAGGTCAAGCACCCCGAACTACAGTTCGGAAACTACTCCTATAACGAAGATCCCGAGACTCAAAGCGAGTGCATCGGAAAGGACGCCGTCCGTTCAAGTGAATTGGGTCTGAAGAATATCGAGCGCGTTTCCAAGTTCCTCGTCCCCGCGGCGACGACCTACGGAGACAACTACGACAGCCTTCAAGAGCTCTATTCGGTGCTACTCGGTCAAAGGTCCACGGAGATCGGCCGAATCATGCGGTACGTTGGCGGCGTAGTTCAGACGAACTACCATGTCGGTCATGGCGAACCGGTGTTCAAGCCGGTTTCAAAGGCCGATCAAGCTGCAGCCGTTCACTTCCTGATGGATGCCGGAACTCACATGCCGGCGACCCTTACGAACCGATGGCTGATGTCGAAGATCTATCCGGATGGCGACATCACCCGAGTCACTTCTAGGGAGAACGGCATCGTTGCATCGCTTCTTTCCGAGGCCCGAATTCAAAGGCTCCTGGATAACGAAGCCCAGAACGGCGCCGACGCTTACTCGGTCTCGCAGCTTGCAGCGGACGTTCAGGCTGGCGTGTGGGATGAGCTAAAGCAGTCTCATCCGAGTGTCGACGTCTATCGCCGATCGCTGCAGTCGAACTACCTTGTGATGATCGATTCTCGAATCAACGGTTCCGGCGCCACGAAGTCGGATCTCGGCGGAATCGAGCGCGAAAACCTTAGAAAGCTAGCCAAGCTAATCGACAAGTCGATCCCACGCGCTGCCAACGAGGCAACTGCGATCCACCTGAAGGAAGCTCGAAGGGTCATCAACCTAATCATGGATGGCAAATACCCGCAGCCTCCTCCTCCTGCCGCCGGAGCATTGCCGGTCTTCCAGAGAGGCGGAGCCCAGGACCAAGACTGTTGGCCAGTCTCCACCTGGGAAGAGTTCGTCGGGCGCTAGCGACGCGGTTGGCAAACGAATGAAAGGGCTGGGCCGGATGGCTCAGCCCTTCTTTTTTGGGAACCTATGCCAAAATTTTGGCGTAGCTCTTGACAGACAGCATGTGCCATGCCAATAATTTGGCATGGCATTCGGTTGCCAGGATTGTCAGGAGCGTAAGGTATGGGTAGAAACGGAAAGAGCGAGGGGCTGAGCCGTCGAGAGCGGCAGATTCTGGACGCGTTGTACCGGCTCGGCAAGGCGTCTGCCGCCGACATTCGGGAAGCGTTGCCCGATCCTCCCACCTATACCGCTGTCCGAACTCACTTGGCAATCCTTCAGGAGCGTGGCCACGTCAAGTTCGAAAGCGACGGGACCCGCTACATCTATGAGCCGGTAGTTCCTCGCGATGAGATGGCCAAAAGCGTGATTGAGGGGGTCGTTCAGACCTTTTTCGGCGGGTCGATCGAGCGCGTGGTCTCCACCTTGATCGACTCGGAGGAATCGGCAGTTACCGCCGAGCAGCTTGACCGGCTTGCCCAGATCATCGAAGAAGCAAGGAAGGAGGGGCGATGAACGATCACCTCGCGATTCAAACATCGCTGGCTATTGGCGGGCTGGTCGCCAAGTCGACACTCATTCTGATTCTTGCCTGGTTGGTCGCTCGAATCCTTCGAAAAGCCGATTCTGCATCACGCCACCTCGTGTGGTTGGCCGGGTTTTGCGCGATCTTGATGCTTCCCGCGCTGACACTTTTGCTTCCCGGAAGGGAGATCCCGCTGATCCAGCTTGAACAACCAATCGAAAGACCGACGAAGTCGGACGTGCCTTTGACCATGAAGGTTGAGCCAACCAAGTCAACCGTTGCTCCAAAAGACATTTCACTGGTGACGGCAAGCGACGTCAAGCACCTCGTGGATCAGCTAGAAGTCGATCGTTCGATTACTCCTGCGGTGCCCACAAAACAGGAAGCTTGGCCCCGATTGGCTCTTGCCTTTGGCGGCGTTTGGGCTGCAGGGATGATTGCGTTGGGGATTCAGTGGCTCTTGGGGATGGCAGCGTTGCGACGTTTGTCCTCCGAGTCGAAGCAAGCCGACGAGGTGTGGTGCGAGCCGATCGACTTGGCGAGAATTGCCCGACAAGTTGGCTTGACTCGAAGCTGGGACCTGCGCATCAGCGCAACTTCGGTGCCGCCCGCCGCAATGACCTGGGGAATCGTTCGCCCCGTCGTCTTGCTCCCTAAGAATTCCGTCTCCTGGTCGCAGGAGCGGCTTGAAGCAGTGTTGCTTCACGAACTCGCCCATGTGCGCCGATTCGACAGCGTGAGTCAATTCATCGCCGTCGTATCGTGCGCCCTCTACTGGTTTAATCCGACTGTTTGGCTCTGCGCGCGGGCCATGCGGGCGGAGGCCGAAATCGCCGCGGACGACACCGTGATTCGAATGGGTGTGAAACCATCCGATTACGCTCGGGAGTTGCTTCAAATCGCGGCAGACCTCGGTCATCGACGGCAACCGTTTTCCACCATCGGAGTTCCCGTTATGAAACAATCGAAAATCGAATCGAGGGTCAAGGCGATCCTCGACCCTTCCGCGCGACGCCGACGAGGCGTAACCCGCATTGAGGCTCTAGCTGTTGCAGGCATTGCCATCTTCATCGCCGTTCCGCTCAGTTCGCTGCGGGCTGCAATTGTGCCGGCAAATCCTCCTCCCGTCACGATTCCGGCGCTTCCCGGCGATGATCTGATCCTTGGAAAGAGCACAGACGTCGGAAGCGAAGTAAGAACGCCGCCTGCCCTTCCCAGCCAGAATGGTCAAGGCGAAAAGGCTGCCCAAGATGACAAGATGGCAGAGGAAGCCAAGCTCGCCGCCATCGAGAGAGCGCGAGCCGACCTCGACAAGCAACAAGCTGAGAAGGCGATGGCAAGGGTCGAAGATAAGCGGAAAGCTCAAGCCGACCTGGACAAATGGCAGGCCGAAAAGGCAATGGCTAAGGTCCAATTGAGGCGGAAAACGGAGGCCGATCTTAATAAGTGGCAGGCCGAAAAGGCGTTGGCTCGCCTTAAGTCGTCGAAGATCCAAGAGGACAAGATCCTCGCTGAGTTGTTTGCTAGGGACGCTGCGGTCAAGACCGAGGACGATCAGGTTCTGAAAATCGACCTCGCCGTCAAAGCGCTCCAAAACCAGAGAGCGAATGGTGCTTCAAAATCTCAGAGAGAAGAAACAAAGGAGCTGATTGCCGCCCTCAAGGCCGTAATGGCACAAGCTTCGGCCATGCGTGAGCAGCTTGCTCGCGCTCGGGCAGAACTAGCCGAAGCACGAGCTCGACTCGATCAGGAAGCAAAAGCTATGGCTGAGTTGAATCGATACAACAACGCCAAGAATCCTCCCGAGACGGTCTACTCGCGCCAAGAAAAAGCGTTTGAAATGATTCGTGACGCTCAGCGAAAAATTGAGCTAAATAAGATGAAGGCTCTGATGGATTCCCAGCGACGCAAGAAGGATGATCCGAAGAGCCAGGCAGAAAAGGCTGAGGAAGAGAAACTGGTCGCGAGGGCCAAAGAGCAACTGATGATTGCCAAGCAAGAGATGGAGAAAGCTCGTGAGGACTTTGTCCGCTCAAAAGGCAACACCTTCGACCAGCAGAGTTCGGTGGCCAAGCGTCAATTCGCCCTTGCGGAAAGAATGGCTGCTGAAGTGCAATTAGCAGAGGAGAAGCGGAAACTCAAAAGGGCTCAATCGCTGTTTAGCCAAGGCTTTCTCCCGGCTGAGTCAGTAGACGAAGCACAAGCTAAAGTCAAAGAGGCCGAAGCGCGACTCAATGTCGCGCAAGCCCGACTCGATGCATTCAAGAAGTAGCTGTTTTGGGCTTCTCCGCTAAATTGAGCGCCGACTGTTATCAGAAAGCCGAAGAAAGCCGTAATATCTTCTAGGCGCGTCCCTTCGACGCGCCTTACGGTTTACCTCCGATTTTGTGGCGCGCGTTTGTGCGCGTGGATGGCCTATGGCAGAAAGCGAGTCTGGGACTGCAGAAAAGAATCGAACATCGAAGCAGTTCCTTGACATGGGGCCGATTCCTGCCGCCCTTTGCACTCTTGCCGCGGTTTTGGCGGGCGCGCTTATCGTCGACCTCGTCCAAGATCGAGTAGCACGGCAGATCGATCCAAACATCCGCCATACCTTTACGGTCCTTTTTTGCGCCATCGCAGCCGGGATCCTAGCGGGGCTTGCCGTCCATCGAGGTTCCGCCCTCGTCAGGCGGGTCGCCCAAGCGAGCGAAAAGCAGATACGCCTAGAAGCCGAGCTTCGCCATATCCTCGATTCGGTGCGCCTATTCCTGTGGCATGCCGAGGTCGTCGAGATTAACGGTGAATATCAGTGGGACATGCGCGTCTCCCACGAAGAAGCCGCGCAAAGGCTGTTGCCGATCAAAGTCCCGCCTGGCAGAACGTGGGCGGACTCTTGGTACGAAAGCAAGTTGCCTCAGGACAGCATGAAGAGCGACGACGCGTCGATTACTGCCTTTCAAACCGGTGCTTCGACCTATAGCAACGAATATCGATGTCGACTTGCCTCGGGCGAAATAAGGTGGTTCTTTGAAGACGTCCTCATCGAAACTAGGGGCCCGGGCAAGTTCTATGTGATGGGAGCTTGCGTAGATGTCACCGAACTCAAACGAGCCGAGCAGAGCCTGGACGCGGAAAGGGCTCTCCTTCAAAATGTGGTCGACAGCCTTCCCGACCCGATATTCGTCAAGGACACGGATAGCCGATTCGTCCTCGACAACGCCGCTCACTTGTCATTGCTTGGGATGACCGACCGAAAGGAACTGATTGGCAAAACAGACCTCGACCTCTTTCCCACCGGCAATGCTCAGCCCCATTTTGAGGAGGAGCAGGAGATCATCGCGGGGACCAAGGAGGTCGCCAACCAGATCGGATCGTGGACCGATCGATTTGGGAACGAACAGTGGCTCTGGACCACCAAGGTTCCGATGCGCAACGCGAAAGGCGCGATTACTGGAATCGTAGGGGTCAATCGGGACATTACAGCCCGAAAAATGGAAGAACGAGAGCTCGAAGAAGCCCGCCGAGTCGCCGAACATCACGCGCGACTGCTTGAAGATCAAACTCTGGAACTTGAAAAGGCCCGCGACGCGGCGCTAGCGTCGACGCGAGCCAAGTCGGAGTTCTTGGCCAATATGAGCCATGAAATCCGAACCCCGATGAACGGAATTCTGGGGATTACTGAGCTTCTGCTCGGAACGCAATTGACCGATGAGCAATACGACCTGGCGCGTACCGTCCAGAGCAGTGCCGACGCCCTCCTGACGGTCATCAACGACATCCTCGACTTCAGCAGAATCGAGGCCGGCAAGATGAGGATCGAGGAGACCGATTTCAACCTTCGCGCCGTCACCGAAGAAGTGACCGACCTCGTTGCCGGCAACGCTTTCAGGAAGGGGCTGGAACTGGCGTGCTTCTTCGAAAAAGAGGTGCCAGAGCGGCTCATGGGCGACCCAGCTCGAATACGGCAGGTCCTGACAAATCTCCTTGGGAATGCCGTGAAATTCACCGATAGAGGCGAAGTCGCACTAGAGGTTCGGTTAATCGAGAAAACGGAGGATCAGGCTTCGGTTAGGCTGAAAGTAATCGATACCGGGATCGGCGTATCGCGCGAAGCTCAGGACAGGATCTTTGAGAGCTTTACTCAAGCCGACGGCACCACAACTCGAAGGTTCGGCGGGACTGGTCTTGGACTCACTATTTCGCGCCAACTCACTGAACTGATGGGCGGCAGAATCGGCATTGAGAGCGAAGAAGGACGCGGAAGCACGTTCTACGTGGACCTCACATTCCCCAGGCAAGTCGGAGAGGACAACTCTGGGAACGTTGCTTCGCCGTATTTGATGTCGGGACTTCATGTCCTTATCGTCGACGATAACGCCACGAACCGTCGAGTTCTTCGCGAGCAGCTTAGTTCATGGGGCTGCGAACCGAATGAAGCCACCTCGGGCAAAGAAGCCCTAGAGATGCTCTCCCACGCAAACGATAGTGGCGATCCATTTCGAGTGGCGATCGTCGACATGCAAATGCCCGAGATGGATGGCGAAGAGCTAGGGCGCCGCATTCGCGAGGATTCCCGGAATGAAGATATGCCGATGATCCTCTACACATCCATTGGGGAACATGGTACTGGCGAGCAGATGCGGGAGCTTGGGTTCTCGATGGTTTTGACCAAGCCTGCGCGACAGTCTCAGCTTTTCAACGCCATGCTCTCGGTACTTGGAGAGAGGCAATTGGACCTGGCGCACGATGCGGCAGCCGCAATTGACTCGCGAGAACCGCTGGGAATGACGATCCTTTTGGCAGAGGATAACGATATCAATCAGATGGTCGCCCGAATGATGCTCCAAAGGTTTGGATGCATCATCGAGACGGTCGAGACCGGAAAACTCGCCGTCAAAGCGATGGGCAATTTTGCCTATGACGCTGTCCTGATGGATGTTCATATGCCGGAAATGGATGGGTATACGGCCACATCGGAGATTCGAAAACTGGAATCTGCTTCAGGAAGGCACACGCCGATTATTGCCATGACCGCCAAAGCGATGCCCGGGGATCGCGAACTTTGCCTCAAGGCAGGAATGGATGACTATGTCGTTAAGCCGGTTAGACCGGATGACCTTTATGCCGTTCTCCACCGTTGGCGCCCTACGAAAACGATCGTGTAACTGACAATGTTGGGCATTAATGTCTAGCGCCGTTAAGTTCTGATCCTAGAGTCCCGAAATTGGGTTACCCGGTCTTAAGGACCCTTTAACAGCGACTTGAGAGCCGCTTCAAAAAGGTCCAATCTATTAGCAAGAGGCAGCAAGAAGTGCCCGACTAAGAAAGCAATCGGAACCTAACATGAAGAACATCCAATCTCGCAACCGCAAGGGTTTCACCCTCATCGAACTGCTCGTCGTCGTCCTGATCCTCGGCATCTTGACTGCCATCGCTCTTCCGTCCTACCTCAGCTCGGTAAACGCTTCACGACAAGGCGCAGCGAACACCAATGCACGAGCACTCGCCACAGCCGTTCAGGGCAAGGCCGTTACAGCTAACGCTTACGACACGACATTGGCCGACTATGCAACGGACATGGGCGGCGCGATCCCCCTCAATCCTTGCACGAACTCGACGACCGGTTACACGATCACCGCGACCGCTACAACCGCAACGGTAGCCGCTCAAGTCGGTACCGCATGCGGAACCTGGACGCCAATGACGTTCTCGCTGACTCTCTAAGATATCCAGCTCGCTGGATCGATTGAGCGCGTAGGCTGGAGGCCCTTCTCCTCCTCTTACGCGCTCTTTTGCTGTGTGAAGATTGACTTCCCTTTTGCCCGCGGGTTGGAATGAGCTCATGAACGGACTCACGCCGGCACAGCCTATCCGACGCTACGACGATTCAATGAAACACCATATTATTGCGTGAAGAAATTGAAAGTTTTTTCTAGGCAGAAAGTACTTGGCTGTTAAGTTCTTCAATCTGCTGTCCGAGAAGTAGATATGCGGTCCCGACGACCCATCGAATGCATCGTTAGCGAGAGATCTTGTCGGACCGAATGGATAGGCAAAACAGAAGAACTGTTTTACGGCAAAAACAACGGAAACATCATGAAGGAAACTCGGTCTCTCAGCAACAAGGGCTTCACCCTCATCGAATTGCTCGTCGTCATCTTGATCCTGGGCATTTTGACTGCCATCGCACTCCCTTCCTATTTGAGCTCGGTCAACGGCTCGCGACAGGGCGCAGCGAACAGTAACGCACGCGCGTTGGCGACTTCGGTCCAAGGCAAAGCGATCACGGCTGGTTCCTATGACACCACGCTCGCCGACTATACGACCGATATGGGCGGCGCGATTCCGCTGAATCCTTGCACTGGCACCACCACCGGATACACGATCGCGATCGTTGGCAACACCTGTACGGTTACCGCACAGGCTGGCACAAACTGCGGAACTTGGTCCCCGACAGTATTTACCCTCGGCTACTCGGGTGAGTAGCAGTTCGAAGGGGCGCGTGGCTTGGAGATCCTTCTCCTCCACTCCCGCGCCCCTTTTTCTCGATTCCCTAGATTAGCTTCTGGAACGCGAATACGGCGGCGCCGCGTGCGCCGGCTTTATCGCCATCGGGCACGATTTCGATCGCCAGATTGGACTGCTCCTCACGGAACGGAATCGATTCGCGGATCTTCGCGATGTACCACTCTCGCATCTCGTCCGAGGCCTCGATGACGCCTCCACCGATGAATACCGCATCGGGGTCAAACACGTTGATCATCTGGTCGATGTGCGCCGCAAGTGCCCAAGCTTGAGCTCGAAATATCGTACGGCTCATTTCGTCGCCCTTCTCCGCCATCCCACGAACTTTCTTCGCTGCTTCCTTAATCGGTACCGAAGCCAGAGGGTGGTCCGGGTACTTTGGCAGAAAATACGGAAGCAAGTTGAGCTCAATGCCCGTGAGGCTAGCGATCGACTCAAGGTCGCTGTTCTTGCCGCAGTTGCAGCGGGCGGGAATGTTGCCGCCGGGGTACCAATCTCCAGGCAAAGTCACATGCCCCAGTTCGGCTGCAAATCCGACTCGTCCAACAAGGACGCGTCCGTTGGCAACTACTCCGCCGCCGAGGCCAGTCCCCACAATCAGAGATACCGATGTCTTGGTTGGGTCGTCGCCGAAGCTCTTCCAGTGTGCGTAAAGTGCTGCTGCGTTACCGTCGTTCAAGAAGCTGACGGGGAGGCCAAGGCTCTTCGAGAGGTTTCCGCGAAGGTCGAAGTTCCAGTATCCTTCACCGGAGAAGTTGGTGGCGCCCTTCGAGCAGAGCACGCCGTCCGCGCTAATTGGGCCGGGAGTATCAAGCCCAACCGCATCGATCTCCGATGCCTTCCAACCGGTCATGTCAAGGGCTTTCTGGAAGCCGGCGCAAAGTTGGCTGATACACGTATCTGGCCCCTGAGTTACGAGACTGGGCAGCTCCGCCATCCCTTCGATGAGGAAGTGGCTGCCGTCATATGCGGTTACATTTATCGAATTTCCGCCGAGGTCCAAACCGACGATCTTTGCCATAGGGCGCATGTTCTCCTGTAAGGTTTCAGACTACCCGCAGGACAGCTTCGACATGAATTTGGGTCGTGTTCAGCAAGGGGATTCTGTCCCAGGAGTCACACTGTAGCAGCAACGGTAGTTCGGTTCCCCCGAGGACCACCCCGTCGATCTCATTCTCAAGCCGCATGCGTCCGCATATCTCCAAGACCCGGTCTCGGGTCTCCTGCCTGAATTGGTTGTTCAGTAGTTCGTCAACGTAGATCCGATGGATGTAATCCAGATCTCCTTGCGCCGGAGCCACAACTTCAATTTCGTGTTTCGAGAACTCGGCTGAATAGAACGAGCCCTCCATCGTGAATTTCGTACCCATCAGACCCAGCCGCTTGAGCTTAAGGTCCTTCGCTCTGGAGCACGTGGCTTCGACGATGCTCACCAGCGGAAGTGGTGAGAGCTTGCTCAGTTCTCCAAACACGACATGAGGTGTATTCGCGGCGATAAGTCCGACGCTTGCACCTGCCCGATGAAGGACCTCGATTTCGGTGAGTAGATACTGGACGGCGGACTCATAGTCCATTTCAGCGATCATCGACAGTATCTTTCGGACGTCGACGCTGTTGATGACTATCGGTAGCTGCTCACCTGACGGGTTCGATCGTCGGTGGGTCGCCAGGAATGACCGGTAATACTCGATCGTCGATTCGGGGCCGATCCCGCCGATGATTCCGATCTTTTGCATCCTAGGTCGCCTTGTTGCGGAGCTGCTCCCACTCTTCGGGGATTAGGCTGAACATCAGAGCATTTCGGAGTTCACCGGTTGCGTCCTTGATCGAATTGCGGATAGTCCCTTCAAACACGAAGCCCGCCCTTCTCGCGACCGCTTCGCTCTTTGTGTTCTCAGAAACGCATCGAATGAAGACTCGATTCGCTCCCAACGTGTCGAACGCCAGTCGGGTCAAGGCGATGGTGCTCTCGGTTACATACCCCTTTCCCGCCGCGCTCTTTCGCACCCAGTAGCCGATCTCAAAGGACCGGACGTTCCAGTCGATACGGTGCAACCCGGTTCCCCCAATGAACTTACCTGTCTCCCGATCGAAAATACCGAAGGGCAAATCCTCGCGCAAGTGCCATCGAGCGTGCCACCTTCTCACCAGCGTTTCCGAGTCGTCGACCGTCTTGTGACCGGGACCCCATGGCATCCACGGAAGAATGTGTTCAAGCGACTCCTGAACCGCGGCGAACACCTCTTCGCCATCGCCGGGGCGATAGCAGCGGACCACGGTACGGTCGGTAGTTAGCGCCTCCGGCATATCGACTAGAATCGGATCGTCCATTAGGGCCTATTCTAGCCGTTCGAATTCGACAGTCGCTTTATAATGGTCGTGATGAGCGTTGCCAGCTTCTCTCTTCTAACATCGGGCGGAATCGACTTGGATCCGAATCCGGATCGATTCGGATACTTGCGCGAGAGCAACGATCTTCTCGACGATACCGACGGTTTGCGCTTGCGAATGGAACGCGATGGCTACCTCTATTTGCCCGGATTCCTCGATCGCGCGTCCGTGATTACTGCCCGGCACGCAATCTGCCAAGAGTTGGCCGATGAGGGGATGCTCGATCCCGAGCAACCGGTCGAACTGGCCATCGCAAAAACCGACGTCAACATGTCGTTTCGGCCTGACATCGCGAATGGGGACAAGTCGGGAAAGCTGATTCGTGAGGTGATATACGGCGAGCGAATCATGCGGTTCTTCACCGAGTTCCTTGGGGGAGAGGCAACCCACTATGACTTCACGTGGATGCGGACGATTCCACCGGGAAAGGGCAGCCCCGCCCATTGCGACGTCATCTTCATGGGGCGTGGAACGAAGAACTTGTATACGGCCTGGGTACCGTTTGGGGATATTCCTATCAACGTAGGTGGTCTCCTTTTGATCGAAGGATCGCACCACAACGAGGAGGTGCGTGAAACGTACTGCACGATGGACTACGACTCCGCATGCCAGAACCGGCCTGGCGAGCACCCTCTCAAGACTGCCGGCTATCAGGAATCGGGAGCGATTAGCAACGACATGCGAGAGATGAGGAGCGCAGTCGGCGGACGGCTGCTAACCGCAGAGCAGTACAAGATGGGCGACCTGCTGATCTTCAGCGTCTATTTGGTGCACGGCTCACTGGATAACCACTCCAAAGAGATTCGCCTTTCGACCGATTCTCGATATCAACTCGCTAGCGAACCGCTAGACGAACGATGGATCGGCGAGCATCCGCCTGGACACGGCGGAGAAAGCGTCCGTCCCTCGATCTGCTGAATCGACTAGCTATGGGGCAGGAACGCCACGCGTGAGCCGCCGAAATCAAACACGATCGTGAACGGCTCCATCAAATCTTGTCCAATGTTGCCGGTCAGGTATCGATCGGCGAATGCCCCAACTTTTGCGAGTGAAAACACGGCTGAAACCTTCTCGAATCGGTGGCCGCCAAGCTCAAACCAGGCGAGATTGCCCATGCGAGCTTCGGTGGTTCCCCCAACGCCCGCCATCCCCGCCGCGGTCGTCTCTCGGCCATCGAGCATGTGGTACTGAGCGACCGCAGGGGCATGGAACGTCACCGAACCGTTTGCTCCCGTGTCGAGCCGAAACCAAGCCTTATGATCGCCTTCGAACGAGGCCTGTACGACTGGATTGCCCGAACTGAATTCCATCTTTGACCAATCCCCTCGTTGAAGATGAAAGTCGGTAACGTTATCGACCTCGACCGAAGGTGCTTTCAGGTCGATTTGCACGATAAACCTTCGGAAAAAGTCGAAGCCGACAATTCCCGCTAGCTTGACCTTGAAGATGTCGCTCAGTTGATGGAGGTCAACTTCGAGGAAATTGACGTCCTTCATCGTGGCGGGACCGAGTGTGAAAGTGCTCGTCGTTCGAAATGGAACTTGAACTACTCCGCCGACTCCAACCACCGATTCCTTGCCAATCTTTGGAAGGGCAAGCGAATCGGCAGTCTTCTGGTCGATCACCATCGAATCGGCGCCACTGTCCAGAATGAACCACCCGACATCCTTCCCGTTAAGCCTAGGGTGGACGAGGATGTGTCCAGAGACTGCGCGCTTTGTCTCAATCGCGGCGGGAACGGCGCCGTCGTAGGAGACGTCGATCGGGGTCGTCGTCGGCATCGTGTAAGCGCTTGAATTCGATTCGCCAGTGCGGGCGTCTTCGACGCGGTACGTATCCGTCAGCCCCTCGTCGGTGACTTTGGCAAGGAATGGAACTCTATTCGGTCCCGCCTGCCGCCAGTCCGAGAGGACAATTGAGGTTTTGCTTGAGGCAATCTCGAACTCAGCCGATGTGGGGAGCCAGGTTAAAGGGTCGATTCGGACCGTTTCCTCCAACCCCGATACATGGAGGCTCAAGCGAACAGTATAGAAACCTCGCTTCCGATCCGGACCCTCGACATTCAGGTCGATGGGCGCGCCGGGCTCAAGCCATCGGTCGGTCAATAGAAATAAGAGGGTCTCCACCCGATCGACGTCTTCAAACGCCAAATGCCGAGTCGCTCCACTCGAGTCGACTTGCCAAAAGCTTTTGCCGTCGTACCCAAGCGTCTGACCGAGTTTCCCGTCGATTCGCTGGCAAAAGCGGCCACTCGGGCTGAACTCAAGCTTATATTTGCTGCTGACTCCGCGGAAATCGGCAGTTCCCGACAAGACCGTGTCCTTCGTCGCTTGCCCCGAGGTGACAAACAGGGCTTTACGCACGTTTGCGAGCACATCGACGGGCCTAAAGGCGCCTCTTGAAAGTAAAACGGCAAGGAGTAGGGAGGTCATTTTGGGAATTGACAGTTAGTTTAGCTGTTCAAAGCTGGACCTTCAGGGGCCTATCGTCGGACCAGGTCACCGGCTTGTGATTCCCAATTGTGACTTGGATCGGGTCGGGAGGGCCGACGCGCGAGATTTCGACCGACTTCCGAGTGGCGTGTACCGAAAGGGTTAGGCTGTGCCAATGGATCTGATCGATCGAGAATTCGGGCCACTCTTTAGGGAGTTTTGGTGAGATCGCAAAGCCGTCGGCGCGCGGCTCAAACCCCATGAATCCATCGAGGAGGACGTGGGGAAGGAGGATGCTTTCGGTGAACTCATGGTCGAGGCCAAGGCCGCCTGGCGTTCCGCTGCCCTGAAGGTGACCCGGACGGGTTCCGTCGTAATACTTTCGGTACCCTCCGGCAGCCGACACCTCGGCGTACCAGAAAGCGATCTCGCGAAGTCGATTCCAGGCATCGTCCGGTCCCAAGATCTTAAGCCGCGACATTAGGTCGTGATACGACCAACCGAGAACGGCGCCGCCGTCCTGAACCTGGTCGCCCCAAGGGATCGATTCCGGCGCCGACCATGCCCAGATGTACCAGTCGATGTTTCGTCGCGTAGTCGCGCGAGGAGCGAATCGCCACCGGTAAATGTCAGGTCCAGTCGAAGTGTCGCTCCCGACGATTCTTTCGCCTTTGATCCACTCCAAGATCTGCTGGGCGTGCTTTTCGTCGGCGTATCCGTAGGTAATCGCCTCCAGATTGAGGAAGGTGTAGCCGTAGTCGTGCTTGATGCCGGCGGTATCGATGCATGCGATGAACCGTTCCGTTACCGGGTCCCAAAACAGCCGATTTCCTTCGCGCTTAACATCCTCGGCTAAACCTTCTAGCCGCTCGACCGTCATCGCCTTTCCCGGCGGATCGATCTTCCAGGTCGGATGGAGTTTGATCTCCTGTTCCAGTCGAGCCATGGTGCGGAGAGCGCCATAGAATCGTAGCGAAGCGTAGCAGTCCAAGTTCCCGAACGGAAGGATGTCCCAATAGTTGTCTCCGATCCCCTGTCCGGAAACGATGACCTTCTTCCCCTCCACGTAGGTTATTCCGCTCCGACCGTTGTGTCCCACCCACGTTGTCTTGATCGCCTTCGCTTCTTTTCCGTGCTGCTCGTTGACGAGGTAGGCAGTTGCGGCTCGGATCCGCGCAATGTTCGATCGGAGGAAATCGACACTGCCAGTCCAGTTGAAATACGAAGCACACCCGTCGATGAAGCTCGCGTTGTTCACGTTCTGGCGTGTGTCGTACTGAGAGAAGAGGGCCTGGATGATCACCGTCGCTGCCGGCGGGTTGTCGAAGCTGATCCTAAGGCGCGTGACTTTGCCGGTCCATTGAGGGTTTTGATAGAGCGGAATGACCGTAAATGTGATCGCTCCCGGGTCGGCAGGATCGAAATACATCCGCCTCGTCTCCGAGAATCCAGACTCCTGTTCGGTTGCCCACTCGATATAAGGATGGGCATTGGCCAAACCGATCGCTTTCCAACGAAGCTGTACGAAGGGCGCTTGAAACGTGTCGATCGTTTGCTCGGGGCTCACGATCTTGGCGCCGGTGCCGTCGAGTTGAAGCTGCCATCCGTCCGCGGTCAACCCAAGGTTCGAGGCGCCCGCTAGTTCCCATCCCTTGACCTCGCTAAGGGTCTCCGGCCGCCAAGGAGGACCGACTGTCTCGCGGAACGAGAAGTGCCACCCAAGGCTCCCCGTGCCTTGCGACCAAAACGGGAACGGCCAGCCTAGCGGGTGAGCAATTGAGGGGTGTTGGTGCGTTGCGACATAACCCTCGTTGTCGAGAATTCGAGAGGAGAGCGCTCGTCCCCACACGTCTCGGATCTCGACCATTCGCGCGTTCGTAGATACCGCCGGCCAAAGTGTCGGATTTGGAATCCATTCGTCCCAAAGCGTCGGACCTGGGCCCACGCCATCGTAGTGCTTCCAGAACATGTTCCGGAGCGCCTCCATTTCAGGATCATGCCCAGGAACGGTGAAGTGGGGAAAGTCGTCGGGTGGGGCTTGAGCAACGCACAAACTGGGGACAGCAATCAGAACCCAAAAGACCAGACTCGCCAGTACCAGGCGGGCTCCATGGGTAGTCGTTGTTCGCCTAGCTTCGTTGCGCATGCGTATCAGATTGCCTGCGCGCGGATCGTCTTGGCCCACGCGGATATTAAGTGTAGTGTGATTGAGTTCAAGTCGGAAGGTCTACGGGAAGTCTTGCGTTGATTGGGGCGGTGGAGTCGTTCAGAATTAGTGGAGCTTCGAGGATTAGGTGCCTATACGATCTCGGTTCGCCGTGATGCATGCGATAGTGAAGCAATTCCGTCGCTAAGTGCCCAATTCTTTCAAATTGCTGCCCGGCAGACGTGAGATCTCCTCCGCCAGGCAACCATCGCAGCCAACCGTCGAACCCTACTAACGACAGCTGTTCGGGAATCTTGATACCCATCGACGTCAAGATCGGGATCATCCTAAGCGCGATTTGGTCGTTCACAGCGAAAATCGCGGTCGGCGGAACTTGAAGCCGAAGGAGGCGCTCGATCGCGACACGAGTCGCGTCTTCGAACGTCGTCCCAGTCAGATTGACCGCGGTGAGCAGTTCTGGGTCGAAGGCGATATTTCCATCGGCAAGAGCTGCTTTGTACCCCTCCTGGCGCTCGTAAACGCTCGACACCGGGTCTAGGTTGCTCAGCATTCCGATTCTTCTGTGCCCAAGGCTCACCAGATGGTGGACGGCGATCCTTGACGCTTCGAAATTGTCGGTTCCGACATAGTCGGCTTCGAAGCCCTCAGGCGCCTCACGGTCAACGAAAACGAGCGGAATTCCCGAATCCCGAACCGATTGAAGAGCGGCCATGTTCCGCTTTCCTCCGATGTACCAAACGATTGCTCCGCATGCCATAGGGTCAGCGGCTATGTTAAGCAGTTGCTCCCTCTCCGAGTCGACCCAGGACATCGACCTCCCGCCGGTCGGCGTCGAGATCACGAGGTTGACGTCGGAATCGGTGATCCCCTTTTGGACGCCCTTCAGCAACTGCGAAGAGATGAAATCGCTGACGTGCGGAAACACGACGAGGTACATCCGCTTGTCTTTGATCGGTCGTCGCGCCGTCGTTTTTGCACCGGCGATTACCACCGGTCGACAACGGGGCTGGCAATCGAGAATCCCCTCGCGGCTCAGATCGGCGATCGCCTGGCGTATCACTTGGCGGCTGACCTTCATTTGGTCTGCCATATGGCGCTCGCTTGGGAGCCTTTGGCCAATCCGAAACTCGCCTTCGCGAATACTTCGCCGCAGTTCCTCAGCGACACGAATTGGAAGCGGCGTATCTGGCATATTTGGTCCAGTAGTTTAGACCAAACGGTGGACCAGAATGGGCAGAAGTGTAAGAGCGTTACAAGCGTTGGAGCGTTCAAGGGAAAATCGCAACCTCGCTCCTTCGGTTTGCGAATTACGTATAAGCGCAATTGCGCGCGGAGGAAGTGTTATGTTCATTCAGGGCGACGTCTTGGCATTTGTATCCTTGCTGATCGGCACCTGCATTTCTGGATGGTGCCTTACGATGGCGTACGGCCTGCTGTTTCCTGCTAAGAGCTGGGTCGCACAGCGCGAGATCACGACGAATCCCTGGAAATGTCTTGGGCGAGGGGCCCTAGTGGTCTTCACGGTTGGCCTACTCGGTTTGGTCCTAATCAGTGCAGTTCCGAATCCGCTAATCAAGCTTGTCGGCTGGGTCATGCTGCTTTCCGTGTTCGCGGTTGCGGCATTGGGAATGGCGGGGATCGCCCTCAATGCAGGTGAACGCCTACGACGGATGGCCCCTGAAATGAACCCATATGCCGCGTTTTCGCGGGGTAGCGCCATCCTGATCGTCGCTTGCATCGTGCCGATCGTCGGTTGGCTTGCGTTTGCTCCCGTCCTCTATCTCGCTTCAATCGGCGCAGGAGTCAAAGCGATCCTGACGCGCGTTGAAGAGGAAGCGACGATGCCGCAGACCGAGACCGCCTGATGAAGCTCTCCCGCCGGGAATGCCTAGAACTCGGGGCGCTCGGAGCGGCTGGAATCGCCGTCGGGGGATGTGCGCGCGTGGCAAACCACTTCGCCGAGCATCACCGCGACGCTGCACTGCCTGCGGGCGAAGTCGACGAAACCACACGCCTTGTCAATCGGCTCACGTTCGGCCCTCGCCCTGGCGACGTCGCTGCTGCAAAGAAACTCGGTCAGGTTGCGTACGTGGAAAGTCTCCTCAAACCGGACGACAAGGAGGATCTGCGCCTCCAGTTCCTTCTGAACCGGCTTGACGTCTTCCAGATGGACCCGTACGAGACACAGGACATACCCGAAAACGAAGTCATGCGCCAGCTTCAGCAGTCGGCAATCCTCCGTGCCACGTATGGACAACATCAGCTCCGAGAGCGGATGGTCGACTTTTGGACGAACCATTTTAACATCTATGGCCGGAAAGGGCTCGCCGCTTTTCGGAAAGCCGCGGATGAAACGACAGTGATACGGAAGCACGCGCTGGATACCTTCCCAAACCTGCTCAAAGCGTCTGCCCACAGCCCTGCGATGCTTATCTTCCTCGACAATCAAGGGAATGTGGCAGGACGACCGAACGAGAACTACGCACGTGAAATCATGGAACTCCACACCATGGGCGTCAAAAGCGGATACACCCAAAAGGATGTGCAGGAGGTCGCCCGGTGCTTTACCGGGTGGGTGGTCGAGAGACGGTTCCTACGTCACCGTTGGGCATTCCGATTCGATGAGGAACTTCACGATAACGGGGTGAAGCACGTTCTTGGACAGACGATCCCTGCTGGCGGCGGTCAGAAGGATGCCGAAACGGTACTCGAGATCTTGTCCGCCCACCCCGCCACCGCGCACTTCATCTCCAAGAAGATTTGCGACTACTTCTTGGGAACCGACGGGGACAAATGGCTGGGGCGAACCGAGAAGACCTACCTCGCAACGAAGGGGGATATCCCAGCGATGCTCAGGCCGATCCTGACGTCGTGCGAACTGATCGAGTCGCCACAAATCCTGAAGCGACCGTTCGATTACTTGGTTTCTGCCCTCCGATCTCTCGATGCCGATACCGATGGCGGGTCGGCGCTTCAGGAGCACCTCGTGAAGATGGGCGAACCGCTTTATCAATGGCCGATGCCAGACGGCTACCCGACTAAAACTTCGGCTTGGACCGGATCGATGCTCCCTAGGTGGAACTTCGCCTATGCCCTCTCTTCCGGTCAAATAGGCGGCACCGGAGTCGATTGGGGCCGTTTGCAGCACGACGGTGAAGCTGAAAAGATGTTCGAGTTGACTCACGCCCGGCGGGCGTCGGCCAACGATCGCGAACTCGTTCGCAAGGTCGCAGAGGAGTTCAATCAAGGAGACGACGGGGTCGTCGGGGCAGGGTTCCTCTGTATCGCGTCCCCGTCGTTCCAATGGAGATAAGTCACACCCATGAAGCATAAAGACTGGTGGAGTTGCGAAGATCTTCGACAAACGGAGGCGCAAAGGGTGTGGCGGCCAAGTCGTCGCGGTCTCCTGACAACCGCCGCATTCGGTCTAGCCGGGTGGGCGGGAAAGAACTCCGCCCTCGCCGATCTGGCGATCACGACGAAGGGCAAAGAGAAGCCGCACGACGTTCTTGTGACGATCTTCCTTCGCGGCGGCGCGGATGGGTTGAACTCCGTCGTGCCTTACGCGGAAGACGACTACTACCGTAATCGACCGAACCTATCGATTGCTCCGCCTTCCGACAAGCGGGCAAACGCCTCCGCCCGGATTGTCGACCTCAACGGGTTTTTTGGCTTTCATCCTGCCTTGACGCCGCTGGTTCCGTTCTATCGGGAGGGGAAACTTGCGATCGTCCATGCGTGCGGCTCACAGGACGGCACCCGATCCCACTTTCAAGCGATGGCCGCCGTCGAGCGGGGTTTGGCCGCTGAGGGACCTGGACCTGCCAGCGGCTGGATTGCCCGGCACCTGGCTTCGACAGAGCGCACAGAAGACTCACCGCTTCGGGCAGTCGCATTCGGGGGCACTCTGCCCGACTCGCTTCGCGGAGCCGCGAACACGGTTGCGCTGGAGTCACTCACCGACTTCCAACTACAAGCGCCTGAGGCAAAGCGCAAACACTACCAAGAAGCGCTGCTTGGGTTGTACGAGACTGGCAATGACGAAGTTGCCCACGCCGGGCAGGAGACTCTAGCCGTGCTAGACACGCTGCATAAGATCGATCCCGCCCAGTACAAGCCGTCCAATCAGGCGAAGTACCCGGACACCGATCTTGGCCGTGGGTTGCGGCAGACTGCTTGCCTGATTCGCGCGAACCTCGGGCTTGAGGTCGCCGCCCTCGATCGGGGAGGTTGGGATACACACTACGCTCAGGGCAGCACGGTGGGAATTCTCTCACTATCGCTTGACGACCTCGGCAAGTCGCTTGCCGCCTTCGCGACCGACATGGGAACCGAGATGTCGCACGTAACCGTCGTCGTGATGACCGAATTCGGACGCCGCGTCGCCGAAAACAGCGGTCTCGGTACCGACCACGGTCGCGCCAGCTTCATGTTCCTGATGGGAGGCGGCGCCAGGGGCGGCCAAATCCACGCGCATTGGCCGGGCCTTGAATCGCATCAGCTCGACGAAACTGGAGACCTCCGCGTTACCACCGACTACCGCGATGTTCTCGCCGAGGTCCTAAAAACCCGAATGCGAAACGAAGACCTATCGAGCGTCTTCGTGAACTACACCCCGAAGCCGGTCGGCTTGGTCGCCGGGATCTAGGGAACCAGGGAACCAGGGAACTACGGAACTACGGAATTAGGGACAGGATCGGAATGGAGCATTTCCCCCGAAGGGGGTTGAGTGGCAAAGCGAAGGGTTGGCGCTCCGGCGCCTACCCTGGTGTGAGGAAGGGTGTGGAGATATCCCGCAGGGATTCGGCAAATGTTCTTCGCTAACCGAGCCCATGCTAGATCACCTCGTTGTCACCGATCAAGGGCCCGGTACGACGAAACCACTCCGTGTTAGGTGAAAGCGGAAGTTGCCCCAACGCCCGATGCCTCTCGAAACAGAGGCATCGATATCAGCGCGGGCCCGTTTCAGGAACGCTTTCGGGCTAGGGCGAGCTTCAAGGTGGGCTCCATGGTGGGGATCCAGGGGTCTTTGGCGAAGACTTTTCCTTCTCGATCGATGAGATATCCGAACGGGAACCGGCGGATATTCAGCTTGTTCTTGAACCCAGAGGTCACACCTTGTCCGTCGTTGAGTTGACGAGTGTGGATGTTGTGGGCCTTCATGAAGGCCTCCGTAGACTTCCGCCCGTCGCAGGCGATCCCGACGACCTCGAATCCTTCCTTTCGGTACTTCTTGTATAGCGCCTCAAGCGTGGGCAGGTCTGTTTCACAGTTCTCAACACCTTGTGTCCATGCGTGGATGAACAGCACTTTGCCCCGGTACTGGTCGAGCGAGAACGGCTTGCCCTTCAAGTCGAGTGCGTGGATTTCGGGGAAGCGATTGCCGACGAAGATATTCGTCTCTGCCGCATACATCGGGGCGAGCTTTGCCAAGGAAGGTGCTCGCTTCATCGAACCTGGATGGAACTGAAAGTCGGAGGCCTTCGCCTGATCGACGACAAGCCGAGTTACCGTTTCTGTGCTCGTCTGGTCGGTGGTTACCCCTTGATAGACTCCATGAAACTGGTCCTTGACCTGGTAAAGCAAGTGGTTGTCCCTGCCAAACGAATATGCTGTTCGCCCATAGCCTTCGGGAAGCGGCATTCCCGCCGTGTCGGTGATAATCATAGTAGTAATCAGAGTGTCAACAGGGACGCCAGCGACAACACTCGGTGATCCAATCTTTGCCCCGCCAAAGATCAGTCGGTTCGGCAAGTCGCCGAGTGCCCAACCGATGCTTTGGATCATGTTTCTGAACTCGCCCAACGGAATCCCGGCTCCGGCAAACTTGCCACCGTTTTTGGGAGTTGCGGGGTTTTGCAGGTAGGTCTTCGGATTTGGGCCGGAGGTGAAGTAGATGAATTGACCATCGTTCACCGCTGATAGGTAGTCGTGCTCCTTCCCATCCCAAATTCATCTTGACCATCGCTCGCGATAGGTTTGGTTTGCTGGCGGATACAATGAGGCGTCCTTTTTCGGACTTCGCCTCGAATTCAATCGATTTCAGGTTCTTGTAGGCATCTTCGACTTTGTCCAAAAGTGCACTTGCCTCTGGACTTGGCGGCGGCAGTGTAGCCTTAGAAGGAACCTCGACGGCTCCTTTTGGCTTTCGGAAAGTAAGATCCTTCTCTGAAATTGGAGGATTGATTCGAAGATCCTCGAAAAGCTCCGATCTCGACCAATCTGATTGCTGCCCATGGGTGCTTCCCGATTGTTCGATCTTGTGTAGGATGTGATCGTCCCTGCCGATCGAAAAAGTAGTGGATGTTGTGGTTCCATTTCGAGTGTCGATATCTTTCTTGATAAGGGTAACGACCGGTACGCCATCGACAACAGAATTCTTCCCGACGAGCAATGGGCCGCTTGCAGCTCCGATGGGTGGTTCTAGGTTCGTCAACAGCATCGATGGAGCCATCAAGCCAATCTTGAGTAGGTGCTGAAGCGCTACCGATCCGGCAACGGAACTGACCCAGTGTGGATTGTGGTCCCGAGTGACCTTATACAGCTTAGGGTTCTTTGGCCATGCCAACGTTGTCGATGTGAGGATTTGAGAGTAATCGATGTACATGATCCACTTCTCAACCATTACGTCCTCGTCAAACGCGCGGATGACCGAGGTTCCGGGTCGCTTGTACGCGATCTTGTAAAGGCTTTGGTTCCCTTGCTGTGTCGTCTTAATCGTTGCTGTAAGCGACTTCAGATCCCGGTATGCCTGAGTCATCTGCAGCCAGATATCTTCGGCGACGGGGTCGCTGCCTTTCGCGAAGAACGCGTCCTGGCTGTGCCGCAAGTTCGCCCTAGATGAAGTTTGAACTTTCCCTGAAACCACCGCGACGGTCCCGAGCGCGATAAGAGCAGAGGTGAACGAGATCCCGAAGCGGGTTACGGTCGACAACCGTGTGGTGATCCGTTGTGAACTGTCCATGATCTTGGCAATCCTCCGCCCCACGGCCGATCGAAATGGGACGACGCCGACCCCGAGCGTCTGTTCTGTGCGCCGGGATTGTGATCCGCTTGCCAGGGCAAGAAGGCAGTCGGCGTATTGGCGGCGCGAAGCGTTGTTCGCGATCACGACCTGATCGCAAAGCTCCTCACTGTATTGGTCGAGCCGCTTACACAACAGCCACAGCAACGGCTGCGGCCACAGCAACGCGCAGGTAAAGCGCTCAAGTAAACGCCAAGCGCAGTCCCGCGTTTGCACGTGCGCCAATTCATGCTCGAATACGAGATCGAGCGTGTCTGCGTCGAATTCGTTCGCTGCCGTCTCACTCAACAAGATCGTTGGACGGAAGATCCCGACAAGAAAGGGGCCCCCGACCTTCGGGTGGACGCGCAAATCCGGCATCGGGAGCCTGCGGGTCTCGGCGAGCCGTTGCAGTCGATCGAACGCTAAGCCTCCTTCGACTCGTTTGCTGGCAGCACGCAGAAGTGCAAGGCTGACCTGTGCCCAGAGAATCCACACTATCAATAGGGACGATCCCATTCCCCATAACCAACAAACTGCCGTCGACACCGAAATTACCGGTGCGTGCGAGGCGGCAGGTTTGCTCACAACCTCGGTCGTACCGATTACCGGGGTTGGTTTCGGTTGGATTGCCCCCGAAGATGGAGGCGGCGAAATTGGTTGAGTCGCGGGAATCTCCACTTCATTTGCCGGTTGAAACATCGCCGCTTGGGAAGGGGCCGGTACGTGGATGATTGCGGTTTCGCGGCGGACGGGGATGAACGGCGCCGCAAACAGCGCGACGATCCCGATCAGACCCGCTTTGCAGGCGAGAGTCGTTGCGGCCGGGCCTCTGGTGCGCAGGCGATGGGTAACCGCAAGAATGCCGATGAGGAGCAACGTGCTCTGTGCCAACAGCACCGTGGCGGAATAGGTTAGGTTCACTTTCGACCACCCTCCTCGGCGTTAGCGTCGATTAACTCGCGAAGTGCTTTGAGTTCATCGGGGGAAACCTCCTCGTGTTTGATGAGATGGGCGACGAGGCTATACACCGAACCGTGAAAGACGCGTGTTAAGAGATCGTGGGTCGTCGACTCCGCAACCGATGATTGTTGGATCAGCGCCCGATATAGAAAGGTACGCCCATCGTTCACATGCCCGACGGCGCCCTTTGCCTCGAGCTTTCGAAGAAGAGTCTGCACCGTGCTGTGTGCGACATCTTCCTTTTTGCACAGTTCGTCGGTTATCAGGCGGGCGGTCACGTCTCCGTGCTGCCAAAGCACCTTCATGATCTCCAACTGCACCTTGCCCAGCTTCACTTCTTTCTTAGCCATCCAGTCCTCACATACCGAAGTAGATCTACCTTGGTAGATTAAGCGTAATTTACCACGGTATACGACGAAAGCCAAGAACATTTTTTGGAACAGTGCGAAATGACAAATCCGATGCGGTAAACCGTGCTTTATGTACATTGCTCTGAGTCCCGGTTGTGTTGGAGTTCGCGCGGAGAATCTCGCGCAGCGGATCGCGGCCGCGAAAGATCACGGGTTTGCCGGGGTCGACATCGATGTCTCAGAGATCGCCGACCTCGTCGATTCGACCAGCGCCGAGGCGGTAAGCGAGCAGTTTGAAAAGGCGGAGATCATTGCCGCCGGATGGGGACTTCCGATGGCGTGGAGTGGCTCGGAAGAAGCATGGAAAGCGGATCTTGCGAAACTACCTCGCCTCGCAAAAGCTGCCGCCGCGATCGGATGCTTCCGCACCGCGACCTGGATCATGCCCGCTTCGAACGACCGTGCCTTCGATGAGAACCTTGCTTTCCACATCGAGCGGTTCAAACCGATCTCCGAAATCCTCGGCGAGCATGGACATCGGCTCGGCCTTGAGTTCATCGGCCCCAAGACGATCCGGAACAATTTCAAATACTCCTTCGTTCACGACATGCCAGGCATGCTGGACATGACGAGCAAGATCGGAGAGAACGTCGGGTTGCTGCTCGACTGCTGGCACTTGTACACGTCTCACGGTCGTGCGTCGGACGTCGCGAAGCTCAAAGAGACTGATGTTGTCTACGTTCATGTAAACGATGCGCCTGCCGGAATCGCGATCGACGAGCAATCCGATAACGTTCGATGTCTTCCCGGAGAGACGGGTGTCATCGACATTGCTGGATTCCTCGATGCCCTCAAGAGCATCGGCTACTCAGGGCCAGTGATTCCAGAGCCGTTTAAGAAGGAATTGGGAGATCTTCCGAACGATGCCGCGCGTCTTGAAGCTACGGCGGCAAGCATGCGAAAGGTGTTCGCAACGCTCGGTTGAGGGTCGAAACCGAATCGTCACATTTTCGTGTAGATTTGGTTAGCCTAACCGCGTCAGCCTCGGAGCCGGTGGTATTGTCGATATCGACCGGTCCAGGGTCCTGGCTGGGCTCGGTGGAAACACTGGTCGAGCAAGCTCCCTTTTGGTGGATAGAGACGCGTGGTATTTAGCTCACAGATATTCGTTTTCTATTTCTTGCCGCTCGCGCTGATTGTTTACTATGCGCTCGGCAAGGCGCCTCAACGCGCGCGAAATCTCTGCCTTGCTCTCCTTGGATACGTCTTCTACGGTTGGGCAAACCCGAAGTTCATCTTCCTGATGTTCGGGACCACGTTTTTGGACTGGCTGCTTAGCCTCGTCATCGCCTATAACTCTTGGAAGTTCTGGAGGGAGTGGAAGCCTAAAGTCGTCGAACTCGACCACAGCGAACGCTCGAAACGGCAAAAGTCGGCCCTAGCCATGTCGATCGTTTCGAACCTGTTGATGCTTGGGTTCTTCAAGTACTTCAACTTCTTCCTCGATAGCTATAACGGGGTAGTGGTCACCGCCGGGGTGCCCCATCTGCAGTGGGACACTTACTTCAGAGTCATTCTCCCACTCGGCATCAGCTTTTACACTTTCCAATCGCTCAGCTACATCATCGACGTCTACCGCGGCGATGCAAAGGCGATGCGGAACTTCGTCGACTTCTCCTGCTTCGTGTCGATGTTCCCTCACCTCGTAGCTGGCCCGATCCTCAAGTTCTCGTTCTTGGCCGATCAGCTTGAAAAGCGGTCGCTGACGATGGACAAGTTTGCACGAGGTTCCGCGTTTTTCATGCTTGGGATGGGCAAGAAGATTCTGCTTGCCAACCCGTGCGGAAAGGTCGCCGACCTTACGTTCAACTCCCATTCCGTACACCCGTTCGACGCTTGGTTCGGGGCAGTGAGCTACTCGTTCCAGATTTTTATCGACTTCAGCGCCTACTCGGACATGGCGATCGGTCTCGGCCTGATGTTCGGCTTCGTGTTTGCAAGGAACTTCGATTCGCCGTATAGATCGCTCTCGATTACAGAGTTTTGGAGACGCTGGCACATATCCCTGTCCACCTGGCTTCGCGAGTATCTGTACATTCCTCTCGGCGGCAACCGGAAGGGCAAAGTCCGAACCTACGTCAACCTGATGGCGACGATGCTCCTTGGTGGACTGTGGCACGGCGCTTCCTGGAACTTCGTTATCTGGGGTGGCCTTCACGGAGGATCGCTGGCAGCGGAGCGAGGGCTTGGCGACAACCACCCGTACTTCAAATTGCCGAAGCTGCTGCGCGGCGCCGTCACCTATTTTATCGTCCTCGTTGGATGGGTTTTCTTCCGGGCTAACGATCTTGGAAAGGCGATCGCTTACCTAGGCTCGATGTTCGGACTCGGCAAAAATCACGCGAGTTCGGCACTGCTGCCCGGCCTAATCTACAAGCCTTTCTATGTACTTGCGTTCATCCTCGCCGCAATTGCGGTTTGGTTCGTCCCCGATACCTGGGAGTGGACTCAGAACCTCTCTCGCCGCAAGACGCTGGTGTGCGCCGGGGTATTCGTCGTTTCGATCATTGTGCTCGTGACCCAAGAGTACAACCCGTTCATCTACTTCATCTTCTGACGCCATGAGTGAAACTGCAACCCCCAAACCAACCCGGCGGCAACACATCACTCGCGAAGAGGAGGCCGATCGCTGCTTGAACCACACCGTGTACTCCCACGGTTCGCAATTCATGGCCGCGTTCTTCTTCCTTCTGGTCGTCTTTGGAGTCCCGATCGCCCAGCATGTCGTCGAGATCAAGCAGAACATGGCAAAGCAAGCGGCATGGACCGCGAGTAGCGGTCAACCGAAGCCCGGATTAGCGCCCCAGATCTACGACGTATTCGGACTGCTGCCTTCGGGAGACCAGATCAAGCAGGCGAAAGGCTTCTGGGGATACTGGAACCTGATCCCCAGCATGGAGAGCATCAGCGCTTTCGAGACGTCGCTGAAAGAGAACTCGGTTCTGACGACTTCGCTCCTTTCTCCAACTCAGTTGGCGATGTCCGAATTCCTCGGCGCAGGAAACGAAAAGGCGTATATCGGAAAGGACGGCTGGCTATTCTATCGCCCCGATGTCGAATACCTGACGACTCCCGGCTTCCTCGAACCATCAAGACTCAAAGACCGATCTCGTGGCGCTACCGCGATACAGCCCGACCCGGTTAAGGCGATTCTCGATTTCAACGATCAACTCAAAGCGCGCGGCATCCAGTTGGTCGTCATGCCGATGTCGACCAAACCGATGATCCAACCCGAGATGCTGGTCGGCCCATCGGCAGCGGGCGCCGCCCTCCAGAACGAGTCGTTCAACAAATTCCAGGAAGCGCTAGAGGCGGAAGGAATTCGTGTGTTCGATCCAACTCCGGTCCTCATGGGAATGAAAGCCAAGGGCCGCTCGGATCTATACCTTCAATCGGACACCCACTGGAACCCGGATGCGATGGACAGGGTGTCTAACCAGCTAGGCGAATTTCTAGTTCAGAAATGCGGTTTGCCGGCATCGGCTCAGAGCAGCCTGACGCTTCAACCGCAGGATATCTCGAGCTTGGGCGACATCGCCGAAATGCTCAAGCTTCCTGCCGATCAAACACTTTTCTCGAAGCAGAAGGTGACGATTCAGAAGGTCGTCAACAAAGATGGATCGCCTTGGCAGGCGGATCGGGCAAGCGATGTCATTCTGCTCGGGGATAGCTTCTCCAACATCTACTCGCTCGAAGGGATGGGATGGGGTGGAGGCGCCGGGTTTGCCGAGCACCTCAGCTACGCGATCGGAAGACCGATCGACAAGATCGTGATCAACGCGGGCGGATCGTTCGCTTCGCGCCGAGAGTTGGCTAGACAACTTGCTCACGGCGTCGACCGTCTCGCCCACAAGAAGTTCGTGGTCTACGAATTTTCGATGCGCGACCTCGCCCAAGGCGACTGGAAGATGATCAAGCTTCCCGCGCCCCCGAAGGCAGCGATCACCGTCGCACCACCGGTGGTGGTCCCGACGCCTACCGTCGCCAAAACCCCGGGCACTGCATTCAAGAACTTGACGGTAGAACCGGGCGTGCTCGACTTGAGCTCTCACCAGAAGGTGAAGATAACGATCACGGCGCCGCCTGGCAACCTCCAGATTTCAGTTGTCGGTCCCGATGGAAAGACCGTTCGCAAATTGGCGGGAAGCGGCTCGACGGTCGAGCACACGTTGACTGATCGATGGGACGGCAACGCAGTGAGCGGTAAACCGGTTCCTGTCGGTGAATACACGATTCAAGTCGACGGCGAGCGACCGGATCACTCGGCGATCGAGCCGCTAAAGCAAGTTGTTAACGTCGTCGACAGCAAGAAGACGGGGCCGGTGGTCATACCGCCCATCACTAAGCCAAGGCCGGGAACGACGCCTCCCAAGCCGACGAATACGACCACCGTTGTGCCGCCGAAGCCGGCTGCAAACGAAGGGTTGATGGTCACCGGGCGAATTGCCTCACGGCCTGCGACGCCGAAACCTGGCTCAGTTCCGTACAAAGATTGCTTGATCGCGCTGCAACTTACCGACCTCAAGGTCACAGGTGGCACGGTTAAGGGACAAAACATCGTCGTGTATGTGTGGGGCATGAAGGATAACAAGTTGGTTGACGGCGCTTACTCGGTCGGACAGACCATCCGGTTCAAACTCGTGCCGTGGGCGTCGGTCGATTCCAAGTACGGTGGCTTTAATCGCCAAGAGTTGGAATCCGACGATGCGCTTTCATGGGAAGCTTTTTGGGGAGAGATCAAGTAGATGAAAAGATCGAGAACTTATAGCGCGTTGGCGGCGGCATTGGTCGCGTCGGCAGCGTTTGGCGGGGTTCGCCTTGCGGATTTCAAAGGCGATTTGGCTGCGAAGGTCGATGCCGCGAATAAGGCGAACGCATCGGTTGTCGCCGGCCAAGACGGTTGGCTCTTTTTTGTTTCGGAACTGCGACACCTCAGTCTGGGAACGTTCTGGGGAGACTCGGCAAAGGCTGTCAGCAAGGCGACATCTCCGACACGTGCCGATCCACTGCCTGCCATCTTGGATTTCCGAGATCAGTTGAAGAAAGCAGGGATCGACCTCCTTATCGTCCCCGTTCCTGCGAAGGCGAGCATCTATCCGGAACTGATCGACAGCGGAACGATGAACTCTGAGTCCTCCCGCCTCGATGCCGCCGATGCGGAGTTCATTGGAGTGCTCAAGCAGAACAGCGTGAATGTGCTGGATCTCGTGCCACCGTTCCTGCAATACAAGAAGGACCACCCCGATCAGCCGCTCTACAGCAAAGAGGACACCCACTGGTCCGGTTACGGTATCGGCTTGGCGTCGGACCTCGTCGCCGAGCAGGTGAGAAAAGAAGCTTGGTACGTGGGCGTGCCTCAGGCAAAGTTCACAACCCAAACCGCTCCCGCCAAAGTGACCGGCGACCTCGTGACGTTTCTCACCGGCGCAAAGCCGGGACCTGAAGACGTCGTTCTAACGTCGGTGAAGGACGACAAAGGCGCTGCGGTCCAGTCGTGGCGTCAGAGTCCGCTCGTGTTGCTAGGCGATAGCCATAATTTGATCTACTCCGTCGGTGGAGAGATGCTGGCGGTCAGCTCGGGGTTCCCCGAGAACCTTGCCGCGAAAATCGGTTTCGCCGGTGATGTGGTTGGAGTAATGGGTTCCGGTGCAACCCCGGCGCGAATAAACCTTGCCCGACGTCAAGACAATATGGCAGGCAAGAAGATGGTTGTCTGGTGCTTCACCGTTCGTGAATTCACCGAAGGTTCTGGCTGGGCGAAGGTGCCGGTCATCAAAGCAGGTCAGTAGGTTTTTTAAAATATGTTCAAGTTAACTCACAAAATCTTTGCTATTTTGAGTGTCGGTGTCGTGGCGATGTCCGCGGCATTCGCAGGCGCAAAGCAGGGTCCGGACAAGATCGGGATCTTCGATCTGAAAGCGATCCGCTCAGTGCCGCTCGATCCTGAGGTTTTGGCGAAAACTAAGAACGGCGACGTGAACATCGAGCAGGTTCGATTCACGTCGCTGCCCGGCGTCCGAATCTACGCGATCCTGACCTACAAAGACAACGCGAAAGGCCTGGCCGGTTATGTCAAGGTTGAGCGGTTCGGGGCGACCCCGCTGCTCGAGCAGGGCCGAAACGGCTTCCTCGGCATGTCGGTCATGGCGCCGACCGGAAACACCGACCCGAAGCGCATGGAGTCTGTTGGCGGTCCGAAGCTCGTTCCTGGCACCTTCAGCATCGCCGACGCTTATACCGACGATCCGAAAGACAGCTACATCTACCAGTACACGGTAGCTCTCCTTCGGGCGATGGATTATCTAGCTACGCGACCCGAGGTGAACCTTTCGATAACGACCGTAGCCGGATACTCGTGGGCAGGAACGATGGTCGCATTGCTGCATGCCCTCGACGACCGCGAGGCAGCGTACATCGTCTTCCACGGCCTCGGTCCTTACGTGGACGAGAACGGCAACTCCGGAGGCGAACCGTACGTGCTTGGGCATGCCGACACAACCCCGGTCTACCTCAGCCGCAAGAAGTACGAGATGTACTGCCCGACCGCTTATGCCCAGTACGGCACCAAGCCTTTCTTCCTAGGGACGGCGCTCGACGATTACTACACCAAACTTGATGCTGCAATGGAGACGTACGCCAAGCTGAAGTGTCCCAAAGAGTTCGTGTACATCCCGAATCGGCACCACTCAGAAACGTCGCGACAAGAGATGCTGAGCCATATCCCGTGGCTGCAGTTCTGGCAGTTCGGCGGCGAGAAGCCCTCGACGATCGGCGAAGGCACAGTAGCGAACGTCGGCGGCAAGCTGATCTACTCGTGCGACATCGAAAGTAAGTTCCCACTCGTCCATGCTGAGGCGATGGTCGCTTACGGTAAGCCCGGCGACTGGATGGGCAAGACCTGGCATCGCCTCAACCTCACCAAGGTTGGCGACAAGTATCAGGTCGAAGTCCCGATCTACGATCCTTCGGTTCCGTTCTTCGTGATCGGTCAGATCAACACCGCCGAGAAGCACGACGCCGGAAACGGACCCCAGTACATCGTCCCATCCGCCCTTGGGATCACCGCAGCGAACGCGACCTATCCCGACTTGCTCTTCGACCCCGCCCAGAAGGACGACCTCTTCATCCGCACCGGCGATATCGAGTGGAGCGCAGACGGCCCAGAGGGCAAAGGATCCGCAATCGTCGGACCCGGCGAAGAGGGAACGATCACATTCCAGAACGTCGACGGCGCTCTTTGGGGTGGCAAGAAGGTGCTCGACATCTGGCTGAAAGGGGACGGCAAACCCGGCCCAATTACCGCCTACCTCGCGTACAAGTCGCAATACTACGTCGAGATCGGTCACGGCAACTACACCGAAGTCGAGTTGGTACCGAAGGGCTCAACCTTCACCGCCGGTTGGCATGAGTATTCGATTCCGCTCAGTAAAGTGAAGAACCTCAGCCAGGTTTCCCAACTATTCCTTGACCCGAACAAGCGAAGACTCCAAATCGGTTCGATCCTCGTCAAGTAGGTAGACCATGCTCCAATTCCACCGGCTACAGTTCCTAAAAGGGTCCTGTAGCCGCGGATTTCTGCGGCCACACCCGTATTTAGCCGCGTTTCGGAAGTCGCATATGTTCGCCAAATCGCTCGTATTCGCCGGATTCCTCGCACTCATCAACCAAACGCCAGCCGTTGCCCAAATCGACACAATTGGAATCTTCGACCTCAAGGCGATCCATGCGACGCCGCTGGATCCGGAGGTGCTTTCGAAGACGAAGGACGGCGACGTCACGATCGAGCAGGTGCGGTTCACGACCCTGCCGGGCGTGAAGATGGTGATGACCCTCACCTACAAGGACGGAGCGAAAGGGGCGGCGGGGTACGAGTTCGTGGAGCTATTCCCAGTGAAGCCGTTGGTCGCGGAGGCCAGGGCTGGATTCTGCGGGGTCGTGATCTCGCCGCCGACGGGGAACAAGGACCCCAAAAAAGCTGAATCGCTGGGCGGACCCGTGTACGCGTCGCCGTTCAATTTCAACGCCCAATTCGTTGCCGACAAGACGAACAGCTACATCTACCAGTACACGGTTGCGTTGATCAGAGGGCTGGATTACCTGGCGACTCGGCCCGAGGTGAACGTGGCGAACACGGTCGTCACAAGCTACTCTTGGGCGAGCACGATGGTCGGTCTGATGCACGCCCTGGACGACCGCCCAACTGCCTATATCCTGTTTCACGCGCCTGGCTATTACGTCGACGAACAGGGTATGTCAGCGGGCCAGCCGGTACTTCTCTCAACTGGAGGGGCTCCCCTAAGTCTGACCCGAAAGCTGTACGAGATGTACTGCCCTGCCGCCTATGCCCAATATGGGACGAAGCCGATCTTCGACGGAACTGCGCTCGACGACTCCTATACACGACTCGACGCAGTGATCGAATTCTATCGCCACCTCAAGTCGCCCAAGGCGTTCGCTTTCGCGCCCAATCGTCACCATGCCGCAACCTCGCGCAACGAACTCAACGGCTATCAGTGGTGGCTTTCCAGTTGGCTTTTCGGGGGCGATAAGCCCTCTACGGTAGGTGAAGGCGCGATCAAGGCCGCAGACGGAAAGTTGACCTATACTTGTCCGGTTGACTCAAAGGTCCCGTTGACTCACGCCGAACTGCTGATCTCATTCGGGAAAGCAGGCAACTGGCTTGGCCGAAGTTGGCATCGAATTCCGATGACAAAGCAGGGCGATGCGTACGGTTGCGACGTTCCGATCTATAACCCTGGGGTCCCGTTTTATGCGATCGCTCAGATCGAGACCGAGAAGTTTGGGGCAATTGCCAATGGACCTCAGTACATCGAACCCCAATCGCTTGGGATCGCGAAAGCAAATGCCGACTACCCTTCGACGCTGTTCGACCCGAGCCAAAAGGACGATCTGTACATTCGCGTCGGCGGGGTGGAGTGGAACTCGGACGGACCCGAAGGAAAAGGTTCGGCAATCGTCACCCCGGGGCCGGAAGGCACGATCACGTTCCAAAACGTCGACGGCGAGCTTTGGGCGGGAAAGAAATCGCTCTCGATTTGGTTGAAAGGGGATGGCAAGCCGGGCCCGATCCGCGCTTACCTTGCGATTCAGCCCAACTACTATCTTGAACTTGAAAAGAAGAATTACGTGGCGATCGACCTCGTTCCCGCCGGATCGACCTTCCCGTCAGGATGGAACGAATATTCGGTACCGCTCGGTAAAGTTACACGTCTGGTAGAAGTCTCCAGCCTGTTTTTCGATTCGCAGAAGCGCAAGCTTCAGATTGGCCCGATCATACTGAAATGATGACTCCCGCACTCGCCGCCCTTTGCTTGATGGCCCCGCTTCACTCCGCAGGTCAATCCGGATTGCATTGGCCGATGGTTGGAAACACGTTATTCGTCGTCAATGGTATCGACGCGAACGGAACCGCCCAGTTGGCTCACGTGAAGGTCACGGAGCGGCACGGCGTGAAGGAGATCGGAAAGGCGACTTTCGATACTTCGGGCACCTCCGCGACAGTGGCGATGCCTCCGGCTACGACGCCGTGGAAGACGCTGCAAGTGGTCTTCTCCTACACTGCCGACGGCGTCCTTGCTAAGTTCGGCGGACTCGATCTTGCCGTCCGCAATGGGTCGCTGTGGTTCATCAAAGACGGCTTCTTGATGAAGATCGCGCCATTGAAGCCAGGCGATCTGAACGATGTTCAGATTCTAAACCACTTTGAGTCGGTCCTCGTTTACGTGAATGGCTCGAAGCAAGACCGTTCCGTGCTTCCCACCAAAGCGCTTGTGCCGATCGAGGTCGGTCTGGAGCCGTTCAAGGGGACGATCATTGGCATGGCCGCCTACACCCGCGAGCTGTCGTCGGACGAACTTTTCGTGAACGACAAGGCCGCTCAGTCGATGGCCAAGGCGCTGTTCGCCGATACTGCGAAGGTAACCGTAGAAGGCGAACTGACTGCCGTGACCCCCGTCCCCGAGCTTGAGCGGATCCGCCCCTATCGCAGCGCCCTTCTTGCCGAGGAGTACAAAGTCGTCCGCATCGTCAGCGGCCGGATGAGCGCCATCAAGCCCGGCATGAAGATTCGCATCTTCCGCTACGGAATAAAAGCCGGCGAGAAGACGGTGGTGAAAGACGCCAAAATCGGCGACCACCACGAACTCCTTATCCAGCCATACGACAGCGACGTCAAGTTCAGCCGCGAGTTCCAAGTAGACACCCTCGACCCCGACATCAGCATTCCACTGTATGTCGACGTCACCCCAGAAAAGTAGGCATTTGTAGCCGCGGTATGGTTTGTGGCCGCGTGCCCAACTTGTGGTTTCTGACCAATGTTGCTGCCATCGCGCGCCCCGATACGCTGGCAAGAGCCATCCAGCGGCTACACCTCCATTCGGACAGGTTTTGTAGCCGCGGTATGGTTTGTGGCCGCGTGCCCAACTTGTGGTTTCTGACCAATGCTGCCGCCGCCGCGCGCCCCGATACGCTGGCAAGAGCCATCCAGCGGCTACGCAAGTCGTGGACGGGTGTTGTGGCCTAACGAGAGTCTAGGGCCAGCCTTTGTAGAAGCCGCCTGCGATGATCAGGGTGGGGTTCCAGTAGAGGCGGTCGCCTCCGTCGTCGATGCCACTGCGGAAGGCGTATCCGGCTCGAAGTTCGAGGTTGACGGAGATCGACTGTCTGAACATGTAGCCGATGCCGGGGCCGAACTCCATTCGGTTTTCCGTTCCCGACTCAGTCTGACCGGAGACCCAGAACTGACCGACGAGGTAGTTCCACAGATAGCTCTTATCCTTGTACTCCTTCATGATCCGGCCGCTGCGAAGGCGCCAGTCGAAGAAGGTGTCACCGGCAAGGGCGATGTAGAACAGTTCGCCGTAAAGGTCGCCGAACCACTTGTCGTTGCGCCACGAAGTGTAGCCGGCCATGCCGTAGCGTGTATCGGTTTTGCCTTGGTTGACGCCGGCAATACCGTCGCCCATCGAGACTGAGGCGTACATCTTGTTACCGGGGAACCAGTGGCGAGCTTCAAGGCCGACGCTTGTACCGGTAACCGCCTGTGGGTAGGGCAATCCGGTTCCGCGCGTATCGAGCGTCTCGTTTCGGAAGTAGGCGTGGATATCGTCGTCGCCGTAGCGGACGCCGTAACGAAGCATCTGGGTCGAGAAGGTGCCGATCAGTCGCTCGTAGCCCATGTCGAAGTAACCTTCTTCGACCCACTTCCACTTCAAATTGCGGGTGCCTTTCTGAAGATCGCCGAGATCGATCGCGGGCTCGGCTGGAGCAGGCATCTCCGCCTCGATCGAGTTTGGATCGGCTAGAGGTCCGCCCATCATGCTGGCAACCCTTTCGTTAAGGCGGTCCACCTCTTCTTTGGACAGCTCTCGAACGAGCTTTCCGCTCTTCGCTTGGTAGATGCCTGGCTTGATCTTGGCGGCTACTGCAGTCGGAACAGCTTGTGCGACGAGGGTGCTTGAAACCGGCTTTGTTACGGGAGCATCGGCCTTAACAACGATCTTCGGTTCGGCCTTTGTCGGCGTCAATACTTTCGCCGATGTCGCGACTACGTTTCCTACCGGCTGGCTGGGAGCTTTTACTCCGTGAAACTTGGAGAACGCGCTTGCGATCATCGAGGATGAGAACGAGCTCCTACCCATGGTTTGACCCTGGGACAGGGTGACTACGCCGAGCACGGCGGTGGCAATGGATGCTCTGTACTTGTTCACGATCTGCAAATTCCCCGACTGCCCGGCAGAGGGCAAGCCAATGGTACCAGCCTACCCTTCACCCCGACATAGCGACAATTGCCACGTTTCCGTGACATACGCATTACGCTATTTGCTGATATAGAAGCGCCAGGAAGGCTTAAAGTCGCGCGAAAGTTTCACATTTTCGAGGCTGGCGCGGACCATCTCGATCGGAATCGCGTTCTCATGGAGGATCGCATCGTGGAACTGCTTCTCCGTCAGCTTGCCGCTATCGACCAGTTCGTGCCGCATCGAGCGGACCTGAAGCCCGCCGAGCATGTACGCGGCCTGATACAACGGTTCGTACCAACCGCCAAATGAGCGGCGCACTTCGGCGGCGGCGTTGTCCCGTTCGTGACCGACACGGTCGACGAGGAAATCCACGCACTGCTGAGGAGTCATTTTTCCGGTGTGAAACCCGAACGAGAAGATGATGCGCGCACATCGATGCATGCGCCAGAACAGAACACCGACTTTGTCTTCCGGCGTCTTTGGGAAGTTCATATCGTACAGGAGCATCTCCCAGTACAGGGCCCAACCCTCGATCCAGAACGGGGTATCGAACAGCCCCCGATACGACCGGTACCGTTCCTGCATGAATCCCTGGAGGTGATGCCCGGGGATCAGTTCGTGAAACACGGTGGCGCGCGCGAAATGGCGGTTGTTGCCGCGCATGCTCATCAGCTTCTGCTCGTGCGTCATCGCGTCGGTCGGGTACGAGACCTGGATCTCTTCGCCGCCGAGGAAGAACGGGCTGACTAGCTGGCGCTCCGGCGACATCATGCTCATCCGGTAAGTCTCGACAGCGAGGTCGGGAACGGTGACGAGGTCATGCTCTTTGACGAAATGGATTGCCTCTTCGGCGAGGAATCGTATCAACTCCGGTTGCTTGCCTGGCTCGACGAAATCCTGCTTCGTATGCTCCAGCGCCTTCTTCCAGTCGTCCCCATATCCAAGCTCGCGGGAGGCCTTTTTCATCTCGGCTTCGCACCAGGCGAACTCCTTGTTCGCGATGTCGAGGATCTCCTGAGGCGAATAGGGGATCATCGCATCCTCGAGGTCGGCCTGAAGAGCTTCCGTCCCGATCGGATCGCCTATGATCGTGGTTTTGTCGTCCGGTTTGATTCCGACGAGCTTGTCTCGCACGAGGTCTGAATACTCTTCGAGCGCCTTGTCCGCTTCATGGAAAGGCTCTGAGACCCACCAACTGAACATCGGGTCGTAGCCATGATAGAAATCGAACCATTGCTTGAACGTGCGGCAAACCCGTTCGAGCGTCGCTACGGCACGGTTAGCCATGACGCGGTCCGTCTTGAGTCCGCCTTCCACGGTTTTGTGAGCGGCAGCGATCTCCTTCAATAGGTGGTTTACGGTGGCCGCGGTCTTTTGTGGCTCGATCGGATCCATCCGCTTCCACGCCTCTTCCAAGGCGACGATCGTTGGAGCGAACGGAAGGATTGGGACCATTTCATGCTCTTTGGCCGCGTTCTGGTCGAGCCGCTTGAGGGCATGACGCAGGTAATTGTCGAATAGAACATAGTCGACTTGACCTGGATGGCTCATCGTTTCGAACGGCTGTTTGGCCAACGATTTGAGCCAATCGGAGTAGAAAGCGCGCATTCGCGTCTTCTCGTTCACGGACATTGGAATCGCGTACTTTCGATTCAATGCCGACAGGTCCGCCTGGAACCGTTCAAGCGGAAACCTCATCTCACTCGCCGATGGATCCCCTGCTTGTACTTGACTCGTCATTGCAAAAAACGATACCAGAAGCGTGAGAGCATGAAGGACGATCACCCCCGGATTATAACGGGAGAGGCGTCGAAGTGACCGGTGGCTAGTGGTCGGTGGCCGGTGAAATTTCTCTCAGTTTCCGGCCGCGGGCCACTGGCTACCGATGCCTTCATCCCCATCCGCGCTGCCACCTACCGGTCCACCGGGGGTATTCTCTCTTTCCCGTGGCTGAAGTCGTACCAAAACCAGAAGTTCAGCGACTGGCCGCTTACGCGCTGATCGTTCAAGAGGGAAAGATCCTGCTTTGCCGGTTAACCGACTTAACCGGGTCGGCTGGAATGTGGACCCTTCCCGGCGGCAAGGTCGAGTTCGGAGAGCATCCGGATAACGCCGTTGTGCGTGAGGTACTCGAGGAAACTGGCTTGAAGGTATCCACAAAAGGCGTGCTGACGGTGAACTCAGAACTATTCCATTTCACCGGCACTCGAATGCATGCGATCCGATTGATCTATAGGGTCAACCTCGAGGGTGGGACGCTACGATACGAACTCGGCGGCACCACCGACGTATGCGAGTGGTTCACGGTTGAGGAAGCGCGGAAGATTCCGCTCGTTTCCCTAGCCAAACTCGGCCTCCGGCTCGTGAAAGAGCACGGGCTTATCTAGGGGCAAGGGGAGAGGGGACAGGCGTGAGGGGAGAATTCCAGCTCCCGTCGTATTCGTTTGACACCGCTCGAGTGTCTTCTATTCTTGGGTCCCAAATATCGTTTCTTCCAACTGCGCCTCTGCCATTTTGCCTGAAAGAAGGAGTCTCGGCATGGTGTGTCGAACCTTATGCCGATGGCATCGTCGCCCGCAACCGATTCTGAATCCGAACGGTTGGGTAATTACCAGGTTCCATCAACTTTTGAAGAAGGGTTCACCCTAAAGACGGCCATCGGCGCGCTTTTCATCGCGCTCTTCATGCTCCCAGGCGGAATGTATTTGGCGTTGGTTGCCGGACAGGGAGTTGGCGACGCGGCGGAGTGGGTCACGATCGTGCTATTCGCCGAAGTCGCTCGTCGGTCGTATGCGCCGCTTCGAAAGCAGGAAGTTTACATCCTGTTTTACATGGCGTTGACGCTGACGGCGGTCGTCAATGCAGACCGAGGCCTTGCCGGCGGTCCGTTTTCGAACCTGATTTGGAACGCCTATTTCGTGGGGTCGGCAGCTGCCAAACCGATCGCGAGCCAGATCCCCCACTGGGCGGTACCCGGCGCGCTTAGCCATGGCGTCGTTCACCGAGAGCTTTGGCATCCCGATTGGTGGCGGCCGATCCTGCTGCTGCTGCTTACCGACCTTTGCGGCCGCCTGAGCTACCTCGGTCTGGGCTACGCGCTTTTCCGGCTCACGAGCGACGTTGAGAAGCTTCCATTCCCGTATGCGCCGGTAGCGGCCTCGGGGGCGACCGCCCTTAGCGAAGCGGGGTCGGAGAGTTGGCGATGGGGCATCTTCTCGACTGGTACCGTGATCGGTCTACTTTTTGGCGCTGTTTATATCGGCATCCCCGTTCTGACCGGCACCCTATTCGGGCACTCATTCGAACTGCTGCCGATCCCGTTCGCCGATTACACGACGAACGTTCAGAACATCCTTCCCGCTGCCGTTGTCGGACTGAGCTTTAGCCTCGGCAACGTGTTTATGGGGTTCGTGCTACCTTACGAGATCGTGCTTGGGTCTATGGTTGCGAGCGTGTTCGCGATGGTGCTCATGAACCCGATCCTGCATCACTTCAAGATGTTCCCCAGCTACGTGCCCGGCGCAGATGCCCTAACTACCAAGCTAACGGTGGACATGGATTTCTGGCTGTCGATCGGCATCGGCGTGAACATGGCGATCGCCTGCATCGGTATAGGGCTCGTCTATAAAGCGTTCAAGGACGCTCGCCGAGTGAGTACCGAGCGCCACTTCAGCCTCGCACCGCCGCCGGGAAGAGGCGACATTCCGATCTTCCTTGCCCTCGCGGCATGGTTCGGTTCGACCGTGGTTCTTGTCGTCGTTTCCCATTTTCTGGTTCCTGCGTTCCCGGCTTGGCTGTTGATCGTCTTTGGATTCCTTTGGAGTCCTCTGAACAGCTACATTTCGGCACGAATGATCGGTCTGACCGGTCGCGGAGTATCGTTCCCTTACCTAAAAGAGGCAAGCGTCGTGGCATCGGGCTATCGCCAAGTCGACGTTTGGTACGCGCCGATCCCGCTCGTCGACCAAGGTGCGGTTGCCCAGCGGTTCCGAGAAGTCGAGCTCACCGGCACAAAGATGCACAGCATCTTCAAGGCTGAGTTGATGATGTATCCGCTGATCTTCATCGCCTCATTCGGCTTCTGGGCGTTCTTCTGGAACTCGAACGCGTTGCCGAGCGGGCAGTTTCCGTACGCACAGAAGTTCTGGCCCATCCAGGCACAGATGTCGGCGGTTCTGCAGCAGATCAACATCCCGCGCCCGAATGGCGAGCTAGGCTGGTTTGCGAAGGCGATCAAGCCGAACCTGATCGGGATCGGAACGTTATCTGGGCTGGCTGTGTACGGTCTGTGCAGCGTGTTCAAGGTCCCTGTGCTGTTCTTCTATGGGTTCGCCGGCGGCCTTGGGTTGTTCCCCGCGAACACAGTTCCACAGTTCCTCGGTGCATGGGCGGGAAAGCGTTTCTTAGCCAAGAAGTACGGCGCCGAAACATGGTCGCGGTACGCACCGGTTCTACTCGCCGGCTTCAGTTGCGGTACCGGACTCGTGGCGCTCGCCGCCATCTCCCTCGCCCTCATCTCCCGAGCCGTAGCCAAACTCCCCTACTAACCTGGAGCGCAGGCGAGAGCCTGCACAAGGTTCGCGGGCGAGAGCCCGCTCACATCGCATCAGGAAGTCGAATGCCCTTATCGTTATCCTCTTTTTTCGATGGCCCTGCAGGCCATTGGAAAGTGTCACGGTGACAAGAGACGCGCTGCATCCGGGTAGCACCGCTCCTTGGGGGGAATGGGTGTAGAGTTAGGGGGTGCGAATTCTGGTCTTTTTGGCGGTCTTGTTCTGTATTCAGGTGTCTTTCGCGAGTACTCCGATCGAGTTGAAAGCGCTTCGAGGCGTCCGGCGGGTCATGATGCTGGGAGACAGCATCACCTATTCGGGTGCGTATGTCGACGAGATCGATGCGTACGTTCATCTTCACAGCCCGAAGACCCGCATTGAGTTCATTAACGTCGGACTGCCGAGTGAGACGGTCTCAGGGCTTACAGAACCAAATCACGCCGGGGGAGCTTTTCCGCGACCGGACTTGCATGAGCGGCTCGAAAGGGCATTAGCGAAGATCAAGCCGGACATGGTTGTGGCCTGCTATGGCATGAACGACGCGATCTATCATCCGTTCGACGAAGCGAGATTTCGGAAGTACACCGAAGGGATAGGTTGGTTACGTGAGAAAGTACAACATACCGGCGCTCGACTTTGGCTGCTGACTCCGCCCCCTTTTGATCCTCAACCGGTGAAGGACGAGCTTTGGCCAGAGGGAAAGGAATCGTATCCGTCGGGCCATACCTTCGATGGCTATGACGGCGTGCTTGGCAAGTACTCCGAGTGGCTCATGTCGCAGAAGAGCGCGGGATGGAACGTGATCGACATCCATACCCCGCTTGATACGTACCTATCCGAGCGCCGGAAGCACGAACCGAACTTCCGGTTCGCCAACGACGGAGTTCACTTGAACGAGATCGGGCACTCGCTGATTGCTCGCGAGGTATTGAAGGCTTGGGGAGCCCCGGAGGAAGCGCTCCCTGCCGTCGACCAACACCCGTTACCCGGTAGAGTCGACGATCCAATAGTTCGTATCCGTGCGATGATTCATGACCGGCAGCGGCTCTTAACCGACGCCTGGCTCACCGATGTGGGTCACAAGCGACCAGGGATGTCTCACGGCATTCCATTGGATCAGGCACGAGCTCGGTCGGCCGATGCAGAAGCAAAGATCGAGCAGCTTGTGGCGACTCTTGGACCCCAGTTTCCCGGCGTCGTCTCGGATTATCACGGATACAACCGATTTGACTTCGAGGTGGATGGCATCCATGCCGTCGTAGTTGCGCCCAAGTCGATAACCAATGGCGCTTCACTGCCTTGGATTTGGCGAGCTGAGTTCTTTGACCACCGGCCCGAACTCGATTTGGCGCTGCTGGCATTCGGATACCACCTTGTGTATCTCGAAGTCGGAAACACGTTCGGAGCGCCTTCGGCGATGAAGCACTGGGATGCATTCTATGACCTCGTTACCAAGCGGTATGGGCTGTCGGCAAAACCGACGCTCGAAGGGCTGTCGCGCGGCGGTCTGTACATCTACAACTGGGCGGCAAAGCACCCGCAATGCGTTTCAGTATTGTATGGCGACAACCCTGTCTGCGATTTCAAGAGCTGGCCCGGAGGAAAAGGAACTGGGCCGGGAAGCCCCGACGACTGGAAGAAACTGCAGAGCGACTACGGATTTCATTCGGAAGAAGAAGCGCTCGCCTACAAGCTAAACCCTATCGACAACCTCGGTCCACTCGCAAGAGCCCACGTTCCGATCATTCACTGCGCCGCCGATGCCGATGAAGTGGTCCCCTATGCTGAGAACACGGTAATCCTCAAGGAAAGGTACGAAAGGCTAGGTGGTGAGATCACTGTGATTGTGAAGCACGGATTCAAGCATCACCCGCACGGCCTCGACGACCCGACACCTCTTGTTCAGTTCATTCTCAGTCACACCAAGGGCTAGGACTTCGGGAAATTGGGATCTCGAAGGAGCGACTCTATTTGCATCCAGTGATATCGGTTGTGCTGCACTGTGGCATCCAGGTAGGCGACCACGGAGGGTCGGAAGTTGCCGGCAGGAGATGAAACGCGCAGGCCCTTGAGCTGCTTCTCATCGGCGTAATCGAGAACGATCGTGAACGCGTCGAACTCCTCTTGGAGGTGCTTGACCAGGTTCTGGCCAGGGGCATTATGAGTTACCGGAGTGTACAGCTTGGGTACTGGAAGTTTGAACCGGGCGCCTGGACTCAGCAATTGGACGATCAGTCGGTCGCTGAACGAGTACGGTAGCTCTTTCTCTCTCTCGTCTCCGGCGGGAGGCGCAGCAAGTAGGGCACGCATGAATACGGGACTAGTGGCGGCATGAGTCTTGATCAGATGATCCAGAATCAGCGCGATCGACCAAGTCTTCGCATCGGGCGCCCATTTTATCTGGGCGTCGCTTAGCCGGTCCAGGCGCTCATGACTGACCTTGATAACGGCACGGTGCCGATTCGCGATGACTTCAAGCTGGTGTCGAAGAGTGGCCATAGTCCCTCCTCCCGGAACCTCTATTGGTGTCTACGATAAAGACGTGTTTAGCCGTTGCAGAAGTTGGACAAATCGCGTTAAGGTTCTTGTGCAACTTGCACATGAAACTCAAGGCGCACTTCATAGGGCCTTGGCCAGGGGAGCCAAACTTTGCCACCGTCGATTCCTACGAAGCGGTACTGACTCTCACCGACCGTAAACGTGCGGTTTAGGAATCCTTGAGCGAAGAACGTCTGAAGCTGCTTGAGCAGGTCGCGTGCGACGTAGGTATTGACCTCGTCCCACTCGTCGCCATAGATCTCTTCCCGGTGTTCCGGTTCGATCAGCGCGTACGCGGAGGGTCGGGTGTACTTGTGATACGCGTAGTCGTTGACAAACCGATGGATGAGAAACTCACGCTGGGCAACTTCCCGGGCAAGCGGATCGACCTGCGATTTCTTCGCAAGCAGGTATACGTTTGCAGCGGGAATGGAGGTACCGATCGTGTTCCCGGCAGTGTTCCAACCGGCATAGGAAAGGAGATTGAGTAGCCTCCCCTGTTGCCAGAGGGCGTTGAAAAGCTCAGGATCCGCAGTGCCGTCCTGACCTAGATTGATGTCCGCCACCGCCACTGGCGCCCCTTTGTCGAGATCGGACTTCAGGCGATCGAGGAACTCGCGGAACTGAGGTTCGCGTCGTTTCGGGGTGTTTAAATAGAGCGTGTAATCGTACTCGCCGTCCTTTCCAACCGGCCTTGCGCCGCTCGCCAGCAACTGCTCCGTCATGCTGTCTTCGATCTTGGTCGACTCGAAGCTGGCAAATTGGTTTCTAGCATTGTCGTCGGAGTAAACCACTCGTACGCGGGGGGTCCAGTTAGCCTGCTTCAACAAGGCGCGGCTGAGGAGAACGCTTGAATGCTGGTCGACTCCTTCGCAGAAATAGACCTTCCAGTTGAGGTCAAGCTGGCGAACCATCTGTTTCAGGCTCGCGGTCTCTACGACATGGGGCCCGTATGCCCTGGCGTCGTCTTGGCCGATCACGAGGAAATCGACAGATGACTCCTGAGTCATCTGGATGAGCCGCTTCTGAATATCGTGATTTCGTGCTCGCGTCTGTTCGTACAAGTCGATGTCGGCTTTGGAGACCTTTCGCTTGTACTGTTCCATCTGGAGCTTGGCGTCCGGATTATTGCTCCGCTCCGCCATGTCCTTGAGTTCCTCGTAGCGCGCCAATTTGAGCCGCATCGTCGATGCGCGCCTCGTGGCAGTCGGCATCAACCGCATCGTGGAGCTGAAGAGGTAAAGCTTGACCCGAGGGTTCTTCTTCTTGATGTCGATCAGCCGTTGCAGACGCCGAGCGGCTACGACGGTCGACACATCGTAAACCCTCGATGCGATGAGGCCGCCGTAACAGATCATGTCGGTGCTGACCACGAGCGCCTTTACGTCGGAAAGGCTCTGATCCTCAAGCCAGTCGAGGATTTTGTCGGGGTTCCCCTGCGTCGTGAATCGCCCGAGGGCTTCGTAAGTCGGCATTCGGACTTCGACACCGTCGATCTTGCCGATCAGTTGGGCGAATTGGCCCGCTGCGGGGCGACTGTCAAGCGGAACAAGGAGGATTCGCTCCGCATGTGCCGCTGCTGCGATCAGCAGAAGAACAAGAGAAAGAAGCGACCTCATGGGAAATTAAAGGTACCACGCATAAAAGCAAAAACCAGCCAACAAGGTCGAAGCAATCATCACCTTCGCAAGCGAGCCCTCGCTCTTAGGTAAATCGCCACGGAGTTGAGAAGCAAAAGCGCGATCATCAATACAAGGATCGCGGTTGCCGCGGCCTGATTAAATCCGGGTTTCGCCTCGCCCGCCCAGTCGAAGATCTTGATCGGTAGAACGGTGTATCGGTCATGGACGTTCCGAGGGATGCTCGAAACGTAGGCGGCGGCGCCTACGACAATCAACGGGGCGGTTTCACCCATCGCTCTCGAGATTGCGAGGATGATCCCAGTGAAGATTCCCGGAGCAGCCGAAGGCAAAACTTGGAATCGAATGGCTTGCCAGTAGGTCGAGCCTAGAGCGAGAGACCCGTCCCGATACCCTTTTGGCACTGCCCGAAGAGCTTCCTGGGTCACGATGATTACCATCGGCAGGATCAGCAAGCTCATTGTAAGGGCGCCGGACAGTACGCTCTCATGAAGCGCCATCCATCGGACAAAGACGGCTAACCCGAGCATTCCATAGACGATCGAAGGCACTCCAGCCAGGTTCGCAATATTAAGCTGGATGAACTCCGATAGTCGGCTCTTTCGTGTGTTGAACTCCTCCAGATACACGGCAGCGGCAACTCCCATCGGGACCGCGATGATAGCGGTCAAAGCCATCACATAAGCGCTGCCCACTATCGCGGGCCAAATACCGGTTCTTGCGGGGCGAGAAGAGAGGTTCGTTCGCATGAAATTCCAGCTCATCCGCCCGACTCCGTCGATTAGGATCTTGTACAGAAACAGGATCAGAATCAGAACTCCGAGCGATGCGGCGAAAAAGCAGAAGGCTCGGAAGATTCTGTCCGCGCGTTTGCGCTTGGCCAGAAGCTTTACCGCTGCCGCATCGGTGCTGCCGATCACGAATACACCTGCCTGAACTTCTTCACGAGCCGAACCGCGATGAGATTCATTGCCATCGTGAATACGAAGAGCGTCACGCCGACCGCAAAGATAGAGTTGTAGCGAACGGTGCCGACGCCGGCGTCGCCTTTACTGGTTGAGACGATATATGCGGTCATTGTCTCGATCGCCTTTGCGGGGTTAAACGTCAGAACTGGATTAGAACCGGCGGCAAGAGTAACCGCCATCGTCTCACCCAGAGCACGCGAAAGGGCAAGAATGAAAGAAGCCATGATCCCGGAGAGTGCACCTGGAATGACGATCTTGGTTGTGACCTCCATCTTCGTCGCCCCAAGCCCGTAGGCGCCTTCTCGCAAGGAGCGGGGAACTGCCGAAATCGCATCCTCACAAAGTGAGGAAACGAGCGGCAGGATCATGATTCCAACCACGATTGCTCCCGAAAGCGCGTTCGAACTCTGTATCTCGGGGATAACGTGTTTCAGAAGTGGGGTTACAAAGAAGAGGCCAAAGTAGCCGTAGACGACGGTTGGAATGCCGGCAAGAAGCTCAAGGGTTGGCTTCAAAAAGTTACGAAGCTTGGGGTTCGCATATTCGCTCAGGAAGATCGCACTCAGTAGGCCGAGTGGAACTGCAAACAACCCAGCGCCGACAGTAATCGTCAATGTACCGACGATCAATGGAATCACGCCGAACTTCCCTGGCTCCGGTGTCGGACTCCAGACGGTTCCCGTAAAGAAGTCGGCTGGGCTGACTGCCTTGAAGAACGGGATCGACTGGCTGATCAACACAGTGATGATGCCAACCGTCGTTAGAATCGACACCAAGGCGCACACAAAGCAGAGCCATTTGACCACTCCCTCGCTGAGTCCTCGCGGCCGGAACCGCCGACGAAAGCGAGCGCCGGGTGCGATCGGTTGCGAATCGGGTGAAGGGGTCGCGTTTGCCATTTGATTCCCCTATTTCCCAGTCGCTTTGGTGTAAAGATCGCTCAACTTGGTACCCGGCGTCGCTCCAGAAAACAACGTTCCCGTTGTCTCAGCGGCTAAGTGTCTGGCGATGGCATCGCGTAGTTCCTTTGGAAGCACGACATAGCTGGATTCCTTGACGTCGTTTTCTCCTTTCACGCTAAGGGCGAATTGGACGAAGGCTTTAACTTGCGGTTTGGTATCGTATCCCACTTTGCTGATGTACAGAAAGAGGGGCCTTGAGAGTGGCGCATAGGTGCCGTTTGCGATCGTCTCAGTTGAAGGAACAACCGGCGATTTTCCAGCGTCGATCGGCACGATCTTCACCTTATCTCGATTCTGATCGTAGTAGTTGAAACCGACGTAGCCAATCGCGCCTCTATCGCCGGCGATAGCTTGAATGATCGAGTTGTACTCCTGGTCCTTCTGGCAATCTTCGCGTATGTCGCCTTTCTTGCCGTCGATCGCTTCGGTGAAGTATTCGTAGGTTCCGTGGTTATCGGTTGGTCCGTGGAATGTGATCTTCTCCTTTGGGAAACTCGGACGGATATCGCTCCAGAGTTTGACTCCGCTTGTGAGGTTCCATGCGTGCCTTAGCTCCGAAATCGTCAGGCTGTCGACCCACGAATTCTCCGGGTTCACGACGACGGAGATTCCGTCGTATGCGATCGGCACCTCGATGTAATCGATGCCTTTTGCTTTTAAGTCAGCGTCCTCTTTTGGATCGATCGGCCTCGAAGCCGCCGCGATGTCGATCTCGCCTCGCTCGAATTTTTGAAGCCCACTTCCAGTTCCCGACTTGTTAATCGTGACGGAATACGATGGGTTATCCTCATGAAAATCTTCCCCCATTGCCTGAACGACGGGAAAGACGGTTGTGCTGCCGTCAATGGTGAGCGAGCCGTCGTCGTATGCGGTCACTTTTTCGCCTAGCGGAGCAATTGTCGTGTTTCCGCTTCCACATCCGAACCCGGCAAGGCCGATGCTTAAGAAAACGGTTGCAGCCTTGATGGCTCTCAACAGACATTTGTTCATGGATTCCAGACTCGAGACCTTAGGTGGAAGCCCGAAGCTACCAATCCCCTGTTAAGGGATTGTTAAGCACTCGGAGCTGAGAAATCCACTCTGAGCGCGTTTAAACTGATAAACTGCGGCAGCTATGAGGAGGGAATGGAGCGGCTGGATAAAGACGCGCCAGTGGAGTGAGTTTGAAAAACTGGCCAAGGTTGAGCCTTCTCAAGCTCTTGCCGACACTGTCGCCGAACTTGAACTCGGATTTCCGGACAAACCGGACCGACGCGCACTGCGCAAAATCCTCTTCTTGCTTTCCTTGTCCGGCTATGAGCCACGTGAAATCGAGGAGCATTTCGGCCAACAGACTCACGCAATAGCTCCGCTAGCGGTCGCATTCATGGTTAGTCCAGATGGCGCTGGGGACACGGTTGTCACTTTCGGCAGGGAGGAGCGGGGACGCGTCGCTTGGTTGATCGTCCACCTAACGTCCCGTGAAGGGATTACCCGAGCGATCGAAGATACAACTACATTCGACGAAGCGCAGACTCGGCTTGTCCGACTTCGCAATATGACGCCAACGCCGTGCGTTTCAGCCGAAGTGCCGGTCGATTTCGCTCTCTCCCGAATCTCGCAATCGGTGGCCATGACGAAGAGCATGCCACCCGTCATGGCTTACTGGCGGGCGATGTTGCCTAAGGATCCGCTCCAAATTCACCCAGCTTTGGAACTTCCGAGGCGATCCGAGGCGTTGCAGGATCTGCAGAAGGTTCTAACAGGGCTCAAACCGATCACCTTCTGGCGACTTGAACTTGGCTCACTTGCGCCAGCTCTTGAAGAGTTTTTGAAATCCCATGCAGACCAAGCGACCTCGGAGAATATCAACGACCGCGAATGGTGGAGCAAAGTGCTCGCCGGCGATCGCGATCAGCTCTTTTCGGAAGATGTCATCGAAGACCATCGGCTCAGGTTGCTCGACCTCGCTTATATCTTGCACCTCAGAGGCGATTCCCAATCTGACGACGTGATTGCCCTTGTCGACGACCTAGAAGCGAACGGGGCTCACAGCACCTATGCGGTTTGGATGACTTCTAAGACTTTTCTACTCCTTTTTGAGACATTGAGACGACAGGGCGCAACGGAGCGGTCAGACGGAACGAGCGGCAACCGGCCGTAGGAACGTGATTTGGCTCCCAAAACGAAACCCCAACCTACGCGTCGAGATCTGTTGAAGTGGATGACAGCCGGAGCGATTACTTCGCTCGCGCCGTTATCGATTGCCAGCTATTCGACCGGTTGGCCAAGTGTGGAGAAGTACGCCATCCGCCTTCCAAAGTGGGATGCCGACGGATTTCGGGTAGCCGTTCTTGCCGACTTGCACACGAACTCCAAAGCGGAAGCTGCGCATGCGGCGAACGCATTGCGTTTGGCGATCGAACAGAAGCCGGACCTTATCGCCCTTCCCGGCGATTTCGTGAACCGTGGTTATGAGCAGTATCTTGGGTTCGTTCGAGAGTCGCTTGAGCCTCTGCACGATGCGAAATGCCCCGTTGTTGCGACCCTGGGAAACCATGACTACGACTGCCGGAACATCAACGGATTGATTGAATCGATCCATAGTTCGGGAGCGCAGATCCTACGAAATAAGTCGATCGAGGTAAGCGGGGTGACTGTCGGAGGGATAGACGACGGACTGTGGCGCAAGCACCGCCCCGAGTTTCTTGCCGATGCCAGCCTATCCAAATCGCTGTTGGCACTGTTTCACGAACCGGATTACGTGAAGTACGTTCCGAGCACCATCAGCCTTCAGCTTAGCGGTCACAGCCATGGCGGCCAGATCTGCCTTCCCGGAGGAAAGCCACTTCACACCCCGCTTGGCGCATGGAAGTACTACGAGGGTTTCTACCCCGACGCAAACGTCCCGCTCTTCGTGACAAGAGGTGTAGGCACCGTCGGCCCCCGCCTCCGCCTATTCTGCCGCCCCGAAGTCTCGATACTGACGATAAGGGCGGCGGAACAATAGCGTTGAAGCGGTTCGCAGGCTAGCGTTGCAGCGCTCGAGGGAATTCGGGCGATTACAGATTCCCTCGAAGGCTCGTAACGCTCCGGCGCTATAACGCTTCTGCCCTAGTCCGGGTAAAACCGTTTCATGCGCCTTCGCAATTGGGCACTTCTTTTGGGCACGGCGGGCGTCGCGACTTTGGCTTATGGAGCGTTAGTCGAAGCCCAGAATTTGATCATGGAGCGGCACACGCTTCCGCTTCCGAAGTGGCCGGAGCGGCTCCGCGGATTTCGGATCGCATTGATGTCCGATTTTCATATCGGCAGCAAATCGTCGGTTCAATTGACGAAACGGGCAATCGCGATGGCGCTCGACGAGAGCCCAGACATGATGGTGATCGCAGGCGACTTCATCCAAGACTGGCGGACATCGACGCCTTGGCTTCTGGGTGAATGCCTCGAAATGCTTTTGCTGATGGAAGGGAACGTCGTTGCGGTTCCGGGCAATCACGACTACCATGGCGGAGACCCTGCGCTCCTGGCGATGATTTGCGACGAACTGAACATTAAGGTCCTTCGCAACGAAGTCTGGAAGCATCTCGGTATCAACTGGGTGGGTATCGACTCCGCAATCGAAGCTCAAGCCGATCCAGTGAAAGCAATGAGCCACGTCGGGCAAGAGCCATCGATCGCGATTTGGCATGAGCCTGACTTGGTTCGGTTACTTCCCCAAGGCTGCGCGCTGCAACTTAGCGGCCACAGTCATGGCGGTCAGTTCCGATTCCCCGGAGGGTACACGCCGATGCATACGGACTTGGGTAAGCGTTATCCTCGCGGCTTCTATCCGGGTGCGCCAACTCCTCTCTATGTCTCAAGAGGAGTTGGAACGACGTTACTGCCGTCGAGGCTGTTTTGTCGGCCCGAAGTAACGATACTGACCCTCGTTCCTGCCGACGAAGGTTAGTCTCCGCCGCCGGAGTCGAGCAATTGGAGCTGAACGATGCGATTCCCGCGAGTCCGTTGCTCCTGCTGAACAAGGCCGGTCCCTTCGCGATACCAGGAAAGCAATTCAATCTTGGAACCGGGGTTCTGGAGCGTAACCGTGAGTGTCGCAAGGATCGCACTCACCTTTTGGCTGCCTTGCTCAACCTTGTCGGTTCGCTCCGTTAGGATCGCGCTCGCTGGGCGGACTTTTCCAAGGACGACCACTCGGCCATGCCAGGTGGCTACCTGTTTGGCAACGTCTTTCGCGAGATCTGAGCTAGGGACGAGCAGGGGAATCGGAGGTGAAAACTGGGCGTTTACGGTGCTGTCGGCAACAAGCGTCCCCTGCTTCCACGCGACGCGGGAAACCCCGAGCGGCCCGACCAATTCAAACCCGTCCACAGAGGCAACGGTGAGAGGTCGAAGGACGCGGACCTCTGCGACCCTTCGGTCGAATCCAGCTCGGACCTGGTAAGTCCAATGCTTGCCGACTTTCATCGGCATCCAATCCGTCTTTCCTCCGCAGCCAAACAGGCTCCCAATCAAAAGGATGCCTGCAGAAGTTCGAACAAGATGGCGGGGGACGGCGTTCATTCTTGGGCTAAGTAACAGTTTCCAATTTAGCAAACTTCTGGACAAGCTTTTTCACACCGACAACACCAGGAAATGCAACCGTGACCTCCACGTCGTCTTTGATCGGATTGCACGATACGACGACGCCCATTCCGAACTTGACGTGGCGAACACGTTGTCCGATTTCGAACGGTGGTTTCCATTGCGCCGATTTGGGCGCCTCGACCTTTTTGGGCTCGGTAACGGTATACGTACCTGAGCGTTCCTGGGATACGCTTCGGACCGCCGGAATTTCATATCCTCCTGCGTTAAGCGTGTCAAGCAGGTTTGAAGGAATGTCATCGAGAAACCTCGATCGGCGATTGAAGTTCGGAGTGCCATACACCGATCGTCGGTGGGCATGAACGAGGTGAAGCTCCTCCCTCGCTCTTGTCATTCCGACATAGCAGAGGCGACGTTCCTCTTCGACCTCGGAATCCGTATTGAGTGAGCGGGAGTGCGGGAAGACACCCTCTTCCAAACCGGTGAGGAATACCACCGGGAATTCAAGGCCCTTGGCAGAGTGCAGCGTCATCAATGTCACGGCGTCCCCTTCTACGCTGAGAGCGTCAACGTCGGCAACCAAAGAAACACTCTCCAGGAATCCGCCTAAAGTCGGTTCATCGGCAGTGGCATCGTATTCGGCAGTTACGTTGAGCAGTTCTTGGAGGTTCTCAAGCCTTCCAAGTGCTTCCTGAGAGTGTTCCGCCTTGAGCATGTCGACGTAACCGGAACTACTCAAAAGCGACCGAAGGACGGGGGTGACTGGCCCAGCCTCGGCTAGCTCTTGGGCCTCCTGCAGTGCGCTTGAGAAAGCGCGAAGGGCGGAAGCCGCCTTCTTGGGCAGGCCGTGCTGAACCTCCTGATCGAGAACCGCCGTCCACATCTGAACGTCGTGCTCGGTTGCCCATTTCTCAATGCTAGCGATTGAAGTTGTGCCGACGCCGCGAGGGGGCACGTTGATGGATCTTCGAAGAGAGACGTCGTCGCGGGGGTTCCAGGTCAGCCTAAGGTACGCGAGCATATCCTTGATTTCTTTCCGCTCATAGAACCGCTGACCGCCGACAAGCACATGAGGAATCCGCATCGTGAGGAACGCTTCTTCCATGACACGGGATTGAGCATTCGTTCGATACAGGACCGCGAAATCGCCGAATCGCCTTCTGCCGGTTCGCGTGTCCTGAAGAATGCGCTCGGCAACGAGCATCCCCTCGTCGTGTTCGGTTCCGACTTGGGTCAACGTGATCGGAACACCCTGCTCATTCTCGGTCCAAAGCTGCTTGTGGGCTCGCGAACGGTTCTGTTTGATGACCTCGTTGGCGGCGCTTAGGATCGTCTTGGTGCTGCGGTAGTTTCGTTCGAGCTTAACGATCTTCGCTTCGGGGTAGTCGCTTCCGAAGCGGAGAATCAAAGAAACGTCGGCGCCTCGCCATGCATAGATCGACTGATCGTCGTCGCCAACGACGACAACGTTCTTGTGCTTGCCCGCAAGCAGATGAACGATGTTGTATTGAGCGAAATTGACGTCCTGATACTCGTCGACAAGAATGTGCAGGAAGCGGCTCTGATACTTCTCAAGGACGTCCGCTCGTTGCTCAAGGAGCCGATTGACGAAGTAGAGGATGTCGTCGAAATCGAGCGCGTTCGCTTTATGAAGAAGGGTGTTGTAAGACTTATAGACGTCGGCGGCAATCCTCTCGAAGAACCCGGTCGCCTTCTCGCTGTATTTTTCGGGCGTCAGGAGCTTCTCTTTTGCGCTGGAGATCTCATTGAGGACTCCGCGCGGCTGGATCGACTTCTCGTCGATGTTCTTCGCCTTGAACACTTCCCGTATCAGCGACAGTTGGTCGGTGTCGTCGTAGATCACGAAGTTCGGGTCAAGGCCGATCGCCTTTCCGTCGATCCTTAGGATTCGGGCGCATAGAGAATGGAATGTGCCAATCCACATCGTCTTGGCTGCGTCGCCCACGAGTTCCTCAACCCTGCCGCGCATCTCCCTTGCCGCTTTGTTAGTAAAAGTTACGGCGAGAATCCGCGTTCCCGGGACGCCTTGCTGCATGAGGCGAGCAATCCGGTAGGTGATGACCCGAGTTTTGCCCGATCCAGCTCCGGCGAAGATCAAAAGTGGACCGCCCGGATGCTCTACAGCTTCGCGCTGTTCGGGATTCAGGCCAGCAAGATCGAGCACGGGGGACATTGGATAGTAGTATGGCGTTTGGGATCGCCGGGGAGCCAGGAAAGGGGGACGAGGAGTGCGTAATGAGGAAAGTCGGGAGGGTGAACTAACGGCAGCCAAGTGCCCAACGTCGAAAGCTTTCCTCGATGTGTGACATGGAGCGTTCAAGGAACGTCATAATGAAAAGATTACTGGCGAAGCTTTTAGTGGACGCAAAACGTCCGCAGAGCGGTCGGGAGCACGTCCGAATGATGAGATGGATCGGCAGTTTGATTCTTGCAGGCTTGGGAACACTAGCTTTGGCCCAAGCACCGTTTACGATAGTTCGCCCTGCAGACGGCGCGAAAGTTCGTGAGACGGTTCACGTCCTTATTCCAAAGGGAAGCATTCCCGATGGCGGGTACGTCGGCATTTTCCTTGGAGGCAAGTTCCTCGAAGCGATTGTTCCGCCGCTCAAGGGTAAGTATTACGATTACGCCCTCGATACCAAGGCTCTGAAACTTGCAGACACCGAGCCAGGTAAGCCGCTGAAGTTGGAGTTGGTTCTTTACGTCGACTACAACGACAAGTCGCGAATCGTCGACCGAACGTCCATCGACGTGAACATCGGCAACCAGGCCAACATTCCGATTCCGAACTCCGGCATTAAGCTCCGCTACACGTTCCGCCCTGGCACGCGATTGATCTATCGCCTCGACCAGAAAGTTTCGATATCACCCATCTCCGATGTCGACAACAGCAAAGGTGGCCGAGCCGCAGAGTTCACAGCCGACGGCGAGACGATCCGGATGGCGTACGAAGTTATGAATGCCTACGACGGTGGAGACGGACTGCTTCGAATGCAGCCGCTGCCCGAGAAAGGTAAAGATTACGCACTGTTGACCGTAAACGAGCAGCCACAGACGAAGTTCTTCGACTACGAAATGGCTCCGATCTATATGCGGTTGCACAGCACGGGTCAAGAAGTTTTTGGCTCGATCCCAGGATACGTGCCGCTTGAGGGCACATCGGGCGGCGGTTCGCGAACCGACCTTCTCGGTGCATTTCCTCTTCCGACGCTTCCGAGCAAAGCAGTCCATGTAGGCGACTCATGGCAGTCTCAGTTCCAGGAAGGCGTTATCGATCTCAACAACCTGTATGAGACCGAATCCGTCGTCCAGCCATTCGAAGCTCGCGGCGAGTTCGTCGACACCGAGTGGGAAGGCGGTCATCCTTGCGCGAAGATTCGGCACATCATTGAAGCCGGTCAGAGCACCAAAGAAGGCAAGAAACTGAAGGCTCAGGGCGCTCAGTTCAGCGACGATAAGATTTCCCTTGAAGAGACGATCTGGTTCGCGATGGACACCCATCAAGTCCTCAAGATCGTTCGCGACGAGAGCATCGACCGTAAGGTTGAGAACAGCCAGATGGGAATGGGCGGCAACGGTATGCCGGGCGGCCAGATGGGACCCAACGGTCCTGCCGGTCCAGGGATGCCGAGCATGGGTGGCACGGGCGGCCAAGGCGCTGACCGAGGCGACCGGATGATCCCGACCTCGAACTTCCAGCGAAGACCAGGCGGAACCGGCGGTCGACCCGGACAAGCAGGTCGTAACGGTCCTCCTCCAGGCTTCGGCCCTCCAGGCGGAATCGGTGGCCCTCCGGGCGGATTTGGAATGCAGGGACGGAACGGCGCTCCTTCGCAGTCGGTAGCTACCTTCATTCGAATCAGATTCCTGCAGACGTTCACACTCGAAGGCAACTAGAAGTCGTATAACAATACATGCCAACCCTTTTTAAGGGCCCGAAAAAAGACATGAGGCGGCAATTCACCGGTGACCCGGAGGATTTCCGCCTCAGTCTTGTAGAACACCTCGAAGAGCTGCGGGACCGGATTATTCGGTCCATTGCGATTATTTGTGCCACCTGGCTTATCGGGTGGTTCGCAGAAAAACCGCTTTATGCCTACCTGAACGAACTCGTCGTCAAAGCGGTGACGAGTGCGATGCCGAAGGGAGTTAAATACCAAGAGGCGTTTCATAACGCTCCCGATGCGTTTCTCCTGAAGTTCAAGCTCTCGTTCATGATTGGCGTGATCATCGCCTTTCCGTTCCTCGTGCTTCAGCTTTGGGGCTTCATCATGCCCGCACTTAAGCCCAAGGAGCAGGCGCCCCTCAAGAAGATTGCCCCGTTCAGTCTGGTGCTGTTTGCCATGGGTGTTGGCTTCGCATGGGCAGTCCTTCCCAGTGCGATGCACTGGTTCTCAAGCTACATCGAGGAGTTTCCCGGTACGAGCTTGATCCAAGAGCCGGGCTCCATGGTGTTCTTCATCCTGAAGATGCTTGCCGCATTTGGGGTCGCGTTCCAACTTCCGCTGGTTGTGTATATGTTGGGCGCCCTCGAACTGCTGTCGGCGGAGACACTGATCAAGTATTGGCGCCAGGCAGCAACCGCGATCTTCGTGATAGCAATGGTCGTGACGCCCAGTCAAGATCCGATGACCATGCTGATGATGGCGATACCGCTTGTCATTCTCTTCATGGCAAGCGTCTACGTCGTCAAGTTCACTCAAGGCAGAAAGCGAAAAGCTCGGCTGATCGAAGCAGAAGACGCCGACTCGGACTCGAACCCGTTTGTATAGTGAAACCCCGATCTTCAGCGATCCACGGATAGCGGATCAGATCGCATTCATGGAAGAATTGCCGCAAAGGTCAGCGACCTTTGCGGTTCCCAAACGCCCGTTCCATCGCTCGATCCAGGAGAAGCTGAAGCAACTTGAGATCGAGCAGCTCTTTACCCACCAAGCCCACGCTTACGATGCGGCGATGTCAGGCAAAGACCTGATGGTGGTTACCGGCACGAACTCCGGCAAAACGTTCTGTTACAACCTACCGGCGATGCAGATCTGCGTTTCTGAGCCGGCGGCGCGCTGCCTCTACCTATTCCCCACCAAATCGCTTGCCCAAGATCAGTTGGGACGTCTTGAGGCTCTTACGCCGGGCCCAGAAGTCCGCGTGGGAACCTACGATGGCGACACACCGAAGAACCAGCGTAGTTCTCTTAGGAAATTGGCGCACATCCTTCTTACGAACCCCGACATGCTTCACATCGGGATCCTGCCCGGGCACGAGAACTGGGCGAAGTTCCTCAAATCGCTTCGCTTGATCGTCATCGACGAGATGCACGTCTATCGCGGTGTATTCGGCTCTAACGTCGGCAACGTGATACGAAGGCTACTGCGCCTTTGTGAATGGCATCGAACGCGCCCACAGATCATCGCTTGTAGCGCAACGATCGGGAATCCTGAGGAACTGTTTCAAAAGCTGACGGGAAGAACGCCGACGTTGATCGACGAAGATGGTTCACCATCCGGAAAGCGAACGTTCGTGTTCTGGAATCCACCCGAATTGGGGAACGGGCAGCGCTTGAGCGCAAATGTGGCTACCTCAGAGATCCTCGCTTCTCTATCAGAAGGTGGAATGCGCAGTCTGGCCTTTAGCCGCGCGCGCGTATCTGCCGAGCTTGTCCTGCGGTACACCCGCAAGCGGGTCGAGAATGGGGGGATCGTATCTTCGAAGCAGATCGAAAGCTATCGAGCCGGATACACCGCCAAGGAGCGTCGCGAGATCGAGAAGGCGCTCTTCAAGGGAAAGCTCCTTGGGCTGTCGACGACGAACGCAATGGAGCTTGGCGTCGATGTTGGCGCGCTCGATGCCGTGATTTTGAATGGCTATCCAGGAACCGTTTCCAGCTTTTGGCAGCAAGCGGGCAGAGCGGGGCGCGGGACAAGAGACGGACTTGCTGTCTTCGTCGCCCACGACGACCCTTTGGAGCAGTTTCTGGTGCGTGAACCGCGAATGCTGCTTGACGGCAGAGTCGAGAACGTCGCGGCGAACCCCCAGAACGTTCAAATACTGGGCCAGCACCTGCTTTGCGCCGCTCATGAGCGACCGATTGCGCCGAGCGAACTCACAAGGTTCGGCACGAATGCGATCGATGTCGCTGAGGACCTGGATCGAAGTGGTGAATTGGAGTTTCGAGCTGGGATGTTCTTCTACCCCTCGATGGAACCCCCTGCGCCGAAGGTCAATATCCGATCCGGCGGAGGCGACCAAGTTCGCCTGATCCAAGGTGATGAAGAGATCGGAACAATGGAGCGATGGCGCGCAATGACTTCGGCTCACGAAGGAGCGGTATATCTTCATCGGGGCGCCAGCTTCCTCGTGAAGTCGCTGGACCTCGATGCGGGCCGTGCAGAGGTTCTAGAGCAAACCGTCGACTACTACACACAGAGCATGGCCCAGTCGGTGCTCGACCCTCGCGCCGCGTTTCGAGAGACAGAGCTTTCTGGGATCTGCGCCGGCATGGCCGGAGTCACCGTTACCGACCTCGTGACGGGATATCGCGTCAAGTCCCTCGATGGCGATACCGTTTTAGGTGTTGAACCGCTCGACCTCCCACCCGTTACGTATGACACGATCTGTATAAGGCTCGACCTTTCCAGCTTGGATGAAATGCAAGATATGGAGAAGCAAATCGGGGGCATTCACGGAGTGGAACATGCCCTCCTTGCCGTCGCGCCAATACTCGCCGGATGTGACCGAGGCGACTTAGGCAGCGCCTGGTACACGATGTTTCACGACACGATGCGTCCAGCGATATTCGTTTTCGATAAAACTCCCGGCGGCGTGGGGCTTTGCGAGCGACTATTCGAATCGCTTACCGGTTGGATTCGGGCCGCACTGCAGCTTCTGACGAGCTGCAAATGTGAAACCGGATGCCCTGCCTGCTTATTCAGTTCAAGATGCGAATCTTTCAACGAAGCGCTCAACAAGGCAGAGGCAATTCGCATTCTGCAGGCAGGAATCTCGCCGTCTCTGCCGAACAGTTGAGGCCATTCATGATCAGCCCCAAAGTTCGATCCAAAACGCGCATCGTCACGCCCTTGGTCGCAGTTTTTCTCACCTCGCTGGTTCACGGACAGAGTTCTATTCAATCGACAAACGGATTACATGCGATCGTAGGGGCTCGAATCGAGATCGGCGACGGCCATGTGATCGAAAAGGGAACCGTCGTCATCCGTAATGGAATGATCGTCGCAGTGGCTGCAGACGCGGCCGTTCCACGTGGAGCAGATGTATTGGATGGGAAGGGGCTCATCGTATACCCAGGCTTTATCGACGCCTATACGACGAAGGGGTACACCGCCCCAGGATCGGCAGCAAAGACAGATCCCGATACGAACGTGGGTGATTTCGCATCCGCGTTCATGCGGCAAAACGTCCGAAAAGGGATCCGGCCGGAGGCTCGAGCCATCGAGAACCTAAGTCTGGGTGACGACGTCTTGAAGCCGTATCAGACTTCGGGTTTCACAACGATTCTCGTCGCACCATCGGGAGGGGATATGAGCGGCATTGCTGCGCTTGTGAACCTGAGTGGACGCCCTTCGCGCGAGTGCGCCGTGTTAGCGAACGTGGGGGAAACGATCGGTTTCGGCTCCGGTGGTTGGGGCAGCGGATACCCAAGCAGCCTGATGGGACACATCGCCCAGCTCAGACAGACGCTCCTCGACGCACAGTGGTATCGCGCAGTTGAACGAAGTTTCGCTGCCGGTGGTATCCAACGACCGCCAAGTGACGACGCCCTGATCGCCCTGCAGCCTGCGCTTTCGGGAAATCTACCGGTAATCTTCGATGCCGATTCCGAAGGGCAGATTGAGCGGTCCCTGGACATTTGCACTGAGTTCGGACTGAAGCCGATGATTGCCGGTGGCGGAGAGGGTTGGAAGCAGCTTGAAATGCTCAAACGATCGGGAGTGCCCGTCCTGCTTTCGGTTGCTTTTGGCAAGGACCCCGCCGTGAAACCAAAGGAACCCGCCGAATCTGCCCTTCCTCCAGGTGGCCCCCCAAAGATTGAACCCGTGAAGCTTCCGGAAGCGGTCAAATCAGCGGAACCTACGATTCCGGAGAATCCTGCCAAAGTCGCCGAGAAGGTTAGGCTCTACAAGGAGTCGCTTAAGAACCCATCACTCCTGGCGAGCGCCGGCATTCCGTTTGCCCTAACCACGAAAGGGACAAAGACCCCCACTGAGTTCTTTGAGAATTTGCGGAAAGCGGTTGAGGCAGGATTGTCAAAAGAGGCCGCGTTGAAGGGCTTGACGATTGACGCCGCCAAGATCTTCGGGGTCGATCGCCAGCTAGGGACGCTCGAAGTTGGGAAAATCGCCAATGTGGTTGTGACCTCCGGCGATTTCCTCGATGCAAAGACGAAAGTAAAGATGCTCTATATCGACGGCCGAAAGATCGATCCCACCAAGACTCCGCCCCCAGCAACTCCTCGCATGCGATTCGAAGGGGAGAACGGCTAATCATGAAGCGCTTGACTTTATTCACCTTCTCGTTCCTTGCCGCCAACCTAGCTTGCGCCCAGTCGAATCCGGTTGAAGTCGCCGCCGACCGCCATCCGACATTTCATACCGGAGGAGATGTGCTCATCAAGAACGGTCGCCTCCTGACCGTAACCAACGGCGCAATCGACGGGGGAGACCTTTTGATCCTCAAAGGGAAGATCGCCAAGATGGGGAAGGGGTTGACCGCCCCTGCCGGAGTCAAGGTCGTCGATGCCGCTGGCAAATTCGTGACGCCGGGAATTGTCGATGCGCACTCTCACAGAGGCACCGACGACGTCAACGAGGGGGCAGATTCCATTACCGCCGAAGTTAGGATCAGGGATGTGCTCAACACGAAAGGGCTGGGTCTCTACTATGCTCTGGCGAGTGGAATGACAACGTCGATGGTTCTCCATGGCAGCGCAAATCCGATCGGCGGGCAAAGCACGGTCATCAAAAACAAGTGGGAACGACCGGTTAGCGAGGCGATCTTCGAGGGGGCCCCTCATATGGTGAAATTCGCCCTCGGTGAGAATCCCAAGCGACCCGGTGGTCAAGACCAGAGTCCACGCTTTCCGGCGAGCAGGATGGGGGTCGAAGCGGTCTATCGCCGCGCATTCAACGACGCACGCGACTATATCCATGCCTGGGACGAATACGAGAAGCGAAAAGACGATCGAAAGATCGCGCCGCCGCGTCGTGATTTACGGCTCGAGTCGTTGGCTGACATCCTAAGGGGCAGGACATGGGTTCAGTGCCACAGCTACCGGCAGGACGAGATGCTCATGATGGTCCGGCTGAGCCAAGAGTTCCATTTCCATTTGTGCATGCAACACGCTCTTGAGGCGTACAAAATCGCGCCAGAGTTGGCAAAGGCTCATATTCCGGTCTCGATGTTCGGCGACGGATTTGCCTACAAACTGGAAGTCGTCGATTCCATCCCAATGGCAACCGCAATCTGCGATAAGGCAGGCGTGATCGTTTCCGTCAATACCGACACCTTTTCGGGAACTGTGCCGATCACCCAAGACGCCGCCAAGGCGATGCGCTACGGCATGAGTGCCGACCACGCATTGAGGATGGTCACGATCAATCCGGCATTTGAACTGGGCGTCGATAGCCGAGTAGGTTCACTCGAAGTCGGAAAGGATGGCGACGTCGCTATTTGGCAAGGACATCCGCTTAGCAACTATACGAAGTGCACGATGACGTTCATCGATGGCGAAGTTTTTTTTGAGCGCCGCGACGCTTTCAAAATGGACGCTCGGTCGATGGCTCAATCCAGCGTGGAATCGAAGCTCTTTGACCCTAACAAGCTGACTCTGCCGGGCAAATCGAACAGCTACCTGATCGTCGGGGCGACGGTTCATCCGGTTTCCGGTCCTGATCTGCCGAAGAGCAACGTGCTTATCAGGGACGGCCGGATCGAAGCGGTCGGCAACCAGGCGAAGGCGCCGGCTGGAACCGTAACGATCGACGGGAAGGGACTGCATGTCTATCCAGGCTTTATCGACGCCGGGTCCAAACTTGGAATCGACGAGATTGGCGAAGTTCCTTCGAGCCAGGATTCGACGGAGAACGGAGAATACAAGGCGGACCTCCGTGTCTTCAACTCAGTTAATCCCGACAACCAGAACATTCCGAAAGCACGATTCAACGGGGTTACCTCGATGCTCACGATGCCGAGCGGCGGAGTCGTTTCGGGCCAGAGTGCGCTCATGAACACCGCTGGGTTCACCACAGAAGAGATGAGCCTGCAAAGCATGGCGGCATTGGATATCACGATGCCTGCCGGGCCAAGTGGAATGCTAAAGATGTTTCTGCCCGCTGAGCAAATTGCCCAAATGGAAAGCGGACTTGCCGATCGAGTTCGGGTACTTCAGGAGTTCTTTGAAGCCGGAAAGCGCTATGGCGAAGCCAAGGGCTCGGGTGAAGAAGTTCGGACAGATACCAAACTCGAAGCCTTGCAGCCTTACTTGAAAGGCGATAGGCCGATGGTATTCCATGCCGACGAAGCGGCAACGATCCGACAGAGTGTGGAGATGGCGAAGAAGTTCGGCCTAAAGGCGATCATCGCTGGCGGGGCTGAAGCTTGGCAGGTTGCTAAGCTGCTCAAGGACAACAACATCGCGGTGATCTACCAAAGCCCGGGCGACGCTTGTCCCGACGAGATATCGCCTCCTGGCGAATTCGATCCATACGATGCCCCGTATGCGGCTCCTGCGTTGCTCCACGATGCCGGCGTCAAGTTCTGTTTCATGACAAACGCATTCGATATGGCGATGAACCTCCCGTTCAATGCAGGAAGGACTTGCGCCTTCGGTCTCTCGCATGAGGACGCGATCAGGGCACTGACGTTGGATGCCGCAACCATTCTCGGCGTTGGCGACAAATTGGGCAGCCTCGAGAAAGGCAAGATCGCAAACGTTATCGTCACGGATGGGGACCCACTAGAACTCACCTCCCAGCTTCGGTATCTGTTCATCGCGGGCAAGCCGGTCTCACTTGAGACGCACTATACGGCACTCTATCGGAAGTATTTGGGGAGAGCGCTTGAGCAATGAACCGTTGAAGCGCTAGAGCGTTTGCGCGCCCCGTAATCGGTTACCTGGTCAAACGGGTGGTAATCTTTGCCTCTCCCATGATCATCGTAATGCAGTTCGGCGCGGCACAGGAGCAGATCGACTTAGTTGCCGACGCGATTCGAAGTCGAGGTCTCGAACCTCTCGTTTTGCCAGGTCAAGATCGAGTCGCGATCGGTGTCCCCGCCTCGCTCAACAACGACCAGAGGACGGACCTCGAGGCCGTTCTCGGCGCGATGGAAGGCGTCAGCAAGATAACGCAGACGAGCCATCCGTATAAGTTGGCATCGCGAGAGTTCCATAAAACCGACACGAGCGTAACTGTCAAGAACGTCCAGATCGGAGGAGGAACCTTCGTCGTTATGGGTGGACCATGTTCGATCGAATCGTACGAACAGTTTGCTGCATCGGCGAAGATCGTCAAGGAATCCGGGGCTACGATCCTGCGCGGGGGCGCTTTCAAACCTCGAACATCCCCCTACTCCTTCCAGGGCCTCGCCGAAGAGGGTCTCAAAATCCTAAAGGCGGTTGGAGACGAAAGTGGTTTGGTGACGATTTCAGAAGTGATGAGCGGCGATCTCGTTCCACTGGTCGCCGAATACGTGGACATTTTGCAGATCGGGGCGAGGTCGATGCAGAACTTCCCATTGTTGATCGAAGCGGGAAGGAGCGGCAAACCTGTGTTTCTGAAACGAGGTCCAGCGGCGCAGATCGACGATTTCCTTTTGGCAGCAGAGTATGTGCTGAATCAGGGGAATCCCAATGTCATCCTTTGCGAGCGAGGAATCATCCCGCTCGATCGAACCTATACCCGCAACACGCTCGACCTTTCCGCAGTGCCCGTTCTGAAGGAGCACACCCACTTACCGGTTATCGTCGACCCATCTCACGGTACCGGAGTGGCCAAATACGTGACCCCAATGGCGAAAGCCGCGCTCGTTGTCGGCGCGGACGGAATCATGGTTGAGATGCATCCAGATCCCAAGAGTGCTCTGAGCGACGGATCCCAAGCGCTAACGCCAGAGCAGTTCAAGAAAATGATGATCGAGATGCAGACTCTAGGCGCTGCTCTCGGCATTCCTTTCTAGGAAACTCCAAGACAAGGAACGGGGCTCGACCTTTCGGTCGAGCCCCGTTTTAGCTTTCGCTAAGTTCCGCGTTTAGAACTTGATGCTGAGCTGGGTTGTCAAGAGACCGCCGGTGTATCGACCACCGCCGCCCGTCGTGACTTGATACTCGTTGCTGATGTCCGATACCTGGTACTGGATCATGAGCTTAGCTGTATCGGAGAGGCCGTAGCCGATTCCGAACGTCGTCCACTTGTAGCTCGAATCGAGATTCGTAGCGCCAGGTGCGAAGACTGTCGGATCCAGACCCGTCATCTCGTCATCTTCGTATCCGATCGACAACGTCAGGTTCGGGTTGACCAGGTAGGCCAACTTAACGGTGTACGTGTTGATCTTGGTACCGGTGTTGAAGCCGGAACCTGGGAAGTTATCGCTAACGCCCTTGTCCCACTCGCCAGTCGCAGACAGCTTCAGCTTGTGGCTGATGTTGTAGTGGCCGTCGGCCATCCAACCCTTGATGTTCGTCGGGTTGCGCTCGATACCGAGTCGGCCCCAGTCGCCTGGTGCCAGGTAGTTCGCTTCAACCTGTCGATATCCGCCGTTCAAGCCCCACTTGTGGTTGCCGATACCAAGCTTGGCATAGTATGCCGCGTTGTCTTGGTTGTTAACGTTGGATGCGTTGTCCTGAAGGTCGGACTTCGAGTAGCCGCCGGAAACCTTAACCTTACCGAAGGTGAAGTTCAGGTCGCCGCCGTAGACGCCGAGTCGGTTGGCAACTGGGCCACCGGCTCCGATCGTTACGGGGTTGAGGCTGTCGAGCCATAGGTAAGCCAAGTTCAAGCTACCGGTCGAAGTCAACGGGCTGGTGAGGTTGATACCAAGGGTTCGGTCGATGCCGAGGTTGGTAATACCGCCGAAGGCGCCGTTGATTGGGCCGGCCTGGAGTGGGTTGAGAGCCATTCCATTGGTGCTGTTTACGTTGTCGTTGTTGCCGCCGAAAACGTTGATCTTGGTGCTGCCGAGGTTGAAGCCGATGATGCCGCCGTCGAAGCGATAGAGGCCGTCATCCCATCTTGCGTTCGAGAAGTACGACGTGTTGTCGATTCTCTGGAAGATGTATGGGGATACCTTGTAGCCAACTCGACCGACTTCAGCGTTGAAATTGAGTCCAACGATGCTCGAATCGAACTTGACGGAGAGGTCCTGGATGTAGACGTCGCTGTTGCCTTCAACGTAGCCGCCGTTAAGAGCGCCGACTTTGAACTGGTCCTGGCTGCCGAACGTGTCCAGCATGTTGCCGAAAACGATGGTGCCTTTCCACTTGGGGCCTTCGGTGTTGGTGCCGGCGAAGGTGAATGCGCCTTCTTCAATCGTCGTGAGGTCCGTGACCATTCCGACAGGATTGCCTGCAGCATCGACGCCGTTCTTGTGGCCGTCCATGTCGAGACCTGCATTGTTGCTTCGGCTGTTACCGGCAAGCATGAGGAGGTTTACGTCGCCGGTGATGCTAATCGTCGGCTTCTTGTTCTCCAACTTCTTGACGCGGTCGGACAAGTCGCCGAGATCTTTCTTCAGCGCTTCGACGTCTACGCCGAGCGACTGGAGCTCTTTCTCGAACGTGCTGGCCAATTTCTTGAGCTGAGCGATATCCTCGCCGTAGCTCTTCATGCCGTTTACGTCGTTCTGCAGAGCGGTGAGCGCATCGCGAAGGTTCTGGACGTCAGCCGTGGTGGCAACGCCGTTGAGCTTATCGCTGAGGGCTTTGATCTGCGAATCAAGACCGTCGGTGACGCTCTTGAGGTTCGTATAGCATGCGTGGATGGCGACTGCGAGCTCGTACCGGGAAGCCGGTCGGTTGCCTCGGAACAGGCCGTCGGGATAGCCGACGAGAAGGCCGTCCTTCTTAAGTCGCTGGAGGGCTTCAAATGCCCAGTGATTGTCCGGAACGTCCGGGAAGTTGTCCGTCGATGCGAAAGCCGGCATAACGAATGCGGCCGTTACGATCGCGGAAAGAGCGTACTTGAAAGTTCGCTTCATATAGGTCAGTGCTCCTTGTGCGTTTTATTCAACGCAGACTTGCTGACCGTGTCGCCCCTCCATCGGGCAGAAACTCATAACTTTCCTTGAGTTTCCTATGAGCATCCAACCGTTGTCGATGGCTACTCGGTCCTTGCATCCTGCATTGGTCCGGCATGGCCCTAAGGCTATACCAATCTGAATTATGACGGACATTCGCTATTCGTGCAAGGTTTTCCGCAAAAAACCGCTTATGGAAAGGTGAACAGACGGATAAATGGGACTTGTTGATTCCAAAAGTGATGGTAAAGCTCAGAATCTTCGAAAAACTTCGATGGAAGTAACAGGGGCTCCTCTCATGGTGCGAGCGTTGCCGGTAACCGAAATAGAGGCTTTACCGGCGTACAAACCAGGGCACGGTATCCTCTTTATTGCATGCTTGACCGCGATCTGATCCGCAACCACCCCGACGTCGTCCGCGCGGGTATCGCTCGAAAAGGGCTTGACGCCCCTGTCGACGAGTTTTTACGCGTCGATCTTGAGCGACGCCATGTCCAAACCGAGTTGCAGGAAAAGCAAGCGGAGATGAACAAGATCAGCAAGTCGATCGGCATGTTGATGTCGCAAGGAAAGCGCGACGAAGCTGAGGCGGCCAAAGCACAGACGAAAGAGCTCAAAGAGGCGATCTCTGTTGGCGAAGATCGGCAGAGGGTGCTTGAAGCGAAGATGCGTGAAGTCGAGCTTCAATTCCCGAATCTTCCGCACGACTCGATTCCGAATGGCAAGGATGAGCACGATAACCCCGTTATTCGGACTTGGGGAGAACTGCCGCAGTTCGCAGAGCAGCCTCAAGCCCACTGGGATGTTGCGGAGCGGCTGAAACTCCTCGATCTGCCACGTGCAGCCAAGATCTCCGGAAGCGGATTCGCACTCTATACCGGTCTTGGAGCAAGGCTTCAGCGTGCGCTCTTTTCGTTCATGATCGACCATCAGACGACCAAGAACGGCTACTACGAGATCTACCCCCCGTACCTGGTTAACAGTGCAAGCCTTATTGGAACTGGCAATCTCCCCAAATTCGAAGAGGAGCTCTATAAAGTCGACGACGATCTCTATCTGATTCCGACCGCCGAAGTACCCGTTACGAATCTGTATCGCGACGAGATCCTTAGCGGAGATCAGTTGACTTTGAAACTGGCGGGCTATACCGGATGCTTCCGTAGAGAGGCCGGCGCCGCAGGGAAAGACACGCGGGGAGTCCTACGAATCCACCAGTTCGACAAAGTCGAGATGGTGAAGTTCACCAAACCGGAAGACAGCTACGACGAACTGGAATCCCTAGTAAAAGATGCCGAGAGTGTGTTGCAGGCGCTTGGTCTTCACTATCGCGTAATCGAGCTCTGTTCGGGCGATATCGGAGCCAAAGGCGCCAAGGCTTACGACGTCGAGTTGTGGGCCCCGGGTGTCGGCCGGTTCCTTGAGATCTCAAGTTGTACGAACTTCGAGGCGTACCAGTCTCGGCGGGCGAATATCCGATTCCGCCGGACTCACGGGGACAAACCGGAATTCGTCCACATCCTTAATGGCAGCGGACTCGCATGCCCACGCCTCTTTGCGGCGATCCTCGAAACGTTCCAGCAACCAGACGGCTCCGTCCTCATCCCCGAACCGCTCAGGCCGTACGTTGGGGCGGACAAGATCAATTAAGCGAGGTAGCGGACTAAACAGCGTTAATGCGTAAGAGCGTTTCGCTAGGGCTAGCGCTCAAGGGCGATTGACCGCTCTCAATCTCCCTCTAACGCTAGATTCGTCCGGTTCGGTACCCTTTTGTTTGTGAAGGTCTACATTTCTGCGGATATCGAAGGGATTACGGGGTTGGTGTCTTGGTCACAGTGCAGTCGCCCAGACGGAAAGTCGTTTGACTATGCGTTTGCCCGCAGGATGATCACCCATGACGTGAACGCGGCGATTCGCGGTGCGCGAGCGGCAGGGGCTACTGAGGTCGTGGTGAAGGACTCTCACGGCAACAGCAAGAACATCCTGATCGAAGATCTTGAACCGGGTGTAGAACTGATCAGCGGTCACGGAAGTGGTACCGACGGCATGGTGATGGGTATCGACGAGACGTTCGACGCCGCGATGCTCGTAGGCTATCACGCCATGGCAGGAACATTGGGTGGAGTCATGGAGCACACCATTACCGGCGGCGTTCACGGAATATGGGTGAACGGAATTCCCACCGGAGAAATGGGGTTGGCCGCGGGTGTCGCGGGGCGTTACGGAGTTCCAATCGTAACCGTCACCTCCGACACTGCCGGATGTCGAGAGGCCGAAGCATTGATTCCTGGCGTCATTACTAGTTCGACGAAGGAGGGATTCGGTCGATATATGGGCCGACTATTGCATCCAAGCGAGACGGGCCCGGCGATCGAAAAAGCCGCCCACGACGGCATCGTCAACCTGGCAGCGATCAAGCCGCACGTCTACGCAGAACCCACCCAGATCCGCGTGGAATTCAATCGAGCCGAGGAGGCAGACATGTGCGCAAGACTGATTACAGTCGACCGCGTCAACGGATACACCGTTGAGGCGACCTATCCGACGTATCAGGAAGCCCACAGGGTGGTCTGGAATCTGATGGCGATGTCCTTTATCGGCATCGATTCCCAGCATTAGGCCGAATTCAGGGTTTCGGCTTTGAGGTCAGCAGGCGAACGGAGGCCATGAGCTCTTCAGGTGCCGAAATCCGAACTCGACCCTTGAAGACGTCAAAGCTTCGCTGCTCGATCCGATCGAGGATTCTTGAATAGAGAACTCGCGCCATTTTTGCTGTCGGCTGGAAGGCTTCCGGCAGCCTCGGCAACCCGGAGTCGGCACGTCGGTAAAGATCGCGGGCACGCTCGATTTCGAACTTCAAAAGTTGGACGAACTTCCGATTGACTTCCTCTCTCAGAAGTCCGTCCTCTGAGCCTGAAAAGCGGCGCATATCCTCTGCCGGAATGTAGATCCTTTCTCGCTTGAGGTCCTCTCCGATATCGCGAATAATGCCTGTAAGGTGGATAGCTTGAGTCAAGTCGATTGCACAGGATCGAAGGTTGTCATCCATTTCGAGCTCAAGCAGATCGCACACCATCAGGCCGACAGCCGATGCGCTTCTCCGCATGTAGTCTTCCAACTCTTCGTAAGTCTCGTATCGCGTTTTGTGGAGGTCTTGCTCCATCGCGTCGAGAAACCGAAGCGGTTCGTCGATCGGAAGCGACACTTCTCGTGCAACATCGCAGAACGCTCGAAGTACGGCGTAGGAGGGGCTCACTCCATCCATTCCTCGAATGAGTTGATTTCGATAGGTGGTCAGCTTTTGTAGAGTCTCGGGCCGAGATACTCCTTTAGGATTGTCTACCCACTCGCGAGGAACTCGTATGAAGCCGTATAGAGCACGAACGCGCCGCCTGAATTCGAGAGGCATCCGGTTCGTTGCTAAGTAGTGGGCGATACCGAACTGTCGATGGATTCTGCGGCATTCGGCGTGATCGGAAGGCGAGGCGAATCTGGGCAGAATACGAGGCGTGACGCCATCAGTGCGCTGGCTTCGACCCTGCAGTCCGTTCATACATATTGCGTACGGTATTTGCGAGGGAACCTTTCTTGTATTTCCTTAAAAACGTGGAAAACGGCGCAGATCCAGCCGCTCATTCACGTCCAAGGTCCCTTTGGCCAGGATTTCGAACGAGTCGGCCTCGAAGCGCATCTTCATTGCGAGCTCATCCAATAGCGCCTTGACCGCAAGTCGAGTGCGCTGGCAAATGTCGTTGCCCTTCTCCATCGGCGATCCAAAAGCGATGAAGCATTCGGGCCTTTCGTGAGTTGCCAACTCGTACCGGATGGCGACTGGGACGACTTTTGAATCGGGAACCTGATTAGCCATGAGTTGCAACGCCTTGCCGAATGGAAGCACTTCCGGAGGGGGATGAAGGTGTTGTTCGGCAAACAGGAGTAAATTACGCTTTTCCGTTGTCATCAATCGGATGGTCTTGCGGATGGTGGCCGCGCGCCGAGCCGCGCTCTCCGCGGGGAACGGCATTCCTCCAACTTTGGCGAAGAGGGGGAAAGCGTCGAATTCCTGGATCCAATCCACGGTGAGCATGTTGAGCGCTTCCACCGCATGGTACATAACGTAGCCGTCGTGCCACCCATGGTGGTTGGGCACGAAGATGCATGGACCCACCAAAGGTTCCTTTGGCGGAATCCAATAAACGCGGCGAAAGCGGCTGTGGACCGTACGACGAATCATGCGGTCGACCACCTGCCCTGCAATTCCAACCGCCTGAGGCATTTCCCAGTAAGGCTACTCAACATGCAGCCCGACTAACATGAGATGCACTAGACTCTGATCTGAACATGATCACAAGAAGGGAAGTACTCAAGGCTGGCGCCGCCGTTGCCCTGTCGCCGATCGTCAGGTCCATCTCCACACTCATGGAGCCCGATTCGTTCCGGTTTGCGTTCTTCAGCGACTCGCACGTGGGGCTCGAGGGCCATCTTGCTGAATGCAAATCAATGCTTCATGAGATGACTGGCCTTTCGCTCGATTTTGCGATTAACGCTGGGGACATCACCGATTACGGTTGGACGGATGAGTACACAAACTATCGCGCGCTTCTCAAGCAGGTTCCTTTCAAGGTTTACGCTGCGCCTGGAAACCACGACGTTCGTTGGTCGCCTCTTGGTCCCAAGGCGTTTCGGGAAGGAACCGGAGCGCCGATGTTCGGGTCGTTCAACCACAAGGGCGTCCATTTCGTAACCCTGGACAGCACTATTCCTCTCTCGCACTACGGACACTTCGAGCGCAAAATGCTCCAATGGCTCGAATCGGACTTAAGGCGATGTGGGCGCGAAACGCCAGTGTTTATCGCCTTCCATCACTGGGTTGGACGCGATGGGGTTCAACTCGATAACGAGACGGATCTACTTCGAGTCATTGAGCCGTACAACGTAAAGGTCCTTTTGAACGGTCATGGCCATTCCAATCTGCTATGGACATGGAACGGCATCTCGAACACGATGAACAAAGGCCTTTATCAGCTTTCGTACGAGCAGATTGAAGTCGATCGAATCAGGAACGAAATTCGGATGAGCCGCCGCACCCAAGAGCACCCGGCGATGGCGCATTTGTTGACCGTGCCCCTCGGTCCCTCTAGGGAGAAACGTCGAATCTGGAATGTGAACCGCAATGTGGTGGCTGGAGCCGTCGGGGTGAGCATCGCCGAACTCCCAATGGCAAAAGAGTATCGGTGGGACGACCACCCTTGGAAACCCATATCTGCATCGACAGCTCCAACCGACGGACTGGTGGAAGGTACCCATCGGCTGACCGTCCGCAGCGATCCTCAGACCTATTTTGCAGCGGGAGAAGTGACGATCCAACGGAGTTCTGCCCCATCGGCGCTTCGGAAACGATGGGAACGGGAGCTAAGTGGCGGTGTCATGAGCCATCTTCGGCTTGCGGACGACCGACTGTTTGTCAGTACGATGGACGGCGCAATCTGTTCGTTTAGAGCTGAAGACGGGCACGCGGTTTGGACGGCACGAACTGATGGGTATTGCCACTCGTCGCCGCTCGTTTTGTCTGAGTCTGTAATCGTCGGAAGTGCGGACACCAACGTCTACGCCTTCGATCGCCAATCTGGGAAGCAGCGATGGAAGTTCCCGACCGGTGGCCCTGTGTACGCCACAGGTGCGGAAGCGCATGGAATCGTCGCGATCGGGTCTGGCGATGGCTCGATTTACGGATTGGAAGTGGAATCGGGTAGGCAGATCTGGCGATTTGACCTTCCAAAGAGTCATACCGCGTTTGTCCAGAGCCCAGCTTGCACGGATGGAGATCGGTTCTACTTTGGTGCGTGGGACAAGTTCGTCTATGCGTTGGACGTGCGGACAGGAGAACTGGCGTGGAAGCACGACTGTTGCGGAGCGCGAGCGTTTGCCTATTCTCCTGCGATTGGCGGCCCCGTTGTCGGTGGCGGCAAAGTGTATGTTCCGACCGACGGAGACGATCTGTTTGCGTTTGATGCTCGCACAGGGGAAGTGATCTGGAAGGTATCTCCGCCGGGCGACAAGGTCGGGTATTCGGGACCATGCCTCGTCGGCGATCGCATATTCATCGGCTGCCTAGGCGACATCGGACAAGCTCGATGCTTTTCGACCGTTGACGGCAAGATTCTTTGGACAAGCGTCGTAGGGTCAACGATCTACGATTCGTCGCCGTCGCACGCGGACGGAGTCGTAGCGATCGGATCCGTAATCGGGCTTTTAACGGCGATGAATGCTACCAACGGCGAAATCATCGGCCAGTATCAGCTGCCCCCAGGACACTTCCTCGCCTCCCCGGTCTCTTCTCCAGGGAGAATCTACGCCGCATCGTATTCAAATCGGATTGCGGCGTTTGATGTTCACAGGTAGTGCCAGATTCTAGAGTTCACCGTTTTGGAAGAACTCGATCGTTTCACCGGCAAGACCCCGGACAAACGCAATTCGGAAAGTGATCGGGCGATCCGCGTTTGCTGGGCTGGCGTCCTTCGGCTCGACAACCGAAGTTGCACCTGCTTTCATCGCTCGTGCATACGCCGCGTCGGCGTCGTCAACGCGCAAGGCGTAGTGGAGAATTCCGCCTTCGGGAATCTCTCCCGCCCCGCGTCCGCAAAAGATCTCAATATAGTTGCCATCGCCGGTGTCCATTAGGGACGCACGCGAATCTCCTTCGCCCCATCCGAACTTTCGGACCATGCCTAGGCCCTCTTCGTAGAAGCGTACGGTCGCTTCAAAATCGGTCGCGCGGATGGCGACGTGATGGAATCCGGGTCCGAAAGGTCTTTTGTTGCCCATCTGATCTTCTTACCTGGGAAAACTGGATTTGAGCAGCCGGTCATGACGGATAAAGTGCTCCGGAATCGCGAGTTAATGCTCCAATTTGGAGCAGCAAGCCCAAATCCGTCAGTAACCAGCCGAATCTGGATATAATATGCCCGGCGCGGAGAGATGGCTGAGTGGACGAAAGCGCCCGCCTGCTAAGTGGGTAACAGCCAAAAGCTGTTCTCGGGTTCGAATCCCGATCTCTCCGCCAAACGAATCCGGGGGATTCCCGATGAAACGCCTGCCCCTCGTCTTGACACTGTTCTTCGTAGCGGCGTTTCAGACCCCTGCCCAAGATCTGAAGGACTACCTTCGCGTTCGCAAGTCTTACGGCATCGTCGAGTCCGTTGGCGTCCCTGCCCTCGAAACCTTGGTGGGAACCCGAGTTTTTGAGGTCCAGGGCGTCATTAAGGGCACCTTGAGAACGGGGAGCAGGATGTCGCTCCTCTTGGAGCGTACAGACGGGCAAACTCAGGCGATCGACGCCTCGAAAGTCCCCGACTGGGCAATCGGTACCGAAGTGCCCGCGCGACTGATCATCAAGGCGACTCGTGTTCACGAGGATGACGAGATCAGTGCTTTTCTGATCGCGGTCGCGAAAGAGGAAGATATCCAGCCAATCGAAGCCAGATTAGTCGCTTCGGTTGCCAAAGTGGCGAATGCCAACCATCGTGCCGGTCATTCAAGGAAAGGCGATCTGAGTCGCTTCGCCGTACAGGGGACCCACAAGGTCCAAACTTGGACAGTGCCGAGCGATCGAGCGACGCCTCAGTACGCCGCCTATATCAAGCACCATAACCCTAAGCTGAGCGACGACGAGGCCGTCCGAATCGCGGAAGGGATCCTTGGATATAGCCGCCGTTACGGTGTCGATGCGCGCCTCATCGTGGCAATGGTCATTTGCGAGAGTGACTTTAACCCGAACGAAGTCAGCCACGCTGGTGCGATGGGTCTTGGTCAGCTAATGCCGGATACGGTTCAAGACTACGGCATAACGAACCCGTTCGACTCAGTCCAGAACCTCTACGGCACCGTTCGTGAGATTCGGTCTCACATCGACAAGTACCGAGGCGAAACCGGAGACGAGTTCCAATCCCTTGTACTCGGCCTAGCCGCCTACAACGCCGGGGAAGGCGCCGTCCGCCGCCACGGCAACAACGTTCCCCCCTACCGAGAAACCCAAGCCTACGTGCGAAAAGTCATCAAGCTCTACTACCATCTCGCGGGATACCGATAGAGCGTTGCGCTTCGCTAGCGTTGGCCCAGCTTGAGGGAAAGCGGCCCCAAAACCTTAATACCGGCGCGAAGCGCCAAATACCGTAATACCGGCGCGAAGCGCCATATACCGCATACCGTTCTCCCTCGAACGCAAGCGCGGCGAACTGCTCATTTCTGGTACGTGTCTTTGTCCATCTCCCTCAACTCGAGGGTGACGCTGACGGCGTTGTTGGCAAGGGACTCGGCGAACTGCTCGCGCATGACGTCCATCAGAGTCGTTGCCATTTTGTGGCGAAGTTCTTTCGGCCGCCCTTCCAGAATGGCAACTTCACAATGAGCAAAGCCGGCGGGAGCGCCTTCGCCCATCACCCAAACCGAACGAAGGGTGTGGTAGGACTTGATGGCTTTGCTGGCGATCGTCTCGTGGCCTGCCAAAGCGACTGTTAGGGCCTCCAGGATGTCGGGAAGCTTCGCGTTCTCTTCTAAGTCGGAGGTCGTTTCCAGATGGATGTGCGGCATCCACCTATTGTGAGCAGGTTTGTTGGCCCTTGTAGGACCAACAGCCCTTACTCTGCGTCTTCTCGCGGCAGATACTCGAAGTTTGTGAACCACCAGGCCGCGGCGCCTATCAGCGCCACTGAAAACAGGAACATCACGAGGTAGGACGTTCCCGGCGTCAAGGTGTTGTCCCCACTCCCGCCTACGAGCAGCGCCAGAAGTTTATTACCGCCGGCCGAAGGGTGCTGAGCGATCCCTTCAAGGTAACTGTAGATTGACAGATAGTACATCTGCCCCTGCATGTTCGGGATCGCCGTCTCCCAGCCAAAGGCGAATAGGAGGCAGATGATCATTGCCCGGTTGAACATCAGGCTGACAAGAAGAAACAGTGCGCCATAGGCGAACGCTCCTACGATGAGTGCCGCACAGTCCTTAATCAATAACGGGTTGTTTCCAAGACCTTGATAAGAGCCGATCGACGCGAATACCGCGCATAGGATGCCGATCACAGAGACGACGATTCCTGAAGCGAGGTACCGAAGCAACAGCAACTTCCAGCGAGGGACCGGTCTTGTCAATAGGTACACAATCGTCTTTTGCTCAACCTCTTGACTGATTATCGCAGTCGTGAAAATCGCAGAAGCGAGGGCAAGAATGTGATAGACGAAGATCGCCGAGACGTTCGAATATGCGTCCGCCTTTGTCGCTCCCGACTGAAGCACGTCCCAGTATTTCGCCATGAATAGGCAGAAAACACCAAGCGCGACCCAAGGCAGAATCCTTCGGAGTCTGAAATATTCGCGGATCGCCTGTCCAAAAATAGCCGATTCCAATTAAGCCTCCACCAAGTACTTGAAAACCGACTCCAGGTTGTTGTCGGGGCTGCTGAAACCGCGGATCCTCAGACCATGTTCGATTACCGCGTTTGAAAGCGCATCGTAAAAGCTATCTGGCTCGCGAACTTCGAGTTGAATCGAGTCGCCGGAACGGTCGAACTTCATGCTGACGATGTTTGGCAAAGCGGCGAGCAAAGCGGCGGCGCGACGCGGTTCGTCGGTTTCAATTCG
>Ga0364866_10042_pt1 | contig 79965 bp, 66 predicted proteins | sample ExccelAu500001D3_3_FD_206913 | JGI IMG/M metagenome (GOLD analysis project Ga0364866, IMG submission 206913) | Enriched cells from Trout Bog Lake Hypolimnion, Wisconsin, USA - BchlTB.Aug13.5000.01.D3 | ecosystem: Environmental > Aquatic > Freshwater > Lake > Hypolimnion/Profundal zone | place...
CGAAGGTGCGCTCCATTCCAGCCTAGGGCAACGCCCTTGGAACGCTCAACGTAACGTCCCCGGCCTCGGAGAGGTCGTAGAACCTGCTCTCAATCTTTTTGATCTGCTGGTTTGCCTCCCTTGTTGGTTGGGTTTGCGTCTCCGTCTTGCTCTGGCCTGGTTCGTCCGTTTGTCGGTTCCGCTATCGGGATCATTCTTTAACGAGATGCCGGCAGAAGGTGGGACGAATCCTGTGTTTGTCCTACGATTTTGCAACCTCGCTCAACTTGGCGTACCCTATACCGGAATCACTGGTCTCGAGAAGGAATTATGGGATTGAGGAAAAGCCCACAGCCAATGTCTCCGCCAAGAAAAGCGTACTGCGCGGTCATCGTTTTAGCGCTGCTCGTCGAGATCTTTGCATTGACGAAGTCGAATTACGGCGTAATGCAGATCATGCTGCTACCGATGGTGTTGTGTAGCTTGGCAGTCGCTCCAAATCGACGCGAAATCAAGTCCCCGAAATGGCATCTAATCTACATCTTTGGATTTCCAGTCTTCCTCTTTTTGACCCTAACATTTGGACCGAAACCTCATCAGTTGGAAAGCACACATGGTCCACTTCATCCGACCTTGTACGCCATTGCGCTGGTTTTGGCGTTTGCAGTAGCAGTGCTAGCCAATTGGGTCGTGAAGTACGAAAGAGTTACCGATACGCCAAACTGAGCCTTCGATAGCGGCAAGTAGGTTGGTATTTCCAAGGGTTTTGACAGGAAGCCCGATAGCGAAAAATGAGCGAAGTCGGTAAGATGCGGGGGAGCTTGCCGACCTCATGCTGATTTTCACTCGTAACGCGTTCATATCGATCGTCGACCATCCGCAGGATGATCGGTTCCTGGTGATTCGGGCGCGAATCGCAGGAGATATCGAAGCGGTATTCCCTGAGGCAGAGGTGTTCGAGCGACCGGGCGCCGACTATCGATTTCAGGCAAACGTCGCCCGAGAGCGGGTCTCCCAACGCATCGCGTCTCAAGTCAAAGATATCCACTACGAAGCTTTCGAGTCTTCGGTGGAAGACGGCGACCGGCGTCAGGCCTACATACAAGTCTGGAGCGCGATGTACGAAGAGCAGGCCCGACGCGTCAGCGCCGAAGCCGCCCGGACCGAACCGCACGCTCCATCAGTCCGAGTGTCGCTTGAAGACGCCCAAGACGTTGGAGAAGTCGTCGGTCCAGACGGCGGTTTTGGTTAGGGGATCCAACGGCGAGAACGCGTTGTCCTGATTGAGGCCGGCGAAGTCGGCGCGGTCTCTAGCCATGATTACCCATACGGACGCGTATTCGTTGTTCTTGAGTTCCTTATCCGACTTGCCCAGGTCCTCGTCGATCAGGGCCGTAAGGTGCAAGTCTTTCGCGATCGCATAGAGCACCGGATCCAGGTTCAAGTACCGATTGCTGATATGCACGGCAATGATCCCGTGAGGATCGAGTTTCGTCAGGTAGAGCTGGAACGCCTCTTTCGTGAGAAGGTGGACCGGAATCGCGTCGGAGCTAAATGCATCCAAAGCGATAATCCCGAAACGTCCGTTCGGTTGATCCGCAAGCGTCAGGCGCGCATCGCCCAACTCGATGTCGACGTCTGCCTTGGAGTCGCGAAGGTAGGTGAAGTACTTCGGATTGGTCGCGGTCTCCTTAACGACGGGATCGATCTCAAAGAACGTCATCGTTTGGCCAGGTTCGCCATAGGCGGCTAGAGTGCCTACCCCAAGCCCGACGAACGCCACGTGCGCCTTCTTCTTCGGACCGGTGAACTCCTTGAATACGTGACCGATCGGTCCACCACGCGAATAGTAGGTGAACGGCTCCTTCGGCTGCTGGCGATCTTGCAGGCCGTGAACGGTTGTTCCGTGAACCAATGTGTAGTACCGGCCATTCACTTGGCTTACGATCCGGTGGACCCCAAAGAAGCTGCGGGCGGTGTAGATGATCGACCCGGCCGACGATGTGTGCATTGCGAACGCTGCCGCGAAGAGAGCGGCAAGCGAAAGGGCATAGCGTCGAGGCCGATCGACGGCGAGGAAGCAGAGGATCGAGGGAACCCCGATGGAGATCATCGTCGTGGCGGGCCCTGGTTCCATCTTGAGACCCTCGAAGGGAACGCCGGTTTTCACCATCGCTGTAATGGCGACGGTCAACAGCCCTATCAGCACCGGATAGATGCCGTCCCAACGATTTGGAGTGATGTCCCTCTCGTCGCGTGGAGAGCGGAGGAAGCAGGCGACCACAAGTGCGAGCGGGTATTCGAGCAGCGTGCTGAAGATCAGAGGGGCAACTGCAGCGTTGAAGAGTCCACCGAGAACGCCGCCGACGGAAACCCAAAGATAGAACTCGGTGAGGTGGGTCGGTTCCGGCCGGGACTCGCTGAGGCGGGCATGGCACATCCATGCTGCGATAAAGAACACGAGCAGGTGGAAGATCGCAAGCGGGACGACGAAGTCTTTCGGCGGTGACTCGAGAATGACGGCCATCGCCAGCGGAGTCATCACCAGGGGGAGGATCCTAGCGAGGATCACCGACTTCAAAACGGTCTTCCTTGCGAATGCGAGGATAAACGTCAACAAGTACAACGCGAGCGGAACCACCCAAAGGAGTGGAATGGGAGCGATGTTGGTCGTCAAGTAGGCGGTAACGCCCAGGAGGAGGCTTGAGGGGACGGCGCCGAGCAGAACCCACATTGCCCGCTGCTTGTTCGCTACGGGGGCTACAGCCGCCTTTTCCTCATGAATCTCCTCGATCGCCCTGCCTCGCAGGTGGAGGACCACGGTGGCTATGGCCATACAGACGACCAGGCCGCCATAACAGAAGGCCCAAAGGTGTGTTTGCTCAGACAGCTTGAATCGTGGTTCGACGAACACCGGATAGGCGATCAGAGCAAGCATGCTGCCGAGGTTGCTCGCGCTATACAAGAAGTAGGGGTCTTTCCCGTCCGGGTCGTCGGTTGACGCAAACCACCGTTGGAGGAGCGGGGCGCCGGCGGAGACCACGAAGAAGACGGCGCCTACCAACGAGACCAAGGCGCCGAGTACGGCAAACAACGGAGTGCGTGCGCCGGTCGCGCCACCGGAGATGTGGGTGGCGAACGGAAGGGTCAGGAGCGCGAGGATCATCAAGGGGACATGAATCAACGACTGCTTCTTCGCTCCCAACCGAGTGGTGGAGAAGTGGGCGTACGCGTACCCCGCGAGTAGGGTGGCCTGGAAGAAGACCATGGTGGTCGTCCAAACGGCTGGTGAGCCGCCAAACGCGGGAAGGATAATTTTGCCCACCATCGGCTGTATCAGGAACAGCAATGCGGAGCTAAGAAACAGGGTCAGCGTAAAGAGAATGCGCACGGTTTGAGTTCAACCTTAGCATCTCAAAGGTTGTTAGTGTGAGGTAGTCCAAAAGATTCAAGACGAACCGAATTCTACGAAAGGAGCGCTTTTTCACCGAAAGGTTAACCAGGGGTTGACAAACGACCCTTCCATGAGGCTACAATCTTTCTCGTTGCCCCAGTGGTGACGAAGAACTTTGAAAGCGAAATAGAGGAATTAACGTTCAGATAAGTAGTTCTGACGGAAATCAAATCGAAAGATAAGATCCCGTTAAATTACCCGATGCCAAAGGCATTGGGCGGTGGCCGGAAGCCTGCGAGCTAGTCTCGGTGGCAGAAGGACTCCACGAAAGTGGTTCAAACACCAAATTAGTAAGTCAACCAGCCACTTCGGTGGAATTGGTATAAACTTTCTTCGGAGAGTTTGATCATGGCTCAGGACGAACGCTGGCGGCGTGCCTAAAACATGCAAGTCGAACGGGGGAGCAATCCCCAGTGGCGAACGGCGGAGTAATACATGAGGAACGTGCCCTGAAGACTGGGATAGTCGTTGGAAACGACGGGTAATACCAGATGTGGCGGAGGCTTGGCATCAAGCTTCCACTAAAAGGTTTTTCGCTTCAGGAGTGCCTCATGGCCTATCAGGTAGTTGGTGAGGTAATGGCTCACCAAGCCGACGACGGGTAGCGGGTCTCAGAGGATGATCCGCTCGAGTGGGACTGAGACACGGCCCACACACCTACGGGTGGCAGCAGTTGGGAATCTTGCACAATGGGGGAAACCCTGATGCAGCGACGCCGCGTGGAGGATGAAGGGTCTAGGCCTGTAAACTCCTTTTATGGGGAAAGACTTAGGACGGTACCCCATGAATAAGGACCGGCTAACTACGTGCCAGCAGCCGCGGTAAGACGTAGGGTCCAAGCGTTGTCCGGATTTACTGGGCGTAAAGAGCGCGTAGGCGGCTCGTTAAGTGTGAAGTGAAATCTCTAGGGCTCAACCCAGAAACTGCTTTACATACTGGCGAGCTAGAGGGATGCAGAGGTTTGTGGAATTCCTGGTGTAGCGGTGAAATGCGTTGATATCAGGAGGAACACCCATGGCGAAGGCAGCAAACTGGGCATCATCTGACGCTGAGGCGCGAAAGCGTGGGTAGCAAACAGGATTAGATACCCTGGTAGTCCACGCCCTAAACGATGGATACTAGGCGTAAGAGGTATCGACCCCTCTTGTGCCGCAGCTAACGCATTAAGTATCCCGCCTGGGGAGTACGGCCGCAAGGTTGAAACTCAAATGAATTGACGGGGACCCGCACAAGCGGTGGAGCATGTGGATTAATTCGATACTAACCGAAGAACCTTACCCAGACTTGACATCGATCGCAAAGTCCAGAAATGGGCTCCTCCCCCACAAGGGGACGTGAAGACACTTGTTGCATGGCTGTCGTCAGCTCGTGCCGTGAGGTGTACGGTTAAGTCCGCCAACGAGCGCAACCCTCGTCCTGTGTTACCAGCATGAAAGATGGGCACTCACAGGAGACCGCCGGTGTAAGCCGGAGGAAGGTGGGGATGACGTCAAGTCAGCATGGCAGTTACGTCTGGGGCTTCACACATGCTACAATGGGCGCAACAAAGGGCAGCAATACCGCGAGGTGGAGCAAATCCCAAAAATACGCCCCCAGTTCAGATTGCAGTCTGCAACTCGACTGCATGAAGGCGGAATCGCTAGTAAACGCAGGTCAGCTATACTGCGTTGAATACGTTCCCGGGTCTTGTACACACCGCCCGTCAAGTCACTTGAATTGTCTTCACCCGAAGTCCGTGGCCTAACCGCAAGGAAGGAGCGGCCGAAGGTGAGGGGAGTAAGAGGGACTAAGTCGTAACAAGGTACCCGTACCGGAAGGTGTGGGTGGATCACCTCCTTAAAGGATCTGCACTCGGTTCTCCATTGGAGAATCGACAAATCCAGGTCGAAGCTTTTCTGAACGCCTCTATTCGCTTTTAAAGCAAAATTCGCTCGATCGAAAGATCGGGCTATTTTTGTTTTTGCCCTCCCGGTCTGCGTACTTCGGCGCGCCAGAGGTCCCCGGCTTCAGCCCGGGTGCCTTCTCAAATTTCCAAGCCGGAGTTCTGTCTCCTCATGGATCGCAGGTGAAAGCCTGCCCAAGGTCCGCGTGCGCAAGCTCGCTTAGAGATCCTGGGATTAGCTGAGCCAACGTGTGCATGACCGGAAATCAGCTGTCAATTTGAGCAAGCAAGGCAGGCTCTCGCCTGCGGACCTTGTGCGAGCTTGCGCACGCGCTCCGTGGGCGCGTACTGATTGGGCGGTTCGCGCGTCCAATTGACATGATCGCGGTTTTGGCGGGTTGTCTGGCTCTTTGGACTTCTAGAGCGCAGCAGACATGGATGTACGCGTATACGGTTCGCGTTGCCTACGACGGTCAGCGGATTCTTGGCGCCAACTACCCCAATGTGAACATCTGGGATGCGAAGACCGGCAAGCTCATCTCTCGACTGAAGCAAACGGACGAGGACGTTTCTGCGGTCGCTTTTAGTCACGATGGCAAGATTGCAGCCACGGGACCAGGCATGGGTGGCGATATACCCAGCCGCCACGACAACGCAGTGCGAATTTGGGATCTCCAGACTGGATCGATGATTCAGCGCGTCGAGCATCACGGTAACGAATTTCAGTTCAGTCCCGACGGAAGCCTCTTGCTGATCGGCAACTGGATGTGGGACCTTGAGCGGAAGCGGTTCAAGTTCGTTTTCCCAGGGCGCCACGCGCAGTTCAGCAAAGACGGCTCCAAGGTTGTAGCTGGAGATGTGCGGCAGATTGTCGTGTGGGACGTCAAGACTCTGAAGCAGATTCGGCGGCTGGAGTGTCCGTTTTCACGCTATTTCTTCGACTCGATGGAACTTAGCAAAGATGGGCGCCAATGCTTATCTGCATGTTCCGATTTTGTTGTCCGGTCTTGGGACTGTCAAACCGGAGATTTGCTCCACGAGTATCGAGGGCACTCGACTTTCTTGATGGGTGCGGGATACACCGCAAACGATCGCGAAGTGGCAAGTGGATCTATGGATGGAAAGATCCTCGTATGGGATACCGCAACCGCAAAACCTAAACGGGAGATCCACTGTAGAGGACCGGTCGAAGTTGTCCTAATGAGCCCCGACGGTGGCAAATGCCTTGCCGCCTGCGGCGATGGCGTATCGTTGATCGATTTGGAAGCGGGCCGAGAAGTTGCTAGGTATGGCAAATTCATCCCGGAAGTCGATTCTGCATTCGCCCCCGACGGCAAGACGTTCTCGGTCCTTTGGGACCCGATCGAAATCTACGATGCGCGATCCGGGGCACTGGTGAGGAAGATAGCATGGAAAGGCGAGTAGTCCCTCTAAGATGCGGTGTGGTAGTTGCCACCTTATGTGCCACAAGCTTGTTCGGTATCGCTGAAGACTCCAGGCTTGAACTATCGGTCGCTCGCGCCCACTACAACGGTCGTCAGATTATCGGGTTTGTTGGAAAAGACCTGTATGAGTGGGATGCTCGGTCTGGAAAGCAGATCGTCAGGGTCGAGAATGCACTCGATCCCTTACTCGGTGTGAAGTTGAATCGTCGCGATCTTACTGGCCTAGCAAGCGCCGGCGAGGTTAAGCCACGTGATCCACATTACAACGAAGACGATGCGCTATTGAGTAGTGTCACGTCGCTCCGATGGCCGCACCCGGTGAGCGGTGTTTCCGTCGAACGGATTCCACTGCGGTTTAGCCCGGACGGCAAGTTCTACCTAAGTGCGTATCCCGGACAAAAACAGATTTGGCTGAGGGACGTCGGCTGGGGTTACATGGATTTCATACTGTCCGGCATCGACGCCGATTTCAACCCAACCGGTTCACAGGTTCTTGAAGTCGAAGCCAATTCGGTAACTCTGTGGGACCTTCCGAGCCTAGATCAGGCCACGGGCATCGTTTCGCCGGCTGCCGGAGTCACCTTCCTATCCGCTCGATTCAGCCAGGATGGCCGTTCGATCTTAACGGGCTGTTCCGATCGAACCGTTCGAATCTGGGATGTTGCATCTGGCCGCGAGATGAGGAAACTTCGAATACCGACAGGAGACATCACCGCCGCCTACTTCACCGATAGCTTCACGGTCTTGACTGGCTCGACCGACGGCGCCATTCGGATATGGGACGCAAAAACAGGGAATCCGGTACAGACCTTCAAGAACTCGGGACCGGTGCGCCAGGTCTTGGTCGGACTGGATGGGCGTCACTGTATCGCGAAATGGAGTTCATCCGATCGGCCGGACGACTGTGCCGTCGTCGGCAGCACCGTGTGGGACCTTTCCACCCGAAAGGAAATCGTCCGACTCAACCGTGAGGAGTCAGACTGCCTTGCCGGTTTCGGTACCGCCGATCAGGAGTTCTGCTCTGTAGTAGGGCAAACTGCGATCTTCCGCAACACGATAAACGGCGGCGCCTGGAAGGTGAAACTTGAGATCGGCATACCAGCAAAGCGTTGACCGAAATCTTATGTGCGTATTGGAGATTCCTAACCTTAACTTGGATTAAGACTCCTCCGTTTGAATCAACGATACCGTACGATTATTGCTATGCGATGGCTTGGAGTATTGACTCTGTTCCTTGTTGGGGGCAGCCTTCTTGCGCAGAATGCGCCGCAGGTCTTCGCGAAGGATGCCCGGCTAAAGCTCCCAATCACGATGCGGGCGAAAATAGTCAGTCTTTCTGACTTCACTGCGCAGTTGCAGGCGCTAACGAAAGTTCATTGTTCGACGGCGACCGCTATCGCAGACAGGAAAATCACGGCAATCTTTCACGACAAGTCGGCAGTGGAAGTAATGGCTGCTGTTCAAGATGCCCTCTTCATGGAGTGGAAGAAGGTGGGAGACGGCTACCGCCTGAGTCTTCCTCCTAGAACTGAGAGAGACGAACAAGCCCTCATTCAGATGGAGAACGAAGCGCTTCGTTCCGCTTTGCTTGAAGGACTCAAGAGATACGCTGCAAAACCGGACGTCGCGCAAGATGAAATTGACCGACGACTCAAAGATCTCTTCGCGAAAATCTCAATCCTGAGGAAGGATACATCTCCAGAGGCTTCGCAAAAACTCGGGGCCTTGCGCGAAGAAGTGCAGGACCTAAACAGCGTATCGCTTTCCTATCTGTGCAAAGCTCTGGCCGGTGATTTGCCTGGCGCAGTCGAAAACCTCATCACCGGCAAAACGCTGTGCGCCACGACCGAGCCAATCGACTCGGTTCCCAAGCTTCCAGGCGGATTCATGGATCACGTGTTGGCGAAGTTCCCAAACACGAAAGCTGCGTTCGTCATGATGCGATACTCCGGAGCGGTGGGGCGGATCGATGGAAGGAACGTATACGCATCCGATCCTCGAGGGGGAAACACGAGTACCTTCTTCACGTTCAAGCCGTTGGTCGGCCAAACGAACGTGAGTTCTTCTAAGCTCCTTGCGAGACTTGCAGCTTGGACCAGCCAAGCGGATTCGAGCGTACTCGACAAACCGGTAAGAACCGAGGGGCCAACTGAGCCATCCCCTGGATACCTGAATCACCGAATCGACCAATTTACGCTTGCAGAGCATCTCGAGTACCTTGCCGATCGTGCGGACGTTCCTGTAATTGGAGACGCATTCAGAACTTATTGCTCGGTAGCGCAGTTTCGTCCAGAGACCACAGTTCGCGCCTATGTTGAGGGCTTGAAGGCAGCTAGGTATCCACTCGGTGGATTTGGCACGAACGTTTTGGGCTATTTCTCCACCCAAAGGGGCTGGCTTTTCGTCCGCCACCAAGCGTATTGGCAGAGGTTGGGGCAGGAAGTCCCAGAATCGGTTTTGAAGCCAATGGAACTTGCGGCACGCACCAAGGACTTTCCGTCTACGACGGACTATGCCGAATTTGCATCGAGTCTCACATCAAGCCAACTCGCAGACATGCGCGACGATCCGACGAGAATGGCAATCCGGTTCGATGCGTTTCCAATGCAACAAACATCAGGCGACCTCAAGCTGTGGTCGACGCTGAACACGGAACAGATCGCAGCCATTCAAGGCAATGGTCTCAAACTCAGCAGTTTCTCGACTCTCCAGGTTCGACTTCTCCGAGAAGATTGGGCAGACAAAATGTGGCTGGGAAAGTTACCTTCGCCACTGTGGCCAGTCTTTTTTTCTCCTGTCGGGACATTCGATACGAATGCTTTCTTGAAGTACAACCGCATGGACTACCAGACGTCAGAAAGCCTAGGCGACACAGGGCCAAAGCAAACCTCTGGAACACAATTCCATCGCGAACAAGTTCAGTTCGATTATCATTTCACATCCGGGGCGCAGTTGCGCGACGTGTATGTAATCGAGAAAAGACATCTGTAGCGCCCACTGAGCTTGTGAATCTCCCGAAATTCCATGGAGATTGCTAAACTCAAGTCGTGCCGATTACTGCCTCCCTTGTTTTGCTGCTTACACTGAAGCTAGTTCCGACCGCAATTACGCCCGGGTCAACCGTTTACGAAGACAAATACGGGGTACCCAGCATCGTTGCCCCCAACCTTAGGGAAGCAAGCTTCGCAATGGGATATGCACAGGCCAAAGACCATGCAGTACGGATGGGGTTGAATTTCAAGTTGGCCCGAGGTCGACTTGCCGAGGTCAACGGTAAGTCGTCATTGCTTCAAGACGGTTTTCTGCGGGGGCTTGGGTTTGAAACCAAGGCAGTCGAAGTCGCCTCGCGGCTTAGCGGCGAACCTAAGGAAGTACTAGAGAGCTTCTTGGCCGGTGCAAACAAGGGATTGGGCGAGCAAAAGGACTCACTGCCAAAATGGATTGAGCCATTTACAGCCGTTGACGTCATCTCCTTTACTCAGTTCGTCAATGCGGCCTTCCCGCTTCTCGACTTATCGTCAAAGATAAGCCCGGGTGCAGGAAGCAATCAATTTGCCCTCGCACCGAAGAAGACTTCAACCAAGCACCCGCTTCTTTCGATCGACCCGCATCTCGGTTGGGACGGCCAGGATGGTGGAATCGTTTGGCAGGAGTTTGCGATGTACACTCCGGATCTCCATTTCCGAGGCGTCGCCATACCGGGTCTGCCGATCGGTGTTTTGGGGCACAACGACCGGGTTGCTTGGTCGATGACCAATAATAACCCGCAGCTATTCACGATATACACCGTCAAAACCAATCCAGAGAATCGAAATCAGTACAGCTATCACGGCCAGTGGAAGGAGTTCAAAACTGAGAAGGTGACGATGCGTTACCTTGAAAATGGCGAGCTCAAATCCAATGTGATCACATCGAAACTGACCGAGTGGGGGCCGATGGTTCCGTTCAGCAATCGGTCGGTGCGGCTCTCGGTTCCCAATCCGGAGGACACTATCAAGCAAGGCCTACGGATGCTGCGCTCCAAATCGGCTAACGAGTTTCGAAGTGCGCTCAACCTGCGCGGACTTTCGATGTGGAACTACGTTTATGCCGATGTCGCCGGGAATATCGGGTACCAGTACAACGCGTTCGTTCCGAAGCGGGATGGGGCTTTCGACTGGGATAAGGCTGTCGCCGGAGACGATCCAAAGTCGGCATGGGGGCCTCTATGGAGCCTGGACGACTTGCCGCGAGTTCAGAACCCGGCATCTGGGGTTCTCGTGAACTGCAACTCCGATCCAAAGCTAACTCCACTTGGAAGCGAGATAGGGGGAACTTGGCCGCGGGACGTAACATCGTACGGACCGACAACCCGGTGGCAGATGTTGTCGGCACTCCTTGCTAATGCACAACGCGTCAGTCCGGAAATGGCTAAGGAGTTCGCGACCGATTGCACCGTGCCCTTCGCCGCGCAATCCGTGGAGCAACTATCGCGATTTGCCGATTCTGGAGAAGCGATCGCTGTGTTGAAGAAATGGGACAAGAAAGCGAAGATCGACTCGGTCGGCTGCGGACTTTATACGTACTGGCTGAGGCAGCGAAAAGGAAACGTACCGTTGTCCGAAGCGGCTGGAAAGGGTGTTCAGTGGACTCCCGACCAGGGAAAGGGCGCGATAGAATCGTTGCAGGTTGCATCTCAGCAGATGAACACCCAGTTAGGTTCATTGACCGTGCCTTGGGGTGGCATCCAAACTATGGAGCGAGGTACTGTTAAGACGTCGGTGCAGGGATTTGGGTACGTTGTCTCTGGCGCCGGTCTTGCTGCCGTGAGCCCTGCATCCGCCGGAGGAAATACTCTCAAAGACGGTCGGTCGCATGCCACGTTTGGTTCAAGTTTCCGAATGATTGTGTCTTTGGATCCGAAAGGTATCCAGTCGTGGAGCGTGTTGCCTTACGGGAACTCAAACGTTGCTAGTAGTCCGCACTATTCAGACCAGATGGGTCTTTACTCTGTCGGCAAGTACAAGGCGACCGAGTTCGGAGCTGCGCTTGCGAAAAAATACTCTGTCAAAAACTACCATTTAGAATATTGAAGCCAATTACTCCTCGCCCAACCACCTTCTTGGAAGTTAACGACTTGGTTCCCCGATCGGAAGTTCGGGTGATTCTGGCGTCGGAGACATTTCAGCACACCGGCAGCTTTAAGTTCCGCGCAGCGTACCAGGTGGCAAGAAATGCACCCCACGGTCACATCATCGCAGCATCGTCGGGGAACTTCGGACAGGCACTAGCCCTCGCATGCCGAATCTTCGGTAAGCAGTGCACGATTGTCATGCCGTCGACTTCAGCACAGGTAAAGGTCGACGCAGTCAGGGCATACGGGGCTGAAGTGGACTTGATCGACGTTCGCGCCCTGTCTCGCGATGAGCGAGTCGCACAATTGTCCTCCCAGTACCCGGACGCCTATATCGGAAGTGCATTCGACGATCCTTGGGTTATTGCCGGGAATGCCACCCTTGGCGAAGAGATACTTGAGAAGTGCTCGGAGATTGAAACGATCGTAGCGCCTGTCGGGGGCGGGGGACTGACGTCCGGCCTCGTAATGGCAGTTCGAGAGGATAACCTTCAGGTCCGTGTAGTCGGCGCCGAGCCCGAAACGGCAAACGACGCTTCACGGTCTTTCAAAGCTGGGCACCTGCTTTCCAACGAAGTCGAACCTCAAACACTTGCCGACGGAGCTCGTACGAAGAGCCTTGGAAAGCGGAATTGGGAGATCTTGCGTGGTCCGAACGGCCTTTCCGAAATACTCGAGGTCTCCGAAGACGCAATTCGCGATGCCGTCAGGATGCTCTTTCTTAAAGCCAACCTCAAAGTCGAACCAACCGGCGCCCTCGCCGTTGCCGCCGTGATGTCTCACCCGGAGCGATTCATGACGGGTGGCCTCGTTTGTTGTGTCGTCAGTGGCGGAAATGTGGATCCTGGGGTCTATACCGATATTCTGATGGGGAACTAGCAAACCGTCGGCGCATCCACCGGCATCCGCCATAATGACCTTGGAGTCGGCCGGACGGTGGCCCGTAAGGGAGGAAAGTCCGGACTTCACAGAGCAAGGTGCCCAGCGAGACTTCGGTCAAGCTGGGGCGGGGCGACCCGACGGAAAGTGCAACAGAAACAAACCGCCGAGCTTGCTCGGTAAGGGTGAAATGGTGAGGTAAGAGCTCACCGGCGACGTGGGTAACCACTCGGCCGTGCAAACCCCACCTGAAGCAAGGCCAAATAGGGGGAGGATGACGCTGCTCGCCGACTCTCCGGGTTGGCCGCGTAGATAAATCGCCGTACAAACACAGAATCCGGCTTACAGGCCGACTCCAATAGCCTTTGGTGGCCGGGGGCATGGGGCCACCGACCACTGACCACTAGCCCGGGCCACTTATCCCCGCTTTCGTGCTCGCCAGATCTCTTCGGCGGGCCAACGCTTGGACCAATCGAGGGTGATGTAGTCGAATCGGGTCTCTTCCGCGTCGGCGGGAGGCTGGATGTCGATCAAGTCCTCGACTTCAAAGCCACTTTCCCTTAGCAAACGGATCATTGGGCCAGGAGGGAGGTGGAACTCGACCGATTCGGCATCGTATTCGACACGATGGAGGCCGAATAGATCTCGGACTAGCTCAGGCTTTGCATGCCCGACATCGGGAGTGCAGAGGATTGAAATCGTGCTGTTGCGGAGGAAAACCAGGGTTCCTCCTGGGCGCAGCAAGCGAGATGCTTCCGGAATCCACGCATACGGGTCGCACCAGATACTGGCGCCATATTCACTGATTGCTAGGTCGAAACTCGCATCAGGCAAAGGAACGCTCTCGGCGCTCCCCTCGATTAGCGGGTACTCGATCCCAAACTCCTTCTGGAACGTCCGAGCCGATTCCAATTGGGCTGGCGTAATGTCGACTCCCGTAGGATTCATGCCGATCTTGTGGAGCCAAGCTGAGACGTATCCGGTGCCGCATCCAAGCTCGATTGCGTCTTTTCCGCGCCACTGCTCCAGATCGCCAAGCGCATGGACGTCCGCCTCACGAACTCCCCAAATCCCCCACGTGATATCCGAAGTCTCCCAAGACTTCCGCCCCGGTTCAATCCAATTTGGGCTGTACTTCGTCCAAGTATCCCGGTTCTTAATCACATGAATCGGCAGTTCGCCCATGTGCGGCAGGATACCGAAGATCGAGCGCTTAAGCGTTCAAGGGATATCGTGAATGCACAGAATCCCTTGAACGCTCAAACGCTAGCAGCGCGAAACGCTACAACGCTCCCAAAGTCGGGCGACGCCTTTATTTCACAGTCCAGATACGGTGCTTCCGCCAGTGCTTGACCATCCGGACGGCGTATCCGAAGAAGTTGAAGACGTCTCGGTAGAGATCCACGACTGCAGCGAGTTCTTCGCCAAGTCGGCGGCGGGCGAGGAGGGAGGCCATGTCGTAGACGAGGTAAGTGACGTAACAGGCGTTTGTCCCGAGTGCGAAGGCAGCGTGAATTCGATCAAAGCTGCCGGCGTTGGCGCATGCGGCTACAACTGCGCTTGAGCCGATTAGAGAGAGGAGATAACATCCGACGAAGCTGAAGTCCCTGCCCGCGATCACGGTGAACATAGCCACGCATGCAACCCCGATAACAGGCTGAAACACCGGCCAACCGTCGATTACTGTTTCTTGAACTCCCCACGCGACTAACACAAGCACCATTGGCAAACAAAGCGTCGAGATCTTCGCCTCCGATGCCTTCCCACGCAACGCGATCCGGAGCAGATCGAGCCCACTTAGGCAGAGCGTTAACGCGACCATTGCATACCAAACCCCCATCCGAGGGAATGAGAGCTGCGTGAGTAGCGCGATCACTCCCAAACTGCCGATATGCAATAGCGCCACCCGGCGAATGAACATCAGCCGGACTGGGTAGCGCTCTTCCGTTATATTCCCAGGGACCTCTAGCGGCTCAGGAATGTAGTTAGGGACATACATCGTTTGGAGGGGAGTGGCGCGGAGGCGCGGAGATGAGTCTGGGGAGAGGGTTGTTTCACGGTTTCACCTCTTCGGGAGTTGGGAGACCGAGGCCTTCAAGCTGTTTGAGGATCTGGGCTTTGTCGCCTACGAGCACGATAAGGGCCTTTTCAAGGGGGATCGATCGGTTTGTGAGCGCGTTGATGTCGGAAGCTTTGATCGTTTTCAGTTCGGCGAGATCGGAACTGATCGTCGAGAACGGTTGATCATGGAGGGAATACGTCATCGCCTCATGCACGATCCCTTCGAGGGCGGTAAGCGACTGAATCGTTCCGGTTCGAAGCGTGCTCACGGCTTTCGCAGCTTCGGCGTCGGTAATGTCGCCGGTTCGGATCTTGGCGAACTCCTTGAGGAACTCCTTGAGCGATGCCCCTGTGACGTCCGCCCGAACGTCGGCGGATGCCACAAGGAAGCCAATCCCGGAGTCCAAAGCGAAACGCGAACCGGCGCCATACGTGTACCCTTTGTCCTCACGGAGGTTCTGGTTGAGCCTGCTTGTGAAGCTACCGCCGAGGATGACGCTGAGTGCGTCGAGTTTGATTCGGTTCGGATCTTTGATTTCGGTCGATGGGAAGGTGAACCGGACGACCGTCTGAACTGCGCCTGGCTTATCGACGATTACCAACCGGAGTTTCGAATTCTGAGGACCCAAGTAGGCTGGCTTCGATGCGACGGTGGTTGAGCCGCCTCGCCAGTTTCCGAGTGTCTTTTCCAGCGAAGCCTTCACCTGCTCCTTAGAAAGGCTTCCTGCTACGAACAAGGTTGCATTGGACGGGCTGAAGATCCTTGCATGCTCGGATCTAAGGTCGTCGACAGTGAGGTGACGAACCGAGTCCGGGGTCCCTGAAACCGGACGACCGTATGGATGCGCGCTCCCCCAGAACTCGCGATTCGAGACCTTCGAAGCCACTGTCCCAGGATCGTCGTTCTCTTGCTCTAGGTTGGTGGCGCTGACACGTTGTACGCGGGCCCACTCCTTCGAATCGAATTTGGGTCTTATCAAGGCATCTGCATAAAGTGCGAGGGCTTTATCGAAGTTCGATGAAGTCACTGAAATAGTCGCGCCAGCCGATTGGTGCCCTGCATTTGCGGAAAACTGCGCCCCGATCATGTCGAGCGCCTTCGAGAATCCCTGCGCATCAAGACTTCCGGCGCCGCCCTGATCGAGCATTGCCGCCGTAAGTGCCGCCATTCCGTCCTTGCCCGTTGCATCTTGGTCGGCGCCGCCGGAAAAGAGGGCGCCGACAGACATGAGGGGAAGCGTCGGTCGGTTCCAATAGGAGACCTTCATCCCGTTCGAAAGAGTCATCTCCTCGGGCATTTGGGCGGCAAATGCACCGGGATTCGGGAGCGCCGGTTTGTCGTTGCGTGGGTTTATATCCGTTTTCGCCGGTTCGGGCACTACGCGCAAAATCAGGCGAGCTTCTGGATCGAACGTTTTGCGAGAATGCTCACGGATTCCACTTGTCGTTGCATGTCGATAAGTGTCCATCACCGCTTTGAACGAGTTCGGTTCGCCAAAGTAGAACTCGTATTCGTTCAGTTTGTCGGCCACTCGTTCAACCGATTGAAGCCCGGTAAGCGTCTGATATTCGAGTGAAGCCGACTGCCGCTTGAGTTCTTCCGTGGTGGGTCCAGACTTCGCAAACCGCGCGACCTCCTCGTCGATTGCCTGTTCCAATTTGTCTTGAGAGGCGCCGGGAGAAAGGGTCGCATCGATCGAGAAATAAGACCCGAGGAACATGTCGTTCTGATTGGCGTTTACATCGGTGGCGAGTTTGTCTTTAACGACCAGGCGTTGATAGAGGCGACTGTTCAATCCGCTGCTCAATATCGATGCGGCAAGGTTCATTTCGGCGTCCCCAGGCTGATAGGCGGCGGGGCTGTGCCAGACCATGACCGTCTTTGAAGCTTGGACTTGGTCGATCATGGTTATCCGCTTTACACCATGAAAGTTAAGGGGTGGAATCGACTTCCTTGCGACATCGTTCTTTCTGGGCAACGTGCCGAAAAGCTTGGCGATCAATGGCTTGATTTCCGCCGGCTTGAAGTCTCCGGCCACTACCATCGAGGCGTTATTCGGTACGTAGTAGGTTGCAAAGAACGCTTGGACGTCCGCCACCGACGCATTGTCCAAGTCCTGCATCGACCCGATAACGCTTGTGTGGTACGGATGCAACGTTGGGAATAGCAGGCCGTTCAACGCTTCGTAAGCCTTACCGTAAGGAGTGTTCTCCGTGGTTTGACGTCGCTCATTCTTAACGACATCCCGCTGGAGGTCCAGCTTCTTCTGGGTCATCGTTCTTCCTAGGTCCTCCAACCGATCGGCTTCCAGCCAAAGGAGAGTAGGAAGTAGGTTCGATGGGCCAACGTCGAAGTAATTCGTCCGATCTTCGGCGGTCGAAGCGTTGTTGGAACCGCCTCCCCCCTCCATGATCTTGTCGTACTGTCCGGTCGGTACGCGATCGGTACCCATGAACATAAGGTGCTCGAACAGGTGGGCGAATCCCGATCGGTGCTCTTGTTCGTCTTTCGAGCCGACGCGGTACCAGATGTTTACGGTCGCCACAGGGAGTGAATGATCCTCACGAAGGATGACGACCATGCCGTTGTCGAGTCTGTATTTGTCGACTTTGACATCCTGAGCGAACGTCGGGAAGGACAATAGCAGGAGCAGGGAAGCGGTGACAATCCGTTTCTTCATAAGCGGTTATGGACAAGATGTTGGCACGGTTCGGGAATATGAGTTTTCTAAATGCTTCCCTCTTCCGAGTTCCCAAGGTTCAAACGCGATTCGGAAGCGGAAAAATTCCCATGGGTATGTCGCCGTGTCCAGTTGAACTGAGTCCTAAATGGGTTAATCGCCGCACAAGAGCGTTTGCGAGCTCTGCAGACTCTTAGGGCGCGAGGCATTTCACACGACATGATTTAACGATGCGGTCGCCATGGACATATGTTTTAGCAATTTGTGGGAAAGTTTATTGAATTGGTGTCGAATCAATGCCCAGTTCAGTTTTTATTGTTACGGCATAATGGATGTCGATATTTACTGAAATGGATAATTCTTTATCGAACTGGTCGGCCAAAGACGCGGTGGGCAGCGCGTGGCTGGGGCGACGCTACGGAGTGGATCCCGTACAGCAGCTACGGGCGATAAGCCAAATCGGCGGCAGCAGAATCACGCGCCGTGTGGGCAACCGCTGGCAGTACACATATGAGGACCGTTACCGACCTGAAGACACCCTGGCGGGGCACATTGAGTTCATGTTCCGCCGCGAGCCACTGAGCCTCGAATTCCTCTGGCGACTATTTAGAGAGATCGACCCAAACGAGCTCTCCGCGTGGGTTCGCCGTGAGCCAACGGGGGGCTATTCGCGCCGAGCGGGGTATCTCTACGAATGGCTGACGGGGCGGGAGCTCGACTTTGAAGGCGTAGTAAATGGGGCTTACGTTGAGGTGCTGGACCCGAAGCTTTACCTCACCGCTTTTAGACCTCGCACGGTCACCCGATGGCATGTGAAGGATAATCTTCCTGGAAATCGTGCGTTCTGCCCTATCGTTTATCTAGCTGATACGGTTAAGGAGGCCTTAGCCTTCGACGTTGCGAGCGGTTGGTCGGGACTTGAGAAGGAATTTGGAGCCGAGCTCCTCAGGCGAAGCGCCGTGTGGATGACCGTGAAAGAGAGCAAGTCGAGCTTTGCAATCGAGGGAGAGGATAAGCAGCACGATCGCATCCAGAGATTCGCCGTCGTCATGGAGCAGGAGCTTGGCCAGCACGATCAGATCTTTGCCGCCCCCACGCTAGAGTCACTTCAGCGGTCGATCCTTGGTGAGAACGCCACTGCATACGGCATCAGGCGCTCACCGATATTCGTGGGCGAGTCGCTCATGGATATCATCCACTACATCGCCCCACGTTGGGATATGGTTCGCGACATGCTTGAAGGACTTTCCGAATGTGATCGCTTGACTGAGTTTAGAAACCCCCTATTGCGGGCGGCCGTGCTTTCGTTCGGATTCGTATATGTCCATCCGCTTACCGACGGCAATGGGCGCATCTCGCGATTTCTCGTGAACGATGTTCTTCGAAGGGACGGTGTGCTACCCGAGCCCTTCGTCCTCCCCGTCTCCGCAGTCATCTCAGCCTCTATGACGGACTATGACCGCATTCTCGAGATCCTCTCCAAACCCCTCATGCGGCGATATGCGGGTGCATATCGACTTGGTAAGCCCGTACGATATGATGACGGGCTCTCCTCAACCCTGCACTTCGATGCCTATGACCAGGCTGAGCCCGTATGGCGGTACCCCGATCTCACCGACCACGTCGTTTACCTGGCTGGAGTTGTGCAGAGCACGATGGAGGACGAACTAAGGAAGGAAGCTGGGCTCATGCGGACGTACCGAGGAGCACGAGACGCAGTGAACGAGATCGTCGAAGGGCCCGACGAAGATCTGTACCGCATCGTCAGATCCATCCATGACAACAAGTGGAGCGTCTCGGGCAAACTCAGATCTGAGTTCCCGATCCTTGAAGACCCAAGGCTGGCAGAGAGCGTCATCGAGGCCGTGAAAGTGGCGTTCCAGGGGGCGTGATGCAGGCAGCTTGGTAGCACTAGTGCATCCGACTCTATGTCTTCGTGAGTCCCGCCTGGGCTCGCGTCGGCTTAAAATTGGACACCCCCGTTTCATTCATCAGTCCAGGATTTGGGAAGAGTTAACTGGACACCGCGACATACCCATAAAAATTCCATGTTCGCCGGTCCTCAGAGATGAAACCACTGGGATAATTCGGCCCTTGAAAGACCGGCTTCTAATCGCGATTCGATAAGGAACATAGTTAGCGGGGGAATCGTCCAGCGGCTACCATGCAATTACAGGGCTCATACAGATCCTTGAAGACTATAGGAGCTATTGCTGCCCTGAGTTTATCGCTGATGGCGATATCCTCCGCGCAGGATGGCTACCGCGTCACTCAAGGCGATTCCAATACATCGGACACTGGGGGTAACTCTGGGCCTGTCCGAATGGCTCGCATCGCATACATCCAAGGGAAGGTCAGCGTACGAACCGATGCAAACTCCGACTGGTCGACAGCGTCCACGAACCTACCTCTGCGAGAAGGGGCATCGATTTGGGTCAATAACGGCGGTCGCGCAGAGATTCAGTTCGACGACGGAAGCAGGCTGCGCCTAGGCAATGGCACCGTCGCGACCCTCCAAACCCTTTTCAGCGATAGCAAAGGCGAGTTCACCGAGCTCAAATTCAATACCGGTCTGGCCTCGTTGACTTTAAAGAGCAACCTATCGCTTTATCAGATCGATACCCCTTTGACATCGATCAAATCGCAAGGGCCGGCATACATTCGAGTCGGAATCGACTCCCATGTACAGGTCGGAGTTCGGCGAGGTCAGGCGACGGTCGAAGGCACTCAAGGCAGTTCGCCGTTAAAGGCCGGACAGTATGTCGATATCTCTGACGGCTCCGCTCCGCTCCGCTTCGCTAGTCTTCCTCCCGCCGATAACTGGGATCGCTTTAATGACAACCGCGATGCCTCATATGACCAGCCGGACCCTTACATTCCTTCGAATGTCGGAATCATGGCCGGGAACCTCAACAACTACGGCGATTGGCGACCTAACGCTCATTACGGACATATCTGGCGCCCTCGCGGTATGCATGCCGGTTGGCGACCCTATCACGACGGTCGCTGGGTTTGGGTAGATCCGTTCGGCTGGACCTGGGTCGGCGAAGAGCCATGGGGCTGGGCTCCGTACCACTACGGCAGTTGGGTTCACGACAATGACGGATGGGGATGGGCTCCAGGGCCTCGCCAGCAATACTGGTCTCCCGCTGTTGTCAGCTTCAGCGTTTTTAACGGCTCAGTCGCTTGGTGCCCATTGGCTCCATTCGAGATGAACTACCCGTCCGCGATATCTTTCGGTTTCCAAAGCGGAGACTGGTCGCTGTCGTTCGCCATCGGCGGAGCGGCAGGATACTATCCTGGCGGTGTGGGCTTCGTGGTTGGGCGACCTTGGACAAACGGCTATATCAATCGTTCGTACGGCGGATATAACGGTAGTCGGATCTCCGGCTTTTATGCCGGTGGCTTCTCCGGCGCGAACAATCGCTTCCAACCGGCATACGGTCGGAGCGCATTCGCAATTACGAGAACCACCAACGCAGGGTTTGGCGGCGCTGGACGTTACCAATCCGGTACCACGGCTGACGCGGCAATCTTCCAAAGAGGTCGTTCCTTTGGCGCAGGCAAGGGTTCGCCGTCGGTCTTCGGACCTGCAAACGTGAGACCAAGTCGCGCATCCTTTACGACTACGCGCTCTTTTGGAGCCAGCCGACCGCCCTCATCGGTAATGCAGAGATCGGTCGTACGTTCGCCACTCTCGGCAGCGGTTTCTCGGTCGAGTCACTCGATTGGACGCTCAGTCGCTCCTTCGAATCGTGCCGCAGCGGTAACACGAGGCGGTATGGGTTCCGGAACTCGAACGACAAGTGGAGTCAATACCCTTAGGGGCAATATGGCTCGTGGCAATCCTGCCAGTTCGAATAGGGCAGCGCAGGCAAATGCGGCCAGGACCAGTGTTTCGCGAACGAATAACGCGGCCCGCGCAAACACGATGCGCACCAATACAGCTGCACGCGCCAACACTAATCGGACCAATAGCACAGCACGATCCAACACAGCCCGTGCGAACCAAACTAGGTCGAGTAATACGACTCGTGCCAACACAGCACGTTCGAATAACTCTAGTCGACCTACCAATACTGCTCGTTCGAATGGCGCCACACGTGCAAATACCAACCGAACGAATACGGCAGCTCGAGCCAATACGAATCGAACGAACAGCGCCGCCCGAGCCAATACGGCAAGGTCGAATACTGCTCGGTCGATCAACACGACTCGCTCGAACCAAACTCGGACCAACAATACGAACCGTGCTAACGCAGCTCGTACGAATACGGCCCGATCCAACGGCGGTGGCAGACCAACAATGCAGCGCAGCGCTCCTCAAAGGCAAGCTCCGCAGCGACAGGCTGCTCCTCAAAGACAAGCCCAGCAGCGTCAGGCGCCTCAAAGACAAGCTGCTCCTCAGCGACAGTCGGCGCCACAGCGTCAAGCTCCTCAGCGACAAGCACCACCCCGCAATAACGGCGGGGGTGGGGGAAACAACCGGAAAGGTCACGGAGGCTAGAAACTCCTGATCGAGACCTAAAAGGCCGCCAAGAACGCTCTTGGCGGCCTTAGTCCTGTTTTATGGGGCCAAAACCGGCTATAAGGGAATAGCCGAATGAGAAGCTACCTTTGCCACAAGACGACGACGTCTTTCACAGTCGACGGGCGCCTCGATAAAGAGCCTTGGACCCATGCCGCATGGACTGACGATTTCGTCGACATCGAAGGTGACGCCAAGCCGAAACCCAGGTTTCGAACGCGGGCCAAGATGATGTGGAACGACGAGTACCTATTCATCGGCGCCGAACTGGAAGAACCCCATATCTGGGGATACGAGACTGAGCACGACTCCGTGATCTTCCACGACAACGATTTCGAAGTCTTCATCGACCCAAATGGCGATAACCAGCTATACGCCGAATTCGAGATGAACGCTCGCAACACAACCTGGGATCTGCTTCTCATTCGGGCGTATCGGGACGGAGGGCCGGCAGTCAACGGTTGGGAGATTAAAGGACTTCAGACCGCCGTCCACTTGGACGGGACTTTGAACGATCCCACCGACATCGACCGAGGATGGAGCGTCGAGATTGCGATGCCTTGGAAGTCTCTTGGTGAAATTGCCGGACGCACATCACCGCCTGTCGAAGGAGACCAGTGGCGCATCAATTTCTCGCGAGTGGAGTGGCACACCGATATCGTCGACGGCAAGTACCATAAGCTCCCCGGTCGCCCTGAGGATAACTGGGTCTGGTCGCCACAAGGAGCGATCGATATGCATCGACCATGGACGTGGGGTTATGTCCAATTCACCACTGGCGCTTTCGGCCAGGGATCTGTGCGCCCTCTCGACGGGCTTGCCGAGCGAACCGCCCTTATTGAGATCTGCGAAGCTCAGCGAAAGTACCGTCAGCAGACCGGCCATTGGGCAAAAACCCTCAAGGACCTAGGCGTTTACCCAACCGGCGCCAACCTCTACGTAACGCCGAGCCTCTACGAAGCAACGATCGGCGACTATCACATCGACAGCAGCTCAAGAATCTGGAAGTCCTAGAGGATTCTCCATGCAACCGAAACGGATCATGAGTACTTACTCAGTCCGGCCAAGCCTTGACTAGGCTTGGCCGAACGAGCTCAGTCGTGGTCTTTGACGGCTGATGGGGTCGACTGGAACGTCAACGACGCTCCTTTAAGACCAGGTGCGAAAGCCTGGAGTTTGATGGTTCCGGGATTGCGCGTTGCTTGAACGAGGACCATGCAAAGGCCGTGGTAGGCAGACCGTCGTGAGGCCCTATCTGGCTCATGACAACTTGCGTCCCCGTTTCCGACTCCAGCTACGGTGCCGGCGCCGGAAAGGCTGAAGTTGATCATGTTGTTCGCATACGGGACGAGGCGTCCCTTCGCGTCGAGCACCTGAACCTCCACCATGGTCGTGTCTTCGTTGTCGGCAACTAGCTTTGACCGGTCGGTCTTAAGGACGATCGAAGCTGGCGCGCCCGTTGTCTCGACTCGGTCTGTGACAACCAGCTTATGGTTGTTGAAGCCCTTTGCAACCAGGGTGCCGGGGGTGTAGTTCACCATCCACTCAAGATGTTCGTACCGAGGCATCTTCTTGACGCCTAGGCTCTTGCCGTTCAAGAAAAGCTCGACGAGTTCGCAGTTGCTATGAACCCAAACGCTGATCGGCTTGCCCTCTTTGCCTTTCCAGTTCCAATGAGGGAATACGTGAACGCTCGGTTTGTCGCCCCACCATGCCTTGTAGTAGTAGTAGCTGTCCTTCGGGAATCCGCACATATCCATGATGCCGAAGTGACTGTTGACGCAGGGCCAACCGTATGGAGTCGGCTCGCCTTTGTAGTCGAAGCCAGTCCAGACGAACCCACCTTCCATGAAGGGGCGGTCGGCGAGCGCCTTCCAAGCCACCTGCGCGGTCTGAGCCCAAGGCGGAGCCTCGAGGTCGTACGCTTGCACGTAGCCTCGCACTCGATCATTGGCGTATTCGCCGCGGGAACTAACTGCGCTTGCGGTTTCGCTTCCGAAGAACGGCATCTTCGGGAATTTGCTATGGAATCGATCGTATCCGCTCGGGTCGTAGTTGCCGCCCTGGAGGTCTTCGACGTTAGAGATGCCGCTTCCCCAACTTCCGTTCATCGCGCACGAGATCGGTCGGGTCGTGTCCCAACGATGGACCTCCTTCATCATCGCAGCGAAGATCTGCGCGCCCTCTGGAGTTCCCTGGAGCGGCTCCTCATTGCACATCGACCACATCACGATGCTCGGGTGGTTTCGATCACGTTGAATCAACTCCCTCAACTCGGGAAGGTCGTCGTACTTCGCGCCGTGAGGCGTCTTACCTCCGATCGCATTTCCGAGGTGCCGGTTCTCGTCCATGACGACCATTCCGAGCCTATCGCAGGCATCGAGAAGCTCCTTCGCCGGCGGGTTGTGTGAACAGCGATAGGCGTTCGAGCCCATCTCCTTTAGCTTCTTGATGCGCCATTCGAGGACACTGTCCGGCATGCCTATGCCGACCCCGATGAAGTCCTGGTGGTTACAGGTCCCCTGGAACTTGACCGGTTTACCGTTCAGGAAGAACCCTTTCTCAGCGTCATATCGCAGGGTTCGGATTCCATAGGAAGTGTCGACGGCATCGGTTGGCTGATTGTCTCGAACGAGAGTCGTATGAAGACGATACAACTGAGGCTTTTCTATCGACCAAAGCTTCGGATTCATGACCGAGATCTGCTGAGTCAAAACGCGCGAATGAAATTTGCCTACTGGCGTTCCAGATTTTACGGAAACGACCTTGGCCCCGTTTGGATCGACTACTTCCGAAACGACCACACAGTTCTGCTCTTTGGCGGTGTCGTTCGCGATCGTGGTCTGAACGGTGAGCATCGCCATCGAACCGCGCACCTCAGACGATACAAAGGTGCCGTTTGGCGCGACGTGGATCGGGTCGGCAACATTCAGCCAAACGTGGCGGTAAATGCCTGCGCCTTCGTACCACCAACCCTCCGACTGCCGTGGGTCAATGAAAACGGATAGCTCGTTCTTCGCTCCGAAGTGGACGTAGGGAGCGATATCGTGACGAAAACCGATGTATCCACTTGAGTGCTTGCCCAGCTTATGTCCGTTCAGCCAAAGGATCGCATTGCGATAGACGCCGTCGAATTCCAGACTCAGGTTCTTGCCTTGATACGACTTGGGGATGGTGAACGTCTTGCGGTACCAAGCCGGAATTTGAGGCAAAGATCCGTGGCTGGCATCGGCTGTTGGGGTGAATTTGCCTTCGAGAAGATAGTCGTGAGGCAACTGAACGACCCGCCAATCGCTGTCGTTGAACTCGGGACGGGCGTAAGCGGGAAGTTCATCGTCCTTCGCGGCGCGAATCGTGGACGGACCCATAATTCCGCCGCCGCCACCTGTGTTTTCGACCAGGACGATGACCGCGTTGGGGCTTCCTTCTTTCCAAGCGCCATCTAGTTCGACATCGAATGGGTCATCCCACACGAGGTGCTTCTTGATGAACGTCCCGTTAACGAACACTTCGCAGTTATCGTCGACGCTTTCGAAGTGAAGAAGGCGCTTCAATCCGTTTTTGGACGGGAGCTTTGTACCCAGGTCAGCACGGAACCAGGCGAAGCCTGGTCGGTTGCGAAAAACATCTCGACCAATCCGAGCTCGATTCCACTTCCGGTCCGCTGAAAACTCAGGAAGTGTCTGAACGTCCAGATCCTTGACGTCTGGGGCAGGTGTCCATTGCCAATCGGTGACCTGGATACCGCCAAGCACCGTATTGGGATCGGTACGGAATCGCCAGTTGGCATCAAATCGAATGTGTTCGCGTGCAATCGGCGCACCGAACGCCGGTCCGGCGACCGAGCCGACTGCAATCGCAGCAAAAAGGAGTGACTGAAATTTCATAAGCGACGGAGTTCCATTTTTCCATCTCTTCTGCCTTCTTCTGGGCTCCTGTGGTTAGTGCCGCTACCCTAGAAATCAAGGCGGAATCTAACCGCAGAAGTCGCAAAAGGCCGCAGAAGGGGTTTTCGTTGTTTTAGTCTGACTGAATTAGCTTAAGTTGATTCGCATTGACTCGGAGGTCGGCTCGATAACTACGCCTTCTTGCGAGGGAACAACGGATCCGCCATCGACGGAACCGACAGAGGAGACGCCGATCAACTGCAGCTTCCAAGTCCGTTTCCCTTTCACCTCGGCAGAAATCGTCTTCCCGGATCGGCTCACGCTCACCGAAAGCGCGGTGCCGCCGGTAAGGGTCGGCACCGTCGCCGTTGCCTGTTGTCCATCCCCAAGTTCATAGACTCGAAGCGTAACGCCATCGGCAAATTCGTAGTCAGGGCGACCATCCTGGGCGCCGACTGCAATCACCGAGTTCGGGCGAACCAGAAGTGGAGCGCTTAAGAATCCATGAGATTCATGCACCCATTTCGGACCGGTAACGACCTCACCCGTAAGGAACTGAGTCCAATTGCCGCTTGGAACGTAGTAGTCGGTTTGCCCGTCGGCCGACAACACCGGGGCGACGAGCAGCGACTCTCCGAGAAGATACTGCCGGTCGAGGTAATCCGACGCCGGATCAACAGGGAACTCAAGCATCATTGCGCGCATCATCGGCACGCCGGTTCGGCTCGTTTCTACCGCCTTGGCGAACAGATACGGCATTAAGCGACACTTGAGCTTCGTGAAGAAGCGGAGAACGTCAACCGCCTCCGTGTCGTAAACCCACGGCACCCGATAGGAAGAACTGCCATGCAATCGGCTATGTGACGAAAGGAGGCCGAATGCGATCCACCGCTTGTAAACCTCGACCGGCGGCGTTCCCTCGAAACCACCGATGTCGTGGCTCCAGTAGCCAAAGCCGGAAAGGCAGAGCGACAGCCCGCCGCGTAGGCTCTCTGCCATCGACTCAAAGCTCGAGTAGCAGTCGCCGCCCCAATGGACCGGATACTGCTGGCAACCCGCGGTTGCCGACCTCGCGAACAGGGTCGCCTCCCCCTCGCCCCGTTTCTCCTTGAGCACGTTGAATACGGCCTGGTTGTATAGGTACGGGTAGAAGTTATGCATCCGCGTGGGGTCCGAACCGTCGAAGTACGCGACATCGGTCGGAATCCGCTCGCCAAAGTCGGTTTTAAAGCAGTCGACCCCCATGTCGACGAGATCGCGAAGAAGGTTGCAGTACCATGCGGTTGCATCCGGGTTCGTGAAGTCGACGATCCCCATCCCTGGCTGCCACTGATCGGTCTGCCATACGTTGCCGTTCGGCTTCTTGAGCAGGAACCCTTCTCGCATCCCCTCCTCGAACAGGTGCGAGCGCTGCCCGATATAGGGGTTGATCCAGACGCAAATCCGGAGTCCGCGCTCTTTGAGCCGCTTGAGCATTCCAACCGGGTCTGGGAAGGTGCGCGCATCCCATTTGAAATCGCACCAATTGAATTCGCGCATCCAGAAGCAGTCGAAATGGAACACGTGAAGGGGAAGGTCCCGATCCGCCATCCCTTGGATGAATTCCGTGCACGTCTTTTCGTCGTAGCTGGTTGTAAACGATGTGGTTAGCCAAAGGCCGAAGGACCAAGCGGGAGGAAGCGCCGGTTTGCCAGTTAGAGCGGTGTACTTCTCAAGTACTTCGCGCGGAGTTGGACCGTAAATGACGAAATATTCGAGCGACTGACCGGGAACACTGAACTGAACCCGAGAGACCTTCTCTGAGGCGACTTCGAAGGAGACGTCGCCGGGGTGATTGACGAAAACGCCGTACCCACGGTTGGTCATGTAGAACGGAACGCACTTGTAGGCCTGGTCGCTGCCGGTTCCGCCGTCGCGATTCCAGGTGTCGACAACTTGGCCGTTCTTAACGAACGATGCGAAACGTTCCCCGAGCCCATATACGCATTCTCCCACCCCAAGGGTGAGTTGATTCATCATAAATGGCCCGCTCTCTTCAACAGTCATGAGCCCGGTGCCGCGATCGGGACTGCGGGTTACGATTTGTCCGTCGACGAGAAAATCGATCCCCCAGTTCTTCTGGGAAACCCGTGCGGTAAGTTTGCCGCTTGTCAGGGTTGCTGTCCCATCGGTGAACGCTGCTTCGGCTTTGGATTGAGGGTCCTCAAAAAGCGGGAACTCGGGACCCACCTGCTTCTCGCCGATCAAGTTAACGGCACGTACACAAATGACGTCCGGCATCGGCGAAGTCAGATCCAAGGTCAGGAGGGGACCTTCGAGGGTGTCTCCGCGGTGACGAATCGGTCGAGTCGCCGCGTAGATTCGAAGCGAACCCACCGATGCCTCAACGTCGTACGCCTCCGCGGCGTAGTTGGCGCGAACGCCCTTTTGCATCATCCAGTTTCCGTCCGTGAACTTCATCGATCTCCCATGGGCCGCTACTGCGCGGTTTTGTTCTTGACCGAGCTATGTCGGTAGATTCGAATTAGGTTGTCTTTTGTGGTTCCGGGAGGCTGAACCTCACCAGGCCAAGACACAAAGTAGGCCCACTCGACTCCGAATTTGTGCATTCGGGGAATATCGGGGACTCCGCCGAACTCAGTGAGGGCGAGCAGCTTCTTGCCGTCGTACTGCTTCTTAAGGCTATCCCAGGTGCTACCCAGGGTGTCGGAGTGATCTGGAGGATATGCATCCACGCCGAGGACGTCGACATAGGCGTCGCCTGGATACCACTGGGGATTGCTGCCGACCGTGAAAACCCAGACAAGGTTGTGAAGGTGATGTACAGTGGTCAACTGGTTGAACATCAGTCGCCATAGCTTCACGAATGCGTCCGGCCCCTTCGCTCCCCACCAGAACCAACCGCCTTCGGCCTCGTGAAGCGGACGCCAAAGGACAGGCACGTGAGCGTCCGAGAGCTTCTTAAGCTGAACGGCAATTGCGTCGATGTCTCGAACGAGCAGCTTGTAGTTGTCCGAGTTTGGGTCGTCGATGCATGCGGCAAGATCGAACTTGGTCGCGTAGGTGTAGAACCCCTTGTACCACTTGGCGTCGACGTCTTTGCCCTGGGCATCCTTGAGAGTTTCGTTGATCAGGTCGGTCGGGGCATTCCAATGCCAAGACATCGTGACAAACTGACCCTGCTTGGCGCGTTTAATGACTTGCTCCGTTCGATCTTTTGGCGCCGGATTGAACGCGATCCTCGAAGGCGAGTAATCCATGAAATCGGATCCGAATATGGCGGGAGTCCGAAGGCTGGTCTTCGCGATATAACTGGTGTCGGCCAAGTCGTACTGCCCGGAGAATGTCTTCGTACCGTAAGTTGAAACCAACTGCGCGAATAGGGCTCGAGTTCTGGCCGTCGCCAATGGATCCGCCAGAGTCAGCGGTGGCTTCTTCAACGCATGGCTGATTTTTGCGGGGACGAGATCGACGTAGTCGATGTCGAAGTAACCCCAGCCTTTGTCGATTTCAACGGTATTGGCGCCATCCAGCAACTCGACTTTGCCAGCGGAAACAGTGGCGAACGTCTCACCGGTGTCGGCAAACATTCCCGATGTCTTCCTACCGTTGATGCTTAGTTCGTACCCTTTCTGCCCCAACGGCGCACTGTATCGGATCTGCGCTTCGTAAATCCCCGGTAGGGCATTTACCTTCATGACGACCTTGTCCCCGTCTTTGGAGAATCCGGTCACATACCCTTTCCCGGAGAACCCTGATCGGGCGGTTGCGACAGTCGTTCCGACGAGCTGTCCGGATTCCGCTTCAAGGCGGATAGGTTTCCTTTGCGGAGCAACAGGCAGCGCTGCTATTGCCAAAGCAATCAAGATTGCGTGCATTTCTTGTAGTGTAGTGCGAATGAGAGCCTAAAGATTCGGGTTAACCGGTACAGTTTTCCGTGCCCTTCCGATTTGCCAGCCAGGCTGCCTTATTGGCCCTGACTCCCGCTTGCCTGTTTGCCCAACAACCTGCCCGATTGGACCATTCAGCCGAGCCGCACGGGATCAACCTGGCATTCATGGACCGCGCAATTAGTCCAACTGTCGATTTCTATCGATTCTCGAACGGCTTTTGGCTTGACCGGACATCCATTCCGCACGATGCGCCGGCAATCTCGGCAACAGCTCAAGCTAGGCAACGCAACGAAGAATTGATTTGGAGGGTGGTCTCCGGGACCGCATTCGATTACTCGGCGCCAAAGGGATCGCCGGAGCAGATCGTTGGCGAGTTCCTCAGAACGGGGCTGGATCAGGATCAGGCCGACCGGCTAAGGTCGCGGCCGATCGATTCCGAGGTACATAGAATCGCGGCAATACAGACCCGTGGGGATCTTATGGCCGAGTTTGCTCGCCTTCACAGGCGATGGATCAACGTAGGATTCCACCCACAAGTCGACTTCGATTTCATCGACAGCTCGCACAAGATTCTCAGCATCTATCAGGGTGGGCTCAGCCTCCATGCCCGCGACCGATACCTTGGTGACGATTCGAGGGGCAGAAACTTAAGGGCGAAACTCGTTCGATGCGTTGAGAAGACCCTCATCTTGGTTGGCGATTCTCCGGAATCGGTGGCAAGGTCAGCGCAGCGTGTCCTCGCGATTGAGACTCGAATGGCGCAAGCTTGGAGTCCGGAAGCCGAAACCGGGCAGATTGAAGCGAACTTCCATCGAGTCAGCCGTGCGAACCTTGCTGCGATCTCTCCCGGGCTCAACTGGAACCGGTATTTCGAGGAGCTCGGCGCTAAGGACATCGCAACTGTCAACGTGGGGCAGGCGATGTTTCTCCAAACTTTTGGGGACCTCGTCGCACACGTTCCGATCCGGGATTGGCAGACTTACCTCCGTTGGCGGCTTGCTGCCTCGGCGGCGCCGTTCCTTTCATCCGAATTCGCCCAATTGAGCTTCGAACTCGATTCGGCTCTCACGGGACAAGAGATCACGCATAACCGTCGTGAGATCGCACTGGAAGCGGCGGACAACTGCCTTGGGGAAGAGCTTGGAATGCTCCTGGCTCGAACCCAATTCGCGATGGAATCGAAGCCGAAGGTGCTTTCGATGGTTTCGAACATCCGAGCCGCGCTTCGAGAAACGATCGACGGGTTGGACTGGATGGCGCCCAATACCAAGGCCAAGGCGATCGAGAAGTTGGATCGTATGCAGGTCGACGTTTGCTATCCCGACAGATGGCCAGATTGTTCGGCTTTGGATATCTCCGACGACTCGTTTGTTCAAAACGTATTTCGAGCGCGTGAGTTCGGGTTCCAACGTGGCCTCGACAGTCTCGCAAAACCGGTTGATCGCAAGGAGTGGGATGTTCGAGCCTACGCCGTCGATGCCCACTACAATCCGAGCCTCAACGCTATCGTCCTTCCTGCCGGCGTCCTCCAGCCGCCCTACTTCGACATCAAGGCCGACGACGCGTCAAATTACGGCTCGTTCGGTACCGTGATCGGGCATGAGATGATGCATGCCTTCGATGGCAGGGGGCGCAAGTTCGACGCCCTAGGAAATCTCAATAACTGGTGGTCTGATTCGGACGGAATGCGCTATGACGAACAGCAGAAGGGTTTCGTCGCCCAGTACAACTCGTATCCGATGATGGATAGGCAAACGGTAAACGGAAAGCTGACGCTTGAGGAGAATGTTGCCGATCTGGGTGGAGTCATGGCCTCGTTCGCAGCGCTAAAGCGCTCCGGTGGGCTAACTTCCGCTAGGAAGATCGACGGATTCACACCCGGTCAACGTTTCTTCATCTCGTTCGGTCAGCTCTTTCGCGCGAAGACAAGACCCGAGTGTGAGCGTCTCGAACTGGAATCCGATCCTCATTCGCCTCCGAAATTCCGAGTGAAAGGCGTTCTCCAGAACGTCCCTGAGTTTTGGAAGGCGTTCGACGCCATTCCTCCCAAGACTTTTCTCCGCATCTGGTAAATCACCCGCTAAGGCGCTTCACCATCACGTCGGCCAGGCGGTCGTAGAACACGTAATCGCGGGCGCCAATCCGTTGTTGAACGATGCCACCCCACTGTTTCTTGAACCGGGTAATTCCCGCATACAGATGGTCGCGTCGTTCATAGGCGTCGATACCGTACATGTCGTACTCGATACACCCACGCTTTCGAGCCACTGCCATCGCGGCACGATGGAGAGGATAGGCGGGCATCTTCTTCCTGTCGGATGAACTGGACGCTCCGTACAAGTACGTCGCCCGACGGCCAAAATAGACGACGAGAATGGCTGCCAAGAGTTTGCCTTCATGGTGAGCAAGGAACAGCTCACCGGCGTCCTTGGCGAAGACAGTGGATAGCAAGTTAATGAAGAAGCCGAGCGGCTCGACGAAGAAGTCGGTCCGATTCGAGGTCTCAAGCATCAAGTCGTAGAAGTCGTGGGCCAGAGCCATATCTTGACTTCGGCTGACTGCGACACCGTCTCGGTCGGCGATCCGTAAGTTGTAGCGGCATTTGGGGTGGGCTTTGGCGAGAAGCTCCTCCTCGGAAAGACCAAGGTCGAGAACAAGCGTATCGGCGGGCGTGAGGTCGGTCGGGGCATCCCCCCAGTTGCGCAGGACGCTGGGAAGCGGCGTCGGTAAGTGCGGCTCAATCCGAAGTCCGAGGGTGTTCGGCATCGCCTTTGCGACATCGAGGAGTTGGCGTAAAGCGGTACGTACGGCGCCGGTATCGTCCCAAGGAAGGACCGGGCCCTCGGGACAGAACACGAAACTCGGTTCGCTGGGCAGGTCGAATCGGAGCAAAGAAGCCCCGCCTACGATTTCGCCTCCAGCAGCATACGCGAGGCGATTGACCTCATATCCTTCGGTTCGTTTGAACGCTGCCCAAAAGCGGGATTGCATAAACCCGCTCCTGGCATCTTCGCTGGCGATCCTCTCGAACGTCTCTTCTTCCGACTCCTCTAAAGGTCGCCAGGCCAAATCCACGCTCTTAGCTCCATGCCTGGAGGAGGGCCTGGAACCGTTCGAGTTCTTTCTGGCTCTTCCGTGCACTGACTTCAAGGACCTGTTGATCGAGTTGAATCGAACTCAAGTCCCGCTGAGTCATCTCGATTGCTTGCGTCACGGGGATTGAATCCGTACCGTAGTCGACCTCATACGTGGGGTCATAGGAGTTCTGCATCTGGATCGATTGGTATTCGGCAAGATCGCTTTCCGTAGACCTCTGATCGGTCATCAGGCTGCGCTGTTCGGCTGCGTCCGAGGCGATATCCTTTTGGGCCTCTTTGATCATCTTGTTGAGGATCGAGATAATCGCCGTTTTAAGCTGCGGGCTTAGGGGCTCCTTCTTCCCAGTCGGACCAATTAGCGTTTTCCCATCGGTGTATGCGGGGTGTCCGCCCGGAGTGTAGATCGCCACACGGTTATCGCTGGTTACGTGGCAGCCGACAAACAGCTCGACCTCGTCGTCAGGGACGTCGATCGAGTGGGATTCTGTGCTTGATCCGACTCGTTTCATTGCCAAGGCAAGTCTGCGTTTTAGGTCCTGCAGGTTGAGGAATTCGGCGGTGTCGTCTCGGACGCTTCCAAATAACTCGCTTGTCCATCCGACCCACGAGAGCCAGTCCTTGCGCGTTGCAACCTCTCGGTCGAGGTCGGTCGTTTGGGCGTCGACTTCTTTCTTGATGTTCTCAAACAGCTTCGGCTCAGCGAAGATGGGCATCAGCGGCTTGCCGCCTTGCGAATCCATCAAGTTGACTTGGCCCTCCGAGACTACGAGAAACACCGTTTCGGAAAGGGGAACGACGAAGTCGCCATTCTCCATCGCGAGTAGGTCGTCATCCAGTACAAAGAGTGGCTTATGCGGCTTGGGCTGATAGATGTTCTGGACGTTCGGATTCCGTTGGCCGTTTCCTCTGTTTCCACCACCGCCATATCCTCCGCCGTAACCTCCATAGTTGTCATAGAGGTAGATATGCGGCGTGTAGTGGTATCCGTAAATATCGACCGGTTCGCGGCCGTATGTCGAGGTGAATCCACGCCCACTGATCGGGGTATTGAAAGAAGGTGTTGGCGAATCGAAACTTCCGTGACCGGTGTATCCACGTGAAAAGCTCGCGTGCCCCAGTCCTTCGCCGCCTTTCGCGAAAGCGGGATCGGGTGAGATCGAGTTGGCGATCGTCATTACAAGGATCAGAGTGGCGAATAGCCTAGCCGCCCACGTTCCCCAAAGATCCAAGTCCAGAAGAGACTGAGATAGATACTCGCGTAGCGTGGACAACTCCTCAAGGATTCGTTTGGGTAGCTGTTTGGCACGTGCGGCCAATTCGTCTACCAACTTGCGAAGGTCGATGCTCTTTAAGGATCCGACGACCTGTTCAGCGAGAGCCTCGATCATTCCACGGGAATGGTAGGGGTGAGTGATCTCAACTTGCTGCACGAGATGCGGGAAATCGGGCGGTGTGTCTCCGAGGGCCGAGAAGGTCGCTCCAGCCGGATTCAAAAGCAGCGCCTGCAGAACCGGGTTCGCGGCATTGTTGACCGGCGCTTTGGCAAAGCCGAGTCTCGACTTTGTTGAGAATTTTGCGCCTCGCGCTAACAGCGAAATCTCGGCTTGCTTCGTAGCCACGGGGCACTTAATATTCCGTAACTGCGAAATCGTAACCCGTCGCTTGGACGCAAGGATGAAGCCCCATGCACCGTAGCCATGGTCGCGGAACGAGGGGATACAGACCCGGTAAGGCAGGGCCTTCAAACCGGCAGCCCGGACGGTAGAGACAAGGCACGCAAAAGCCGATGCGGTGTTTTGAGGCGAGACCGCGTTGATGGCGAGAGTTCCCGCTCGAGCAAGAGCGGCGTTGAGCTTTCGATACCATTCTACGGTGAAGCCCTGTGAACTTTCCTTCGTCGTGGGGAAAGTGAAGTCGCAGACGATCACATCGAACGATTGGTCGGCAAGCGGATATTCAAGTGCGTCGGCAACGACGACAGTAACTCTCGGATCGGCAAGCGCATTCTCGTTGAGATCGGAAAGCTCGGTTCGAGCAAAGTCAAGGACTTCTTGTGAGCAGTCGATCAGCGTTACCGCTTCGACATTCGGAAACCGCAATGCCTCTCGTAGAGCAAGGCCGTCGCCTCCGCCACAGATCAGCACACGCTTCGGCGAGCCGGCAAGGCATAGCGCGGGAAGAGCGAGGCTCTCGTGGTAGACCGCTTCGTCACGCGAATCGAATTGCAGGTTGCCGTCGATATAGAGGGCTAGAGAATCGTCGGAACGACGATGATGGTAAATGTTCACGAGGCCCTCCGAAACGTACTTGAAAGAGAGCCGGCGAATCCGGAAACAAGCCCTGCCATCCCTCCGTAAACCGCCGCAACGACGACAAAGATTAGGAAGTCCATCGACTTGTCCGAGGACTGCATCTTGTGGCGCGTCCAAGCTAGACCGACGATTGTGTAGCACGCCACTGTAAGCGATGTGATCCAGAATGCTCGCATGAACCGACGGGACTTCAGGGATTTGGGTCCGCCGGTGGTTACGCTGCGGCCCGCGAGTGCTCCAACGAAGCAAGGAAGCAAAAAGAAGACAACCATGCCCCAAGGAATTGGACCCCAAGCAGCAGGTGACTGAAACGAGAGAACGGTGTATCCCAGGATCGCTACACCAAGCGCCGTGCCGATTCGGGAAAGGTTTTGTTGGGTAGCGGCACTCTCTTTACGAAAGATCAACTGCCGAAGCTCTTCGACCTGGCTTGGGCTCGTGCCTGCCATTGACATGTTGTTTAGGTGATGTCTTGCCTGTGCAAAGTCGCCGTCCTCGATCGCCTTACAGGCGGCCGTCATCTCGTCGTTGCTCAATTTTGCCCCCGGGGTCGTTTTTCGCAGCCCTTGAAGCCATTATAGGTCAAGATTCGTATCGCAATTCCGAGGTAGCAAATGACGAAGTGGGAGTATCACGTTCAAGATGTCGCAGGCGAGGAGTATGAGGACATTCAAGCCGTCCTAAACCAACTCGGCGACCAAGGTTGGGAGCTTGTCTGCACGACCGAAACTGAAGAAAGCGTCTGCACGCTTTGGCTCAAGCGCCAGAAGTGGTAGGGGCTGGATGAGCGTTGAACAAGCTGTGTTAGTTTTGGCTTAGAATCGCGTATCCGTGAGGTTTGAGAGTCAAGGAGGCGCCTGTTTGAGTTCGGGCGCTTTCTGGGCTGATGAGCTTGGCGTGACTCAAGGCTATCGGGCAGCTTTGCGGCTCGGCGGAGAGATTCAGCAGGATATCGACCTTTTGTTTGCCCAGCGAGCGCTCGAAGCCAAGTACTTTGAGGTTCTTGGTTTCGAGGAGACGAAACGAACCAGTTTGGAGGGCGGGAGTCTTGGCCCGAAGCTGGATTAGACGTTTGTAGAAGTTCAGCAGCGAGTCTTCGCTTGCCTGCTCTTCTTCAACCGAAATGCCATCGTTGTCGCGGGCAAAGCCGGTCCTATCCCATGGGCCGCTGTTTCGATAGAAGTTGGCGGCTCCCTTGCTCTCGACTTTGCGGGCCCAACGGTAGGCGAGTCGGACGGGGATGTCGTTCCCGTCGGTGTTCCACTTGCCTTGGATACCTTTCATACCTAACTCCTGACCGTAGTAGATTAGCGGCGTTCCCTTGACCGTCAAATTGAATACGGCTCCCAATCGAAGCAGTGGCGCGTCGCCGTTTACGACACTGGCATATCGTTCGACATCGTGATTCTCGACAAAAAGAAACTGGGTCTTTCCGTTTGGCGTGGTCGACTGTTCGTCGTTAAGTGCCTTCTCAATCTTCCGCTTGTCGAAAGTGATCCAAGCTGCATGAAGGGGGATGGCGTATGCGGCGTCGACCTTCGCTTTTTGGAACACATCGGCGCCGAGGCCCCAGTCGGACTGCTCAGCGAGGAAAAGGGCCTTCGGGTTTAGCTTGCGGGCGCTTGTCTCGATCGGTAACCAGAAGTTCTTGAGCATTCCCGTCTTCTTGTGCTGGAAATCGAGGTCGTCCATCATGTGGTCGATCCGGAAACCGTCGACTCCGTGAGCTGGATTGCCGTCCGGGGCCGCCCAGTATTGGAACACCTTTTCGATTGTTTTCTTGACCGTGTCGTTGTTCGGGTCCAGGGTCGCGTAGCCGATGTTCTTTTTGTCGTAAGTTGGAATGACGGGGCCGAACAGCGCGGATCCGTTCATCCAAACGGTCGCGCCAAGTGCCGATTTCGGATCCGACTTAAACGCCTTGAACCATGGGTGCTTGTCAGCGACGTATTGCACTTCCACATCCAGGATCACTTTGATCTTCTTGGCGTGGGCTGCCTTGACGAGATCGAAAAAGTCGCCATTCGTCCCGAGGGTTGGGTCGACCTTCATAAAATCGTCGGCGAAGTAGTTGTGATACAACTGCGAAGCGAAGATTGGGTTGATGAGGATCGCCGTGATGCCCAGGTTGTGGAGAAATCCCAGCTTCTGCTTGATCCCGTTCAAGTCCCCGTTATGATCCGAGTTGCTGTCATAGAAGCTCCGAGGAAAGATCTGATAGACCACCTCCTTCTCCCAAGCGGAAGTCTGCGCCCCGGCGAGGGTTGTGGCGAACAGCACGGTAAGCAAGCAGGCAGCTTTCATCGGGTTCCGTCTGTTTACCTTGGTTTTGGGACTTTCGTGTTTGCGGAGACAGCTCACTGTTTGCGGAAGCCGAGAGACTCTTTTTCACGCGGGGATCGCGGAAAAGACCGCAGAGTGGCGCAGTTATGTCTTTGAGTGCGCCAGTGGGATTTCGCTTTACAGTTTGTTGGCCACTCTTTTGATGCCGTTCTTTAGCAGGGGCTCGCTAAAGTTGATAAGTAGTCCAAGGCGAATGTCGGCGAATTTAAGGTAGGTCAGGAGGATCTTGTACGCGACTTGAGGAACAACATCGACGGCTTTGATCTCTACGATCAGCTTGCGTTCAACGATCAAATCTGCACGAAATCCTTGGGCAATCCGCAGACTCTTGTAAACAACCGGAACAGCTTGCTGTCGCTTGACATCCATGCCAGCCTCCACAAGCTCCAACTGCAAAGCGGCCTCATATACGGTTTCAAGTAGGCCTGGACCAAGTTCGTTGTGAACCCTAAAGGCAGCCTCAATTACCCTGGTAGCGACCTCGTTTTCGTGCATCCGAAGGATTATAATCCGCTTAGCTTCATCTGCCAAAACCTCACTCTCATCCCGCCCAACCGCGTCCCTCGGCGTTCCGCTCAGCGCCCTCCGCGTGAAAATGAGAAACATTTGCGGAGAAGCGAACAAGGGGCCAAACAACACTAAAACAAGAACTCTCTAACCAACGGCAGCGCTCCGACGGCTAATATAGAACGTGTACCAGTTAGGTTCGAAGCAGAGCGGTTGGTTGAAGGGTGTGGCATGTGTTGCGGGGGCGTGTATCGCTGCTGCGCTCTTGGCTCAGACGGGCGATGAGGCGAAGGTTGCCCACTTGAAATACAAGTGGGATAACGTCACGATCGTTGGGGGCGGGTTCGTCAGCGGAATCCTGTTCCATCCCTTGCAGCGGGACCTCGCCTACGCCCGAACCGACATCGGCGGCGCCTATCGTTGGGACCCAAAGACCAAAAAATGGGTTCAGCTCCTCGATTGGATCCAACGCCCCGACTGGAATCTCTACGGAGTCGAGAGCATCGGCCTCGACCCGACCGACCCGAAACGGCTTTACCTTGCCCTAGGAACCTACACCAACGAGTGGGCCGGAAACGGCTCGATCCTGAGATCCTCCGATCAGGGGCGGACGTTCAAACGGACCGACATGCCGTTCAAGATGGGCGGCAACCACGACGGGCGCTCAATCGGCGAACGCCTTGCCGTCGACCCGAACGAGAACAGCATTCTCTACTTCGGATCTCGCGACACCGGGCTATGGAAGAGCACCGATTTCGCCGCAACCTGGTCCAAGCAGAACGGATTCCCTGTAACCGGCCACACAAACGGTATCGGAATATGCTTTGAGCTGTTCGATACCGGCACGGGAAAGAAGGGGCAACCGACGCCAACGATCTATGTCGGCGTATCGTCTGCCAAGACGAACCTCTATCGGAGCACCGATTCCGGCAAGACCTGGACTCCGGTTCCGGGGCAACCGACTGGCCTTACTCCTCATCATGCCGCGTTCGATAGGTCCGGAACAATGATCCTCACCTATAGCAACGGACCGGGGCCGAACGGAGTCTCGGCAGGCGGAGTCTGGAGGTTCGATCCAAAGCATGACGCTTGGACAGATATCACACCCGACGCGGGAAAGGGCTTTGGTTATGCCGGCCTTTCGCTTGACGCGCAACACCCAGGAACGATGGTCGTGACATCTCTCGATCGTTGGAGCCTGGGCGACGATGTGTTTCGGACCACCGACGGCGGTGCCCATTGGACAGGGATGAAAGACACCGCGAAGCTAGACAGCTCGGGATCGCCGTTCCTTAATTGGGGCCAAAAGGAGCCCAAGTTTGGATGGTGGATGGGTACTGTGCAGATCGATCCATTCAACGAGGGGCATATCCTCTACGGCACCGGTGCGACGATCTGGGGTTGCGACGACGCGACGAATGTCGACCGCCGGGAACCAACCCACTGGACGGCCCGTGCGCAAGGACTTGAGGAGACAGCCGTTATTGACTTAATTAGTCCTCCCGAGGGCGTCCACCTATTCAGTGGCCTTGGGGATATCGGCGGCTTTCGCCACGACGATCTGAAGACGGTTCCGCCCGACGGAATGATGGTCAATCCACTGCTCGACAATATCGATGGACTGGACTTCGCAGAGAAGAGCCCGAACATTGTCGTTCGAATCGGTCGTGGCGGAGCCAGTACTCGTCGCGGCGGGTATTCCGTCGATGGCGGTAAGAGTTGGAACCCGTTCGGCTCCGAGCCGGCCGGCGCGCGTGGAAGTGGCCATATCGCGGTCAGTGCCGACGGCAAGACCATTCTCTGGTGTCCGGCGGGAACGACTCCAAATTTCTCTCACGACAACGGCTCAACTTGGACTCCGTCGTCGGGCGCACCGAGAGATTTGCGCGTAATCGCCGATCGGGTGAATTCGATGACGTTTTATGGATACGACTCCCGAGTCGGCGCGGCATATCGGAGTTCGGACGGCGGAGCGACCTTTGTTTCCCTGGCATCCGGACTTCCTAAAGGTGACGAACGGATGCGAGCCGAACCCGGGTTGGAAGGGCGCCTTTGGCTGGCGGCAGGGAAGGGGCTGTATCGTTCATCCGACGGTGGTAAGTCGTTTGCGAAACTAACGAACGTTATCGACGCAAGCACGATCGGGTTCGGAAAAGCCGCCCCAGGACGAACCGAACCGACTTTGTTCCTTATCGGCAAAGTGGGTGCGACTGAAGGAGCTTTCCGTTCCGATGACAGCGGTCTAGCGTGGTTGTGCATCACGGATGCTCAACATGGATACGGCACGATGGACCAGATTGTCGGCGATCCGCGCATCTACGGAAGAGTGTACATTGGTACGAATGGGCGAGGGGTTCTGTTTGGGGATCCCGCTCGCTAAGCCTTAATCTTTCCTTCATATCGCGCATCTGCGAATATCGTCCACACAAAACCGGCGAACGACTGTACAATCCGTACAGTGAGTTCAAAGCCGAATGGCCGTACGATTGTTAAGGTGTTCGCTACGACAGGCATGGAGAGCATGTCGGGTCAGGTCGAGTACGAGTTACGTGCACGTCTTGGCGAGGAGTCCGATCACTACTGTGTGGAGTCTTGCAAGCATACAGTAAGTACTTTTTCCAATCAAAATATCGAAGTTCAAGTCGATAATGTGCGGGATCATGTTGTCGTCGTCCTTCACACGCAGACTCCGCCAGTCAGCGACCACATCATCGAACTTCTGGCCCTTCTCGATGCGATCAACAACGCGCATCCTCGGCAGACGTTCGTCGTTTTTCCGTATATGCCTTACAGCCGATCGGATCGAAAGAACCGGCCTCGCATATCGGTGATGGGGCAGCGGCTTCCCGAGATTCTAAATAAAGTTCTTAACGTGCGACGAGTCATGCTCCTGGAGCCGCACGATCCGCATATCAAGCAGTATTTCGTGCCGACCGCCGATGAAGTTCCTGCACTACCGCTTCTTGTGGACTACATCCGGCGTGAATATCTCTCGACGCTCAAAAGGGAGGACTGCGCGATCGTCTTTGCCGACTCGAGCGCAGCAAAGCGGTTCGAAGAAGTTCCGTCTTCGCTGAATATCGAGCCCGCGTATATCTACAAGTCGCGAATGGACAATTCAGAGTCTCCGACCGTGAAAGTGGTCACCGGCAAGATTCGAGGCAAACACTGTTTCATCGTCGATGACGAGATTCTCACAGGTAACACCGTCTTGAAAGACGCCGCGATGCTGAAAGAAGAGGGCGCGGCAACCGTTCGTATGTTGGCTGTCCATGGCGCCTTATCCGACCAGAAGCTAACGCCCCAGGAGTTGATGAAGAAGCTGATCAACTCTCCGGTCGACGAGTATGTAGTGACCGACTCGGTGCCTCTCGGCGACAAGGTTGCCTTGGCAGAAGGAAAGCTCAAGGTGATCTCGATCGCTCCGCTCCTTGGCGAAGCCTGCAAGCGGCTCATTCTCGGTGAGTCGCTAAGCGCCCTTCACCGTCTTGGCAACGAGTCCGATTAGGGTGCGAGGCCCCCGCTAAAGGACTACGATTGCGCCTTCTGGGGCATTCGCGAGCACGCATCGGCGGATCTCGCTGAATTGATCCCAAGTCGTTGTCAGCTCGAATGAATCTGTCGCCGAGATAAGGATCATGTAGTGAGCTCCGTTTCCTTCGCCATCTTCCACGAACACCTCTTCGACGTAAAGGAGGTCTTTCCAGCGGATGTTTGCTTTCGAAACAGCGCTATTGACCGACAAGCCGTCGCGATCGACCACCAAGCTGAATTGCGTGATCGGCTTGAGGGGGATCGGCTCCGAACTTGGCGCTGGGGAACGATACTTGGTGGGGATTGCCTCATCCGGGAGGTGCGAGAAGATCAGCCTTTGGAACTCTGCGTGCTTTTCCAGAACCGGTAGCTGAATCTTCCTTTCGTTCACCCGAATCCACCATCGCGGTCTGACAATTTGAGATCGGCTTCGGATTCCCTAGGCCGTCAGGTCCGACGCCTGGCTTACGGTAATACTCCGACACGTCGGCCCAATTGACATCCAGAGATGGCCTGTTTCGGTAGCTGTAAATGACAATTCCGCGCTCTGTGGCCTCGATCTTCTGATACTTCGCGGTGTAGTACATGCGGAATGCGAGCGAGATAGCGGCAATACCGATGACGGTTGGAAGCATCGAATCAAGGCGTACCGCCGGCAGTTTTGTAACAAGCGCATAAGCGCCGATTCCCAAGCCGACCAATCCAAAAAAGGAGAGAAACAGGCAGCCAATAGCCGGCTCCGAATTCGGCCTGAATACTCGAACGTCGGACTCCGCCATTTATCACCATCATAACTTCAAAGTGCGTAAAGCGCTGTTTTCTTTTGGGAAGCGCTCAAAATCTGACGCCACCTAATTTCCTTTCCCATCTCTCCCGATTCCCTTCAGCACTTAACACCCAACACCCAACACCCGGCGCCCAACGCCCAGCATCAACCCCCCCACGTTGGACTAAGATGAATTCATGGTTAATTGTCGGTGGACGTTGCCTTTATGTCTCCTAGTAAGTTGTTCGGCAGTTGCCGCACCTCCGCAGCAGAAGGGGTTGCCGGAGACGGTGATTCCCGTAATCGACGAGGCGCCGATGAAGGCGAAAAGCTACGACTGGATGGCTCGGCATAACGCGGTCGTCGAGCGAGTGAAACAGGGGAATGTCGACCTTCTACTCATCGGAGACTCGATCACTCACATGTGGGGTGGCGTACCTCAGCCGGGAGGTCCCGGGCAGTTTCTTTGGGACAAGTACTTCGGAAGTCGTAATGCCGTGAACCTCGGATTCGGATGGGACCGAACCCAACACGTTCTTTGGCGCCTGGAACACGGTGAGATCGATGGAATCAGCCCGAAGGTCGCGGTCTTGATGATCGGCACCAATAACCTCGGAACTAACTCGGCGAACGACATCGCGACCGGCGTTGACACAATCGTCAGCAACCTCCGTCACAAACTTCCAAAAATGAAGATTCTTGTTCTAGGGATCTTCCCGCGAGATGCCAAGCCGGATACATTCATGCGCAAGGAGATCGCATCGGTGAACTCGAAGATCTCGGTACTGGGCAAGGAGAAGGGGATCGTCTACCTCGACCTTGGATCGAAGTTCTTGGAGCCCGACGGTTCAATTTCTCCGGAAATGATGGGCGACTACCTTCATCCGACCCCCAAAGGTTTTGCGATCTGGGCTCGTGAAATGGAGCCTACGCTTGCAAAACTGTTTGGTGACAAGCCGCGGGACTAGGGAGCCAGGGAAACTAGATAACTGGGGAACTGGGATTGGTGAGCAATTTCTGTGCTTCATCGCGCTCCGTTTCGCGATCTCCGCAGGAGAATCTTCTCAACTACCGACATGCGAACTGAAATTCGGACTGTAACGGCCCAAGACGGGACCCGTGTTTGGCAGCTTCTAGGGCAGTTGGCGGTGACCTATCGGCCGGACGAGGCAGCATTTGCGGCGACCTTCAATGCTCTGCTCGGCCGAAAGGACACGGTTTTCTTGGTCGCCACCGCCGACAGCGCAGCAGTTGGATATTTGCTCGGATACAAGCTTCCGACACTTTTTGCCAATGGTCCGATCCTTGAGATCGTTGAGTTGGTCGTCGACGAACCCCGACGGGGCGAGGGGTTTGGCAAGAAGTTGGTCGAAGGTGCCGTCACACGGGCATGGTCCGACGGATGCATTGAGGCGGTCGTGATGACGCGCCGTGCGGTTCCATTCTATGAGAACCTGGGGTTCGTACGCAGCGCGGACTATCTGAAGCTAAAAAGCCCTTGTTAGGGGCCTAAAAAGTCACAAGAATGCGACCGGTAAGGTATCGCTCGTCGGCATATTTGGCGGCGAAGCTCAGCAACACGGCCTCTTCGCTTTCGCCGATGTAATACAACTCCTCGTGCCCCTCAAAGACCTCTCCGGGCCAAGAGCGTTTGAGGAGTTTGATCGCCTCGCGGGGACTCGCATCGAGTCCGACCCACGTGGCTGTTATTTCGACGATCCCCTCTTTGTTGCTCAGCCGCTTCGACTTCTGCACAAGGAGTTCTTGGATCGTATCGAGTTGCGCGACGATCCGCGCCTGAATCGGGACTATGTCCTTTTCCAGCAGCGGCTTGCCGTGCGCGATTTGATGGGCCCGAAAGGTCTCGAATGCCGGCTTCTTGATGTAAGGCATAAGTTAATGCACGCTCGCCGCAATCGTAGCCTGGCGCGCAAGTGCAGCATGGATCAGACCTTCGAAAAGCGGATGCGGGCGATTCGGTCGCGACTTGAATTCGGGATGTGCCTGTGTTCCCACGAAATACGGGTGAGCGGGGACCTCGATCATCTCGATGAGCCGATAGTCTGGCGAAACGCCGGAGATCACCATTCCGTGGTGCTGCAACTTCTCGCGGAAGTCGTTATTGACCTCGTACCGATGCCGGTGCCGCTCTTCGATTCGGTTCTGTCCGTAAAGCTTCTCGGCTAATGTTCCGTGAACCACGTTACACGGATAGGTTCCGAGCCGCATCGATGCGCCTTTTTCGGTTACGTGCTTCTGCTCGGGAAGCAGGTGGATCACCGGATACGCAGGATGATCGAGCATCTCTTCCGAATTGGCGCCTTCCAGTCCGCAAACGTTTCGTGCAAATTCGACGACAGCCATCTGGAGCCCCAAGCAGATCCCAAAGAACGGGAGTCCCGTTTCCCGTGCGTACTTGATCGCTTCGATCTTGCCTTCGATACCACGAGCGCCAAATCCCGGTCCGACAACGAGAGCGTCTGCTCCCTCCAGGAATGACTCCGGCGAATTACCGTTTTCAAGGCTATCGCTCTCGATCCAACGGATCTTGACCTCGCTGTCGTTCGGGATTCCCGCGTGAGTCAGTGCTTCGGCGATGGACTTGTAGGCATCACCGTTGCTGGTGTACTTTCCGACCACGGCTATCGTACAGGATCGCTTGGGATTCTTGAGCGTCTCGACCAGCTTCGTCCACTCAGCAAGGTTAGCGTCTCGCTTTTCGAGCTTCAGGCGGTCGACAACAAAGTCGCCAAGCCCGGCTTCTTCGTAGGTGAGAGGAACTTCGTAGATTGTGGGAACGTTCGTGGACTCGATTACCGCTTGGGGAGGGACGCCGCAGAAAAGGGAGATCTTTTGACGAACGTCATCCGGCAAAGGAACTTCGCTTCGACAAACGAGCACGTCGGGAGCGATACCGATCTCGCGTAGCTTGTATACGCTGTGCTGGGTCGGCTTTGTCTTCACTTCCTGCCAGGGACCCACGGTCGGGATCAACGTCACGTGAACGTACATCGTGTTCTCGTGGCCGACGTCGGTCCGCATCTGACGGATCGCTTCAAGGAATGGAAGCGATTCGATGTCGCCAACGGTTCCACCGATTTCGGCGATCAGCACATCGGCCTCCTGCTCTTTGGCAAGGGCATGAATGGCGCGTTTGATTTCGTTGGTGACGTGAGGAATGACTTGGACGGTCCCGCCGAGGTAGTCGCCGCGGCGTTCGGCGGAGATGACTGCGCTGTAAACTTTTCCGGTGGTGAGGGAAGAACCGGCGGTGCAGTTGACGTCCATGAACCGCTCGTAGTGGCCCAAATCGAGATCCGTTTCGGCTCCATCGTCGGTGACAAAGACTTCACCGTGCTGATGCGGGCTCATGGTGCCGGCGTCGACGTTGATATAGGGGTCAAGCTTCATCGGAGCGACGGTAAAGCCACGGTTTCGAAGCAACCGCCCCAGGCTAGCCGTCGCGATCCCCTTTCCGATCGAACTAACAACTCCTCCGGTCACAAATATATACTTCGTCACGATCCCTCTGCCTCCGAAACCAACACAACGATTTCATCCTGCAGGCAAACGTCGCGCAGGAAAAATGGCAGTGGGGTTTTTAGGATTATACGGAATAGAAGACCCTGAAGTGTGGGAGGAAGCCCACCTCTTGTCGGAGAATTAGCAGCATGATGGTTGACGAAGAGCAGTCCACACTTACCCCCGACGAGGCAGGCGCCTTCGTCTCCCAATGGGCTGAACGTCGGAATATCGATGTCTCCGAACTCGCGGAGCGACTTGGCGTCGACGAATCACAGGCCACGAGCTTGCTAAGGCAGGCGAGAGGACGCCTCCATCGCGACGAATGGGTCCGCAAAAAAAACTCTCAAAAAAGCCGTTTGAGCTCTCAAATAGGACCCATTTTGGGTGGTGTCCTACTGGGTGTGATCGTGGGCTGCTTGGCTATGAAGCTTTTTACTCAAAGCTCTAGTCCCGCTGAAGATCAGAAACTGCCTCCCGATCCGCAGATCAAGGTTACGACTTCCGATAACCAACCGCCTCCGCAAAATAACCCGAATTCGACCGGCGTGACGCCTCCTTCAGGTGGGGCGGGGGCCTCGCCACCGGGCCCGGGCAGTTTCGTAGGCCATCCGATCGGACCAAGTGGGGCGATCTCCCCGCCACAGGCGGCGGCAGTAAACATGGAGCCGCAAGCGACCGTCAATGGACCACGGTTCTTTGACCTTAGCAATACGCTAGCTACGCCGATTCCCGGCGATTTGATGGTCGAACTGGGCAGCCCGATGGCCCGATACACCTGTCGCGGCCCAGCGGTCAGCGACGTTCAGAACGCCTTGAACATCGATTCGAAGGCGATCGAAGGGCCCATACGCGAACTCGTCTCATATGCGATAGAAAAGGAGCTTTCGATTCCCAGGGATAGGACTCACCCCATGCATTCAAAGTCGGGGCGCATTTTGATTTCCATGGGAAGAGCGCTTGCGAGCACACGGATCGCGTGGAATTTCGAGGAGCCAGAGAAACTCAGGCTTGAAGAGTCAGTCGACGCGAAGTGCTACGGCGAGCTCTCGTCGACGCTAATTAAGTCCATCAAGGAGTACGGTCCAACACTCTTTCTTCCGCGGGGGAAGCCCCGGCCAACCCATGGATAGGCGAACTTCTGCGACTTTCGGGATTCACCTTCCGTACAGCGGTAAAATCGGGCACCCATGGACTATCGGCGCACTTACGTTCGCGACCTTTTTAACCTAGCTCCCGGCACCGCCACGTCTGCCTTTGGCTGGGTTAAGACCCGAAGAGACAGTAAAGGGATCTCCTTCGTGCAGATCAGCGACGGCTCTTGCTTCAAAGATCTCCAAGTCATCGTGAACGACGGTGTGATCGCGGCCGATACCCTTAAGCAGATTACGACCGGGGCCTGCGTCCGATTCGACGGCAAGATCGTCGAATCGCCTGCAGCGGGGCAGGCTGTCGAGCTCGAGGCATCCGGCGTCGAGCTGTTCGGTGCGGCGGATCCGGTGGCGTATCCGCTCCAGAAGAAGGGAGCATCTTTCGAATACCTTCGCGACATCGCCCATCTTAGGGTTCGTGGCAACACATTCGGCGCGGTCTATCGCGTTCGAAATCGCGCCGCGTTTGCCACCCACACCTTCTTTCAGAAGCGAGGATTCCAGTACATCAACACCCCGATCATCACGGCGAGCGACGCCGAGGGCGCCGGGGCAATGTTCGCGGTGACCACCTTGGTGGAACCGCATGAAGCGGCTGGCAAGACAAGCTATAAGCTGAAGTCGGCAGATCCCGCCGACGACTTCTTCGGCAAACCTGCTTACTTGACCGTCAGCGGTCAGTTGGAAGCGGAGACGTTGGCGATGGGGATGACCAACGTCTATACTTTCGGCCCGACGTTCCGAGCCGAGAACTCCAGCACCAGCCGGCACCTCGCCGAGTTCTGGATGATCGAACCCGAGATGGCTTTCTGCGATCTTGCCGGCGATATGAATCTTGCCGAAGAGTTCCTGAAAGAGGTCATCGGCGACATCATCGACAACTGTGGCGACGACCTTGCGTTCTTCAACCAACGGATTGAGCCGCAACTGATGGAGACGTTGAACCACGTTGTGTCAAGCCCGTTTGAGCGGTTGACATACACCGAAGCCGTCAAACTTTTGGAGCAGGGTGGCGAGAACTTCGAGTATCCGGTCTTCTGGGGCGCCGACCTCCAGAGCGAGCACGAACGATGGCTCACAGAAGTTAAAGTCGGGCGGCCAGTGATCCTTACCGACTACCCGAAGGAGATCAAGGCGTTCTATATGCGGGCAAACGAGGACGGTAAGACGGTCCGCGCGATGGACGTCCTCGCACCGCGGATTGGGGAGATCATCGGAGGTTCCCAACGCGAGGAGCGGCTCGATGTTCTCGAAGCCCGAATCACGGAGCTTGGCCTTCCGCTCGAACCGTATTGGTGGTACCTCGACCTCCGCCGGTTCGGCTCCGCACCTCACGCCGGCTTCGGTCTCGGATTCGAGCGGCTGCTGTTGTACGTGACCGGAATGAAGAACATCCGAGATGTGATCCCGTACCACCGAACCCCCGGCCACGCCGAGTTCTAGTCCCGAGTTAATATGCCTTCGCGACCAAATCCGGTTTCCACATGGAGCGAGTACTTCGCTTCCATGATGGACAAGCCGCTGCATCCGATCTTTCGACAACTGGATCCGCACTTACCCGCGAACGGGGAGGCGCTGGAGTTGGGGGCGGGAGTTGGACACGGGGTGGTTCACCTGATCGGGAAAGGGCTCGCGGTTACTGCCGTCGATGCCGAACCGGATGCGATTCGTATTTTGCGCGAGCGAGCACCGGCGGCAACGATCGTGAAAGGTCGCTTCGAGGAAATCGACCTGCCGGTCGATCGCTATGCTGTCGTTGTTGCCGGATTCAGTCTGTTCTTCCTCACGGCAGACGAACTCAAGGCGTTCTGGCCGCGTATCGTTGGCGCGATGAAGCCCGGCGGGGTGTTTGCCGGAGAGTTCCTCGGACTTAACGACGACTGGGTAAAGGTTGGCTATCTCGGACATTCCGAGCCGGAAGTGCGGCAGATGTTCGAGAGATTTGAGATTCTCTATTGGGAGGAGGCAGAGCGTGATGGAATGACTTCGCAAGGAACTTCAAAGCACTGGCACGTCTATCACGTAATCGCCCGACTTCAACCGGATACGATCTAGCTAGCGGCGAAGTACCGGCCCGGCAAAAGAGACATCCCCGAGCCACCCGAGAACGACTGCTGCGGAAACGACGATCTCGGCTATCCCAATTCGAAGGGGTTTGACTTCGCGGCCTGCGGACAATGCCGAATAGAGCGCCCTTGCCGCGCACACGCAGTAGGCTGCGAACCGCCATCCCATGCTGCCGAATTCGAAAAAGGCAATTGGGATCAGCGCGAATCCCGCTCCGACACCTAGCCAGCGACAGATCGTCGAATCTCTCTGCCTGGCGATCAGCCCCCGTACGGAAAGCACGGATGCGATCGGCCGAAGGATGAGAACGACGACGGCTCCTGGCGCAACGAGGCAAGCGGCGGGAACTGCCAGGAGCGCGCCAAACCCTTCTCTCAGGACCGACCGGCGATCTGCCTGTGCGTCGTACCAGACAAATGCTCCGCCTAGAATCGCAAGGCATCCGATCAAGGCCCAACTACGCGAGGCTGCCATCAATAGGCCGCCGCCGCAACAGAATATGGCGCCAGCCCACATACTTGGCCACGTGCGGGGATAGCTTTTCTTCCGTAGAAGATCCTTCAGTCCGATCAAGGCGGGACGGTATCCGAGAAAAGCGAGGAAGAAACCGATGGCGGCCAATCCTGACTTGCTCCCTCCGGCTATCCACGAGATCAAAAGGGGCTCAATGACAAAAGCCCAACTCCCGTGTTCCTGAGGAAGGCTCTGCTTGACCCACAACTTAACGTCAAATCGCTGTGCCACGTTCTTAGTCTGGGTTCTTTGCCGTTACCTATCTATGACGGCGGTCATAGAACGCTAGCGCACTCGGTATAGCTTGTAGGCGTCCTGCCGGACAGGAGGCTTAACCTCTTCAAGGGTTCGCTCCGCACGCTGAGCGGCAATAAAATCCTCGGGATGGATGCGATTTTCGCGGGTGATAATCCAGACCGGCGGCGGTGCATTGAAAATCACCATAAGGTCGTCGGTATCGATTGCATCCTCGTTTAGGTACATCAGCAGGGAAGGGAGGCTCGTTTCCTGCAATTTCGGTTTGCCCGTCCCAAGGTCTTTTTGCCTTCGTCCCATCTGGTAGATCGAGACCGCCCCACCCTCCTTCCGAACGTAACGGGAGATGGCATGCACTTCAGCTTGTCCGCTCGCCTGGTACCACCATAAAAACACTCCGTTAGCTAGGAGCGCCATGACGCAACACGAAACTGCGGCCGAGTTGAACCACCGAGTCGGCGCCTTGCCCTTGCTGATCGCGTAAGCCGCGATCAGGATCGCCAAAGGCGGGAACAACGGCAATAGGTAGTGAGGAAGCTTGGCGCCGCTAATCGTGAAGAAGATGAAAACAACGGCAGCCCAAGTGGCCAAGTACCGGTTCAGCGCCAAGTCGGGTGCGGTCTCGCCCTTACTGCGCCGGGGCCACGCATTCCAAATAAAGAGCGACCATGGCAACATTCCAAGCAGGAGGACTCCGATGTACATCCCGGTGCCGGCGACCAAACCGGCGATGCCAGGGAGCGTATGAGCGGCGTCGCCGCCCGTAAACCTACCGATGTTTTGCTCGATCAAGAACTTCTGAACGAACAGTTGTCCGTTTTGAAGGTAGGCGGGAACGTACCAAGAGGCGATCGCCAACATCATCAGCCCGGTACCTTGAAGCCAGTAGCCTTTGAACGATGGCCGGAGGTCGGGCTCGCGCCAGTACGTCCAACCTGCGATGATCGCGAAAAGGATCAGAGCAATCGGGCCTTTAGCTAAGACACCAAGGCCAAGCAACCCGGCGGTCCAGACCCGCCATGAGGGTTTTCCTACGAGCGATTCCCAGAACGTCGCCATGGCCGCAGTGAAGCAAAGCAGTAACGGCAGGTCCGTCATCATCATCCTGCCGGTCCCAACCACAAGGAGGCTGCTCGCGAGCATCAGGACCGCCACTTGACCAGTCTTCTCTCCGAATCGGCGGTTGGCAAACCAGGCGACGACGCCATACGTGCCGAGGGTGGTCAGGATGCTTGGAAGCCTTGGCCCGAACATTTCGCCAAACAGCATGAGGCACGGCTTGGCTAGCCAGTAAAGCAGAATCGGCTTCTCAAACCACGGCTTGCCGTTGTAAAGCGGGGTGATCCACTCTCCGCGGCGGTTCATCTCGGCAACGACGGCGCCGTAGAACCCCTCGTCGACATCGAATAGCCCGTACAGCCACCAACCAAGCAAAGGCAGGAGAGCCAGACACCAAACAACAATCCAACGACCGCGAGAGGACACCGCGAATCAAGGTACCCCTAACGCCGCAGCAGAAGACCGATATCGTCCGCACCGGTACAATCTCGCCTATGTCCGAAGCACTCGACAATTTAAAATATGACGCCAATGGCCTGATCCCCGCAATCATCCAGGACCACCAAAACGGCGAAGTGCTGATGATGGCTTGGATGAACCGTGAGTCGCTTCAGCGGACGGTCGAGACGAGCATGTGCACCTATTGGAGCCGTTCGCGACAGAGCTTCTGGGTGAAAGGGGAGACGAGCGGACACGTTCAGCACGTGAAAAGCATCAGCGTCGACTGCGATCGAGACGCCCTGCTCATCAAAGTCGAGCAGGTCGGCGCCGCCTGTCACGAAAACTACCGAAGCTGCTTCTTCCGCGATCTGAGAGGCGGCGAGCTAGTGGTCAACTCAGTACGGCTGGAGGCCTAGGAGGGGCAACACGCCGCGCCCGCCGCGTGAGCCAATTATCGACCAGCGAAGCCCGCGCAGTCGGCGACTAACCCCACCTGGAAGCCTTGCCTAGACTAGGCTCGAATGGGCACAGAAAGCACGGATATCCAGATTGGGTTCTGTTTCAACAATTCGATCAAAAACGGCAGCATCTGGAGATCAACCGCCTCCAGTCAAAAACCAGGTGGGCTGCAATCAAGGATTTGTCGTTCTGGTCGGAATCGGCTTGTCCTTGAGAGATCTGTATTGCTCAAGTAGCTTTGAAAACCCGTCTCTTGACTTTCCCGGCGCGAGGTTTGCAATCATGACCGATGCAACGCGCCTGATCCCCGAATACCGTCCTATGGTTTTGAAGCGTTTGATCGCTTCGCGGGCGGCTAGGTCATTCTGCGGATCGAGCCGGATGGCTGCTTCAAAGAAGCCGGTGGAAATCAGGCTAGGCGATCGAAATCCCCTCGCCAAACAGCTTAGCACCGCAATCCCTTTGGCGGACTTGCTGGTCCCGGGAAGTTGCATGGCTGCTGTATCGTGAACTTGATCCCTAGAAAGCGACTCTTGAATGGACTCCTGAACGAACTCAAACTGACCTGGATAGACCGTGCCTTTCATTGCACTGGCCAGTGAAAGCCGCAGGTAGGCATCTGGGCTGCCCCATCCTGACGTGTTTACTAGAACGACGGACCGATCAAACGCCTCGTCGTAGCGCCCTGTCAAGAGCGCGCACTCGATTACGAGGTCTTCGGTCATGTCATGCATAGACGGATCGCTTTTCTGGACATCCGAAATGTAATCGTAAGCATCCTGGAGCCGCTCTCCGTCGATGAGATCGCCCGTCTTCCTGCGAACCTTGTTTCCCTCTTCGATGTAGCGTAACATCCTGGGATCGCTGTTTGGGTTTGCGTCCTGGGCAGGAATGACGCTTTTGGCCGACAACGGCACGCTTGCCACAGTGGCAACTGTCGGCTTCACGACCGAATGGTGCAGTGCGAATAGTGCATCCGCGCTGTGCATGAGCTTTGCCACCCACGACCCAGCATTCGGCTCTGCAGATTGAAAAGCCGCCAATCCAAATGAGATTACGATAGATAGCATTTTGTCTTTACCGTCCTTATAGCATGATCGTGATTGTTAGGTGGCTTTACGGCCAGATCGGGAAGGGGAACGGGTAGTCGCCGCCGCCCCCCCAACCAGATCCGGTGTCGCTCTGGATCCACGGGCCATCAAGCGTGCTTGCCTGGGTATTTCCCTTGGCGTTCCATTGAGTCAGAGTGATTGGAACCTACGCAGATGCTCCAGTTGTTCTCGGATTGGAGCCGGTCGCACATCCAATGCTCCATCGGCGACGGTGGCCAGATTATGGTTCGTGATCGTGACAAATTCGTTGCTTATGGCCCTCACCTGAGAATGGCTATTCGAGTCGAATCTGCCTGGCCGAAAGAAGTACCGTAAGTTGTCGTGTCCACCAAGGCAATCTACTACCGGGCCAACTGGTCGATGGCGGATGTCAAGTACGTGGCCGCAGATTGGCAGTGCCAGCCGATGTGCTGGAATTCATATCGAAGCTCGGTTAGCAGTTCAACTACTTTTGGGTCGTCAGGTGGAAGCTTGACGATGGCGCTGGCGAGTTCATCCTGAATTCGAACGGCTGACTGCAGGAGGTCGTGAAGGTCTACGGCGATCCCTTCTACGATCGGTGACTCGTAGCCCGCCGCGCGGATTTTGTCTTGGAGGTCTTCCCCAAGTAGCCAAAACTCGGGGACCATCGGGTCGTTTCGATCTTTGTTGGGGTCCACGCTCATTTTAGGCCGATGCATCCTCTTGCGCGGCCAGGCGGCGGGCCTGTTCGTCTTGATTGAGCGCATCGATCAACTGCTGGATGTCGCCGTCCATAAATGCTTGGACGTTGTTGACCTGGTAGCCGATCCGGTGATCGTTGATTCGCGACTGCGGGAAGTTGTAGGTTCGGATCTTCTCGCTTCGGTCTCCGCGACCGATCTGGTCCTTTCGATTTCCGGATCGCTCGGCGTCCAATCGATCTTGCTCCATCTGATACAGCTTCGCTCTAAGCACGGACATCGCCTTGAGCTTGTTCTGAGCCTGCGACCGCTCGTCCTGGCACGTGCTAACCAAGCCGGTCGGCTTGTGGATAATTCGGATTGCCGTTTCGTTCTTCTGCATGTGCTGGCCACCGGCAGAGGACGAGCAGAACGTCGATATCTCGAGGTCGTCGTTCTTGATATCCAGGTCGACCTCTTCTGCTTCAGGCAGCACCGCGACGGTTACCGTCGAAGTATGGATTCGCCCTTGGCTTTCCGTTGCAGGGACGCGCTGGACGCGGTGAACTCCGCTCTCATGCTTGAGCTGCGAATAGCTTCCCTGAGCGTCGATGTTGAACACAACGCGGGAGAGCCCACCGATGCCGTTCTCTTCGTGATCGACGATCTCGACTTTCCATCTTCGTCCTTCTGCGTACCGTAGATACATTCGGAACAACTCGTTGGCAAAAAGCCCTGCCTCGTCGCCACCGGCGGCTGGACGGATTTCCATGATCACCGGTTTATCGTCAAGCGGGTCCTTGGGCACGAGCATCGCTTTGAGCTTGGACTCCAGATCGGCAATTTTCGGTTTCAAGGCATCGACGTCGGTTTGGGCCAGCTCTTTCATCTCTGGGTCGGCAAGAAGCTCTTCCGACTCCCTTAGGTCGGTGAGGGCCTTGTCGTAGTCCCGGTAAGCCATCACGACAGGCTCGAGCTCGGCACGAAGTTTGCCTAGCCGCTGCATCTCTCCCGCGTTCGTAACGACGGCAGGATCGTTATATTCCGCCTCAATCGAGTCGAATCGCCTCTCGATGTCCTTAAGCTTGTCGATCATTCGACCATAAGTTTACCGGGAGGCTTCTAGTGGGTCGACCAGATGCGGAACGTCACCGTGTAGAGGGCGTTGCGGATCCCGGCGATCCCTTCTTTCTGGAGATCTTCCAGGCTCTTGCTTTGCGCAGCTGCATCCTCCGGCGTGAACTGAAGCAATTTCTGAGTGCCGCCGAGGATTGCGCCATCTGCCCCAGGGGTCACCTCGTACATCTCTGGAGTCGAGTCCAGAAAATCGTTCAGCCTGGCGGAAACTTCATCGGCACGGGTCAAAGCATCGTTTCCTGCCAACGTAAAGAGGTTCTTGCCGGCAAAGGTGACGACCACGGCGCCAGCGATCTTGTCGTCCGGTTTGACGATTGCTCGGAAGCTCGTCGAGACTTTGCTCCGCTGAATCGGTACGCCGCTCTGCTTCATGTACTTGATCATCGAGTCGGCCCGCTCTTTGCTTGGCGGGTGAGTTCGAAAGATCCCTTGGTTTGCATAGAACTGGGGCTGACCCTTTTCAAGAAGTCCCAAGTGCTCCATCAGCGTGAGCATGGCGGTGGAGTTGTACTTGCTCTTGAGCATCAACTGGATGCCGCCGTAATCGGCTGCTTCTTCAGCTTTCACGTTCCACCCGTTCTCGATTGCAGTTGAACCAAGTGAAACGCCCTCAATTGCGGCGCCTGCATTAGGGGAGCCGGAGAGAATCGCAGCCAGGATGATTGGAATTTGAATCATCGAGATTTTGCTCGACTCTCGCTGAAGCGTGGCGATGTGCCGAAACTTGGCGTGGGAGATCTCATGGGCGATCACACCGGCGAGTTCGTCGTCGCTCTCAATGATCGAAAGGAGTCCCGTCTGAACGTAGATGTATCCACCCGGTAACGAAAAGGCGTTCGGCTCCTTGTCCTCAATTACTTTAAACGTGTAGTTGAAAGTGTTGAACCTCTTGTCGCCCCATGTCGCGACGGAGTGGGTCTGATTCGCAATGTCCGCCATTTCGGCGCCGACTTTTTGAATGCGTTTGATGATCGCGGGATCGCTGCACAGCTTGCAGTGGGTATCGACCATGACCGCATATTTGGTCCCAACGTCGATATCGGTCTTGAGGTCGCGCTGATGGTTCTGCTCGGCCTTTGCGTCCGCCTCTTGCCACGCCAACGTCTCAATCGAGTCGATTGAGAGTTGTGGGGAAAGGGCAATGGCGATGGCGGCAAGGACAGAAATCATAGCGGTTACAGGTTGTCGGATCTATGCGAATACGACCATCGGCTTCAAGATCAATCCGTTTTTCATTTGTTGATACGCCGTAGGCAGGTCGTCTATGCCGATAAAGTCGCTAACGACCTGTTCGGCTCGCAATCGGCCTGAGCGGATCGCGTCTGCTGCTGCAATCGTATCGGTTGGCCCACAAGAATAAGATTGCATGATCTTTATATCTCTAAAGTATAGGTCCTGTGGAACCTGGAGCACCTGAGAAGGCATTAACGGCGCAAACATCACAATGGATCCACCCGGCTTGACCAATCTTGCGGCGAAGTCGAAGGCGCCTTGGGTGCCCGGGCATACGAAAACCGTGTCTGCTAGATCTGCTCTATCCACACCGCGTGCATTTATCCCATTGCCTACTGCCCACTCGACTCTCGACGTGTTTACGTCGTAGCCGGTAGCTTTAGTGCCCAGCGCCAACAGATGCATCAATCCCATTACGCCAAGGCCTATGACGGCAGCCGAATTCCCGTCCTCAACGAATCGGCTCAGGCGAATAGACTTCATCACGCAAGCGAGCGGCTCGATCAATGCTGCGTCAACCGGTCGAAGGTCATCGACCACCAAAGTGTCGGATAGGTTCAGGGGTGACACAGCAAACCGCTCCGCCATTCCGCCTGGGCTCAGCTTTGTGCGTTTCCACTGATCGCAGTGCACGTGATTGCCGCTTAGGCAGAACTCGCATCGAAGGCAAGGGGCATGGTGGTGTGGGAAAACGCGTGAGCCGACCGGGAATCTGGGATCTTGCGACGCTTCGACGATTCCAGCGACCTCGTGGCCAAGAATGTGCGGGATCTTCTTGTCCATGTACCAACTCATGAGCTCGCCCGAGCAAAGTCCGCTCGCCTCCGTCCGAACCAGCAGTCCGCCCTCCGGGCATTCCGGTGTCGGTTCATCCGCGATTTCGATGGCGCCGTTCCCGACGTATCTCGCTACTTTCATGGTTTGAACACGTACTTGATTCCTTTGCCGGTTCGCAGATCTTCGAGAACTTGGGGGCCGTCCTCAAGCTCTCGCGTGCCTGAGATAAGGGGCGAAAGGTCGGTGTCCGGTTCCAACAGCCACTGGCGAGCCAATCTCACCGCTTTCGTCCCAAAGTGGAATGGGCTCAGGAGCGTGATCTGATCGTAGTGCAGCCTCTTTGTGTCAAAACTGGCGCGAGTCCCCGATGCGCATCCGCCGAAGAGCATCACGACGCCACCCCGTCGAGAATAATCGACCGATTTTTCCCAAATCTCAACCTGTCCAGTGCATTCGATAACGATGTCGTAACCGATCGAAGGCCCTAGGTCGAGTTCGGACAATAGACCGGTTTTGGCCCCCATCGTCCTCCCGACCGATAGCCTGGATTCGTTTCGCCCCACTAACGTGATGTCAGAAATCCCCATTGCCCGCAACCCGGCGACGAACATCAGCCCGATAGCGCCGGGACCAATAATTAACACGTTGGTTTCCGGCTTCAAGTCGAGCAGGAGAATGCCTTGAGCAACGCAAGCTAGGGGCTCTAGTAGGCTCGCGATGTCAAACGACAGCGAATTCGGCTTCGGGAAGACGTTGAGGTTGGCGATCCGCTCCGGGACCAGCAAGTACTCGGCGTAAGTCCCAAGGACTTTGGACGACATGATGCTCTCGCACAGGTTCTCCTGGTCGTGTCGGCACCAGTAGCACGCTTGACACGGTGCAGAGTGGACACCCATAACCGCGTCACCGACCTTGAACGACGCCCCCTCGCCGGCAGCGGCTACGACCCCACTGTATTCGTGCCCCAATGTTCCTGGCATTGGGATCATCGGGTGTCCGCGAAGAAAAGCCTTGAGGTCGGTGCCGCAAGTAGTCGCCGAGTGAACCTTCAGCAGAAGCTCGCCCGGACCTGGCACGGGAACCGCGACGCGTTGAAGCCGAAGGCTCCCTGGAGCCTCCAGGACTAGCGCAGACATCGAATCCGGCAGATTGCCGATTGAGGGGTTTGATTGTGGTTTCAAGATGGATTTGGTCTGATCGGCGGGCGGAGCCGCCTGAAATTGGGGAAGGTAGACTCCCCTCAGCCTAAAGATTCTGACCGAAGCAAGATGCCTATCGTCCAAACATCCGCCTGGTTCAACGCACCGCTAGACAAAGTCTACGAGATCGCAAAAGATAGCGAGAGTTATCCCGAATATATGAAGGATGTCCAATCGCTTACTCCTATCGAACGCGATGGAAACCGATTCGTCGCCGATTGGGTCGGAATCGTCCCCAGTTTCATGCTCAAGGTTCGTTGGCGCCAAGAAGAGATCTGGGATGACGCTACGCATTCCAGCAAGTTCCGGCAGCTAAAAGGGGACTACGACAAACTCGAGGGGACTTGGTCCTTTAAAGAAGAGAATGGTGGAACTCGGTTCGATCAATACCTCGAATACGAATACAACGTGCCGACGCTCGGCCCGCTGATCAAGAAGGTGATCCACGGGATCGTCGTCAAGAACCTCGAGAACATCAACGAAGCGTTTGCCAAGCGTTCCGCCTCCTAATTGCCGGAGTGGCCGATTTCGATTGTCGTTTCGGTACCAGCTTGCTCGATCGTGATGGTGCCTTTGCGCGCGCAAACCTGCTTGTAGAGGGCCATCAATCGTAGTCTTGCCTGCGCATTCCCCTTCGCAAGCAGTCGAAGGTCGTGTAGGACAGTAGCCGCAGTTTGGTTCTGAATCTTCTTCAAAACGGTTCTTGCCGTCCCGACCACATCTGGCATATCGATAAGGACCATGTCCTTCTGGATCCGAGCAGTGCCGGAGATGAACTGGCTCATTGCCTGCTCGACAGATTCCTCTTCGGTCGGTCTGAGCGTTAGGAGGCGAAGTCCGGGGTAGTCGACGATCACGACCTGATGGGGGGAAACGGATGGGCCGAATCCACCTAACTCGGCTTTCGGATCGACGCCTTCGCGAACAACCGGCCACAAAAAACGGATTTCGCCGACCGTTGTGTCCGGCGCGATGAACTTCGAAAGGGGCTTAAGCCCGTTCTCGACGAGAACCTCCCCCTCTCCCACCTTCTCCAGTTTGAGGGCCGGAATCGAGGCAGGAGAGAGGCCAATGAGATTTGCGCCAGTATCGATCTCAAGAGGAACGTTCTTTCCTCCGATGCTGGCTTCCAAGCTAAAGCGACCGGATTCTCTACGCTTGATCGGGATCGTTACGATTGGATTTGAGATCTGGGATGTGGGACCTACTCCCAACTCGGTCGAAGCTGGCTTTACGTCGAGCGCCTTTGGAGAGACTCGCAGCCAGAGCTTTCGTTGTTTGAAGTCGACCTTCACCTGGCAACACTCGAGGGCGTTCATGCCTAGAATCCCTTCTACCGGGAAATCTGGGTTTGGTACGGCGAGAACGGCAATCGACCGGTCTACCTCCGACTTGAAGTGGATCCATGTGTCGTTAGGTAAGTACAGGCACATCGGCAGAGGGTCTTCTCGGCCGAAATTGAGCGCGCGTGCGGTTGTCGCTCGCATATAGGTTCGAACCGCCCCGGTATCGACGGTAAAGCGATGCTTTCGACCGTCTTGCGAGAAAACGGAAACGACGGGAGTCGTGCCGAGGAATTCGCATGGGACTTCGGCGAAACCATCTGGGTCGACTGTCCGCTTCGAGTCAGTAATCGGCCTCGACACGGTAACAATGTGGAACCGCTTTAGGCGATCCTCGGTCGACGTCGGCTCCGAAAAGACGCCGGAATAGTTCCATGCGGCGGGAACGACGTTTCGTCCGAACTGCAATCTGGCCTGGCCGGACATATCGGGCGCCGTCATCAACGGATCGTGAGGGTCTTGGCCGGTTATGCCGGGCAACATCCCGGCGCACGATCGATTGGATTCGATCAGGCACCACGATAACATCCAGGCAAGAACCATTCATACAAGGATAAACCACGACACCAGATCTCGCTTAGTAATCCGTATTCCTAGCACCAGAAACTGGACTTGAGAGCGACGACATTTGCGTGTACTCAGCATCGACAACCCTCTAGCGCGTACAATTCCGGCATGTTCCTTTCCCTGTTGGCCGCGTCGGTTCTATCGCCTGCGCCGTTTGACTTCTATGCCGACGGACCTTACGATTCTGCGGTCCCGAGGCCGGAAAGTCTCCTTCACTACGGGCCAGGAGAGAGGATTACCACCTATCGGGATCAAGAACGGGTCGTACTGGCGATTGCGGAGAGGGCCAAGGCTCGGGTTAAGGCAATTGAATTCGGGGCAAGCGTCGAACGGCGCCCGTTGCGAGTCTTCGCCATTTCCAGTCCCGAGAACATCGCTCGTCTCGATGAGATCGAAAAAGAGCATGCGGCGATTGCGAACGGATTCGCAGACGAAGCGACGGTAAAGCGAACGCCGCCCATCGTTTGGATTAACGAGTGCATCCACGGAAACGAACCGGCGTCATTCGAGTCGGCGATGTACCTTATTTACAATCTGGCTGCCTCGAAGAACCGTTCGGTGACCGACGCCCTTAAGCAGGTTATCGTTATGGTCAACCCTGTTTACAATCCGGATGGTCACGAGCGATTTGCCGTTTACTACGACTCGGTTGCGACGGGATCGAGCGACCCGGACGCCTACGAGAACGGAGAGCCGGGGGCGATCTACGGACGCTTGAACCACTACCGATTCGATATGAATCGAGATCGAGTCGCGATGTCGCAGCCAGAGACACGACAAGAGGTCGCCGAGTTCCTGCGCTGGAACCCTCAGGTCTATGTCGATCAACACGGCCAAGTCGAATCGTATTTCTTCCCGCCAAATCCGATGTCGGTGAACGCCAACGTCGATCGGGGCAGGTTGAACCACTGGACGGAGGTGTTCGGTCGCGCGACGGGGAAAGCATTCGATCTTCAAGGGTTCAGCTACTTCATCAAGGATGAATTCGATCTGTACTATCCGGGTTATCTGGACTCCTTTACGTGCCTATCGGGCGCGATCGGAATGACGCATGAGACGGATGGAGGAAAAGAACTCAATCGCCAACGCGCTGATGGCTCGACTCTAACGCTTCGCAACGGGATCGAAAAGCATTTCACTTCGGCGATCGCCGTCGTCTTATCGGCAGCCGATAACCGCTCCGACCTCATGGCAAGCTATGCCGCGTACAAGAAGAAGGCTGTAAGCGGCGAGTCGGCAGGGAAGTTCAAGCGGGTCGTCGTGGTTTCTGAGGATCCGCGCCCACTCCAGAGGCTTCAGGAGCAACTCGCATCTGCCGGCGTTCGTTCGGGGTGGAATTCTGCGCCGTTCAAGCAGGCCGATGCAAACGGATATTGGGACGGAAAGCGGAGCACAATTACGTTTCCCAGCAATTCGTTGGTCATCGACATGGCTCAACCGCAGGGACCGTTCGCGAAATCGGTTCTAGAGCCGGGATCCGACTTCGAACCTGAGTTCTTCAAGGCTCAGCAAGGGAAAAAGAAGACGGCGCCGGAGGGCGAGAAGTATCCTGGGCCGGACGGCGCCGAATTCTACGACATGACCGGCTGGTCGTTGCCGTACGCCAACAATCTCAAGGCTTGGTGGTGCGAAAGCGCTCCCAAAACTGAACTCAGCCCTGTCCCGATCGAGGTCCATCCTCAACCCACCCGAGTTGCGGATTCAAATGTTGGATATGCGCTCGAGTACACCGATATCGACGACATCTTGGCCGTATACGACGCGCTCTCGGAGGATATTCACGGCGGGGTTACGACAAGGCCGATGAAGCTTGCCGGACGTCGGTTCGAGCGGGGGACTTTCCTATTCCTTTCAAGCCACAACGACGAGGATTTTCGAGACAAATTGACCGCAATTGCCAAGAAACGGCACGTCATTTTCGTTCCCCTCACGACCAGCTATCCAGACGACGACCGGCAGGGGCCAGGTAGTGAAAGTGTGTCGGCACTCCGGAAGCCTTCGATCGGTGTCGTTTTTGGCCGTGCGGGAGAGCTCGCTCAGGTAGGGTCGGCATGGTATCTGCTAGAGCGCAAATTCAGACTGCCGTTTACGCCCATCTCTTCAAACGCATTGAATGGAGATTTCAGCCGGTTTTCTTGTGTTCTTCTACCGGGCGGTTCCGGGGCTTCTCTCAATCCGAAGCTTCGGGATTGGATGAATGCGGGAGGGGCGGTCGTCTCGATCGGCCGACCGAATTGGGCGATTGGGTCGAGCAATCTCGTCGACCTTACCGCGACCAAAGGGGAGCCACAGTCGCTGCCCGGTTCGTTGTTTAGGGCAAAGCTTGACGATCGAAGCTTCTTGAGTTATGGATATCCGGTTTCCGCATCGGGCAAGACAGAGATAGCCGTTCCGATCGGTGGAGACTCGTTTTACTTGGCGCGAAAAGAAGGGGGCAGCATCGTGACCCTCGATTCCGACGAAAAGGTGTCCAAGCTGCTCAGTGGATGGGAGTACACCGACGACACCGAGAAGAACCTTGCCGGAACCGTTTGGCTTCAAGATGTACCTGTTGGCCGAGGGCACGCAATTCTGTTTCTTCAAGACCCGACGGAACGTGCGATGTGGCCAGGGCTGGAAAAAATGCTCCTAAATGCGATGCTGCTTGGGCCGGGGTAGTCGTGAATTTGGGGCTCTTTTGAATTTGGCCATTAATAACGAAACTAGCGCCAGATGAGTTTCGTTTTAACAACTGATCCGGCCCGGTTGTATGATAGAAAGGTACTGATTCGCCGCCTGGGACCTACACCATGAACAGCTCAAGATTCGAAGAAAGCGATTTGCGCCCCACTTATATGAGCCAAGCGGAGGCGAATGAGGTCATGGAGCTTTGGGCGGAGCGTCAAAGGCAGGAGTCGGCACGCCAGTCGCTTATTACCGTCCATGATGTTGCCGAGGCGACGCAGCTATCGACGCAGGATGTGGAGCGGCTCTTGCAGGAGGTTCGTTCGGCGAGACCTGCTACCTCCAATGCGCCAAGGCCAACGCCAAAACCGGTGCTCGCTCAAAACGCCAGCGGCGAACCGACGCTCAGGGATGCCTATATTCGACTTGCTCCGGTCAGCGGCGTCGTTGCCTTCTTCTTCGCCATCTATCTGCAGCATTTTTCGTACTACACGTTTTCGAGTGGGGGAGTTTTTGGTCTGCGCGATCTCGCTAGGGTCATGTGGATTTACACTTTGGTAATTGCTATCGTATTCATTCCCAAGTGGTTCCGAAAGCGGCTGGATGCAATGGCAATGAAGCGCTTGCAGGACGTCGAACACTACGGCCGATAGATCGGGGGCCGACGGCGATCGTAGTCTGGGATCTCCTCAATGGCGTTATCGCCCTTGCCTTCTTGGAATAGCCAAGTCTTGTTGAACGCGATCTTCTCGTCTGCAGCATCCTTGGCATGGACCATTCCCGCAAGAAAGATCTTGTTCTTGCCGAACTTCTGATTGACGGTATCGACTGCTCGGTTCAAGAGCATTCGGTCGTAGTTAGGGTCGAACAGCGAAGGGGTTACATGTTCGGCCTTTCGCAAGTTGGTAAAGGTAACGCCGACTTTGCGCGGTTGAGTGAAATCTCTGCCCTCCCAGGCTTGAAGAAAGTGCTCGTTTAGAGTCAGCGTATCCTGGGTTGGGGGGACCTTGACATGCGTCTGCCAACTTCGAACGGGAGAACTCACGGCGATGTCCATCGCCTCAGTCCAAAGATCTTCGGCTCGTAGTCGAGCGGATGCCTTTTGGAGCAGGCGAAGCAACACCTCCTTGCACTCCTTGTCGTGGCGCATATCCGGCGCTAAAACGCACGAGTGACCGAGCGAACGTCGCGGATGAATCTCCGGACCCATGTCGTAGCCCCTAAGCATGTACCACCACTTTTCGCCGACGATCGATCCGAAAGCATGGACCAGTTCACTTCGTGAAGCACGACATAGCTGTTCGGCGGTGAATATCATCGCACCGTTGAGTCGCTTCTCCATTCGATAGTTGATTCCGACGAACTCGGTTAGCCCCAGGCGATGAAGCTTGTGAGGCAGATCTTCGAGTTCGAGAACCACTAATCCGTCCGGCTTCTGCATGTCGGTTGCCACCTTGGAAAGAAAACGGTTCGGCGCTACACCAATCGAACATCGGATATTCGGACCCAATGCTCGGGCAATCTCGTGTTTCATATTCATTGCGATTTGGCTTGCTGCCGACCGATTCCGTTCCTCGCCAAGCAGCTTAAAGCTGATCTCGTCGATGCTATGAACTTCGTCGACAGGGAGGACGCGTTCGGCGACCTGTTTCGCCTTCTCGTGATACGCAACGTAGATACGAGGGCGCGCTTGAACCACTTCTAGTCCAGGGCAACGGGCGCGTGCTTCGCCGACGTTGGTCCCGCATCGAATTCCGAACGCTTTCGCTTCGTAGGATGCGGCAATGCAGCTTGTCGTGTCTGACAGTACAGGGACAACGGCCACCGGCTTTCCCCTAAGCTCCGGACGCTCCTGCTGTTCAACTGAAGCGAAGTAGGCGTTGAAGTCCAAAAACAGGTATCGAAGCCTGCGCTCGGAGTTCCTTATGGGTAGATATGTGTCTACCATAAATTCAGTATACGTCGAAGCCATCGGAGATGGAATGCCGTTCTTGCTGATTTCTGAATGGCTTTTACAACTGCGATGCTAAAAGGCCCTAAGGAAGCCCCGTCCCATTCGTAAGGATCGATAGAATTTGGATCGAATGACCAAGGCGACGGTGGGAGGCAAGGTTGCCGAATGGATCGACCGAGCAAGTGGATACCTACTTGGCTTCGCGACTTCGTGCACCGCTGCCGGCGTTCGACTCATGATGCAGCCGGAACTGCACGACCGTAGCCGAACAATGCTGTTCATTCCAGCCGTCCTCGTGACTGCTTGGTATGGTGGCGCCGGTCCCGGCATCTTCAGCTTGCTATTCGGTGCATTCCTTTGTGGATGGCTTATCATTCCGCCCGTCACCAATATCAATTTTGGAGACCGATCCGAGCAAGTGGGGATTACGCTCTATCTGCTTGTTGGTGTTGGCGTAATTGCTTTGGCTCATCGTGAGCGACTGGAGAAACGAAAGCGCGAGCTTGCCCAAGAACAACTCGAGCAGTTGAACATGGTCTTGGAAGAGCGCGTGCGGGAGCGAACCGAGGAGCTACAACTAGCAAATAGGGAATTGGAAGGGTTCTGCTACAGCGTTTCCCACGACCTAAGGACGCCGACTCGGGCGATCGTAGGGAATATCCATATCTTGATAGAGGACCTGGGGCATAGCGTCGAACCCCCCGTGCGAGAAAAACTGGTTCGCATCTCAAGGGCGGCGTTGAAGCTTAGCGATCTCGTGGATGCGCTGTTAACCTATGCCAGGTTGGCCAAGGCTGGCCTTCAGAAGGAAACCGTCGATTTGGGAGCGATGATCGCGGCTGAATCTCACGGCTCGACCGACGGCCTCGGCGTTCGTTTCCTTTTAGATCGCCCGTCCGATCTGATCGTGATCGGCGATCGAGCTCAGCTTCGTACGGCGGTTAAGGCGATCGTTTCAAATGCGGTGCTTTACAGAAAGAAGGGCGAAGACGTTCACCTCACTGTGAGTTGCGAGCGTACGGGGGATGACGTCATCGTCAAGTTTCAGGACGATGGCATCGGGTTTGAGATCCAGTACCTACATAAGCTCTTTGAGCCGTTTGAGAGACTACATCGCGACGAGGACTACCCGGGAGTCGGGATGGGTCTCGCGAATGTCGCTCGAATAGCATCGCGCCATAACGGTTCGGTTTGGGCAGAGTCGATTCCTGGCCTGGGAGCGACCTTCTTCCTTCGACTTGGGAACCAAGAGCCGGCCGAATTGCACACCAGGCAACTCCTGAGCGCATAACCGTTACTGCCTGCAAATTTGAGACGTATTGAACGCTGGGGGATACTCACGTCACATACTTGTGATGGACCCTTCAGTGATTCGTCGAGGATCAAAGATGAGAGCAGCTTTCGGGTTGATGGGATTTGGGTTGGTCGTCGCCGCGGCCGTTGGCTTCGGCATCCAAAAAGGCACGCAAAAGCACGTCCCCGTTGCCGACTGGGATTACGTCGATTCTCCGAATTCGCACCCCGTGAAGCAAGCTGGCGATCCCGTGCCGACACCCAAGAACCTGATCGTAGCGCAAGGCGGAGTTGCCTCGACGCCAGATGGGATCCATGTGCGTTTCATGGGGATTAGCAAAGGGAACACAATGAACCCCGAGCACTATTGGACGCCTTCTGGCGGCCCGATGGAAGAAGTCTTCGATCCGCCGATGGGGCAGATGCCAGATCAGGCTCCGCGAACCGATGGCCGCTATCGAGAATTGGCGTTCTCGATAACGGCCGACCATTGGCCGGTCGACGCCTCGGTTCTCGGTTTCATCCCCGGTATTGCTCGCATGGTTCTCCCGGAGGAGGACCGGATATTTCACGGATGGGATCCGGAAAGGGCGCTTCATATCGATCGTTACGCCACGATCAAGAAGACCGGCGTCTACGTTGACGATCCTCAAGCGGACAGTTTCATCCTTGGTTTGGCTACGGGAGAGTGGAAAACGGTCGACGCGGCCAAAAACGAACTGAAAGGTCCGCCGTATTTGGGGAACATTGTGGCCAAGGGGAGTTGGGGGAGAGCAGTCGTTACCAAGGCGATCTCCGAACTTATAAGCTCCGGGGCCGATGCGACCAAGGGGTTCGGGTCGCGATCGGCGATCGCGTATTCCAAAGGTTTCCCGACGATTACACTGACAATTGAACCTGCCTCGGGGACCGTCGACGACGAATATCGCTTGCTCGCGTTCGATAGCGCTGGCGTCCCGGTGCCGCTCAATTCGAGCCGAAACACTGCCGATATTTCGGTGATGCAGGTTAAGCAGATCGCATCGTTCGAAGTTCAGTCGCGCCCATTCCAATTCCTGAAGTTCGACGGTGTTCACTACGATCCGGTTGAGAGCCTTTGGAAGGACGTGGTTTGGGGGCCAAATCAAAAAACACAGTCAATTCCGGTCGGCGACTTCTCTGCTGAACTCATCGGCTTGGTTTCAACAAAGCTGGGAAATAAAGAGTGGAATAACCAGCAGTACGTGACCAAGACCGTGTACTCGGTCGATGGACATGTTTGGAAAGATCACCCCGAGAATCTCAGTAACGTCACGGAGTCCAAATTCGGAATTCCTTTTGGAGCACAGCCTCCAAAAGAGCTTCCTCGGCCTTGGGTGGCTCAGGTTAAATTCCATTTTTCGGATGATTCTTACCCAAGGCCGGTGGGACGCGTGAAGGTGTTCGGATCAGACTCGACAACGCCAGGGCAAGGGCTTCACGAGGAGTGGAACCTCAGGCCTTCGTTCCAGAATCTCGGCAGCGAGCTAATTCCGCTCCGATCGGACTTATACGTTCCGATCAGCCTCGACCCGAAGGCCAAGGTCGCCCAACTTCTCTTCGAGGTCGCTACCGGCAAGTGGGTCAAAGTTTTTGAGCTTAAGCCCGATCCGAACGATATTAAGCCGATGGGGCCCGATTTTCGAATCTACAGCCTAGAAGTGGGACCAGAAGTCCGTGTTCACTACCGGGCGCCTGGGAATACCTGGGTCGACAAAAAGGTTGGCGATGCCAAACTCGATTGGCGTCAGGTAAGGGTCTTCGCACGGATGAAGTCTGGCCAGCGAGTTCCCATGGCCCTGTCGTCGTACCGAAGCGAGGGGGGCAACGAGGATCTTAGGCCAACCTACGACTTGGATCGCGAAGCCACAGAAACGGAAGGAGATATGATCGCACTTCGCGACGTCGAGGCGTTCGAAATCGAATCGCGGACGATTTCGAAGGGGATCATGGTGGTGAAGCTTCCTGACCACGAAAAATGAGAAAGGGTCACCGGATGGTGACCCTCATCGGGAAAACGGATGGGGCGGGTAATGGGTCTTGAACCCACGGCCTCCTGAGCCACAGTCAGGCGCTCTAACCCCTGAGCTATACCCGCCATTCAGGGAGTCTGAATTGTGGCTCATTCCGACCCGGAAAAGCCAGACCCAACCTGGTACAGCGTTTCGCGGCTCTAACGTTACAAGCGAAAAAGCGTTCGAGGGAATCTACACGCACTTTATTTCCCTCGAACGCCTCAGCGCTTCAACGCTTTAGATCTCTAACCGTGGTACACAGTGACGGTGGCCGAGGTTTTGATTGCGTTGGGATCGAATGTAGGCGATAGCCTTGCTAACTTGCGTGAGGCGACGGCGCTTTTGGCGACAAAGGTCGAATTAAAAGCTGTCAGTCACGTTTATGAAACTGCGCCGATGTACGTTACCGATCAACCGGCGTTTCTCAACGCTGCCGTTATCGCGAACACCAGGCTTAGTCCAATGGCGCTATTGATGACCCTAAAAGAGTTGGAGAAGCAGATCGGGAGAGAACGACGGGTTGTTAACGGCCCGCGTGAAATCGACTTGGACCTGATCGCTTACGGCCATCTGGCTTACACATTCGTTGAAGGCAAAGATCTTCGGCTCAGAGTCCCCCATCCGCGCGTTGCCGAACGCCGATTTGTGCTACAGCCGTTGGCCGATGTTGCCCCCGGATTTGAGTTGCCGCAGATTGGTGTGGTTGCGTTGCTTTTAGGTCAAACGGAACACCAGCGAAATAGCGTCAAGAAACTTGAGCATGCCCTTTTACCAGTACCAAGTCTCGAATAGCCAAGGTCAGGTCCTTGAGGGCACGCTTCAGGCTGCCGATTCCAATGCGGCGCGCTTGGCGCTGACCAGCGCTGGGTACACAGTTAAGGATGTTCGCGAGCGTTCCCAACCGGGCGCCGGTCCTATCGCGAAAGTCGCCAAACCCCCTGCTCCGCAAGTTCCGACCCCCTTTACCGCGCGGCCAACTCCTCAGCCACCCGTTGCCCGTTCGACTCGCGTGGAGGCGCCGTCCGGTGTTCAGATGAACGCTCTAGCGCCATCCGGACCGAAGCCTACTTCCGTTAAGACAAAGAACGGCCGGGATAAGGACCTGTTCTTTCTGTTCTCTCAGCTTGGGAGCTACTTCCGGAGTGGGATTAACCCGGTTCAAGCCTTGAACGACTTGACTGGTCGAACGCCTGAGCGATATCACCAGTCGATGCGCCGCGCTGCCGAAGTCGTTGCCGAGGGCGGGAAGATGAGCGACGCGTTCGAGGCATATCCCTACCTGTATCCGCCCGACGTTATTGGAACGATGCGGGCAGGAGAAGTCGCCGGTTTTCTCCCGGAGGCGATGGAGGAGATTGCGAGCAAGATGGGGGAGTCCCACAAGCTCAAGCGAAGGTTGTCCTATTTCATCGGGCTGTTCATCGCCACCATCCTGATGACGCCCCTAATTTTTGGAATCATCGAAGGCAGTCTCGCTTCGATCAAGGCACAGGACGATGCCGGTGGAAACCTGCCGATCGGCAAGACTCTTGGCAGCGCCCTTGGAAAGAGCTTTGTTCATAACCTTCCGGTAACGATCGTCGTTTTCGGGCTCCTTTGGGGATTCATCGCGTGGGTCAATTCGATGAAGATGCGCGATCTTCGTCATCGTTTAATCATGCGAACGCCGGTAATCGGCGCTCGGGCCAAGGCTGAAGCGATGACGAGGTTCACATGGGCGATGACGATGATCAGCAGAGGCGGTTTGTCGCCGCAAAGCACGTTCCTGTTGGCAGTGCAGTCCGTGCCAAACCTAGCAATTCGAAAACACCTGGAAGAGCAAGGGCAGCAGATGAAGGAATCTGACAAGCTCTCGTCTGCACTTCGCCGGACAAACTTACTCCCGTTTGAATATGGCTCCATTGTCGAAACTGGCGAGATTACGGGGGATGTTCCAAGGGCGCTTGAGAGCGTCCATCGGGCTTCCGACGCAGAGTTTCAAGCTCAGAACGCTACTGCCGTGACGAGATCGAGCCTGTTCTTTTACATCCTCCTTGGAGTGCTAATCCTCTTCGTTTCTGCTTGGCTGCTGACGAAGTACTACAGCGGGCTCATCAACACGATATTGGGGCAGTAGCATCAACGGACCTTTGGGTAACCTCGCGCCTATGGCAGATTGGGATTCGCTTGTGGAAGCGTTCAAATTCGACCTATGGGCAAATCTTCGGTGGCTGGAATGCCTTAATCGAAAGGAGCTGGGTGACCCCGACCGAACGATTTTTGGTCACATTCTTTCGGCCCAGAAGATATGGGTCATGCGAATCAACGGAGAATCCCCAAACCATATGCCCGCTGTCGAGTTGAGCGAGGAATCGCTCGCCGAAATCAACGCGTTGTGGGTCGATGCGCTTTCTGGACGACAAGACGATCCGATAATTCACTACCGTAGGACTACCGGAGAAGCAAACAGTCTTCGGCTAAGCGAGATTGCCAGGCATGCCGCCAATCATGGAACCTATCATCGCGGCGAGTTAAGGGGAATCTGCTTTGCACGTGGCGACGATGATTTTCCCGAAACCGATTTAGCGCTCTACTTTATGGCCACCGATCCGACCCGATAGATCGATCGCCGAACGAAAGGCGTCCTATAGCGTTAAGCTACGAGAGAGACTGCCAACTATGCCGACCTTTGAATATCAAGCTCAAAACTCTGAAGGGAAAGAAGTCAAGGGGCTTGTGGTTGGGAGTTCTCTCGACCAGGCTCTTCAAGACTTGACCGCAAAGGGCCTGCAGATTCAGAAGATCGGCGTTGCTACGAATCCGAACGACCCGTTATCGGGCGCCGACTTTGGCGCAGTTCATCGATCGCGAGAAGCGACTGCGGAAGCTCGTGGCAACGATTCTCCCATCGCTGGCAGCCGCGTCGAACAGCCGAAAGGACCCGATATCGAACAGCGGTCCTACGTTGCGACCAGTGTGGTCGGTCCGTTGGTTGGCAAAGTCAACCTAAGCCAACTTCTCTTCTTCTTCCGGCAATTGGCAACCATGCTTGAGGCAGGAGTTCCATTCGTCCAGTCGCTAGATACCCTTGCGGGCCAAGCTCGCGACCCTAGGATGAAGAGCATCATCACGGAGCTTAAAGGCCATGTCGAAGTTGGCCGACCTATGAGCGTTGGGATGCAACGCTACCCAGAGGTATTCAGCCCGGTGATGCTCAGTATCCTGCGGGCAGGCGAAGAGGGCGGATTCCTCGATGGCGCACTTTCTCAGATCGCCGACTATCTTGAGAGAGATATCGCGCTTAGGAATCTTTACAAGCGCGTAACGTTTTATCCAAAGCTGGAGTTGGGCGCATCGATCGTAATCATTCTTGTCGCCAACTACTTCATCGCATCGCTGAAGGGGACGCTTAGACTCTGGTCTCCTCTTACGGAACCGGCAACTTGGGTGGTTTTAGCCCCGCTTCTCATTGCGTTGTTCTTGTTTTCACGCGTCGGCTTGGCGAACGCGCGAGTGAAATACAACTACGACGCGGTGATTTCGAATATTCCGTACCTGGGCAACATCATGCAGCAACTCGCGATGGCCCGATTCGGCAGAGCGCTAGGGGCACTTCATCGCGGCGGACTTCCGATCAACCGTTCCATTCAGTTGGCGACCGATGCTTGCGGTAACGAATGGCTTCGGACCAAAATGCAGCCCGCATCCCAGCAGTTGGAATCGGGAGCAGGGGTTGCAGAAACGCTGACCTCGACCGGAGCGTTCTCGCCCATGGTCATGAACATGGTATCGACCGGGGAGCATACGGGCAACCTCGACAAAATGGTCGACAAGATGGCGGATTACTATGAGGACGAATCCGAGACGAAGTCGACCCAGTTGGCAAAGATCGTCGGAGTTTGCGTAACCCTCGCCGTGTGCATCTATATCGCGGTTGTCCTGATCAACTTCTATACGAACTATGCTCAAGGGCTAAAGCCGGAGTGACCCTGGATCCATGCCGCGAACCTTTTACGAAGATCTTGGGCTAAAGCCTGGAGCGACGAAGGCCGAAATTAAATCGGCCTATCGGAAGCTTGTGCTGCAGCACCACCCGGACCGTTCGAAAGACCCCGAGTCCAAGGCGATCTTCTTGCGGATCACTGAGGCAAATGACGTTCTTTCGGATCCAGAGGCAAGGCAGCGATACGACGAACAGCTAGAACTTTCGGCTCGAAGAGTGCGCGAGGAGGCAGAACGAAAGGCGACAGAAGAGCGCAAAAAGGCTGAAGCGGAGAGGTTAAAGGCGGAAAGGAAAGCCACTCCTACCGGCGCCACTGTTGCGGAGGAGGTCGTCCGGCTCCAGACTCTTTACGGTAGCGGCCGCCATAGCGAGGCGGAAAAGCTCGCCTATGCGATCATGCAACTCGATCCTCGCCAAGCGATTCCTTATGCCGTACTTGCCGATATCTTGAGGGGCCGGGGGTATGTCAATGAAGCTGGCAAGATGTATGCGTACGCCGCGCAAATGGACCCTCACAATCCTGTTTATCAACGGCGGTACGAGCAACTCTTGAGCAGTTCTAGAGTGGTTACCAAGCACGGCAATATGAGGCTAGAGGCAGAGGACAATAGCATCCTGGCGCCGATGGTCGGCGGCGGATTCACGTTGCTTGCCGCACTCTACGTGGCGTTCAGTCCCGAAAAGGCAATGTTGAAATCGATTCCCGTCATATCCAGTTGGACGGGTGGATTGATGATCATGCTGTTCCTCGCAGGAGTTGCGACCGGCGCTGGACTTGCAGTCGGAAACCTGTTGGATCGATTTGGCGTCATGAGCAGCAGTTCATCGGGCAAATCCAGTCCCACAGCGATTCTCGGAATCGTCGCGCTGGTGAACTTTTGGGTTTCCGTTCTGCTTTATGTGATGATTGCACTCGGGTTGAGAGCCTTTAACTTCTCGACAACGCGGTTGATGATCGGGGTTTCTGCCACCACCTTGCTGCTGACTGTTGCGTCGATACCTTCACGTTCGGTGCATGCTTCGGAAACGTTTTTGTGGGGCGGGAATCTGGTCTATGTCGGAGGTCTCGTCGGTTGGATGGCAGTCGACGCCCTTCGCGACGGCACTTAAGGTACAGGAACCAAATCGGTTTTGCTGGAGTAGTGTAAGTGGCGCATAATCTTTTGATCTTGCTACGATGTTAGGTAACTGCCCCTTAGGCATTCACAGCCAGGCAGGGAGGGAATCTTGAAACTACGTCTTTTACCGGTCATTGTCCTTGGGGTTCTTGGGCTGTCCATGCATGCCAAGGCCGCTAACATTGTCTACTTGGTAGGACTTAGGCACGTTTACAGCATCCCGGCTCTTCCAGATCCTCATGAAATGGATCGACAGCAGATTGAAGAAGATTACGCCGCTGCGGTTGCCGACGCCCAGAAACACTTTGACTCCGACATGGCTTCTATCCATGACGAAGAGGCGAAGGACAACGGGACCATCCATCAAGAGGATCGCGATCAGGTCCAGCAGAACCTCGAGAAGGATATTGCGGATGCGGCAGACAAGCGCGAGGAAGGTCTTGCTCAGTTCTATCCCGTGAACGACAACGTACGGGCGAGTCACCCAGAGTTTAATGTCGACCAAGACGGACCCTATAAGGTCATTGAAGTTGAAACGGCCCCGTCTGGGGAATTTGAACATGTCGTCTATTTGCGCCCGTACCCCGCATATATCGACGAATGCCCGTTTGGCTGGACCTGGGGTGAGCCTTATCCGTTCATCACGTTTGGAGTGCAGATCAGACTGTTCCACTCGACTTGGCTCTCAATCGGTTGCCCAGTCTTTGCTCCGATGTTCTACGGAGGGTCGGTCTTCATCGTAAACGCCCCAGTGAGAACTGAGGTCATCGTTAGCAGGCGTGGTTGGGTCGGTGGACGCCCACCAAGAATCGACCCCAACAGTCGACGAACATTTGAGCAGAATCGAGAGAATCAACGTCGATCGGGTTATTTTGACAAGGGGCCCGGAGGCCGACCGATTAGCGAATTCAGGAAGCCGGGAGGGGTTGGCGGATCTCGCTACGGCGGAACCTCGACATCGACCGGTTCTCGATATGGCGGAAGCCGCACATCGCCGACAGGAACTTCTCGGTACGGTGGATCCAGTTCGCCTTCGACTGGCTCACGTTATGGTGGAAGCAGTACGTCAACGACCGGATCGCGATACGGTGGAAGCGGTACTTCGACGATCGGATCGCGCTATGGCGGAAGCAGTTCCGGTTCTAGTTCCTCTGGATCGCGCTACGGCGGAACCGGCACCGGTTCGACAGGTTCCCGCTATGGCGGAACCACATCGACTCCGAGCGGTTCAGGCACCGGTTCGCGATACGGCAGTGGCAGTTCTACTTCGACCGGTTCTCGGTACGGTGGATCGACCTCTGTTCCGAGCGGTTCGCGGTACGGTAGCGGGCAGACCTCTGGGTCGACCTCAACCGGTTCATCTTACAGCCGAACGGGCTCTTCGGGCGCCGGATCTGGAACTTCAGGATCCTCGTCCAGCGGATCGAAATACAGCCGATACGGCTCCACCGGTTCGTCCACGAGCGGATCGAGCAGGTCGGGTGGATACTCGGCGGGATCTTCTTCAACTTCGCGAACCGGGTCTTCGGGCTATTCGTCGGGATCTTCCTCAAGTTCACGATCGGGGTCTTCGGGCTACTCGTCGGGGTCGTCGCGTACGGGTTCGGGTTATTCCGGTTCGTCTTCGGGCACTTCCAGATCCAGCTCGGGTTCTTCAGGTTCCTCTTCGGGTAGTTCTCGATCGGGCTCCTCTTCGGGATCGTCGTCGGGCGGTTCGCGCAGCAGTTCCAGTTCCGGCGGTGTAAGTCGAAGCTCATCGTCAGGTTCAGGCGGTTCGTCTGGCTACCATGCGCCTCCGAGCCCGCCTTCAAGGCCGTCGAGTCCGCCTCCTCCGCCGCCTTCACCACCACGAAAGAAAGGCTAAGCCAACTGAAAATCGCGCCCGGCTGACTTCAATCGCCGGGCGCGGTTATTTTGTCCATCTGCGATATCGGGCACGTTCAAGGCGTCTAAATCGGTAGATGCCATTGCTGGTAACCTCTAATACGGCTCGCCAGTCTGGTTCGGCCAGTGGTGCAGGGAGAAACGCTTGAGAATCCGTCTTTTACCGATTATCATTGCGGCGGTGATCGGGCTAACAGCCCAGGCAAACGCTGCACGCCAATACTATTTAGTCGGACTTCGTCACGTCTACATGTTTGATGTATGGCCGGATACTCATAAGCTTGATCGCCAAGCGATCGAAGAAGAGTATTCGGCGGCGCTGTCCTCGGGACAGCAACTCTACGATGCCGACATGACATCGATCCGAGAGGAAGAGACGAAAGACGGGGGGATGATCCACCAGATCGATCGTGACGCCGTCCAACAGAACCTGGAGCAGGCCATCGCGGAAGCAGCGGAAACCCGCGATGCCAACTTGGGTCAACTCTACGTCGAATGCGACTATGTTCGTGCGACTCATCCCGAGTTCCAAGTCGATCAGGACGGTCCATATCAAGTCATGGGTTGCGACGTAACGCCGGACGGAGATTTTCAGTACGTCTGCTTCTACAAGCCGTATCCGCTCTATGCCGGGCCCTGCCCCTATGGATGGGATTGGGAACACCCTTATCCGTTCATGTCGTTCGGTCTTGAAATAAGGCTCTATCACACGACTTGGCTTTCGATCGGCTCGCCGGTGTTTACCCCTATGTACCACGGTGGGGAACCGGTAAGGCTGTTGGCGCCAATTCGCATGAATGTCATCGTGAATCGATCGAGTTGGGCAGGCGGACATCCGCCTTCAGTAACCGAAGAAGACCGACAAAAGCTGCAGGAGTTAAAAGAACTCCAACGGAAGGCCGGGATCCGGCCCCCGTCGACCCATCCTGGAGTCACTCGGGTTCGAGCAGCCAGCCCAATCGGTATTGTTTCCAGATACTCGCACGTCAAGCCAATCGACACGGTTGAGGCTGCCCAGACATCCAGATACAGCCACCCGATCACTCGAATGCCTCCGCCGGTCTCTACCGGCAGCGGAAGCAGAGTCAAGACGACTACTGGTGGCACGCCTGTTCACACAGGTGGTCGTGCCAGAGGCACCGGCAATACGAAGTCCGGCGGCGACAAGAAAAAAGGTACCGAATAGATAGTCGGTTCAGGTCCTCCGTAAACGGAGGATCTGAACTGCCTTTGCTGTTTGCGCGGCCGTCCCGCAAAATTCTCCAGAAACTCCTTGCACACCTACACTTGTTGGCGTAAAATACGCCTACACGTGTAGGTGTAACTATGAGCGAACCACAAAACATGCCAAGCCTCTCTGAGGCCCAGATGGAGATCATGAACATCGTCTGGGATCAACCGGAGATAACTCTGGGAGAAATCTGGCGAGAGTTGCACGACAAGCGAAGTATTGCCCGCAACACCATTCAAACGCTCTTGTCGCGCCTCGTCGACAAAGGATGGCTGACGTATCGGGCAGAGGGCAAGATCTTTCACTATCGCGCTGCGGTGCCGAGGCAGCCAACGATGAAGCATGTTGTGAACCGCTTGGTTGAAACTGCCTTCAACGGTTCGGCGGAGGGATTGGTGATGGCTCTTCTTGAAGGCCAGCAACTCGACGAGGATGAGGTCGAGCGGATTCGGACGCTGATCGAGAATGCCAAGAGGTCTTCCCGATGACCTTCCTTCAACAGATGTATCCTGGCGATGCGATCGCCTCATTTATCATCCGTGTTCTTGCAGAGATCTCTCTGGTGACGGTTGTGGCTCTCATCTTTGGACGCGTGATCGTTCGCCGGAACCCCGCCTTGAGGCACGGAGTTTGCGTGTGTGCTCTTTTATGCGTTCTGGCCGCACCAGTTACCACGTTCGGCTTACAAAGGCTGGGGTGGAGCACTCTTCAAATTGCGTTGGAACCCGATCAGGGTCCAGGCATGAAATATGTGTCCGGCGGAGTTGTTGCTTCACATCCGGTAGTGCCTGCGCGAAGACAGCCGTTTTGGACACTTGAGCGGGCAAGAAGCGCCGCTAGCCTGACAATCCTTGTATGGCTTGCGGGATCGGGGTTTCTTCTGGTCCGCTTGGTTGGTGGAGTTCGGAAAGTGCGACGCCTCAAGATGACGGCCCGCCATCTGGATCATCCGAAACTCCGTCAGGCATTGGACATTTTGAATCGGTCGGGCAAGGTCCCGGCTGTACCGATTCTATTCTCGAAGAGACTGCACAGCCCAATTGTTGTCGGTCCCTGTGATACGGCGGTAATCCTGCCCGAAAAGCTCCTTTCCCATCTGGACGAAGAGCAACTGCAGTGCGTCCTAGCTCACGAATTTACGCATGTCCGACAACGAGACCCCTTGATCGGCTTGGTTCAAAGAATTGTCGAGGCTGGATACTGGCCTCACCCTCTTGTCCATGTCCTCAACCGAGATTTGATTCGAGCGCGTGAAGAGGTTTGCGACAACGTCGCCCTTCACGAGACGACGGCGCCGCAATATGCGGACACGCTCTTGACCGTTGCGCTCGGCATTGCACCTCGCCAGTCCCCTGCACCCGGAGGAACCGGGCTAATGACACGACACTGGAGACTCGAAGAGCGAGTCAAAGGCCTGCTTGACCCAAATAGGAGAATCACAACCACAATGAACACTCAACACCTCGTCTTGATGGCGATTACACTTGCCGGCGGAACTACGGTAATCGCCGGCGCACGAATCGTAGCTTCCCCCAACCCACGGGTTCCCCAGGATTCGGTTGAGCTGTTTGCGCACTACAATCCGAAGACCCATTCGGTCGCCATAACGCAAAAGTCGCATAAGAAAGCGGCTCAAGTGGTTTCTAGGAAGGCAAATGCTGCATCGAAGACCTTCAAGACCGTAAGGATCGAACCGATGTCATTCACGGTTGCATCAAGCGCCGTTCATGAGGGCAAATCGACGACCGCCAAAATCGCGCGGATCTCCGAGCCAGTCGTCGTCCAATACGTCACCGCCGATGGCAAGGCATCGAAAGTGGCAGATCCAGCAAAGGCTGTCGTCACCTACTCGACCGCATCCGGCGAACCAGTTGTCGTAAGGGACGTCAATTCGGACTCAACTGCGGTGACGATAACATCGGTTGCAGCCGGTGAGGTGAAGCGGCCGGCGATTGTCTATCAAGTCAAGCCGGTCGAAAGCCACGGAACAATCACCTACACGACGACTACTTCCTCGCAGGATAAGGTCGGAAAGGTTTTGATTGCGCATAGCAGTACGGTGTCGGAAGTCAAACCCGACCAGGTTGTATTGGCCAGACCGGTCCCAGAAGGTGATTCCAAACATGTATTCGTTCAACTGAAAGACAGCGAGCCAAAGACAGGATTGGTTTTCGTGAAGGCAAAAGGTGGTGCGGAGAGGGGAATCGAAGTATTTGCGAACCCGAATATGGTTGATTCGACGGGCAAGACCGTATTCGTACAGGCGAAGGACGTGGATCCGACTTCCAAGTCGTCTGGTTCAAAAGATCACATCGCCTATACCATCACTGCCGATCCGCTTTCGCAAATCGCTACCGCTTCAGAGATCCGACTCAACACGAACTACAAGCCGATGGTAGTGAAAGACGGAAGACTCAGCTACACGATTGAGAATCAAAAGTCGAACAAGCCAACGATCGTTACCATCCAAGGTGGCGACATCAAGATCGAAGGCGAGAACATCAAAGTAGTGTATGTAAAGCCAACAACGAAGCCACCGCATCAACCGGCCCAAAAGAGCCAAATCAAGGTCAAATCCAAGGGCAAGTAGCCACCGGAACTGACCGTTTCACGCGTCCGCCGACCTCCCAAAATGCCATAATCAGAAACTATGAAAGTAAGCATCATTGGTGGAGGCGGGCGCGTCGGATCGGACGCGGCGTACGCATTGCAGTTTGGCGGCGTCGTTCGTGAGATTGCGCTTGTGGACATGAACGGAGAAATGGCCGCGGGGGAAGCACTAGACCTTCGCCACGGTGCTTCTTTGACATGCAACCAAACCTTCACAAGTTCGGACGGATACTCGATCGTGGATGGCAGCGACTGCGTCGTCATCACGGCGGGCCTTCGCCGACGACCAGACGAGACCCGTCTGGAATTGGTAGGAAGAAATGTCAGCCTTTTCAAAGGCATTCTTGACAACCTTAAGGGTGTCAAGCTTAACGACGGAGCGACGATTGTTGTCGTCAGCAACCCGGTCGACATCCTGACTCACCTCGCCGCTCAAGCAGAACTCGTACCTCAGCAGCAGGTTTTGGGGTTGGGCACCGTTCTCGATACGTGCCGATTCCGATCGTTGCTCGCTGACCATTTTAAGGTGAATGCGACGGACGTAAAGGCACTTATTCTCGGCGAGCATGGTGATTCCATGGTCCCGATCCTTTCCTCGGCGACCCTCGGAGGGGTACCTTTGAGCTCGATTCCGAATTACGATGCCGAAATTCAGGAAGTTTTCGAGTTTACGCGCAAATCGGGCGCCGAAGTTATTCGTCTAAAGGGCGGTGCGGGACGAGCCGTCGGTGTTTCAATAAAAGAAGTAGTGGAAGCAATTGCACTGAACACTGAGAAGGTTTTGCCCGTCAGTTCTTGGCAGAAAGGAAAGCTTGGTATCTCGGATATCTCGCTCTCACTTCCGACGAAGGTTGGAAGAAAGGGCGTAATCGAGGTCCTAGAGCCTTCAGTCAATGAAATGGAAAGGGAAGGTCTGCACAAGTCGGCACAGTCGCTGAAAGACGTTCTGGCTCAGATTAGCTAAGTTAAAATTAACTAATCTGGCCGGGCCGGTTGCGGATGAAATCTGCTGCCGGCCTTTATTTTGTGAAAAATTTAAGAGTAAAGACCTATATTTTTCTAACATTGGAACCCTTTGGCGTCGACAAACGATAAAAGCAAAACAAAGAAACAAAAAGGATCGAAGCAATGCGAATCATGGATTACGAAACCAACCGGAGCTTGAACGACATCGGTGTCTTTCTGACACTCGATGAAGCGGAAGAGCTGTGTGCGTATCTGCAATGTCTGCAGAATCGCCCGGGCATCCAGCGGATTCACCTTAGCGAGGTCTTGGGCAATCACTTAGAGAGAGAAATAACCGTCGGAATCGACGAAAGGGTCAGTTTGGCATGAAACAGAATCAATTAATCGACATC
>Ga0364866_10043_pt1 | contig 79720 bp, 77 predicted proteins | sample ExccelAu500001D3_3_FD_206913 | JGI IMG/M metagenome (GOLD analysis project Ga0364866, IMG submission 206913) | Enriched cells from Trout Bog Lake Hypolimnion, Wisconsin, USA - BchlTB.Aug13.5000.01.D3 | ecosystem: Environmental > Aquatic > Freshwater > Lake > Hypolimnion/Profundal zone | place...
AGGGTCTGGACGGTTCCCGGGCAAGCTGCGATCTATCAGCGACACACCGTTTCGGCCGGTGAGGGCCCGATGTGCTTCGGGCATCACGCGATGGTCAAGTTCAAATCGCCCGGTTACGTTTCAGTTGCTCCATTCGGCTTCGGCCAGGTGTTTCCCGGTGAATTCGAGAGTCCCGTTATCGGTGGCTATAGCTCCTTGAAACCGGGAGCGAGGTTCGATAGCCTCAGCAAGGTTCCATCGAACGATGGCGCCTTCGCCGATCTGACGACCTATCCTGCCCGCGAAGGGTTCGAAGACCTGGTGATGGTGTACGCAAAGCAGGATGCCACCTTCGGTTGGACTGCCGTTCACTTCCCGGAGGAACGGTACATCTGGTTTTCGCTCAAAGACCCCCGCGTTCTCTCGGGAACCGTGCTCTGGCACAGCAACGGAGGCAGGCACTACGCTCCTTGGAGCAGTCGTCATCGAGCCGTCCTCGGTCTCGAAGAAGTTACTTCGTCGTTCCACTGGGGACTTGCTGGATCTGTCGCTCCGAGCGATGCTGCCGCCGAAGGATTTAGGACCAATGTCGACTTGAACCCCGATCAGCCGCTCGTTGTGAACACAATAATGGGAGTCGTTGCCTCGAACGGCTTTGAAGGCCCCGTTTTCGACGTATGTATTTCTAATCAAGGGATTCGACTCCTTGATGCTAAAGGCTGCGCAGTTTCCGTCGAGCTAGACGTAAATCAACTTTTTGGCTCATAGCGAGCCCCATTCGATGACCTTATAATATGTCGGGCCATGCATAGCCAAAATGCACGGTTCGGTTGTTTCCGCTGGTGCAATATTGACGATTCTTCTATCTGCTCTAACTCTTCTTACCGGTTCTATGGGGGCAAACGCCGCTCCAGACCGCGAGATCTTTGTCCGAACGGACAAAACGATATCCGTCGAGCGACTTGCGTCGGCGGTTCATCCCTTTGGCAAGATCGAGTCGCGAGAACCGGGTACTTCGGTGTACTTAATCCAACTCAACCTCGGTTTTGAAGCGGAAAAGGCAAAGCAGCGGTTGGAGGCGATCAAGGGTGTCAAACCCCTGGACGCCGATGAAGAGCCTTTCGACATGAACTCGGTCAAGTCGTTGACTCGCAAGATCTCCCACCTGAATGCAGATGAGGCGGAGGAGCGAAAGAGCGGACACAAGGAAAAGGCCGTTCATGAAAAGGAGAAGGCGGACTACCTCAAGGCATATCGTTACTTCGTCGGCCAACGAGCCTTCCCAAACGATAAAGTCGATTGGAGCGCCTACGCTCGGGCAAGAGCCCACGTTACGCTAATGCGTCCCACGGTAATGAACCCTTCGCGAGGGGGAATTCACCCTTTGGAGAGCGGGAGTTGGGCGTTTGTCGGACCGACCAATCTCCAGGTTCCATATGATCAGTATTACGGGATTAGCCCCGTGAACGGACGTGTGAATGCCGTCGCGTACGACCCGAATAACACTTTGACGATTTACGCCGGAGGTGCACAGGGCGGGCTTTGGAAGAGCACCGATGCGGGGGTGACGTGGAATTGGCTCTCCAGTTCGTGGACCCAACTTGCCGTCAACTGTATCGCGATCGATCCAACAAGCGGAGACATCTATGTTGGACGCGGCGACTACCACGGCTATATCGCCGGCAGTTACGGAATCATGAAGTCGACCGATGGCGGAGCGACTTGGACTGAAATCGCTGAAGCGACGATGGGTCAAGTGGGTGTCGACCGAATCCTTCTCGATCCGACGAACCCGAACACAATTATCGCCGGCACCGGCGACACGAACACGTACGGTCACCTTTACCGATCGACCGACGGCGGTCAGAACTGGACGAAGCTTACGGTTGGAGGCACCGACACCGAATGGCCGGCACTGGCAGCAAGCGCACCAAACGGCAACACCGTTCGCTTCTACGCGGTCGCGGCAGGCTACGCCAAGACCACTGGTTCCTCTTCTCGCGTCTTTAAGTCGGACGACCACGGAGCCACCTGGCAGGCGATTACCAGTCCAGTCACGAACTCCGACTCGCAATTCCACTACGCCTACGCGATTGCTACGTCCCCTACGAACGCTTCTAACGTCTACGTGCTGGATTCCGAGAATCAACTCCTGTTCACGAGCGCTAACCAAGGCGCGTCGTGGACGAACGTCAGCGCTTACCTGCCGACTGGAAACCAGATCACGACGAACTACAACTTCTCGCAGAGCTTCTACGATTACCACCTTGAGTGCGGTTCTCGCGTGTCTGGAGCTACATCGACCGACCTCCTGTTCCTTGGCGAAATCGACATCACCGAATCGGCGGACGGCGGAAAGACCTGGACATCGATCGGCGGACCTACGTTCGCATTCAGCGGCGCCATCTCTCATAACGACCAGCACTGCCTTGCTGTGAACCCAACGAACCCAAATCAGGCGATCTTCAGCAACGATGGCGGTGTCTACGGCCTTAGCTATAACGCGGCGAACGGAAATACGGTGACGCCTCTGAGCCAGAACCTCGGCGTTTCGATGTTCTACAAGATCGCCCTCCATCCGACGAACCCGGACTACATTCTCGGAGGAACACAGGACAACGCTTCGCCGCTCTCAACCGGCGATCTATCCAACTGGCTCAACGTCGGTGGCGGAGACGGCGGTGGCAGCGCGATCAATCAAGTGAACCCTTCGATTCAGTACACAACTTCGGAGGACTTAACCGTCTACCGGACCCCCAATGGGTGGACCACTGAGAACGATATCTCGCCGTCGCCACAGAGCAATGAGTACCTTCCATTCGTTGGAACAGTAGTCCTGGACCCATCGAATCAGGCGCTGATGTATATCGGCACGAACTACCTGTATCAGTGGAACGACACGCAGCAGAGATGGAAGAGCCGCCTGGGTAATCAAGACCTTACGAACGACTCCAGCATCCAACCGACGCTTGAGGCGATTGCGGTCGCTCCTACCGACAGCAATCGGATCTACACCGGTTCAGCGGATGGAGCCCTATGGATGACTACGGACCAGGGCGCGACATGGACCCACCTGAATGCGGTGGCAAAGTCGCTCCCGAATCAGGCGATTACGTCGATCAACGTCAGTCCGGCGAATGCGAACGACATCCTGATCGGACTTTCTGGTACCGGGCAAAGCACCACTCACCTATACCGCTGCACCAATACGTTGGCCAAGACGGTTGTCTTCACGAGTGTCTCCGGCAGCGGAGCGACAGGAATTCCCGATATCTCGCTGAATGCCATCGCCCGAGACCTCGACAACCCGGCATCCACCTGGTGGATCGCAATGGACTCCGGGGTATTTCAAACTCAAGACTCAGGAAAGACCTGGACGGCTGCCGGCGCCCCGAACGGCTTACCGAACGTAATCGTCGACGACTTGGTCGCTGTCCCGGCGACCAGGTACCTCAATGCCGGCACCTACGGTCGAGGATTTTGGCGGCTCCGCCTTCCTGTTTCCTCTTTGGTTTCCGTATTGACGAACTGCACGGTCAGCCCATCAGCAGTCGGCACCGGCAGCACTGCCACGGGAACGGTGACGCTTTCGAGTCCTGCTCCCGCAGGCGGTGTGACCGTCAATCTGACTTCGTCGGCAACTGGAATCGCAACCGTTCCCGCTTCGGTCACCGTTCCTCAAGATGCGACGAGCGCGACATTCGCGGTCAACCCCGTGACGACGGGAGCAAGCGTCATTTCTGCCTCATCCGGCGGCGTGACGTTTACCCAAGACATAACGGTGGCGATACCGGGTCTCTCGACCCTGACCGTCTCCCCGACTTCCGTCGCAGGAGGCTCCTCGGCTAACGGAACCGTCAGCATCAACGCTGTCGCATCGGGACCAACCACGATTAGCCTAACATCGAGCAATGCCAAAGCGCAGGTTCCGGCGACCGTCGTCATTCCTGCCGGGTCGTTGACGGGGACGTTTACGATTACGACCTCGACGGTAACCCTAGCGGCGACCGCAACGATCACTGCCAAATACGGGACGACTACAAAGACGGCAACCCTGGCTGTGAAGCCGGTATCGGTCCAGAGCATTGCGCTTTCGCCGACTCTCGTTGTCGGGGGATCGCAGAACTCCGTATTTGCGACCGTAACGCTATCCGGCCCCGCCGGCGCAACTGGCGCAAAGGTGGTTCTATTGAGTTCCAACGTCAAGGCGGCGACGGTACCCGCGTCGGTGACCGTTCCGGCAGGGCAAACCACAGCTTCGTTTGTCGTGACCCATCTTGCTGTCACTGCGACGCTCACTTCGGCGATCAAGGCGACGTTCGGCGGATTAAGCCAGTCGGCGACACTAACCGTTAATCCGATCCAAGTAACCGGTCTGACGATTTCACCCTCGAGCGTCGTTGGAGGAGTGAGTACGTTAGGAACCTTGAATCTCAATGTGGTGGTCGGAAGCAAGCCGATCGTAATCAAACTGACGTCGAGCGCAAGGGCAGCAGTGGTTCCCTTGACGGTGAGCGTTGCTGCTGGGATGTCTTCGGCGTCCTTTACGATCAAAACGACTGCCGTTGCGGTAAACACGAATGCAACGATTACGGCCGCTGACGGCGCCAGTAACGCGAAGGCAGTTCTGCTGGTAAAGGCCCCGACACTGGCTTCCGTGACTGCGTCGCCAAGCTCGGTTCAGGGGAGTTCCACGACAAAGGTGACAGGAACAGTTACTCTGAGCAGCGCAGCGCCCCTAGCCGGCATTACCGTAACTCTCAAGAGCTCGAATACCGCTTCGGCGACGGTACCGGTGTCGGTTCGAGTGCTCAGCGGCAAGCTGACCGGGACGTTTGTTATCGCTCACAAGAAAGTCACCTCCCAGTCGACAGTTACGATCACCGCGTCGCAGGGCGGGCTTAGCCAAACGACAACGGTTACCGTAACCCCTTAAAGGCACAAAAAGAGGGCAGCGAACCTATCAGGGTTCGCTGCCCTCTTCCTGTTTTAGACCTACTTCTGGTTCGGCTTTCCGACCTTAATGACGACGGCGCCGTGACCGGGGACGTCGAATGCATATCCCACTGACCCAGGCTTAAGATCCCGTCTCATCCAGAGATCCCGTACGGGAAGTGTTCCAGAAAGGCCGATATCCGACCATCGAACGGCGATTCGGGCCTTTTGGGGTCCGCGATTGAACAACCCGACTGCGATCGTGCCATCGAATAGGGGACGAGCCCAGATCTCATTGGCGCCGTCCTTCTTGCGAAGAGTCGCGACCTTTCCGAGCGGGTCCTGGTCGACCTCGATGATGTCGTGGTTCGTCAAAAGGTCCTTTGTGAAATCGTCGAGCTGTGTAAGGTCGCAACCGATGATCAGTGGCGCCCCGAGCATCGCCCACAGCGAAATGTGCGTAATCTGCTCATTGGGTTTCAGCCGCGTCGGACGTGGGTGATCGCCCCATCCGAGTTTACCGACCACCAACATGTCGGGGTCGTTCCAGCCTCCCGGTCCGGCGCCTGCCGCCTTCGGGCTGTGAGAGAAGCCGATGCCTGACATGCTGCCCCAGGTGTCGGTGATGTCCCCGGTGGTGCGCCAGAGATTGCCGCCAATCTCCTTGCCCCAGTTGAAGACGTCTCCCATTCCGTATTGGCAGAAAGAGAAAACGATATCGCGACCGCAGTCGTCCAGAGATTTTCTCATCACCGAATACGGCTTCTGCATCGCGGCGAGGTCGGGCCGCGGTGCGATGTTGCCGTAAGAACACCAGTCGTACTTGAGGTAGTCGACTCCCCATTTTGCATAGACCTTGGCGTCCGAGTCCTCGTGCTGGTAGCTGGCTTCGTAGCCGGCACACGTCTTCGGACCAGGCGAAGAGTAGATACCCAGCTTTAGGCCCAGGCTATGGACGTAGGTTCCGAGAGCTTGCATGTCGCCGAACTTCTGGTTCGTTTCGATTTCGTGGTCGGAGTTGCGTCCCCCTTCCCATGCGTCGTCGATATTGACGTAGGTGTAGCCTGCGTTCGCCAATCCCGTTTTGATAAACGAATCGGCCGCTGCCCGCACCTTGTTGGCGTCAACCGAAGTCCCCCAGACGTTCCAAGAGTTCCATCCCATCGGCGGGGTCAGCGCGAGCTTGTGCTCGCCACCGACGATCGTTAGCATTCGGGTGTCTCGACCGCCGCGCTTGTCGAAAACGATTATTTGAACGGGGAAGGTACCTGGTCCCTTAAGCTGCCCAGAAATAACGCCGCGGGTCTGATCGAGTGCAAGACCGGCAGGTAGGCCACGAGAAATGTAGGTGAACGGTCCCTGACCGCTTACCGGTACTCGGAACAGGAAATCATGTCCTGGAGTCGCACCGACAACTCGGGCGCCGTTGATTTCAGGTTTCGTGTTGGTGTTGTGAAAGATCTTCATCGCCGGCTCGGAAGGAAGGGCAGCGAGCGCCACCGGCTTTTTCTTCGGATCCGAGTAGGTGATTTGCGCTTGGCCCCAATCGGCATGATCGTAATCGATTCCGTCTCCGGCATCGTCGACGACCAGTCTCAGCGTCTTTCTCCCAGAAAGATCGGCGGTGATGGGTTTGGCCGCATCTCCACCTTTCATCACACCGGAGTCGGCAACCAACGCATTGTCCGCATACACCATGAACCGAACGCTGCCATTACCGCCTGTTTCGTCGTCGACGCCCACGGTCGCGGTGAACCGTTTGGCAGAGCCGAAGAGTGCGACCGAGTATTCGCTATGGGCATGAGTGCCGACTCCGGTGGCGAAGACTTTACCGCCGATCTTAATGGGGTTGTTCTCCGTGCTCTTTCCAGCTCGAGGAGGTCCCCAGTCTTGAACCATGGATTTGAGGTCGAGGTCCTGAAGCAGTAACGTGCGAAGTTCCTGGTGGGACAGTGATAAACAGGCGAGAAGCGGGATCATCATCGTTGCGGAATCCTTTAGGTCGTAGTTCGACTTAGTGGTTAACGAGAAGTTTGCCTCATCCTTCGCTTTGTGCGCTGATTTCCTTGCTATCAGAGTGCCTCGCAGACCCAAAATTGGAATATGTCTGAACAAAAGAAACTCCGCGTTCTCGTCTGGGATGAAAACCCCCATCATGCATCGAAAGAGCTATATCCGGCGGGTATTCGTGGTGGCGTATCAGACGGGTTGGTCGAGTTCGATTCAACCGCCGCACTTCTCGACGTCAATGTTGCGAACCTCGACGAGCCTGCGCAAGGGATCACCGATGAGATCCTAGCAAACACCGACGTACTTGTCTGGTGGGGACATGCTCGGCATGGCGAAGTAGCCGACGAACTGGCTGATCGCATCGCCAAGCGCGTCCAAGAGGGCGGCATGGGCTTTGTGGCGCTCCATTCCGCGCACTACAGCAAGACCTTCAAGAAAGTAGTCAACGGCAAAGGGGATCTGAAGGGCGGCTGGCGCGAATCGACTGATACCGAAGAGCTTACGGTCTGCGCTCCGTGGCACCCGATTGCCGAGGGCGTTGAGGATTTCATCCTCGACAACGAGGAGATGTACGGAGGTCCATTCGACGTTCCGGCCCACGAAGTTCTCGTCCTTCAGTCGTATTTCCCGCTCGGCGGCGAAGTGTTCCCATCGGGCATCTGTTGGACGGTCGGAACCGGCATCGACCCCACGTTCACCTCCGGCCCCGGTGGCGGAGTCGGTCAAGGACACGGCGTCGGTAGAGTCTTCTACTTCCGCCCCGGTCACGAGACGTACCCCACCTACCTAGACCCAAGAGTTCGCCGAGTCATCTACAACGCGGTCAAATGGGCGGGCAAGCTGACGGGCTAGGAGCAGGAGACAGGAGACCACTGAGCCGCTTAGGCGGGCTCAGTGAACTCCGGCCATCAACCGCATTACCGACTCTTCGCCTGGGTTTGCGGGGAGCTCGCCTACGAGATTGCCTTCCCGCATCACAATCAGGCGGGTAGCAAGGGAGAGCAGCTCCGGCAGTTCGCTCGACACGAGCAGGACGCCGTTGCCTTCGGCGGCAAGACCTCGAATCAGGTTGTGAATCTCTGCTTTTGCGCCGACATCGACGCCACGTGTGGGTTCGTCGACAAGAAGCACATCCGTCTGCGCGGCTAGCCATTTGGCTAGGACGAGTTTCTGCTGGTTCCCGCCGGATAACCCGGCCGTGCTCGCATCGATCGTCGGCGCCTTGACCCGCATCCGGTCGAAGAACTTCTGGGCGAGGGCACGCTCTTTTTGGGGCAGGACCCAACCTCCTGCGGCGACCTTATCTAAAACGGGCAGCGAGACGTTCTCCTTCGCCGTCATTGAAAGGACCAAACCGTGGTGCTTGCGATCCTCGGGAACAAGCCCGAATCCGCGATGCATCGCCTCGATCGGGCTCTTCACCGTTGTCTTGACACCACGGACGTACACGTCGCCGGTTGCGTCTGGGTCGAGTCCGAACAGCGCTTCTACGATTTCCGTTCTTCCCGCTCCGACGAGTCCGGCCAATCCTAGGATTTCGCCAGCGTGTAGCGTGAAAGAAACTGGCTGGAACTTCCCGGGGCTCGTCAGATTCTCGACACGCAGGAGCTCTTCGCCGACTTGAGTGTTCGCGTGCTCCTCTAGGCTAGCAGCAAGCTCGCGCCCGATCATCATCCGAACGAGAGCATCGCGACTGAGGCCTTCGATGGCGACGGTGTCCACCAAGTGTCCATCGCGGAGCACGGTTACCTTGTCGCAAATGGCAAAGATCTCTTCGAGACGGTGGGAGACATAGATGCAAGTCACGCCTTTCCCTTTGAGCTCTTTGATAAGTTCAAGGAGCTTGACTGCTTCCGCTTGGGAAAGACTGCTCGTGGGTTCGTCGAATATCAAGACTCGCGCGCCTCTGCCGATGCCTCCTGCGATCTGCACGAGCTGTTGCTTGGAGATCGGCAACTCTCCCAAGATTTGCATCGGATCGATCGCAGCGCCGATGCTTTTGAGCCACTTATTGGATCGTTCGATCATCTCCTTACGGTCGAGCCAAAGCCCTTTACGCGGCAGATCGCCCAAGCATAGGTTCTCGGCAACGGTGAGGTTCTCTGCAAACAGCAGCTCTTGGTGGACCATGCTGATTCCGGCAGCAACCGCATCTTGTGGCCCTTGAAAGTGGATCGCTCGCCCCTCAAATTCAATCTGCCCTTCGTCTGGCTGATAGATCCCCGCGAGGATCTTGCCAAGAGTGCTCTTGCCTGCACCGTTTTCGCCCATCAAAGCATGGCAAGAACCTTCTTCAATATCGACGTTGATCCCCTGAAGTGCCTGGACACCAGGAAACCGCTTGCTGAGGTTGTGAACGGAGAGAATTGGCATGGCGGAAAGGGGGGGGGGTGGAGCGTTGAAGCGCTGAAGCGTTGTAGCGTTCAAGCGAAAGCGGACGGATGAGCCAAACTCCCGAATTCCCTCGAACGCTACAAAGCTTGAACGCCTCTTTACTTCTTCGGTGCGAGCAGTTTCGGATCGACTTTGAAGCCCCAGGTCTGCAACTTTCCGGCCCACTCGCCTAGGTTGTCCTTCGAGACTTTCACGAGTTCCATCTTGTTGATCTTCGGAACATCCTTGCCGAGGATGACCTTGTCGACGATGAACCCGACCGACTTGTAGCCCCAATCGTAAACCGGCTGGGCGAGGAGAACGGGGGCGATCCCCTTCTGAATGTAAGGAAGTTCGTCTGGCAGGGCGTCGATGGCGACAATCTGAACCTTCGCCGGATCCATTGTAAGCAGCGACGTCGTGAACAGAGGCCATCCGCCGACCATGGCCCATGCGGTGATCTCCGGTCTCGCGTTCATGTCCTTCGTGACTTCGGCGGCTGCGTCTTGCGGCTTCTCGACGTGATTGAACGGAGGGGTAATCAGCTTGACGCCGGGGCTCTTCTTAGCCTCTTCAACGACGCCTTGAACGCGCTTCTGGAGATTCGGCGAAGTTTGGTTTCCGGCAAGGATCGCAACGGTGCCCTTGCCATGAATGACCACGGCAAGCTCCTTCATAACCTGGGCGCCAGCTTCGACGTCGTCGGCGCCGTAGAACGCAAATCGTTTGGAGTCGGGGGCATCGCTGTCGAACGTCATGACCGGAACGCCCTTGTCGACGGCATCGTTGATCGCGCTGGTGAGTTTGTTCGCGTCCAAGCAGGACACAAGAATCGCATCGGCGCCGTCGTTCACAGCTTGTCCGATTCGCTGAGCTTGAACTTGAGCATCCTCGTCGTTCGGCGTGCGCCAGTCGATCGTGATGTTGACGCCATTCGCCTTGCCGAGATCTCTCGCCGCGTCTTCAGCACCCTTCTGAGCGGCGGTGAAGACTGGGTTTGAAGAGCTCTTCGCGATCATGACGATCTTATAGTCTTTCTTCTTGGCTGGAGTTGTCCCTGAGGTCTTGCCAGCGCCGGGGGCAGGGGCACCTGTAGCCGCTCCACCCGAATCGCCGTTACCGCATCCGATGACGCCAAGCACGGCAAACATCGCCGCGCCCCAGAATAATTGATTCAACTTCATTGTGTCTCGCTCCTATTTAGTTTCAACTCAGCTTTCCCAGCCCGATGCCGACAGCATATTACAAAACATCTTATTGGCGCGCCCGTACGAGCCGTCGTCCTGCTTGCACGGTGCTCCACCGATCCAGTACCACCGAAACGATGATCGCTACGCCGATGATAATCCACTCATAATTCTGGTCCAACTGAAGCGTACGAATCGCTTGGCGGATCATGACGATCAGGAGTGCGCCAAGGAAAGCTCCAACCGCTGTTCCCTTGCCTCCGTTGAGACTGGCGCCGCCGACGACCGTGCTAGCGATCACATAGAGCTCATATCCCGAGGCGTCGTTTGAACTCGATGCGCCGTAAAAACTGGTGCCCACAAAGGCGGCGATTCCTGCGCAGAGGCCGGCGAGGGCGTACACGCTGGTGAGGATTCGATTGATCTTTAGCCCCGAGTATTTGGCCGCTTCGATATTTCCGCCGACGGCGAAGATCCGCCTGCCCCAGGTCGTCGACTGTAGGAAAATGGCTCCAACAACGGTAACGATGATCATCACAACCATCGGTACCGGGAAGAGGTCCTTTCTGAGCCCAAGGTTGGCTTTCGCGAATCCGGTCAGCGACACCGGGACGAGAATGCTCATCGCCTTGGTTGTCACAAAGGCGATTCCCCGGAAAACCCACATCGTGCCGAGGGTGATGATAAACGGATGCACCCCCAGTCTGCAGACCATGACCCCGTTTAGTAGGCCCGCCAATAGACCGATCCCGCAGCAGAGGAACATGCCGACGACAACCTGCTCTACGGGAGGAGCGTTGGTAAACCTCTGGAGGACAAGCGACATCAAAACGGCAGACATCGCATAGATCGCGCCAACCGAGAGGTCGATCCCCGCCGAGATAATCACCATGGTCATCCCGACCGCCATCACCGCGAAAAAACTGGTATCGGTCGCGATCTGGATCAGAGTTCCCGCATTGAGGAAGTTGCTGACGTTGCGACCGGTAAGGTGATCGACGTGAGAAGGGCCGAATACCGTCATCACGATTCCAAGCACGAGGATGATGACCACCAATCCCAATTGTTGGAATCCGAATAGCGCCGAGACCCTGCTACGCATCGTCTCTTATGTTGCACGATTTCTAAGAGCCAGATCACCCTAAAACCCGGTATCCGCACTCGGACCCGTGTGCCTTACACTCTCGGGGTGCCTCACTATTCCGAGCTTTTGCCGATTCAGTTGACAGCTTTGTGGGCAGAAGGGGCTCCCGCAATCGTTCCATGGGGCGCTCTCGAGTGGCACGGAGGGCATCTTCCGCTCGGGTTGGATGGAATCGTAGCCGAGTGGTTTGCGGGCCAACTTGCCGAAAGAATCAATGGAGTCTTGCTTCCCGGGGTTTGGCTTCCGATGACGACTCTGCCTCATAAACTGTCGATCCCCGTAAAAACTGAGACCTTCAGGTTGTTGCTCGACGACCTTCTGCAAGCGCTCTTTGAGTCGGGGGCTCGCAAGATTTGTATCGTTACCGGACATTACGCCCAAGGACATCAGATCGAAATGAGTGAAGCCGCTCTGAGGTCGATCGACGACAACCCGGGACTTCTGGTGCTCTGTGCGACCCCACTCGAACTCCTAGCCGATGAGCACCTTCTCGACCACGCCGCTCATTACGAGACTGCCCAACTTCTGGCAATCCGCCCCGACCTCGTCCACCTCGTCCTTGTTAAACCAGGTCCAATCTCGGTTCACGAGTCGCCAATTCTCGGCGATGCTCCCGGCTTAGCGAGTTCGACCGAGGGTCTTGCTTTATTGAATAGGGGGCTGGATTCTTGGGAGCAGTGGATCAAGGAAGCTTCCGCTGGTCAACTGGAGGGACACTACAAGGCCGTATTCGATCGGTATGCGCCTTATGTCGACGCCTATTACAAAGGTTCGTGGGAAGATGCCATGAAAATCTGGTGGGCGAAAAAGGGGAATCCTATCTAAGTGACGCCCGAGGCGTTTTGCGGATACTTTTCATAGAGCTTTTCGACAACGACTCTTTGAGTTCGAATGACGCCCTCGACCAACTCGCCGAAAGTCGTCGAGATTGGAGTAACCCCGAACCGTATGTTGTCGGGGGCACGAAAATCGGGAATGACGGACATGTCGTTTATCAGCGCTTGGTCGATGCGAAATGCATCCGGATGTCCGAAGGAAATGTGGGAGCCGCGTTCGTCCGGGTTTCTCGGTGAATTGAGGCTGAATCCGAGCGGCTCAAGAAAAGCTTCCCAAAGCGCAATGAGGAATTCGGTTTGCGTTACTGATTTTGCGCGGAGTCGGTCGATCCCTGCTTCAAGGATCAGATCGACGCCGCATTCGACGGCAGCAAGGGACAGGATGGTGGGAGTGCCAGCCATGAATCGATGGAGCCCATCGGCCGGAGAATATTGAAGTCCGAACTCAAACGGGTTCTTTTGACCGAACCAACCCCAAATTGGATTCAACAATTTCTCCTGCAGGTCTCGTCTCACATACAGGAATGCGGGGGCGCCGGGCCCACCGTTCAAGTACTTGTAAGTGCAACCCACGGCAAGATCGATTCCGCATCCATTCACGTCGATAGGGATCGATCCAACGGAATGACTCAGATCCCATAGCGTGAGGGCGCCAACGTCGTGCGCTGCCTGCGTGAGTTCCGCCATCGGTTGGGTGTAGCCGCTCTTGAATGATGTGTGACTGAGAGTTAGCAAGGCGGTAGCCGCAGAAAGGGCTCCCCGAACCGATTCCGGTTCAACGACGACGAGGGTGTGACCCTTTTGCTTTGCGCAGCCTTGCAGTAGGTAAAGATCGGAAGGGAAGTTGGCGGTATCCGTGACGATCTGGGGACGGGCGCCCTGCATCTCCAGCGCAGCCATAGCCAGCTTGAAGAAGTTGACTGAGGTGGAGTCGCATACGAGGACTTCGTCCGGTTCGGCGCCGATCAGTTGTGCGATCTTTGCCCCGATACGACTGGGAAGGCCGATCCAGGATTCACCCCAACCGCGGACAAGGCGTCCGCCCCACTGATCCTCTACAAGGTCCCGCATCACTGCTCCGGTTCGCTTTGGAAGCCTTCCGAGGGAGTTCCCATCGAGGTAGATCAGGTCCGGATCGTCTATCGCGAACTCATCGCGATAGCTCGCGAGAGGATCTTCCGAATCCATCGTTGCCGCGAATGCGATCGCCTCTTCCTGAGTCTTGCCGAAGGTCATGAGCTAATCAGAAGGCAAGGCAGCCATTGCTTCCTTTTGGTCCTCGAACTGAACGTGATAGAGCTGCGCATATTCCCCGTTTAGGGCAAGCAGCTCTTGGTGGGTTCCGCGTTCCACGATGTCGCCGTGCTTAAGGACGAGGATCTGGTCCGCGGCTTGGATCGTCGACAAACGGTGGGCGACGGCGAACGTCGTTCGTCCCTTCATGAGCGGCACAAGTGCAGACTGAATCAACCGCTCCGATGTGGTGTCCAACGCAGATGTCGCTTCGTCCAGGATGAGAATCCGGGGGTCCTTGAGAATCGCGCGAGCGATGGCAACGCGTTGCTTCTCGCCACCCGACAGCTTGTATCCGCGTTCGCCGACCACCGTGTCGTATTTGTCGGGAAGCGACACGATGTGATTGTGAATCGCAGCGGCCTTTGCTGCCGCCTCGAGCTCTTCGTCGGTCGCATCGGGATTGCCGTAGCGCAGGTTCTCACGGATCGTGTCGTGGACAAGGTAGGTCTCCTGAGTGACGACGGCGATCAACTTTCCAAGCGACTCCAGTTTGATCTTTCGGACATCGTGTCCGTCGATTTTGATGCTCCCGCTTTCGACGTCGTAGAGTCGTGGAATCAAGTAAGTCAGCGTCGTCTTTCCTGCTCCGGACGCGCCGACAAGGGCTACCAATTGACCGGCTTTCGCCTCGAGACTGATGCCATTCAAGGTCGGATTCTCTTGCGAAGCGTCGTAGCGGAACGCGACTTTCTCGAACACCACATCGCCATGCATATCGTGAGGGTCCAACGCGATCGCATCGGGCGCATCGACGATCTCTTGGGGAAGGTCCATGTACTCGAAGATCCGGTCGAAGAGCGCCATAGCGCTCGTGACTTCAACCTGGACATTCAAAAGGCTCGTCAAGGGGAAGAAGAGGCGGCTCTGAAGCGCCGTGAACGCGACGATTGTGCCGATGTTGAGCGATTGGTCGTTTCTTCCAATGATCAGGTAGCCGGCAAGCCAATAGACGAGCACCGGCGTAATCGCAAAGGTTAGCCCGATCATGTTGAAGAACACTCGCATGATCATCGTCATGCGAACGCTCGTTTCCGTCATTCGCTCGTTTTCGGTTTGGAATTTCCGGAATGCAAGCGCCTGGCGTCCGCTTGTCTTTGTGAGCAACACGCCTGATACAGACAACGTTTCGTTCATCGTCGCATTCAGGTCCGCCAGTTGGGATTGAATCTTTGTCCGGTAGACGCGCATGCCGTCTCCGATCTTCGCCGACAGCAGCGCAAAGAGGGGAAGGACGCCGATCGAAAGGAGGGTAAGCCGCCAATCCATGATGAACATGGCTGCCAACGTAGAGATGACTGTCGTGAGGTTTGACAGGACGTTGGCAGCGGTATCGCTGACGACGGATTGGACGCCTCCGATGTCGTTTGCCAATCGCGATTGGATCTCTCCGGTTCGAGTCCCGGTGAAGAACTTGAGCGACATCCCCTGGAGGTGCTGGTATAGATCGTTGCGCAAGTCGCGCATGATCTTCTGCCCAACAAGCACGCTCACATAGGCGAATCCAAGGCCGAATGCAGTTCCGCCAAGAGTCGCCAAAAGCGTGTAGACGCTGAAGCGAGTCACGACATCGAGCTTCTTGTCGAGCAGCCCCTCGTTAACGATGATCTTGAGGAAGAACGGGCTCAGAATTCCCAAGCCAGCGGATAGCAGGACGAGGAGGACAGTCCACGCCACGTTTCGCTTATATGGGGCAAACAGAGAAACAACGCGCCTAAGACTGGCCTTGTTGATCGGTTTTGGTGGTCCTTTGCTTCCTCCGAGCATCATCATCCTACGATTCTAGCCGTACAGGCGTTGCTCGACGATTCTTCATACCGAATCCACAAGAGTTCTAGTAGTATGTTTTTGCCTGCATGAACGATCGCATCGGCCCCACTTATTGAGATTGGGGGGCGCGGAAAACAAACCAATGGCCATCAAACCTCTCGGTGCCGCCGTAGTCTCGGCAACTTTTGTCGCTGCAATTCTTTCTGGGTGTGGTGGTTCCGCAAGTGTCACTTCGACCCCCGCCCCGCAGTCGCCACCGACCAGCTTGGCAATACAGGGCGGTCCCGTCATCGATGGGAACACGAACCTGATCAGCGCAATCGTTGCGATCAAGGGGCCGATTCTCGTGGTCGGTACCGACCCAAGCGGTCAAAACGCGATCTGGTCGGGATCTCAGAAGTTCTTCTTCTATACCGACCTTGCTCAAGCGACTATGTCCGGGGCGAATTACGACTACGGGTACGGGTCTTACCAAAACGGATCGTTTCTTTGGGCTTATCGATTCAACACACCGGTCATTAATCTCCCTGGCGACGTGGTCGCAGTGGGAGCGAAAAACGCAGATGTCTTCTTGGACTTGGGGGTTGCCGCCGATCAGATCACACCGACTGCAAACAAGCTCACGATTAGCGGCAAGAAGGCAGTCAAAACGCCGTACACGATTCCTGACCTCGACTACACCACCTATTTCCTTAACGGAACAGCCATCAACAGTTCTGGACTCGCATTAGTAAATGCCTATTCATTTGGCGGAGTCGGTGCGATCTCCCGTCCAAGGACGACACTTCAGCGACGAGCGCTTTGGAATAAGTTGAACCCTCCGTTGGTTGGAACGGCCACTCAGGTGATTGCGAATCTGAAACATCGGATTAGGCCCACTACGACCAGCACCAGTCCTTCCGGGTACTACCTGCTGTCGACGACCCAACCTCCTATCCCGCTCGGGTTGCCGGATGGCGCGTCTGGAGTATCGGTATTCGCGCTGAACGATCAGGGGATTTCGGTGGGCGTTGCCTATACGGGCGATCCCAACAATCCGACGGTGGTGCCCTATTACTGGGACGTGCAAGGCGATGCATTCCCGATGCAGCTGACTTCAGATCTAACTTTTGGATACCCGCTTGACATCAACGACTTCGGAACGGTTGTCGGCCAGGTCGGTAACGGAATCACAACGGTAGGGGCCATGTGGAACGCGGTCGATGCGCCGCCAACCAATTTGAATTCGCTCGTGCCTGCCGGGTTTCCGTACAATGTTCAGGAGGCCATTTCCATTGGTAACGACTTCACAGTGGCGGCCGCCGGCAACAGCACGACGGATACCAATAGTGCGTTCTACTTTGGCCTCAGGCCGCGTTAGGCCATGAAGGTCTATATTTCCGTCGATATCGAAGGCATTACCGGAATCGTCTCATTCTCGCAATGTGGCCGTCCGGATAGTCAGCATTTCGATTTCGGCTTCGCTCGGAGGATGCTGACTCACGACGTCAATGCCGCGATTCGAGGGGCGCGAGCTTCGGGCGCTACTGAAGTCATCGTTAAAGACTCTCATGCCACGTGCAAGAACCTCCTTGTCGATGAGCTTGAACCGGGGAGTCAGTTGATTTCCGGATTCGGCGCAGGCAAGGACGGGATGATGGATGGGATTGACTCCTCTTTTTCCGCATCGCTGCTCGTCGGCTATCACGGCATGGCTGGCGCACAAAACGCGATGATGGACCACGCGCTTGTGGGTGGGCTTCACAGGTTTTGGATCAACGGTGAGCTTTCCGGTGAGATCGCAGTCAGTGCCGCAGTTGCGGGAGCATATGGAGTTCCAACCGTTCTTGTGACCAGCGACGCCGTCGCATGTTCCGAGGCGGAAAATACGATTCCTGGGATCAAGACCTATTCGACGAAAGATGGGTTCGGAAGGTACATGGGGCAACTCAAAAGCCAAAGTGAGACGGGCCAGGGAATCGAGAGTGCTGCCCGAGCCGCTGTTAGGGGGGCTGAAGCGATCCGCCCGTATTCGATCGTTGGTCCAGTGACCATGCGTGCCGAGTTTCGAAGTGTAGAGGAGGCCGATCTGCCTGCAACGTTGGAGGGCATCTCCCGAGTCGACGGCTATACCTTGGAGTGGAATCGGGCTGACTTCATGGCCGCCCACCGGTTCGCTCTGACCGTATTCAATATGTCCATTCAAGGGCGGAGATCGGGCACTTAGCGGCTTTGACTAAAGCCAAAGAAGGAAGCTAGCCGCAGCCGCTTGCGCCGGGGTTCAGTGGCTTTTGGTTTGCGGTTTCGCTTCCGGAGATAGGGCTATGAACGGGTGCTTGGCGTTCCAAAAGGCCTAGGACCAGATATTCTCTTTTATGGCGCCATCGACAGCCATTGGCTCCAATTTGTCGCCGCGTCCCATGCCAGCAGTTGGTAGTCGGAACTCACACCCGAGAAGTAGGACGCGGGAGAAAAGTCGATCGATAGCCCGTGCGACCCTGGCGAATGGGAGTTGTGTCCTTCCCAGACGACGGCACTGGCAGTCGCGGCACTATAGTTCGCGCACGCACTTTGAACCGATGGGATACTCGTGTTGCCGCTCAGTTGGTCGCACAGGTCGATCGAATCGAAGAAGTAGCGGTTGGTCGTCAGAAGGTACGACTGAGTTGTGCTGCGCAAATTAGGGATAATCGGCGCCAGAGATGCCTCGTTTGCGACGAGCGCCTGCGACAGTGCCGCTGCCGCCGTTGCGACTCCGGGCAATTGAGATGTGTCGATTACGCTTTGTTCGATCTTCTGATTGACATACGTGGGTTCGGCGAGCATGCCATCCACGAAGGCCTTCGATAGGGCTCTTGGGGATTGATCTGGACTGTCGGTGAACTCGGCGAAGACTCTTTGGTAAGGGTATCCCGCTCCTGGAGGGCTCTCTTCGCTTCCCGCGACGTAGTCGGTGAACCCTTTGAGTTGGTAGGCGACTTCGGCCATCTGCATGAGGCTCGCATCAAAGGCGGTGATATCGACATGCTGACCGCGAAACGCCTCGCCCAGTTGCCAAATTTGGATGGCATGGCCAGTTTGATCGTCGTAACTGAATGCAGGCGGGGGGCCTGTCCGCTTCGACTTCTTGAACTCCGGTAACCAGCCGTTTCCGTGATCCCAAAGTACGACGGCGTAGTGATCGGCAGGATAGTGCGCCTTGCCCCAGGCGATGAAATGGTTGAGCGTCTGTGGAATTCCCATGTCCACGCCTGTCCCCATGTCCTCGATAAGCTGGCTTGCTATCGCTGCAGTCTGATCCGGCTTGACGAGGTATCGACGCGTTCCGTTGAACGTCGAGGTTGTACTGACCTTCGACGATTGCTTCCATTGGACTACAAATCTGACGTCAGGGTTGGTCGCGACCTGCTCCATCTGATTGACGTTGATCGAGCCGTACGTATCGAGGTCGTTGGCGGCATTCAGGTAGACGAGGATCGTCCATTTCCCGTGACTTGCCGTCGGTGTTTGACCAGCGACGCTCTTTGCGCCGCCGCAACCCTCAATGGCGGCAAGCGCTAGTGCCAAGCCCCCCCATTTCAAACCTTCAAGAATCTTCAAGTCCGTTCCTCGTAGCTAGAACATACTACCGCTCGTCTCAATTGGGATTGGGACCGCCTCGTTTCGGGTTACTATGCCAATTCGTGGAACCAATTGAACTGTTCGAGTATTCAAGCCAAACAAGGAATATGCGATGACGAACTACTTCAGAACGGCTAGATGGATTGGGTTTGGACTTGCGGTCGGAGCGGCTTGCGTCGTTGCGTCCGTACCTGCTCAGGGAGTGCACTATCACGCTCCGAGCTTGGTCGGGCAAGAGTGGCTCAACGTCAAGCAGGGAGACCTTGACAGAGTTCTGGAATTCAAGGGGCGCGTGACGCTGCTGCACTTCTGGACGTTTGAATGTATCAACTGTAAACACAACCTTCCGAGTTATGCGGCGTGGGCGAAGAAATTCCCTTCTGATTCGGTTCAGGTGATTGGAGTACATACACCCGAGTTGCCTGAAGAGCGCAATTTGGCAAACGTCAAGCGTGCGCTTCCCAGGTTGGGGATTGAGTATCCAGTGCTTGTCGATAGCAAGGAGACGAACTGGACTCGGTACGGCGTCCAAGTTTGGCCGACGGTTTTCGTCATCGATAAAAAGGGGCGAGTCCGATACACATGGGTTGGGGAGTTGGGCTATAACGGGGCGAACGGCTTTCAGCAGCTAACTCGCTCGATCCAAGAGCTTTTGAAGGAGCCAGGTTAGAATGGAATCCAATTCGACAATCGGGGATGCGGCAATGGACGAAAAGGTTCTTAGGATCGAAAAGAAGCACCCACTGGCGATTCGTTGGTTCCACTGGGTCAACTTCCCGGTGCTCGCCCTGATGATTTGGAGCGGCATCCTGATCTACTGGGCGAACGGGGTCTATCATCTCGGCCCGATCGCGCTATTTCCAGATTGGTTCTATCATCCAGGGTATCGAGAGAGCCCTCCGAAGGCTGGCCTTTATGAGTTGACCGGCCGTTTGGCAGAAGGAATGTCGTGGCACTTTATGTTGATGTGGGTTTTCACGATCAACGGTCTGCTGTACGTGCTTTACACAGCGATTTCCGGTGAGTGGCGGCACATATTGCCAACGCGTGACACTCTTCGGCAGGCGCTTCATGTCGTTCTTCACGATCTTCACATCCGCAAGGATGCTCCCAAACAGGGCAAATTCAACAGCGCTCAGAGGTTAGCGTATACCGGCGTCGTAGTCATGGGCTTTGGATCTCTACTGACCGGGATCGCGATCTACAAACCAGTTCAGGCGAGCTTTTTCACTCAACTCATGGGTGGCTACACCGTCGCTCGGTTCTTGCATTTTTGGCTGATGATGGGATTTGTCGCGTTCTTCCTCGTTCACGTCGCTCAAGTCATCCGGGCTGGCTGGAACAACTTCCGTTCGATGATTACCGGATGCGAGCTTGTATCCGAGGAGAAAACCGTATGAGCGATGACGTCCGATTGGAAATGCGACGGATGTCGCGCCGGAGCTTCGTCTGGGCAGGGATCGCTGCATTGGGGGCCTACGGCGGTGTGCGGTGGCTTGCCTCTCGTCAGGAAGATTTGGGAACGCCTTGGCCATTCCGGCGAGCGCTCGATGCCAACGAAGGCTTGGCAATGGACTATTTCGGTCCGCAGCGTCTTGCTCCAACATTCTCGAAGTCGGCGATTACCGAACTTCGGTTGAATGAGATAATCGGAATGGAGGAGGAGGACTATGACCCGAGCCAGTGGACCTTGACCGTCAACAACGTCTATGGCAAGGATGAGCCGGTCCAATTGACCCTCGAGGACATCAAGAAGCTGCCCGTCACAACTCAGATCACCGAGATGTGCTGCATCGAAGGCTGGAGCATTATCGTGGAGTGGAAAGGCGTACGGATGATCGACTTCGCTGAGAAGTACCCTCCGGCGCCACGCTCCGGCGAAGATCCGCCCGATGTCCACAAGAAGCCAGAGAATCTGGTCCGTTTCGTTTCGATGCTCACTCCGAATGAAGGCTATTACGTCGGTCTCGACATGGCTAGCGCCCTTCATCCTCAAACACTGCTGTGTTACGAGATGAACGGAGAGCCACTCTCACTTGAACACGGAGCCCCCCTTCGCCTGGCAATCCCCGTCAAATACGGAGTGAAGAACCTCAAACGAATTGGGGTCATTACCTACACCGACACCAAACCAGCCGACTACTGGGCTGAACAAGGCTACGACTGGTACGCCGGCCTTTAGCTCCCCATTTGGTCCGCGTGCCAAAGCGCCCTGGCTGAGAAGCATTTAATAGTTCTACAGTTATAGAAATGTAGTGTATGATTGTGATGTGGACCACAAAGAAAAAGCGGTCATTTTCAAGGCGCTCGGCGATCCGACGCGGTTACGGGTCTTCGAGTTTCTGCGCTCCTGTTGCTGCCCCGTGGCAGTGGGCGAGGAAGGCGAAGTCCGTCCGGTTGTAGGGCCTACCGTTGGAGAGGTTTGTTGCTCGGTGACGGGATCGGAGAAAATCTCGTCTTCGCTTAGCTTTCACCTGAAAGAACTAAGGAATGCAGACCTCATCACGATGGAGCGCCGGGGCAAGAACATGATCTGCGGAATCAACCGCGAGACCTTGGCCAGGCTCGCGGAGTACTTCAACGACCGCAGCGACTGCTGCTAACGAGTAAGGAGACTCACCAATGCCTACAGACAAATTGACAGACAGAGACGATGTTCGTGCATTCGTCAAACAGCGATACGGCGCGGCAGCCCTAACCGTGCTCAATGGAAACGGACAAGCATCATGCTGTAACTCAGAGGGCTCATCGTGCTGTTCGACATTCGATCCGATAACGGCAAACCTCTACTCTCAAGTCGAAGCCGGAGAGATCCCAGAAGCCGCCCTGCTCGCTTCGCTTGGGTGCGGTAATCCTACCGCCCTCGCGCAGTTGAGCGAGGGTGAAACGGTACTCGACCTTGGTAGCGGTGGCGGAATTGACGTTCTGCTTTCGGCCCGACGCGTCGGGCCAACTGGTTTCGCCTATGGCCTCGATATGACCGACGAAATGCTCGCCCTTGCCGAGAAGAACCGTGGAGAAGCAGGCGCCGAGAACGTCAGGTTCCTCAAGGGACATATCGAAGAAATCCCATTACCGGACGCTTCGGTTGATGTGATCATCAGCAACTGCGTGATCAACCTCTCCGCAGACAAGGACCAGGTCCTCCGCGAGGCATTCCGGGTTCTCAAACCAGGCGGTAGATTCGCAGTGTCGGACGTCGTCGTTGACGGCGAGATTCCGGAAGCGGTTCGCAAAGACATGGAAGCCTATGTCGGGTGCGTAGCGGGAGCGCTTGAGCGAGTGGATTATGCCCGGCGCCTTAATACGGCCGGATTCTCGGACGTCTCGATCGAACCAACGCGAAAATACACTTTCGCCGACCTCGGCGATTCCTGTTGCTCTGCCCCTGCAATCGGTCAGTTAACCGAAGACGAAAAGTCGAACCTCGATGGCAGAGTCATGGGTGCTTTCATCCGCGGCAAAAAGCCGCTATAGGTTATCGCGAACCAATGTAGCCGAGGGATGGCCCCTGTATGCGGACCATCCCACGGTTACAACTACTCCAACACAAATCTGAATTCATTCCAACATTCCTAAGAATGACGAAATGAAATGGGTATTCTGAGCCCAGTGGATACTTCAAGCGAACGCGCTCAGATGTTCAAAGCGCTTGGGGACAAAACCCGAGTTCAAATTCTAGACTTTCTGCGTGAGCGGTGTTGTCCAGTCGCCGTCGGCGAGGAGGGGGACGTCCACCCGGTTGATGGCCCTTCGGTCGGTGAAGTCTGCTGTCACATTACTGGAAAGGAGAAGATCAATTCGACAATCTCGTTCCATATCAACGAACTACGGGATGCGGGCTTAGTCGATATCGAGAGGCGCGGGAAATATATGATCTGCAGCGTCAATCGCACCGCTCTCGCGCGGCTTGCCGCATATTTGGTCGACGAGGATCCCAAAACGGACGAGTGCTGCTAATGCCCACTCTCAAGGTTTACGATCCTGCGATGTGCTGTTCGACTGGGGTCTGTGGTACGACTGTGGACCCGCGTTTGGTAACCCTCGCCGCCGACCTCGCTTGGCTCAAAGCACAGAATGTCGACGTCCAGCGTTATAACTTGGGCCTGCAGCCTGATGCATTTGCCGACGATCCTCTTGTGGTCTCTGAGATGGGGGAAGAGGCCGAAAACCTCCCACTCTTCGTAATTGATGGGGATATCAAAGCCAAGGCAATTTATCCAAGTCGGCAGGACCTCGCGAATTGGTTTCAACTTGAGCTTCCCAAGCCCGATTCAAGTCGGCGAGTCGAATTGAAAGTCGTCAACGCAGACAGGTGCTGTTGAGATGTGGCCGGATGGGCTAACAACCCGACATGTTTTCTTCACCGGAAAAGGCGGAGTCGGCAAGACGTCGTTGGCATGCGCGACTGCGCTCGACCTCGCAAATCGTGGAAATCGGGTGCTTATAGTCAGTACCGATCCTGCCTCCAATCTCGATGAGGTATTCGGCACTGACCTAGGTTCAGTGCCAACTCGAATCGCTGGAACTGCAAACCTATGGGGCGCAAATCTAGACCCTGAACTCGCCGCCCGCGCTTATCGCGAGAGGATAGTCGGGCCAATTCGTGGCAAGCTGCCTCCCGCCGTGATTCGAAACATGGAGGAGCAATTGTCGGGAGCGTGTACGACCGAGATTGCCGCATTCGATGAGTTCGTAAAGCTAATTGCGGATCCAGATGCAACTCAGCAATTCGATCGCGTCGTGTTCGATACCGCGCCGACGGGACATACACTTAGACTGCTGAGCCTTCCCAGTGCATGGAGCGGGTATCTCAACACGACAACATCGGAATCGAGCTGCCTTGGACCTCTCGCAGGACTTCAGAGCCAGCGAAAGTGCTATCAGATCGCACTCGATCGGTTGTCGGATCCCGGCTCAACTACCGTAGTTTTGGTCGCGCGACCCGAGAAGTCGAGCCTCAAGGAGGCGGCAAGAACTCAGACTGAACTTGCCGACTTAGGGATCCGCAATCTTCAACTCGTGGTCAACGCGGTCTACGACCCAGGTCCGACGTCCGATCCAGTTGCTAAGGCGTTTGCCTCGGTAGTTGAGGAAGCACTCCATTCCATTCCAATCGCGCTACTCGACCTTCCCAGGTCGTCTGTTCCGCTTTATGCGGGCAACGTGGTTGGTGTCCCAGCCCTTCGGGCCTTCTTTCACTCGGGCGTTTCGATTCCGGAATCTGCTTTCAAACCTTCAAAGAGCAGATCGGGATTGGAGTTCGGAACGTTCGTCGATGGGCTTGCGGAAGGGGGAAGCGGCGTGATCATGACGATGGGGAAGGGTGGCGTAGGAAAGACGACCGTCGCCGTTCAAATCGCCCAGGAACTCGTCAAACGAGGTCACCGAGTCCTTTTGACTACCACCGACCCAGCGGGAAACCTAACCGAATGTGTTGGGCAGGGCGACAAGAACCTCGAAGTCGCACGCATCGACCCAGCCATCGAGGTCAAGAAATATGCCGAGGCGGTTCTTTCCAAAGCGTCCGTTTCGATGGATGAGGATGCTTTGGCGTTACTGAGGGAGGACCTTCGGTCCCCGTGTACAGAGGAGATCGCTGTATTCCGAGCCTTTGCGGATGCGGTTGCCCGAGGAACCGATCGCTTTGTCGTTATCGACACGGCCCCAACCGGGCACACGATTTTGCTGATGGATGCCACGGAATCCTATCATCGCGAAGTACTCCGAACTCAAAGCGATGCGCCCGATGCGGTACGGCAACTACTGCCAAGACTGCGTGACCCTGAGTTTACGAAGGTCGTCCTCGTCACGCTTCCCGAGCCTACGCCGGTACATGAAGCCCGGCGCCTGCAAGAGGATCTCAAACGCGCCGGCATTGAGCCGTTTGGCTGGATCGTTAACCGTTCGTTTTCGGCTTCAGGAGTTACTGAACCCATTCTGGCGGCCAAGGCATCGAAAGAGATTGGCCCGACCGACGAGGCAATGACGCTCTGCCCGAATCTATTAATTCTGCCTTGGTCCTCCCGAGAGAAGCCAATCCAAAGGAACGAGTGCGAAATGGTAGTGCAATGCAGTTAGCTTCAACTCGAATGGAGGCCGCCAAAGGCAAGAAAGCCCTATCGTTCCTGGATCGTTACCTGACGGTCTGGATTTTCCTGGCAATGGCCAGCGGCGTCCTCGTCGGCCGGTTCATTCCGGGAGTGGAGCACGCGCTCGGGAAGATGTCGGTTGGAACTACCAACGTTCCGCTAGCGATCGGGCTGATCCTAATGATGTATCCGCCCTTGGCGAAAGTGCGGTATGAGCGGCTTCCCGAAGTGTTCCGCGACAAGAAGCTCCTTGGGATATCGCTGCTTCAAAACTGGGTGGTTGGACCCAGTCTGATGTTCGTGCTGGCGATTACTCTGCTTCCGGATAAACCGGAGTATATGGCTGGGCTCATCCTCGTCGGACTTGCTCGGTGCATCGCCATGGTCCTCGTTTGGAACAACCTTGCCGACGGTGACACCGACTATGCTGCCGGGCTCGTCGCGTTTAACAGCATCTTTCAAGTCCTCTTCTTCGGAGTCTATGCCTGGTTCTTCATGACGGTATTGCCCCCCTTGTTTGGCTTGACTTCTACCGCCGTTCACGTATCGATTGGAGACATTTTCAAAAGCGTGATGATTTACCTCGGTATTCCTTTCTTCGGAGGGATGTTGACGCGAATCGTAGCGCTTCGAACGAAGGGTGCCGACTGGTATTCGACCCGTTTTATTCCCCGAATTGGGCCGATCACATTGATTGCTCTTCTTCTGACGGTGGTGGTGATGTTTAGTCTTCAGGGAAGAGTTATCGTCGGGCAGCCACTTGACGTCGTGCGAATCGCGATTCCGCTATGCCTCTACTTCATCGTGATGTTCTTCACCAGCATGGCGATGGCACGGCGGGCGGGCTCGGACTATGCACTCGCAGCAACGCTGGCATTTACCGCCTCGGGGAACAATTTCGAGCTCGCAATCGCCGTCGCCGTTGCCGTGTTCGGGATTCAGTCTGGCCAAGCATTGGCTGCGGTGGTGGGCCCGCTTGTTGAAGTACCCGCATTAATTCTGCTTGTGGGCGTCTCGCTTTCGCTCGGTCGAAAGTGGTTTGGGCGCGCGCCGAAATCTGCGTAGCAAAAGGAGATCCATGACAAAGCTCGCCATCTTTTCAGATATCCACGCCAATCTGCCCGCAATGTCCGAGGTGAAAGCTTCTATTGAATCGGCTCGATTCGACGGCGTATATTGCCTCGGAGATCTTGGCGGATATGCTTCGGAGCCGGATCGAGTTCAGGACCTCATTATGGAAATGAGATGTCCAACGATCCTTGGGAACTATGACGAAGGGGTTGGATTCAACTTGGAGAGTTGCGGCTGCCACTACGTCAAGCCGTTCGATATCGAGATGTCGAATACATCGTTCTTCTGGACGCGCGAGCATACTTCGGAATCGCACAAGACTTGGCTTCGCGAACTACCTCGCGAGATCCGGTTTGAGGTGGACGGCCTTCGGGTCTTGCTTTGTCACGGCTCCCCTCGAGATACGACCGAATATCTATTTGAAAATCGATCCGACGGATACCTAAAGCAGTTCACACCGGGCGGAGTGGCAGACGCCCATGCCGACATTATCGTCTTTGGGCATACCCACGTGCCGTTTCACCGAACTGTCAGCGGAGTTCACTTTGTGAATACAGGAAGTGTGGGGCGTCCCAAGGACGGCGACCCGAGGGCAGGGTACTGCGTCTTGTCAATCCACGAGGGCGAAATAGCCACTGAGCAGGTTCGAGTTCCTTACGACGTCGAATCTGCGTGCCAGTCGCTCGTCGCTGCCGGGCTTCCGGGTTATTTCGCGGAGTACTTGAGAACTGGCGGAATCGTCGCTGCGCCTGCGACTTAGTCGATATCCACCGAGTCCATATTAACGTGCAAATCGCTACTCCAATGAACAACCGCATGAACAAGCGTTACGCGGCCGAGTTTGTAGGCACTTTTGTGATTGTCTTTGCACCGGTAGCGTTATCGGCGACTTCCAGAAGCCCGGGAGGTGACGGTAGTTTGCTCTCGGCGGCTCTCGTCTCGGGCTTAGCTGTTCTCTCAATGATCTACTCGCTTGGCCCAATCTCTGCCGCACACTTCAACCCTGCCGTAACGCTAGGATTTGCGGTAGCGGGGAAGTTTCCTTGGAAATTCGCTCCTAAGTATTGGGCGGCCCAGTTTCTTGGCGCAATCTTTGCGGCGGGCTTCGTCGCACTTCTTTACGGATCCGGAGCCGGAATCCATGTCCCAGCAAACCCGGGCTCATTCATCCGGAACTTTGGCACCGAAGTGCTGATTTCGTTTCTGTTGATGCTTGTGATCATCGCGGTTGCAACCGACAAAAGGGTCTCAAGCGCCGTACCGGCACTTGCTATCGGCTTCACGGTGGTCGTAGGTGTGATGATCGGGGGACCGGTAACAGGTGGTTCGATGAACCCGGCACGCTCCTTTGGACCCGCCCTCTTTGCAGGCGGCTCAGCCCTTTCGAACTATTGGCTTTACTTGATCGCACCCTGCATCGGGGCGGTTCTTGCCGCGCTTTCGTATGAGTTCATGCGTATCGACACTCACCAGGCAACAGGTGCGCCCAACGAACTGCTCGAAGCTCTTGACGATATCGATCACCCTCAGCCCAATAGCGAAGAGCAATAGTCGATGTTTTTTCTGCTAGCAGGTAAGTCTCGGAACTAACGACGCTGCTCATGTCTTAACCCATCGTTCGTCGATTTGCGGTGAACGAGTTGACAATGAACTGTACGACGATGGAAGCGAGTCAAGCGAATACGAAGCGATCGGAATTTGCAGCAATTGCGAAACTTCACCAATCTGCCTTGCTGCGCACAGCTAAGCGGATGTGTGGAGCGGACCACGATCTCGCTCAAGACATCGTGCAGGACACCCTTGTGGCAGCGTATCGGGCGTTTCTTGACGGAAGGTTCGACGGCCGACATCCCGGAGCTTGGTTGACACGAATCCTTACGAACTCCTACCTCTATACAAAGCGCCAGAATCGAACCGATTCGGGCCTAGAAGGTGAACTCATTCCGAACAATGAATCGACCCAGGCAAGCTGGAGTGGAAGCGTGCCGTCTCCAGAGGATAGTCTGCTCAAGGGCGCCTTGAGCGAGCCGTTGGAGCGAGCCTTAATGAGCTTGCCGGAGTCACAGCGCCTTTGTGTTGTGCTGGCTGATATCGAAGAGCTTCCCTACTCCGAAGTCGCGCTGATCCTCGAAGTACCGATCGGGACCGTCCGGTCGCGACTCGCCCGTGCGCGAATGCAGATGCTCACCATCCTTCGCGACTTGAATTCCCCGTTGGTGCAACCATGAACCTTCACAAAGACACCGGTGATTCTCTCGAGCCTTGTAAGCACATGGAATCGATGTTGAATAGAACTGCCGATGGTACGGCTCCAAGTGCGATGCGCTGGTATGCCCTGTACCATGCCGCTCACTGTGGCCGGTGCGGGAGGTTTCTGAAGCGTGTTACCTTGCTGATTGGGCAATTGCATGGGCTCAAAGCTGAGCGTTGCGCAGAGACCTCTGAGGATGGCTTAACCGCCGATCGATGGGAATCGGTCGAGGCCCAATGGGCTGAAATAGAGAAGTAGCTCGGGTCGTGATCTGAGCTACTGTTTTCTCAGCGGACGCCAGTGACGTTCTCTGGCGTATCGCCGCATTCATGGAGCCAGGCAAGGAGTTGTTTGATACTGCCGATGGCCACACATACTGAAGTATCCGCGGCGCCGTAATATAGGTTAATTGTGTCGCCGTCGTCGCCAATCGTGTAGCCACCTGGAAACACGACGTTGGAAACGTCGCCCATCCGCTCATAGGGAGCTTCTGGTCCCATGATCCACGAGGATCCCCTCAGGAGAAGCAAGTGGGGATCCTCTAGGTCAAAAAGAGCCACGCCGACCCTGTACAGACTCCCGGAAGCATGGGTTCGAACTCCGTGGTACAGGACAAGCCAACCCTCCGCCGTTTCGATGGGAGGCGGCGATAGTCCGATCTTGTTTGCGTCCCACCATGCACCCCTCCTCGCCTTGAGAAGCGACAGCGGTCTTCCCCAAGTCTTGAGATCCGGGGATTCCGAGATCCAGATGTCGGCGCCGTCGGAGGACATTGGGCGGTGCAGTAGCAGGTAGTTATCTCCGAATTTCCGCGGCAGAAGGGCGGCATCTTTGTCGTCTGGCTGCATGGTCAGCCCCAGTCGCTCAAATGTTACAAAGTCGGTGGTCTTCAGAAGAGAAACGCCAGGACCGACCTTTCCATAGGCAGTGTAAGCGATGATATAGGCTTGCAGGTCCGGCACAAACGTGATTCGGGGATCTTCGATTCCCCACAACTCTTCGGGGAAATTGACGGGATCCGATTGAAACGTCGGTGCACGATCGATTTGCCAGCCCGTAATGCCGTCATACGATGTCGCTTTGCAGAAGTGCGACAGACCTCGATGATCTTCGCATCTGCAAAGCAGCAATGTGCGCCCATCGCTAAGCTTTGTGGCGCCGGGATTAAACACGGTATGAATCGGATATGGCCATTCGGCCGCAGTTAGGATCGGGTTTGCCGGATGTCGTCGGAAGAGTTCGCCGCAATCCATTCCAGCGGTCACCCTAAGAATCCTTTGTGACGTCGAACCGTCGATGCCAGTTCGAGTTGGGTAATCGCCAGCGAGGACGAAATGTACGCGAGTGTCGACTCTGCCCCCTGGTTGTGGTTAACGCAATTCCTCATGAGTCCATCCTTGCACCCTCCGGTGCTCTCGTCGATTAGCGACTTCGATTCGGAGTTGACGCCGTGGAACCAGGCGTAAGCACGGTGGGCTTCTTGCTTCCAATAAGAATCACCGGTCATGCCATATGCATCAGAACAAGCATCGATGGTTGCAGCCGCTTCAAGCGGTTGCTGATCGTAAATTGCCCGCACCCCGTTCTTGGTGTAGAACCCATTGGACCCAATCGGCAGAAAATTGCCGAATGCATCGGTCTGAACCTCGGTCAACCATGTGAGCGCCTCCTTGGAGTTGGCAATCATTTCGTCGTTCCCAAGGAGATGTCCCGCTGCCATAAGGGCCTGCGGCAGTCTGGCATTGTCGTAGGCGAGCCCCAACTCAAACCACTTCCAGCTCGAATCGGAAACGAATTTGTAAAGACCGTTCAGCCGATTTGCCAGAGCAGCTAGCATCAGCAGGCATTCGGGGCAATACGCTGCGGCAAGGACTTTTTCCATGCCCAATATTGCGAATGCACATGCTCGAGGACTGGAAAAAGAACCGACAACGGGCAGTGCCTGCATAAACAGGTCCCTGGCGACAGATCGAATACCGGCTACCGAACTTGCGTCGGTTAAGACGCCGAGGGCCCACATGGCCCTGCCATGACTGTCTTCGGATCCAAAGTTTTCAATCCAGCCGCGGTCGAAGCGCATGAAGTTCCGCATCCTGCCTTCCTCGGAATTGAAGGCGTGATGCAAGAACGAAAGGCCCTTGTGTTGAAGCCAAATCGCGAGCGCTGCGTGCTCTGGTTCGTTCTCCATTAACGCTCCGACAATGGCAAGCCTGGCGTTGTCGTCCGTGCAGTACCCCTCAAATCGATTGGGAACACTGTACGTCGAGTGCTGCAAGATGCCCGTATCGTCGGTAAGTGTTAGCAGGTGATTGAGCGCAAGGCGCTCCTGGCCCGGATTGCCGCTTGACGATGGGAAAGCGCTGAAGTGGGGCAAGATGCTCCTTGAGTCCGTCACGGCGTCCTCGAATGTCTGAACGTATTGGCGTCCAACCGACGGCCAAGCCATTTGGAGTCCCGCGTGATACGCCCGGGATTGCACGGCCTCAAGTCGCTTCGGGTCCCCGAGCAGTTTGACGATCTCGTCCGCCAACGCTACCGGATCGCGGAATGGAACCAGAACGCCACGACCATCGGCAAGGAGCTCTTCGGCATGCCAATACGGGGTCGAAACGACGGCGTTGCCACTTCCAAATGCGTAGGCGAGGGTCCCAGAGGTGATCTGCTCCTTCTTTAGGTAAGGAGTTACGTAAATGCTTGTCGCCTGCAGGTAGTCGGTGAGGTCCTCAAGCGATACAAATCGATCGACAAAGCCGACGTGTCGAGAGACTCCCAAGGAACTGGCAAGGTCGACTAGAGATTGTCGATACGCTTCGCCGCTCTGTTTTCGTACGTTTGGGTGGGTGGCTCCGACGACCAGGTAGAACGCGTCGGGTTGGGCACTGACAATCGAAGGCATTGCCGAAATCATATTCTCGATCCCTTTGTCGGGCGCGATCAGACCGAATGTGAGGATTAGCCGCTTTCCCTCCAGGCCGAGTTTCTCAAGGAAGGGAGTTGTATCGAGGCGCTCTACGGATGGAATGCCATGGTGGATTACCGAGACCTTCGAAGGATCGATCCCGCTCACCTTTTCGAGCATCGCCTTGCCAATCTCGCTCATCACAATTATTCGCTCGGACAACTGCGACAGCTCGGCAAGAACCGTTTTCTGCGACTCGGTGGGCTCTTGAAGAATCGTGTGCAAGGTGGTGACGATCGGAGCGTTAAGGGAACGCAGGAGCGTTAGGACGTGGGAGCCGGCATGTCCTCCAAAAATCCCGTATTCATGCTGTACGCACACCAGATCGAGTTTCTGGGAATTCAGAAATGCCGCTGCTTCTCGGTAGCTTTGAAGGTCATTTTGGTCGACCTGAAACGATACGCACTCAGGGTAGGCGTAGCCTTCCGGCCTGTCGTTGATGGCGACGACTTGTGTTTCGACCCCAACGCCGGCAACAGCCTGGCAAACGTCGGCAGTGAAAGTTGCAATGCCACACTGACGTGGCGTGTGGTTACCAATAAAGGCGACCTTTCGAACGGAACCGATACTCATTTACCCACCTCATCCTAGGATTGGAACCTTAACCGGCTTCCACTCTTCTTAGAAACTCGCGGGCACAACAGCGTGCAACCTGCGGCAGAATTGCCAACTTGACGACGGAGGCTTATAGCTTGTTCCAGAATGGAGAAACCAAAGTGAAACATCGATACGCAGCAATCATGGCAGGGGGATCGGGCGAGCGCTTTTGGCCACTTTCGCGCCACACGCATCCGAAACAACTGCTCAAGCTACCAGGTTCCGACAAAACAATGTTGGGAGATACGATCGACCGAGTACGGGAGTTGGTGCCAAACGAACAGATTTTGGTTCTAACGGCGCACCATTTGGCGGAAGTAATTAAGGCTGCCGAGCCGGAATTGCCAGCCGAAAACATCGTCTGCGAACCGATGAAGCGGAACACCGCAGGAGCTCTTTGTTGGCTAGCAGCAACACTTATGGCGCGCGAGGTCGATTCCGATGAGGTGACGCTCGCGATATTGGCTGCCGATCACAAAATCTCACCGATCGAGGCGTTTCGCGACACTGTCTCCGCAGCCATGAACTTGGCAGAGAGAGACGGGGCATTGGTTACGATAGGGATACGGCCAGACCGACCGGAAACCGGCTACGGATATATCGAGGCGGAATTAACGAACCCGTTGGACGCATCGCTCGAATGTCTTGCCTATAGCGTCAACCGGTTTCACGAGAAGCCTTCTCTGGATTTGGCCGCTGAATATGTTGCCACAGAAGGGTTCTACTGGAATAGCGGAATGTTCTTCTGGCGGCTCGATTCGTTCTTGAATGAATTGAAGCGGGTTGCTCCTCAGCACCACAGCGTCACGTGTCAGATTGCAGCGCTGCTGCGCGAGGGTGACGAGAAAGGGGCAGGTCGTGTTTTTGCTTCGCTGCCCGATATCTCGATCGACTATGTTCTGATGGAGCGAGCCTCAAAGGTGGCCGTTGTTGAGGCGACGTTCTCGTGGGACGACGTCGGTTCATGGGACGCAGTCTCTCGTTACATGCATGCCGATAGCCGCGGGAATGCGTCTTTCGGAGATAACGTGATGGTCCAAACTGCCGACTGCACGGTCCATAACGCCTCAACTGGAGTAACCGTCTGTTTGGCTGGCGTTTATGATCTGCTTGTCGTTGCCACCGACGACGCCCTGCTCGTGTGCGATAAATCACAGACACAAGCGGTGCGCGAAATCGTCGCACGCCTAAAGCTTCAAGGCAGCACCAAGCTGTAGGCTACGGCTTGGAAACGGCTTGCTTGCAGAACTCAGCAACGGAATTCGCAGCGTGATAGATCTGATCTTCGCTCAAGTGGGAGTGGATTGGAAGATTGAGGATCTCTTTCGCTGCGATCTCCGACTCGGGGAGCGATCCGGGACCGGAACCGAAATGCTTGTACGGCTCATGGAAGTGGATCGGAACCGGATAGTAGATCATCGAATCGACGCCCTTATCCTTCAAGAACTCTCTCAATGCGTCTCGGCGATCGGAGCGAATGCTGTACTGGTGCCAAGTCGTGTTGTTGCCTGGCGAGACGATCGGAAGTGTGACCGGGGAATTCTGTAACACTTCGTGATAGATCTCGGCAAATCGGACTCGGCGATCGTTCCATTCGTGGAACTTGGTCATCTTGACTCGCAAGACTGCCGCTTGAATCTCATCCATTCTCGACGTATAGCCGATGTGGTCGTAGTAGTACCGCTCTCTTCCCATGCCATGGACTCGAATCGAGCGGCATGCTTCGGCAATTTGGTCGTCGTTCGTCAGAATGAGACCGGCATCCCCGGCAGCGCCGAGGTTTTTCGTAACGTAGAAGCTGAACCCGGCTCCAATACCGAAGTTGCCGGCCGGAACGCCTTCAAAGTTCGATCCAATCGCCTGAGCGGCATCTTCGATTATCACAAGCTCGTGCTTCCTGGCGATCTCGGTGATGGACTTGACATCGGCTAACTGACCGAAGAGGTGAATCGGTTGAATCGCTTTGGTCTTCGGGGTGATCGCGGCCTCGATCTTCTTTGGGTCGATGCAGAACGTCGCAGGGTCGATGTCGACGAAAACCGGTCGTGCTCCCGTCTGAACGATCGTCTCCACACTGGCGACGAATGTAAAGGCCGAAGTGATCACCTCGTCGCCCTGGCCGATCTCGGCGGCGTCCATGATGATGCGCAGCGCATCGGTCCCGGAGTTCACGGCGATACCGTGTTTGACTTGATGGAGCGCGGCGAGCTCTTCCTCAATCAGTTGATGGTTTTCACCCATCGAGTAATGGCCGCTGGACATGACCGCATGAACGGCGGCGTCCATGGGTTGTTGCAGTTCGTCATACTGCGCCTTGATATCGTAGAAGGGCACTCTCATCAATTCACCGGTGATAAACCTTATTGTGGCTTATCGGGGCGAACGGATTTTAGGCGCCATATCGAAGGGGCCCGCTACCCCGACGTTAGTCAATGGTGGCGGGCTCGCGATCGGTTGGCTTATGGGGCGTAGACCTTGTCGTTCATGAGGACGCTGAGGCGACTGCCTTCGTCCGTCCAGAACGCTTGCAGGTTCAGATCCAGGCCGTTTCTCTCGAACTTTCGAGTGGCAACCGGATGTTTGTCGTTTAACTCTGTCACGGCGCAAACCGAATTGAGCACGAACTTCTTCTCAATCGCTTTTAGTTGTACACGTCTCGCCGTACTGAGACTGTTCTGGTCGAACCCACCGAGGGTGGCATACTTTTCCATCAGTCCAGGTTTGCTCGCATCGACGATTCCGGCGACGGCGAGTCGATTGCCGTCCGGCGAAAGGCAGATCGACGTGGGAATCACATAGCGCCCCTTGGAATCCAGTATGTCGTCGGCACGAGTCTTCTCAAGGAGAGTGACCGGGTGCTGAAAATCGAGGTCGGCGGCACGAACGGTGACTTCGTAAGTCGGGTAGCCGTTATGCTTGGCAACTTCGACACCCTCGGTCCAAATGATCCGATTGCGAAATGCATCGTAACCGATGGTGCTGATACTTGGGGCAAGCGCGATGGACTTTGAAACTCCATCTTTGATGATCGTGAGTTTCTTCAGCGATGCAATCGCGATATTGCGCGAATTGCCCAGCCAAAGGAACTCGCTAGGACGCTCCGAGATTCGGTATCGGCGCACGATCTCGTGAGATTTCACATGAATGACGGCCGCATCCTTCCCAGATACACCGATCAACTCTGTGCCGTCAGGGCGCCAAGCGTAAGGGCCAGAAACCCCTTTGACTCTGAATTTGATTTTTCCGCTCCGATCGGCAACGACCGTCTGCGACGTTGTTTGGGGCGGTTTGGACTTGGGAGCAGGTGTCGGCTTTGAAGCCGACTGTGCCGTGAAGCCTTCGTAATGGTAGGTCTGATCGATAGCGATCAGCGAACTATCGGGAGAAAACCGGGGAGATCCCGCCGACGGAATGTCTATCTTCACGTCGGGACGACTCCTTGTGGCGTCACGGAGCACGACGCCGTTCCCATCGGTAACGGCCAAAGTCTTACCGTCTGGCGATAAATCGACCTGACGGCTGCAACCGGTGGCACAAATGAACAATACTAATCCCGGTATCACCGGAACGAGGTTCAATCTACCCATATGTCAGCACCTCCAATGCTGTTGTCTAAGCGGCTCTTGTTCCGCTATAGGTGTATTGAACAACACAATTGCCAGATTCGTTCGACAGTTTTTTCCACAGGAGTCGTACAGCTTTGATTCGTAATCTTCCAGTCGTGTTAGCGAGCGGTTCGCCAAGAAGGCAGCATTTACTTTTAGAATTGGTCGAGGACTTCGAGATATTTGTCCCTCAGGTCGATGAGGATTCACTGACCACACTCGATCCTCATAAAACGGCAACCGAGCTTGCCAAGGCAAAGGCCCTGGCTGTTTTGCCTCATCGACAGGATTCGTTAGTCATCGGCGGGGATACCGTCGTTGCCCTACCGAATGATGATGGGACGTTCATGCAGTTGGCAAAACCGACCTCGAAGAAGGATGCCGAACGAATGCTCGGACTGTTGTCGGGCAAGACGCACCTGGTCATCACCGGGGTCTACCTCGCATGGGTAGGCGGTTCGAGGAGCTTCAACGAGACGACGAAGGTGACCTTTAGGGATCTGACCGCCGAAGAGATCAAGAAATACGTCGCTACCGGCGAACCGATGGACAAGGCCGGCGCCTATGCTTGCCAAGGCGGAGCCGAGAAGTTCATTACCGCTATGGACGGCTCGGAATCCAATGTGATCGGATTACCGATTGAGCGGCTTCAAGCTGTCATGGACGAACTGGACAAATAGAAAGCTCCAGGTCACGCAGTGACCTGGAGCCCTCTCAATCCGATGAAGCGGCTTAGTTCCCCTTCTTCATCTCATCTTTCTTCATATGGCCCATCTTCTCCATGGAGCCCTTTTTCGCCATTCCGTGGCCGGATGGCATCATATGTCCTGCATGGCCCATCATGTGGCCCTTTTTGGACATCATATGGCCTTTCTTGCCCATCATGTGACCTTTGGACATCATATGCCCCTTCTTGCCCATCATGTGGTCCTTCGCCATCATGGGCTTCTTGTCCATCATGTGGTCTTTCTTGTCCTGCGCGAAAGCAGAACCGGATAAGGCGATTGCCGAGGCGATAATTACAGTTAAAACGTTCTTCATTTCAGTATTCTCCTGCCCAACTCAAGCCCGTAACATTCCGAGGTTACGACGCTGTCAATGTCAGAAATACATTACGAATGAAGATGGTTCCACGATTCTAACTAAAGATCGAAGGGCGAGCCGGGCCTCTGACTTACGATTGGTGGATTCTCGGTTACCTGGTTCAACTGCCCTTAGTCGTCCCACCCGTTGTCTTTCCAGTTGAAGTCGATGACCCAGCCTTGGCTTTGGCGTCGCTCGATCCTGTCGGAATTGTAGTCGCGGGAGTTGGGAACGCGCCAGCCGGAGTCAATGTTGGCGGTTGTGCCCCTGAGCGTGCCGGAATCCCTCGACTCGCGCCAGCGGGAAGAGGTCGCGATCCGGTGGTTGCTCCTCCTCCAACGGTCAGGGGGGGGACAAGCGGAGTCGAACCGATGGACGGGGTTGCAGGTTGAGGGGTCATCGCCCTTTTCGCCATATAGGTGTCCAAAGCTGCCCGGCGTGCCTTAAGATCCATGAATCTCGACCGGCCGAGGGGGATTGCCCGATGCTTCAGCAGCAACCGCGTGGACGGCGACATCTTCGGGCGATCGTTGACGGTCAAGATGCGGGCGACTGCGGTACGTTGACGATTGAGGATCTTGATCGTAGCGCCGAGTTTGTTGAGGTGAACTCGCCGCCGCCGCCGCATCTCCTTTTCCGTGAACGTCTGCTTATGGTTCCCCTTTGACCTTGAACGCTGGGCACTCACAGGGCAAGTGAGAAAAGCGCTAAGGAGCAGGATTACCACAAGGATTTTCTTCATTAGTTCAGTTGTACGCCACAGAGGGTCTAGCTATTCCCTTGAGAGTACCAGCTTGGCAAGTATGCCTTTAGGGACTGGATTAGGCACGTACGGTTGGTTCAAGCCGCAAGCCGTGGCTGCTTTTCGCTAGTCGATCATGTGCTTCGTCGATCAACTCGGGATGGCTCGATGCTTTATAGAGCTCCTGAATTAACTGCCACGCCTTTCTTAAGTGATGAGGCCTTGCAAACAAGAAGCTCTGTCCGGACACGGAATTGAGGTCGACCTTAACGCTGAAATCCTTGATCATCGCATCCTCAAGGAGACGTGCTAATTCAACCTCGTGCCCTTTTCCCTGTGCGGCTGGGACGATCTCCAAGAGCGTTGCGTTGAGGATAGGCGCCGAATCCTGCGGTTTGGCGTCAAAAACGGATCGGGCCGTCTTTACTGCCCTTGGGACATCGCCCAACTTTGCGAAGACTCTGGCCAATCGCAGGGAATCGTTGACTCGACGGTCCTCCACTTTGCTCGACTTCGCCCACTCGACGGCGGCCTCAAGCAAAGGCCTCGCCTTGTCCCACTGTTGCGCGGTTAGCATAACTTCGGCAACTTCCCAGATCTTGGACGCATCTACCTTGTCGAGATTGCACTCTCCTAGTAAGCGATCGGCAGCGACTTGAAGTTCTTGGTTTGCTTGAGCGTCTGTAATCTGACCTCTTGCCACCTTTCCTTGAAGCATCTCATTGATCGAGTGCATCTGGCCACGCATATTCTCAGGCGAAAGGGACCCGACATCCTTCGGATCGTTGGGGTTGGGAAGGGTGCCAATGCGGCAACCAGAAAGCATCACGGCCAGGCCGAGCCATAAAAGACGATTTGGGCGCATCGTTAGCAGATCGAATATCGGTCATCGCCGAACAATGCGTCCCGGTAGATTTCGCTGCCGGAGAAGGTAAGCATCGCTTTTCCCTTCATATGCATGCCGTCGAACGGTGTGTTTTTGCTCTTGCTAAAGGTCTTATGTCGGTCGAAGACCCATTCGCAATTTGGGTCTATGACGCAAATCTGTGCCACCGGGGTTTCACCCGGCTTCAACGTGCCGGCGTCGAGACGAAGAATCTCGGCCGGTTTTGTGCTCAGCTTGTTGATTGTTTCAAGCGGAGTCAGGATGCCCTTATGAGTCAGAAGTGTCAAAGTGACGCCGACCGCGCTCTCAAGCTGGGCGGATCCGAACGGCGCCTCTTCAAACGGAACGTCGACTTCGTGAGAGGCGTGCGGCGAATGGTCGCTCGCGATACAGTCGATGGTGCCGTCGGCTAAGGCTTGAACCAGAAGGTCGATGTCGACCTGGGTTCGCAGGGGAGGCTGAATCTTAAACCGCGTATCGAATTCGCCGATATGATCTTCAACGAACGCGAAGTGCATTGGGCAGATTTCGCATGTCACCGGCGCACCGAGGAACTTGGCCTGGCGGATCATCTCCACCGCTCCCCAAGTACTGACCCTCATAATGTGCAGTTGGCACCCTGTGTGGAGGGAGAGAAGACAGTTTCGGACGACCGCGATCTCTTCGGCGGACCGAGGGATCCCTTTGAGCCCAAGCATCGCGCTCACTGCGCCCTCGTTCATGCTTCCGCCTTTCGTGAGATTGGTGTCCTCGCAATGGGCCATGATCGGCAGGTCGAGTTGCACGCAGAACTCCATCGCCTGGGTCATGATTAAGGCGTTCTGGATCGGAAATTGCTCGTCGCTTGCCGCGATAATCCCCGCTCTCTTCATAGCTGCGAGGTCGGCTAACTCTTCCCCCCGCATTCCTCGCGTCAAGGCCCCCACTGGGGCCACGAACACTCCGCCCGCTTCGGGCGATGCGGCTCGATCAAGGATAAAGTCGATCAACGCAGGGCTATCGAGAGGCGGATTTGTGTTCGGCATGCAGCAGATCGTCGTATATCCGCCTGCGGCTGCCGCTTGTGTTCCGGTAACGATCGTCTCTTTATCTTCGCCGCCTGGCTCCCTAAGGTGTACGTGAGGATCGACCAATCCAGGGCAGATCCACATGCCGGTGCAATCGTAAATCTCGTCGACCTCAACGTTGTCCAGTTCGGGGCCAAAGCCTACGATCTGATCATCTTCCAGCAAAAGGCTTCCGATGATGTCGAGATCCTGGGATGGATCGAGGATGCGTCCGTTCTTCAGAAGCGTTCTCAATTTGATTCACCCTCCGGTTTTGCAGAAAACGCCCAATATAGGGATGCCATTCTCACAAACACGCCGTTCTCAATCTGAGAAGTGATGGCAGACTGTTCGCCGTCTGCGGCAGAGTCGTCCACTTCGACTCCTCGATTCAGTGGGCCCGGATGCATTACCAAGCAGTTCCGAGATGCGTAGCGTAAAGTCTCGCGATTCACTTGGTACATCGCGGCATATTCGCCGATGGAACTTAGCATGCCTTCGCTCATCCGCTCCTTTTGGAGGCGCAACGTAATGACCACATCGGCCCCATCGAGGCCGCTTGCCAAGTCGTAAAACACCGATGCGGGAAGCATCGCAGAGTAGGGTGGGATCAAGGTTCTCGGTCCAACAAATCTGACCTCAGCGCCCATCTTGCTCAGCAACCATGCGTTCGACCGCGCAACTCGGGAGTGCTCGACGTCGCCGACGATCGCAACCACCAACCCGGCCAAATCGCCCTTCCTTTCGATAATCGTGAGGGCGTCTCCAAGAGCTTGGGTCGGGTGCTCGTGCTGTCCGTCTCCCGCGTTGATCACCGGTCCACCGAAGTGCCGGGCCGCCAGTGTCGGCGTCCCCGACATGCGGTGCCGCATCACAAGACCGTTCAGGCGCTCGTAGCGGAGGGTTAAAATCGTGTCCTTGAGCGTCTCGCCTTTGGACATTGAAGAGCTTGATGCGCTGAAGTTCGCCGTCTTCATCCCAAGGTAGTAGGCGGCTTGTTCGAAACTGACTCGGGTACGCGTGGAGTTCTCGAAGAACAGCATCCCGATGACGAGCTTGTCCATCTTGGGGACCGGCTTTCCTTCGATCACCCGCAGCTTGAAGTCCGCTGAAAGGCTGAGCAGGTCCTCGATCTGGTTCTTGTCGAGATGGCGGATTCCCAAAAGGTTGCGTGTCATCTTAACAGAGCTCCTTTACGGCCTTCTCCAGAACGACCGCATCCTCACCGTCGTACTCGTTCACCTTGACGATAATGTGATCACCCTTCTCAGTAAACAGTTTTTTGCCACAGTAGTTCGGTTCAATCGGTAATTCTCGATGTCCTCTATCTACTAAAACCGCCAGTTGCACGGCTCGAGGTCTTCCGTATCGCATTAAACCGTCGAGTGCGGCCCGGATCGTTCGGGCGGTATAGATGACTTCGTCCACCAAAATAACGGTTTTGCCGGTTACTTCAAAAGGAATCTCAGACTCATCGATGCTCACTAGCGGGCGGTCGTCGCGAAACGGCCGGACGTCCAACTTGCCGCAAGGCACGGTCGTGCCCTCGATCTGGGTCATCAAAAAGGCCAATCGCTTGGCAATAGGCCACCCGCGTCGAAGTACGCCAACGACGACCAACTCCTCCGCGCCCTGGTTTGCTTCGAGTATCTCGTGCGCCATGCGCCCAAGCGTTCTCCGCATGTCACCGGCGTCGAGTAACACTGCGCTCATGTAACCTGATTATGACTTTTCGGACGTTGGTGTTGCCGTACGATTTTGAGGCGGTTTCCACAGGTTCAACTATCGATGGGTTGATAGACCCGGAGCGGGAGCCCTGATGGTGCATGTGTCTTGGGTTGTGGCTCAGGTTTAGGTTGCCGTTTGGGCATAAACGGTTTTTCAAAAAGTCGGTAGAACCCCCAACACCCGACGAGGATTATTGGAAGCGACGCAATGAAATAGAGGAACAGACTCGTTTCGCCGTTCACCCACTTCGGCCGGTTGGCATAGAGGACTTGCGCGATCGGATGGTGCATTAAGTAGAGGCTGTAAGACATCGTGCCCAAAAACACGACCGGCCGGCTGACAAGCAGATGATATAGTGGGCCTCGCGCCGCTCCGGTCAAGGCATAGCAGATGCCTGCGATCGCAAATCCTGCAAACAGATCGGAGGCGAATATCGGCCAATCCTGCGATAGGGAATAGGCACAACCACAAAGGCAGGCAATGCTGAAAAGGCTGCCAACCACCGGCAACCGCCCGATCTTCGTTGGCTTGAACGCCAAATGAGCGGAAACGATGCCGGCGACAAACAACGGTAGGTACCAGATGTACATCTTCTGCGCCTGCGGAACCCGGATGATGAATTCGTAGGCCACGAATCCAACCCCGGCAAGAGTGAGAATCCGTCCGACTTTGTTGATCGACTTCACAAAGATCGGGAAAAGGATATAAAGCTGAACCTCGATTGCGATGCTCCAGAGGACCCCGTTGATCTTGTACATCCAGTCGGGCGAGAAGTTGTGGATGAGAAAAACATGGGTCAGAATGCGCGTCTGATCGACAGGTAGGTACTGCGAAAACGGGAATCCAACCTGATAGACCGTAATGGTGAGCGCAACGTAGATCGAGATCGCCAAGCAAGCATAGTAAGGCGGAAGGATTCGCTGAGCCCGGCGCTTATAGAAGCGACTGACACTACGCAGAATGCCGACTTCGTTTGCGAAAAGCGATAGTTCCAAGCAAAACCCCGAGATAACGATAAACGCTGCCACAGCGAGGTGTCCGAGTGAGAAGCAGCCCATGATTCGCTGTAGCCAATCCGGGGCATGACTGGTTCGTCCTCCTACTGCGCTTGGGTCCGATAGCGTGCAGACATGACCAAGCACCACGTACAACGCGGCTAATCCCCGGATCCCTTCAAGAAAGGGAAGTCGGGTCTTCGGAACCTTCGCCTTGGCCTTAGGGCGCATGTTTATCCATGAAGATCGTTGGGTCTATATTGAGACGGCGACACCGGTCAGTTTGAACTGCCTGAGGGGCGCGTTTGACTACGAACAAGAACCATTTGTATTGAGTCGATAGAGTTAGCGATGGAAGAAATGTATCCGGGTGAGAATAGCGAAGGGGATCTTGCTACGATTCCAGCCCGTACGATCCGAACTGAGTCCCGTAAAATTCAAGTCCTGCGTCAGGAAGTCGTTGGTAGCGGAAGTGCGGAATCCGTACACGACCTGCGCGTTTCGATTCGGAGAGTGCGGACAGTCCTGCACCTATTCGGGCCGATTCTTACTGAGGATATAAGGAAACTTGAAGATCCGCTGCGGACACTCTTTCGAGAACTGGGTGAGATCAGGACACTCGATATCGCTGTACGCGCTTGCGATGAACTTGAACCAGCTGTTCGGCAAGAGGTGATTGACCGGCTTTTGTCCTTGCGCAATGCGAATCTCAAAACCGTTGTCTCGGATATCTCGGCGCACTGTGTTCTTGACGACTTGGCTTCCTTGTCGATTTCCTTGCCTACGGCAGGTTCAGTCACCGGCCTAGTCCAACCGATTCGAGTCGCCCACCGCGGCGTCGTTCGGAGCTTTCATAGGATCGCAAAATCGAGGGAAATCGCCGATGTTCATCGCTTAAGGCGTCGGGTTAAGCGCCTTCGATACGCCGTTGAGTTCTTCGAACCCGAATATGGGCCCCCTGCCAAAGCGTACGCGAAGGGAATTGTCGAGATGCAAGATCAACTGGGGAAGACAATGGACATGGTTTCGCTCAGAAGCCTCTTTCAGCATCTCGGCAAGATCTCACAACAAGCTGCCAAGGCCTGCAAGCAGACTGCCCGCCACCTTGACCTTCAAGTCCGTCACCAAAAAAGATGTGCGAGCGAATGGCAAAAGGGCCTTTCTGGGAAGGCTTGGAAAGATCTCAAAAGCGCTATCGGATAGCCGCACTACCGGAGCCTATTTCGGCAGGAAGTGAGCGACAAATCGCATTGCCGCCTGCGTATGCAGCCTCCGAAATCGAATGATGACTTTCCTAGGCGATGGCAATGGCCCAATCTCCCCTCTCCAAGCTGTCCAAGGACATGCCCAGTTGGAATCGGACGCCCAAACCGATGCCAATTGGAGCGTATTTTGCCCCAACCATCCTTCCGGTCCATCGTCGGCAGATCCACCTTCCAAAACGAGCAAGCCGCCCGTCTTGGTTGCGGGGATCACGAACTCCAGCGAAGCGACTCCAGTCCGGAATGCCGAAGGCAATGCGGGGACAGCATCCGTGGTCGTAGATATTCGAAAGCGACCGAGGTTATGCCCGTTTTCACCTTGTTCGATCACGACTTTCAAAGGTGAGGCCACGTTCAATGCGTGGTCGAATCGGAACACCGCCGCGTGGGGTTGTCCGACCTCTGGGTGTATCGACCACCCCGTCTTGGGATCTTCATCGATAGCGGCAGAAATCGGCCAACCTCCAAAACTCGTTTGAGAAAAGTCGGACTCGGCGGCGCGGATCGTCAACTCACGCGACGGAGTTTCGAAAACTCTCAACTTCGTCAGCGCGAAATTCCCGTTGACGGCTCGACCAGGGCCGTTGAATGGCAACGAGTCGTCGGTGAGAGTCTCCAGGAGAATTCCGGTAACGCCCGCTTTCGCATCGATCGAAACTGAGTATTTGTCGTTTGAGTTGTTCGGACCCGATGCGAGCACACTTCCGTCCGACTTGATCGTTAACTTTGCCCCCTTCGCTGCCTCGGCTCTTTCCGGCTTTCGCGTAATCCAGCGGCAAGTCGTTTCACCGGCAGTTGGGACGACACGAACTGCCATTGGAAGCGCCTGGGAATTCTCCTCGAAACCTTGCGACGGTGCTTCATCGCTGAATTGCCGGCTGAGCGAAGGGCTGGACCCGGCTCCGACGATCTCAATTAACGCGACCTCATAGGGCCTTAGAGCTAATGAAAGGTCGTCTGCATCGATCGCTATTCTTGCCGGATTGGGATACCACCGATAAGCGTCCTTCTTTCCTTGATCCTTAAGCCCCAGGTTTCGATCGAGTTGGAGGCGAACTCTACGGTCCTCCATGCACGCGTTGTTGATGGCGAGAAACGTGCGCTTGCCATTCGAGCAGCAGTATCCGTAAGGGCCCTTTGAGTTTGGATTTCCAAGGAAGAATCGCGATCGCTCGAAGCACTCGGGATTTGCCTTAAGTAACTTGATGAACGTCGCTGCTTGGGCACGCTCCGGTGGAGTTAGCCAATTTGCGTCAGTCCATAGCTGGAAGAGTAGGCTTCCTCGGGCCATGTCCATGATGACCCCCTCTTGCCAGCGCGCCTTTCCAATCGAGCTGTTCCATTGCCAGTCCGATAGCCAAACCCCTAGCGAATCCTTTCCAAGCCAGGGAGTATCGGTGATCTTGAGCTGAGCTTGGTCGAGGCGCTGAGTGACGGCGTCCCTGGCATATGGTGTCGGGTATTGGGCAGGACTTGCGGCCTCGATATCCTCGCCGCATTCGAAGTAGGTGTCGCCGTACTGCAGCCACCAAGGGCTTCGGTAACCCCAGTACAGCATGATAAAGATGTCCCGATTGGCGTTTCGCAAGTTAGAGAAGAACTCGATCAAGCTGTTGTAGATCGCCTCGGTCGAGTAGAGCGGGCCGGGCAGGTGATCGTGCGCCGGGTTCACGCAGTTCGGGGCAAGATTGTCGAACTTAACGAGCCCGACTTGGTTCGTCCGCATCTGATACAGGTACGCGTTTCTATAGATGCTGGCGATTGGCTCGCTCGCTCGGCAGAACGACCCAACTCCGTCGCGTGTCGTGCGACTCGGGCCGGTCGCTGGATTCAGATCCACCGTCCACTGGGGAAGGCGACCGCTATCGATCCAAAGTGCAGGCTTCATTCCGAGGTCGAGGATCTTGTTACGTACCGCCGAGAAGCCGTTCGGGAAATTTTGACGATTGAATGTGGTCAAATCGCCGGCGCGATCATGCCAAAACTCGAGGCCGTAGAAGTCGAACTGGACTCCGTTCTGCCTCTCACTTGTTTCGACTTCGGCCAAATGTCTTTTGAGATAGCTCTCGGAAACGCCGACATCGAACTGGGTCTTGAAGTTGCCCTCGGGCTGTCCGCCGAACGATTCGAGGATTGCGTAGGGCTTGGCTTGACCGTAGCGAACTCGGCACATCCGGCTCTTGACGTAGTCAACAAACAGCGGCCTTGCTTGTCCAGCCTTGGCTACGCCGTAGACGGCGTCCATGCTCTGGAACTCTCCACCTGGCGGCAGCTTGACGCCGGGATACTGTCGCAGAACTACATTCTTACCCTCCACGTGCGCAAAGCCGGCAGGGTGGGTGATACTCACGAAAAACGCCCCGTTCAAGTAGAGCGGGAAGCCCCGGTCCCCTCCTTCAACCTTTGCCGTTCCGACCGGGAATCGCCCCAACACCACGTTCAGGAGCCGAATCGGCGATCGGCCCCTGTTTGTTACTTTAACCGACTTGTGTAGGATTGGCCAATCGGGATCGGCCTCCATGGTCACTTCGGCAAGAACTGCTCTGTCGGACGATTCGTATCGAACCACGCAGCGGCTTGAGTCGCTAGAGTCTCGTGTCGAGTTGGTCAGGTTGAGTTTCAGTTGAGATGCCGATTCGGGTCGGTCGCCGACTTCCAACTCGATTTCGGGACCTGAGCCAAGCTCAAGCCGAGAATGGGTTGCCTTGTTCAGCCAGAATCGCCCTTTGCCATCTTCGGCAGCAATAGAGTACTGAAACTTGCTGGTTTGTATGCCGTGGGCGTCGTGTTTCGAAGATGCCATCGGCATCCTATGCGATCCGAAAGTGGCGGTTAGAACGAGGAAGCAGATCATATATCGAGATCCAAGGAACTGGCTGGTCGTGCCACCAAGCGGACGAATGGCTGAGCTAAATTCGTTTGCATTTCGGACACCATCTTCCTTTCCCCACAGTGCCCCAGAGGCATAGGATGTAGCAGAAGTAAGCGGTAGGCAAGACGACCACGATGCTGAAAGTTAGTAGCGCGATTGTGAGCCCGACGACTGCCAATGCTGCGGCAGCCATGAGAATTCGAGCCCGACTCAATCGAGCACGCTGCCCACCGCATTTTCGGCACACGTCCGGATCGCGAGTGATTTTGGGCTTCCACGATCGGTTGTAGTACCCGCCGTACTGCGAACGGCCGATCTCCAGCAAATCGTCAAGCGGCTCATTCTCTGGCATTTTATTCCTCGTCGAATCTGGATAATCGTACGCCTTTTCTGGGTTGCCGACTTGTTAGCGCCGAAGAAAGCCTTGGCCTTGCAGCCAAGCCAGTTGGTCTTCGCGACCGGTGAGTTGGGTTGTTCCAACTCGGCGTCCTGACCGCATCGACCATGTCGCTTCTGCCTTCATCTTCTGGGATACGTAGAACTCCTTCATCCTTTCGTCGTATTCGGCGACGCTTGGGTGGGCCTCGTACTGCTCCTTGAACCAGACCGCATCTTGGGCGAGGCGAGGCTTGATCTCAGCAGTGCTTTCATCCTCCGGCCATCCAATGCAAAGCCCGAAAACCCCGAAGACGCCCTCTGGAAATCCGAGAAGCTCCTTAACGCCCTGTGGATTGTTTCGCAGCCCGCCGATATAGCAGATCCCCAACCCTAACGCCTCTGCAGCGCAGACTAACCGCTCGGCCGCGAGAGCTGCATCGACGATTGCCATCGTGAAGAACTCGGTGTAATCCAGCCCGTCCGCCTTCTCTCCGACCGCTTGAGCGGCTGTTTGAATCCGGTGAGTATCGGCAAGAAACGCCAGGAACCAACCGCAGGTTCGCACATGGACCTGATTGCCGCACAGTTCGGCCATTTTGTCTCGACGGTCCGGGTCTTGTACGCTCACGACCGACCAAAGCTGGAGATTGCTGCTCGTAGCCGCGCTTTGTGCGGCGGCCACCAAGCCGGCAATAATCGATTCGGGGATCTCTCGATCGGCGTACTTCCTCACCGAACGGTGGTTGAGAAACCCGTCGAGATTGGGAAGCAGATCCGGCTCCGATCCGTACCGAAGGCGCCAAGCTAGCGAAGGAGATTCGTCGAACATCCCCTCATTCTAGATACTCAGCCAGCCTTGAATCGGCAAGCGATCGCCTAATTCGAAGGCTTTTTGTGCGATTCGACTGGAATGGCGCCCTGCGTCGTGCCGCTAGGGGAGTGCTTCTGCAGCAACGGCGTCATGACCTGGGCGAGCAGATACGTTCCAAACCCCATTACTGCCGTAAACAACACCGACCCCAGGCCAAGTGCCAGTACAAGCTTCTTTCCATTAATCGGTTTTACAGGATCGGCATTAGCCATATCCCTTCTATGATGACGCAATTTCCCCACCGGCGATTGGTTGCCAATCGGAGACGGGGGCATTGGGGAGGATGGGGGATGCGAATCTTACGGCGCCACGCCAGTTACGATTCTGGTCGAGGTCGGTGTCGAGGCGGTAGTGGAGCACGCTGCAATTCGTGAGGTGACGCTCCGAGAGGAGGGTTGCTTGTTCGACGGTGAGGCGCTCGATGACGAACTGAAGCGACTTCATCGTGCCACCGTGGGTGACGAGAACGACCTTCCCGGATGGAATTCTCGGGAACAGATCGTCGATGAACGCCTGACATCGTGGGATCATGTCTTCGATGCTCTCTGCGCCAGGGAAATTGCACTTCCAATGGACTTCACTGCAGAACGAAAGGTCCTGGAGGTACTGGATCACATTGTAGGGCGGTCCCCCCGGCGCGAGGTAATCGCCCCAGTCGCGCTCTCGGATTCGCTCATCGACGAGCCAGTCGGCGCGTGAAAGCCCTAGACTGGCCGCAGTTTGGCGCGTTCGTTTGAATGGTGAAACGAAGTGGAGATCGAACCCGTCGCCGACGTTTTCCTTGATCCACGTTCCTGCCGTTTTGGCTTGGTCGATGCCGCGCTGGGTAAGGTCCCATGCCGCCTCGTCGCGCTCAAAACGGAGCTGATACTCAAGCAAGCTGGTGTCGCCGTGATGAGCCAGGTCCGAAGCGTAATTTCGGACCGACTCACCATGACGGACGATTACCAGCTCAAGCATTCTCCTAGAGAACGAACTCGTTGATCAAGTTCTCTAGCCGCTCTTGCCGTCCCGACTTGCGTGTTGGCTCGCCGTGGCGAAGGACGTGATCCTCGCAATCGGAAAGCGTTCGGTGGCCGGTGAGAACCTTCTCGCCGAACGGGTGCTTCCAACCTTCGTATCGCTCCTCGACGTGCTTTGCCAACCGTCCATCGTCGATGATCGCCTGCGCGATCTCAAGCCCCTTGGCGAATGCGTCCATTCCGCCGATATGAGCATGGAACAGGTCTTCGGTGTCGATCGACTGGCGGCGGACCTTGGCGTCGAAGTTGAGTCCTCCGGTCTTGAAACCGCCCATCGCTAGAATCTCCAGCATGATTTGGGTGGTCAGGTAAACGTTGGTCGGGAATTGGTCGGTGTCCCACCCGATCAATTCGTCGCCGGTGTTGGCATCGACCGAACCGAGGATGCCGGCTGCGCTTGCCGCTCGCATCTCGTGCTGCATGGTGTGACCGGCCAACGTTGCATGGTTGGTCTCCAAGTTCAGTTTGAGGTGGTCCATCAGGCCGAATTCGCGCAGGAAGTTGAGGCAGGCTTCGGTATCGCTATCGTACTGGTGCTTGGTCGGCTCCATCGGCTTTGGCTCAATGTAGAACTGACAGTCGAATCCGATCTCTTTCTTGTAGGCAACCGCCATGTGGAGGAGTTGGGCGAACTGCTCGCGCTCCTGCTGCATCTTGGTGTTCCAGAGAGTGTCGTACCCTTCGCGACCACCCCAGAAGGTGTATCCGAGCCCCCCCAACTTGTGGGTGGCGTCGATCGCGTGCTTGACCTGTGCCGCGGCATGGGCGAACACGTCTGGATCGGGGTTGGTCGCGGCGCCGGCTTGGTAGCGTGGATGGCTGAACAGATTCGCCGTGCCCCAAAGGAGCTTGACGCCGGTCTCTTTCTGCTTCGTCTCGGCGTAATCGACGAGGATCTTCAGGTTCTTGCACGATTCGGCGAAGTCGGCGCCTTCAGGAGCGATGTCGCGATCGTGGAAGCACCAGTACTCGACGCCGAGCTTCGTAAAGAATTCGAAGGCCGCATCCATCGTGTCTTTCGCACGCTGAATCGGATCTGCGGAGGCATCCCAAGCGCGCACCATCGTGGGAAGTCCGAACGGATCCATTCCCGACGCCTTGAATGTATGCCAGTAGCAGACGGCGAACCGCAGGTGCTCGCTCATCGTCTTCCCGCCTACAACTTTGTTCGCGTCGTAATGCCGAAACGCCAAAGGATTCTTACTACTGGGGCCCTCAAAGGCCACTTTGCCAGAGACTTCAGGGAAGTACACCATTGATTTTTAGCCTACCTGTTGTAGTGTCCATGGAGCGCGTGCGCCAGCTCGCACAAGGTTCGCGGGCGAAAGCCTGGCCCGGATAGTTGCTTGGGAGATGCCCACAGCCGTTGTTTCGGCGAAAGGCTGTGGTCGCCTCAAATGCTGTAGGCGAGCTTGCGCACGCGCTCCATGGGGTTAGTTGGCTTCGGGCATGTGGACGTACATGGACTGGACCCCGACGCGGCCTGGGCCGGTGAAACGGTTGAAGACCAGTTGACTGGCGCCGGCGAAGATGCTTGTGCTCAGCGACTGGACGACGGTCTCGAGACGAACGGTCGGGTCCTTGTAGATCCATCCGCCCGGTTCGATGTCGATCTGCTGACCGGGGGCAAGGGTGATCTCGAACACGTTGCCATACCCATGCAGCCAGAGGATTCCTTCCGGCGCCATGCAGGTAAAGGTGTCGATGAACAGGCCGGTGCCGGAGAACATCACGTTCGCGAAACCTTTGACCCGGTTGAACGTATAGTCGAGCGACTCGGTAGCGGCCAGCCACTGGTGCTCACGAACGTCGATCGATTGATTACTTTGGAGGTGCAGCCCAAACACGTGTCCGGCGCCGTCCCTACTAAACCCGATCTGCCCCGGACCGGAAGCTTGAACCATCACGATCGGCATTCCGGAGATGACCCGTTTGAACGCTCCCGCCAGCTTCTTCATTCCGATCTGGACCTGCGGCTCCTTCCACAGGAGAATGTGGTGCTCGAAGTAGATCGGCATCCGACTGAGCTCCACATGAAGCACAGGAACGAGTTCACCCTCGACGTGATAGGTCACGCCCGCGAACATCTCGTCATGAACCGACGTCGGTTTTAAGACTGGTATAGGCATGGCCTATACATTCGGTGGCTAGGCTGGAAATCCCTCTATTGGGGAGGCCGGTGGTCAGTGGTCGGTGGTCGGTGACGGAAAGGGCTCCGACCACTGACCACCGAACCTGACTACGTCTCGTCGTCGGGATCGGGGAGTTTCTTGAGGGCTTCGCGGGCGTCGACTTGGTCTTTTACTCGCTCGTCGGTTTGGACTCGGCCGTCTTTGAAGCGGATGATCCGTTTGCAGTGGCGGGCGATGTCCTCTTCGTGGGTGACGATGACGACGGTCTTGCCCTCTCGATTCAGATCCTGGAACAGGGCCATGATCTCTTCGCTCGTGTGAGAATCGAGGTTACCGGTTGGCTCGTCGGCGAGGAGGAGAACCGGCTCGTTCACGATTGCCCGGGCGATTGCGACACGCTGTTGCTGACCTCCCGAAAGTTCGCTTGGCTTATGGTCCATGCGCTGTCCGAGGCCGACCATCTCAAGGGCTTTGCGGGCGCGCTCGGTGCGATGTTTGGCGTTCGCGTACATAAGCGGGAGTTCGACGTTTTTGATGGCGCTCGTTCGGGGCAGAAGATTGAAGTTCTGGAAGATGAACCCGAGGTACCGGTTTCGGACGTCGGCAAGGGCGTTGTCGCCCATCTTGGCGACGGCCTCGCCGTTAAGCATGTATTCGCCTTTGCTTGGGCGGTCAAGGCATCCCACCACATTCATAAATGTCGACTTACCGGAACCGGATGGCCCCATGATCGCGACGAACTCGCCCTTTTCGATCGTCAAATCGACGGCTCTAAGGGCGTGGACGACTTGATCGCCCATGACATAGTCTTTGCACAGTTGGTGGACTTCGATGATGTGGGCCATAGGCGTTACTCGTATCGCAAGGCTTCGATTGGCTCGAGCCTGCTGGCACGGAGCGCGGGGTAGAGTCCGAAGAACAGGCCGACTCCGGCGCTGAATCCGAACGCGATCAAGACGGCTTGAGTGTTGACGGACGGCGGAACCTTGAGGAGTCCGGAGATTCCAAAGACGGCGATCGTTCCAAGAGCGATTCCAATGAAGCCGCCGACGGAACACATGACAACGCTCTCAAGCAGGAACTGCCCGAGGATGCTCTCCCTGCGGGCGCCAAGCGCCTTTCGGAGGCCGATCTCGCGGGTTCTTTCCGTCACTGAGACCAGCATGATGTTCATGATTCCGATGCCGCCCACGAGGAGTGAGATCGAAGCGATGCCGGCGAGCAGAATGCTGAGCAGTTGGGTTTGCTTCTTCATCGTCTCGATCCAGTCGCCCTGATTCATTACGCGAAAGAGGGGTTCGCCGGATGCGTTCTTTCTCTTCTTTGCCAAAGAATCTTCGACCTGCTGCTGAGTGATCGGAAGCAACTCCGAACTCTTTCCTTGAATGACGATGTTATCGAGATCGCGCCGACCCAACAGCCGGTGCTTCGCCGTCGAAAGCGGGATGTAAATCTGGTCGTCCGGGTTCCAGTTTCCGGTGCCGCCTTTGTAAGCGCAGACGCCGACGACTTCGAACGTTTCGTTCTTGATGCGGATCATCGTTCCAATCGCGTTCTCTTTGGGACCGTACAGTTCCTGGAACGCAACCCATCCGAGCACGCAAACTCGGTTCGCCTGGACCTCGTCCTCGATCGTGTACCAGCGGCCGGCGTGCATCTTCGTCGCGTTGCGGATGATCGCCATCTGGGGTTCGCCCCCCGTGATTTGCGTCATGTAACTCGTGGATTTGTACTTGGTCATCGCACGGGAGCCGACGCTTCCAGTGATGAAAGCGATGAGCGGCACGTCTTTTCGGAGGCGTGGGACATCCTCTTCCTTGAGGGTTGGCATGTCGGTCGCCAAACCGACGCCTCCGCGGCGCCAGTTCGGCATGACCATGAGCATGTTTACGCCCATGACCTCGATCTGCTCCATCGACTTTCGCTTGGTGCCTTCACCAATGCCGATCATGGCAATAACCGACCCGACGCCGATGACGACGCCAAGCATGGTGAGGAACGATCTCAGCTTGTTAGCCGAGATGGCGCGAAGTGCAGTTTGTACGCTGTCGAGGAAGTCCATATTTGCGCTACTTCGTCGTTGCGTGCTGCTTCTTGGCTCGAGACGGTCCGCCGCCAACAAGGCCTCCGCCCTGCTCGGCGTCTTGCATCTTCTTCTGTGCCGCCCTGAGTTCGACCATGTCGATCTCGGCGGTAACGACCTCTTCTCCGACCTTCAAGCCTGACTTGATCTCGACCGCGTCGTTTCCAACCTCTCCGACTTCGACCTTTCGAATTTCCGGCTTGAGCGGGTCCTTCGTCTTGACGCGAACGGTGCCGTCATCCTGCAACGCTTGGTTGGGGATCGTGATGATGTTCGACTTCTGGAGCGTGATGAACTCGCAGGTCGCGTTCATACCGGGGACGAGTTGTACTTTCGCGCCGGGAAGAACCTTGACCCTGACCTTTACGGTTGTGACGTTATTCGCCGTAATCGCGGCCGGGCTTACCCTGGTGACGAGACCGGGAACGTTAACGCCTCGAAACGCATCGGCGACGACTCGGACGGTCTGGCCGACCTTGACGTTGGAAACGTCGGCTTCGTCGACGGTGCAGTCCACGAACAACTTGGTGACATCGCTAATCTGGACAAGGCTGGTTCCCTGTGCGAAGGTGCTGGTTCCCGGAGGAATGATCGTGCCTTCTTCTAGGTACTTCAGGGTAACGACGCCGTCGCGGGGAGCAACGACTGTTGTGCTGTCCATCTGGACCTTCGCATTTGCGAGCGAAACCTTGTTTCGAACGGTTGCGGCGCGGGCCTGAAGGATGTCGCTCCGGCGGACCTCGATCTGCATCTGGTCGTCGAGCGCCTTCTGGAGCGCGATCTCCGCCGTCCGCACGCTCTTTTGAGCTTCTTGGTACGACGTTCGGCTGACTTCATTCTCGGTGACGTTCGCCTTCGCCTGGTCAAGGGCAGCTTGGAGGCGGCCTACATTCAGTTTTTCGGTTTGGAGTTGGCTTGAGATATCCGCTTCGAGGGTGCTCATTTTCTGCTGAGCGGTGTCGTAAGCTGCTGTCGCTGCCTCGGCTGCAGCATCCGCCTTTTCGACTGCGGACCCAGGAACATATCCCTTGGCTAACAGGTTCTTCTGTCGCGTCAAATCGGCAAGAGCTTCGGCTCGCTGAGCCTTGGCCTGGTTGACTCCACCGGCGGCATCGCGTCGCATCTGGGGGATGGCAACCGTTTGAAGGCGATGTAGCGCAGCGACCTCGGCGTTGTAGTTGGCTTGTGCGGTGTCGACTGCCGCTTGGCTGAGCGTTGGCTGTCGTTTGTACTGGATCGCCGCCCGTTCGAGCCGGACTTTCATCGTCTCGAGATTTGCGCGAGCGTCAGCGACTTCGGTCTTGCACTGGGCGCTTTGTAAATCGAATGACTTCTGTGCCTGCGAAGTCTTCGCATTGGCTCCGACGAGGTCGGCATCGGCTTGATCGTAGGCGGCTTTCGTGTCGGCTGGGTCGATGACTGCGATCAGGTCGCCCTTTTTGACGATGGAACCCTCGTCGACGGCCAACTTGACGACATTGCCGCCTGCTTTGGATTTCACGTCGACGGCGGTGAGTGCCACGACCTGTCCAGTGGCTGAGATCGATCGGACCAATTCTCCGGTTGCTACGGCTGCGTATCGATACTCGATTTCTGTGGTCTTATCCGTTCCTCGAGATTCGAATGCCCATCCTCCGAGAATCAGGATAAGAATTCCGACGACGAATGCGATCTTGGTCTTCATGTTTTCGTTAGCGATACCGGCTGCGCCGGAAGTCTCAAACCTACTCTCCTGGGATCGCTCGGCCCGTAACCAACTGAAGATTTACTTCGGAAATCCGATAGTCGTACAGAGCTTGAATCTGATTCGACTCGGCCGTCACGAGGCTGACTTGAGCAGTCAGTACCTGGAGCAGGTCGTAAGCTCCCGCTTTCTGAGAGTCTACCGCCGCATCGTAGTTCTTCTGAGAAGCTTCGAGCGCGATTTGAGCGGCATCGAGGCGCTCACCGTTGGTGATGACGTCTTTATAGGCGGCTTCGATGTCGGCGCGAACGCCTCTTTCAGCCTGCTCAAGGGTAGCTTCGTCGGCGCGGATACTGTAGGAAAGCGCTCTCGAGTTCGCGCTCAGTTTTCCAGCGTCGAAAATCGGGATATTGATTAAGAACGTCAAAGTCCGGTTCGATAGGTTCACTGGTTGAACCTGTTCGCTGTAGGCTGCCGAAAGGTTCATCGTCAACCCGGCTTGTCGCTCGGCAAGCTGCTTCTGGAATCGCTCCGACTCGATGTTCTTCCGTTGCGCAATGATGTCGGGGCGGCTGTCGAGCCCGGTCAAAATAAGCGATTGAAGGCTTTCCGGAGGCGCTGCATGGGTAGCCGCATTCGTTTTCTGCAGAGTTGGCAGCGGCGCTCCCGAACTCAATCCCAACGTCGCTTTTAGGGTCGCGCCAGCGTTGGTGGTGGTGTTTTTTGCGGTGAGTGCGCTGACTTTGGCGTTTTGATAATCAGCATTTGCCTGAAGTTCTTCGATCTGGGCCGCATCGCGAGCCTTAATTCGCGTCTGAGTCTGGTCGAGAATCGTCTGGGCTCGGCTGACCTCGGTGATGGCCACTTTCTCAAGCTCTTGGGCGCGCAAAGTGTTGTAGTACTGCTGGACGACGCTGAATAGGGTCGTCCTCAAAATCTGCTTTGCGTTGAATTTTCTCGCATCTCTCGCTCGCTTCGCGGCGCCAAGGCTGTAATCCCTTTCACCGGAGTCGAGCAAAGTCCAACTCGCATTCAAGAATGTTTGGGCGCCCTCTGTCTGCAGAATTCCAGTGCTTGAGTTCGTTAGGAACTGCTCCCGGTCGCTGTTGTACTGATACTGCGCATTCAAGGTCGGATAGAACGCCGACTGAGCCTGAATAACAGTCTGATCGCCAGCCTTGACCTGCATCAACGCCGATCGCACAGTGCCGTTATGGTCTTTGGCCAGCTTGAGCGCTTGATCGAGGGTTAGGACGTCTTGCCCCTGAGCTTGGGCGATCGTCGCCGCAGAACCAACAGCAAAAACGATCGCAATCGACAGGTATCGCGAGAGACTTCGGAATCGATATGGCATTGCGCCTACGACCTTACCGAATTGCAGGCCATAAAATGGACGATCCGAGGCCATAGAAAACACCCTCACAACTACCGCGCTATGTTTTCAGCAAGTTCCACAAAGAATGCAACCCAGATTGAGCGGTTCGCTGCGCTAGCGTTTGAGCGTTTGAGCGTTTGAGCGTTTGAGCGTTTGAGCGGGGAAGGCTCACGCAGCGGGCGCAGGGGATAGGGAGGGGAAGGTCCAGGGTTTTCGTTTTCGATTACTCTGGATCCAACCATGCCCTAGGCTTCGCCACGCCCGCCGCGAGAAGCTTCCCCAATCTCCCTCGAGCGGTTCAGCGCTCCAACACTAGAGCAGCGAAACGCTCCGTCATCATCCCCAAATGAGCTGCGGCCGTACGAAGATCGTTTCGTCTCGATCGGGGCCGATGCTGACGATTGCGACTGGGGTCCGCGTTTGGTCTTCGATGAAGTCGAGGTAGCGGCGTGCGCTGCTCGGGAGGTCGCAGATCGACCGGCACTTCTGGAGGTCGCCATCCCAGCCTTCCATCTCTTCGTAATAGGGCGTCACCTTCGCGAAGTCCCATACGTTGGCTGGTATATGGTCGATTTGGCCGCCATCGTAGTCGTAGCTAGTGGCGACCTTGACCTTCTCGATTCCGCTGAGTACATCAAGTCGAGTGACAACGAGACCGCTGAGTGAGTTGAGGCGCGAGGCCTGCTTGAGCACGACAAGGTCGAGCCAACCGCATCGCCGGCCGCGACCGGTGACGGTTCCATACTCCTGTCCCTTATCGCGGATAAACTCCCCGATGGAGTCGTTCAACTCGGTCGGGAACGGACCAGATCCAACTCGGGTCGTATACGCCTTGCAGACGCCCAATACCGATTGGATGGCCCTGGGGCCGACACCGGTTCCGAGGCACGCACCCCCGGCGACTGGGTGCGAACTCGTCACATACGGATACGTGCCCGAATCGAGGTCCAGGAACGTGCCTTGGGCGCCCTCGAAGAGCACCTTCTTGTCTGCCTCAACGGCGTTAAACACGAGAACCTCGGTATCCACGACGTAGGGTCGTAGCCGGTCCGCATACTTGGAGTACTCGGCGAACAGGGCGTCGAATTCGACGGTCGGGGAGCCGAACATCTGGAGTAGGCGGTTCTTATATGCCAAGACTTCGCGCAGTCGCATTTCGAACAAATCCGGCTGGACGAATTCGCCCATCCGGATTCCGAATCGGGCGACCTTGTCTTGGTATGCCGGGCCGATGCCCCGCGACGTCGTGCCGATCTTGTTCTCGCCACGCGCCTCCTCTTCACGCGCATCCAACATGCGGTGGTATGGGAATACGACGTGGGCCGCCGAAGAAACCATCAAGGTTCCAAGGTCAGCTTTCTGGGCGATCGTTCGATCCCACTCTTCGAGGAGCCCTTTCGGGCAGACGACCATTCCGCTGCCGATAACCGCGATCGTGCCTGGGTGGAGAATTCCGGCGGGGATAAGCTGGAATTTGAAGGTCTTTCCGCCGGTTATAACCGTGTGACCTGCGTTATTTCCACCGGCGAAACGCACGACCACATCGGCTTGGCTGCCCAAGACATCGACGAGTTTCCCTTTGGCTTCATCGCCCCATTGAGCCCCAACAATGACTAGTGTTGACATATTCTGCTCCTGGCAGGTAGCGCGTCCGTCCCATGCCCTAACGCACAAAAAGCCGGCGCTACCCTCGCGTCGAGGATCCGCCGGCTGTGAGTTTCGTGTCTCTAAAAGCCGTTGAGCCTTATCTCAACCAACCGCCATTATACAGCTTAATCTTCAGTTAGGAGGGCATTTCGAGTCGCCGGAAATCACGATCGACTAACCCCGCCAAAGCTGCAATCGCCATGCAGCCTCCCATTGCGAAAAACGCGAAGGAGATGCCTGCTTTATCGACAAGCAATCCGCCAAAACAGAGGCCGATCGGCATTGCGCCGGCTTGTATCATCGTCATTACCGAGTTCACACGACCCCTGAATCCATCGGGAACCGTTGCCTGCACCCATACCCTGACCGGGATGTCGATGGTGGGAACAAGCAAGCCGGCTGCCAGATTCCAGAAGAGAAATACGGTGAAGATCCGGCTGAACGCCATTGCCAGAACCGTCAGCCCGACCGCGGCTGCTCCGTAGATAAAACCTTTCCCCGGCTTATCGAATTTCAGCTTTCCGACAACCAGGCTTCCTACGACCATCCCTACGAAGAAGACCAACTCGCAGATGGCCAGAGTCTGGGGTCTGCCCCCGAACCACCGGTTGTTGGCCGCGATATAGGCGACGAAGAATGGAGAGATCGCCAGGCTTACCCCTGTTTGGACACATAGAAAGACGACCAGGACGTGGCGGCTCCGAATGTATCGGATCCCCTCTTTTAGGTCGACCCACGGATGGGGATGAGATCCGTCTCCACGGTCGGCCTTCATTACCGGCAGCTTGGTAACGAAAACTGCGGACAGGAAGAAGGACAGCGAATTTAGGACGACCGCCGAGATGAGAAATAGCAAGGGCGACTTCGTGTAGATGAGGCTGAGAGTTCCCGCAGACAGGCTTAAGGAGATCATCGGCACGAAGTTCTGTGTCATCGCGCTAAAGGCGTTCGCAGGCAATAGCGCCTCAATCGGAACCAGCGACGGCAGCGCCGCATTCTTTGCCGGCATGAAGAACGACCGCACCGACGAAAGGAAGAACGGCGTTGCCATCAGCGACCAGATCGGCGGTTTGCCGAGGGTCCAGACGAGGAGTCCGAGCAGACACAACGCGAATGCGCTCAACAGATCGGACCAGAGCATGATCTTTCGCCGATCGATCCTGTCGGCAACCACGCCGCCATACAGGCTGAAGAATAGGTAGGGAATCGCTTCGCACGCGCCAACGTATCCGACCATCGCGATCGAACCGGTGAACTTTTGCACCATGAACATAAACGCGACGTAATAGAATGCGTCACCCATCTGCGAAATCGCCTGCCCCAGCCAGAGGTTGCGAAACGAGCGGATGCGAAGGAGTTCGGGATACGTCATAGGGCTTCTTTCAATGGTTGAAGGCGGACAAAGCCACCAGGATCAACGACTGCGCAACGGTGGCGGTTGCTAAAGAAGCGTAAACGTCTGCATGCGAAGAGATTATGGCCTGTGGCAGATGACGGATGTAGCGAATCTCCCAATCCAGCGGTCGATGCCTCAACCGTGAGCCTCGGGCGAACCGTTGAGGCTACTATCGCCTTCTTGGGTGGGCACGACTCGAGGACCCTTCGAGGGCTGGTCAATCGGGAGCCTCTTAAGAAAGCTCGACTTCAGCGCCCTGAAAGTGTGGAACTCGATGTTTTCTTCTTCGGCAGTTCAACCTTCGAAATCTAGTTATCACCTTCCAATCGCATATCCTTCAAAAGTCGGTAAAGGGTCGGTTCCCGCTCGGGCCGTTCTCCATTCCGTCCTTACAGGTTTGCTCAACGCTCGCACGCCCGGGCGTCGCGTCATAACTCGTCCGCACAAACATCGGACTCAAACAATGACGCTCCACTGAGCCCGGGCTAGCTCGCTACAAACCTCAGGGACTCCAGGAGAACTGGGAGGATCTTTCTTTTCCGGAAACTAGGATCGCTTCGTTCGCGCAAGGGGACTGCCGGTCAGCTTTTTGCACAACGAGAGATCCGGCAAAGCCGGATAGTCCTCACTCCAACCCTCGCCCGAGGCTCACGGTTGAGACATCTTTATTCGCTCGGCTCTCAGAAGACAGCACCTTCCGACTACGTACGACCGATGGCTAAAACACCGACTACTGCGCGAAGCGCAAAGGGTAAATTCCACAACATGATCGCTGCAGTTTTTCCTGGACAAGGGAGTCAGAAACCGGGGATGGGGCGGGAGCTTTTCGATACCTTTCCAAGCGCCCGTGGTGTGTTTGAGCAGATCGCTCATGCGACTGGAGTCGATACGGCAAAGCTGTGCTTCGAATTGGACGAAGAGACGCTCCGGCAGACTCAAAACGCTCAGTTAGCCCTATACACCTGTGGAGTCGCGGCTTGGGCAGTGCTAACCGAGCATTGCGACGTTCGCCACCTGACGGCGGTGGCCGGACATAGTGTGGGCGAGTATGCAGCGCTTGCGGCAGCCGAGGTCCTTTCGGTAGAGAATGGCGCCCGCCTCGTGCAAAAGCGCGGACAGGTAATGAACGAGAGCGGAGTTAAGTTCCCGGGAACGATGGCAGCCGTCATCGGTATGGATCGTGCCGCTCTAGAAGCAGTTTGTGCCGATACCGATGGCGTAGTCGTGGTCGCAAACGACAACTGTCCAGGGCAACTCGTGATCAGCGGAGAGGTCGAGGGTGTACGAAAGGCGGGCGAATTGGCCTCCAAGCGCGGCGCAAAGCGCGTATTACCCCTTAACGTCAGCGGCGCTTTCCACAGCCCTTTGATGGAAGTTCCCGCGCGCGAGATGGGACTCGCCCTCCACGAAGTCCCGTTCGTCGCCGGTGACCGCGACGTTTTCAGCAACGTGACTTCCGAGAGCATCGGCGAGTCCACCGAATGGCCGGACTTGCTTGAAAGACAGTTGAGGAGCCCTGTTCGCTGGACCGAGAGCATCCAGAACATGCGCAAGGCGGGGATCACGACGTTCGTCGAGTGCGGCGTCGGCGAAGTTCTTTCCGGTCTGATCCGAAGGATCGACAAAGAGGCGATCTGCCTCAAGGTCTACGACCAAGCGTCGCTGCAAGCGACCTTGGCCGCCATGCCCGAGTAGTCTTCGCGGCTTTGTGCGTCACGGACCTCTCGGGCAGGTAAAACCCCGCAATGAGTTTTGATGGCAAAGTTGTGGTGGTGACCGGCGCGAGTCGTGGGATCGGACGCGAAATCGCGCTGGCGTTCTCGAGGCAGGGGGCGAATGTCGCGTGTGTCGCAACAACCGAGGCCGGAGCGGCAGGAACCGTCGCCGCGATCGAGGCGGAATCTGGAAAAGGCAAGGCCTACGCATGCGACGTCAGCGATTCCGCATCGGTCGAACAGCTTTTTACTGCGATCCAAGGCGACTTGGGGACCCCAGCCGTCCTTGTTAACAACGCAGGAATCAATCGCGACACGCTCCTGATGCGCATGAAAGAGGAAGATTGGGATCGCGTCCTCGACGTGAACCTCAAAGGCGCTTTCCTATGTATTCGCGCCGTCTCCCGCTCGATGATGAAGGCGCGCTATGGCAGGATCGTGAACGTCAGCAGCGTTATCGGCCAAACCGGCGCGGCAGGGCAATCGAACTATGCGGCGTCTAAAGCAGGCCTGTTCGGTCTGACGATGTCGGTCGCAAAAGAGCTCGGATCGAGGGGGATCACCTGCAATGCGGTCGCCCCCGGATTTGTCGAAACGGACATGACGGAATCGCTTCCCGCCGAGATGAGAGAGGCCGTAATCAGCACGGCCCCCGCAGGAAGACTGGGTTTACCGGGCGATATCGCTCCTGCGGTTCTGTTCCTCGCCAGCGACGGCGCAGGCTACATTACGGGCCAAACCATCACGGTGGACGGTGGTTTGACCCTCTAGTTAGCCGATGTTGATAGAAAACTTTGTGTATTGTCCTATCGTTGACGCCGTTGGAAAAGGAATAGAGGTATCTTCCCAGTCATGTCTCAGGACATCTTGAACCGCGTAAAAAAAGTGACCGTTGAGGAATTGGGCGTGAAAGAAGAGGAGGTCGTCGAGGCCGCGTCTTTCACCGAGGATCTGGGGGCGGATTCGCTTGACGTCGTCGAGCTAGTAATGGCTTTCGAAGACGAATTCGGCATTGACATCCCCGACGAAGAAGTCGGAGAGATCAAGACCGTCGGCGATGCCGTCACCTACATAAGCAAGAAGCTCGAATGAGCGAAAGGCCCGTGCCCTCGGGCCGGGTTGTTATCACTGGTATGGGGGCGGTTACGCCCCTTGCTACCGGCGTGGACAACTTTTGGCCGAAGCTTCTCGCAGGAGAAAACGGTGTAGCGCGAGTCACGCTGCTCGATCCGTCTGAATTCACCACCCAAATTGCCGCCGAAGTTAAAGACTTCAACGCTGAGGACTGGTTGGATAAGAAGGAAGCGAGGCGCGTCGACCGCTTCATTGCGTTTGCTGTCGCAAGCGCGACCATGGCGCTGCAAGACTCAGGCATTGAGTTAACCGAAGACCTGCGCAACAATTTTGGAGTCTGCATCGGATCCGGTATCGGGGGTTTGACATTGATGGGCGAACAACATCGCCGTCAGGTCGAACACGGTCCGGGCAAAGTAACTCCTTTCCTGGTTCCGTACATGATTCCCGACATGGCGAGCGGCTTCACGTCGATCGTTCATGACCTTCGGGGTCCGAACACTTGCGTTGTAACCGCATGTTCGACCGGCGCCAATGCGATCGGAGACGCCTACCACATCATCAAGCGCGGAGACGCGGTTGCGATGCTTGCCGGCGGCACCGAAGCACCGATTAACGAAATCGGCCTGGCCGCGTTTAGCGCTGCCCGCGCGATGAGTACTCGCAACCACGAGCCTCACCTGGCCTCGCGTCCGTTCGATCTGGATCGAGACGGGTTTGTAATCGCAGAAGGTTCTGCCGTCCTTGTCATGGAGGACTACGATCATGCGGTGGCCCGAGGCGCGAAGATGTATGGCGAATTGATCGGCTACGGCATGAGCGGCGATGCCTATCACATCACTCAGCCGAGACCGGATGCCGGTGGCGCGATTCGGTCGATGGAGATGGCGTTCAACCGCGCCGGCATCCGACCCGATCAGATCGGCTACATCAACGCTCACGGCACCTCGACGTACTACAACGACAAGCTTGAGACGATGGCGATCAAGCACGTCTTTGGGGATTACGCCTACAAGGTTCCCATCAGTTCGATTAAATCGATGATCGGTCACACCCTTGGTGCGAGCGGCGCTATCGCCGGACTCGTCTGCCTGCTTGCGATGCGAGACTCGAAACTTCCGCCGACGATCAATCTCGGCAATCCGGATCCCGAATGCGATCTGGACTACATCCCGAACGTTATGCGGGAAGCCCCTGCCGACTATACGTTGCTGAACTCCTTTGGCTTCGGCGGGCATAACGTAACCCTTATTCTCAAGCGGCTGTAAGAGCCGCTTGAGGATTAGTCCCACGCCGGTATTTCAGTATTTGGGAGGCGGGAGCATGTGGTTGTGCGTCCTTTCATGGAGAATCCGATGGATGCCGAGAACCGCCCGAACACGTCTCAAAATGCCGCATCGTCGGAACTCGACGAGTTGATCCAGCAGTTTCTCGATCATCTTGCAGCCAGGCGATCGTCGAACACCGTGCGATCCTACGGAACCGACCTTGCTCAACTCTCCTCCTACACAAAAGGGAAGTTTGAGCTGACCCCAGACAGGCTCCGTGGCTACCTTCGGAAGTACGCCCCGACTCCAATTACTCGAGCACGGAAGCTTTCGACCTTGCGAACGTTCGTGAAGTACCTGCGCACCGCCGGGAAACTGGGCTCCGATCCAACTGAAGTTCTGGAAGCCCCGTTTCGCCGGAAAAAGCTGCCCAAGGCACTCAGCAGAACGCAGGCTTCGGAGATGCTGGATCAAGAAGACGCCGGACGAACCCCCCTTCGCGACCGCGCATTGCTCGAACTGATGTACTCCGCCGGACTTCGCGTATCTGAACTCGTTGGCGTAAACCTGACCGACATCGACTTCAAAGCGCAGTCGATCCTAGTCCGCGGCAAGGGCAACAAGGAGCGTGTGACGCTGTTCGGGAGAACCGCGTCAACCGCGATCCGCGACTATATGGCTCAAGAGAGAACTCCGCCGCTCGGTATCAATGCGCTCTTTACGAACGCCAAAGGGAAACGAATCACGACCCGGACCGTGCAAAACGTCGTCAAGCGGTGGTCTATCCGCGTCGGGCTCCCGCCGGAAACATCGCCCCACACTTTGCGCCACTCCTTCGCAACCCACTTGCTCGATGGTGGCGCCGACCTCAAGTCGGTCCAGCAGCTTCTCGGTCATGAGAATCTGGCCACAACCGAGATCTACACCCATGTCAGCATGGAGCGTTTAAAAGCCACCGTCGACCAAGCCCACCCGAAGAGCCGAAGCACGGCGGGCTAGGAAACGGAAGATGGGGCGCGGAGAGAAGAGGAGTCAGGAGATGAGAGACATAGGGGTTAGGTGATCGTCAGGGTTGCCGATTTCGTTATTCCGCCCGATATGGCTGATATGGTCGCGGACGACTTCGTTGTGACTTTCGTGGTTTTTACCGAGAAGGTGATCGACGTCTTTCCTGCCGGGATCGTCACGGAAGAGGGCACGGTTGCAGCAGCCAAATTGCTAGACAGCGAAACCGCCATTCCCCCCGTGGGAGCGGCCCCGCTGATCGTCAAGGTTCCGGTCGAGTTACTGCCACCCTTGACCGTGGCCGGACTGAGGGTAAGCGTCACGAGGCTCGGCGGATTAATGGTGAGTCCGGTTTGTTGAGTAATCCCGTTTAGGCTTGCCGTGATCAAAGCCGTCGACGATGCTCCAACCGGAGTCGTCTTGATTGAGAACTGGGCCGTCGATTTGCCCGCGAGGACCGTGACTGACGCCGGTACCGTCGCCGAACCGAGACTGCTTGAAAGCTTTACAATGAGGCCGCCCGTCGGCGCCGGGCCCGATAATGCGACTGCTCCGGTTGCTGAGGCGCCTCCGAGCACGGTGCTGGGAGTTACGGATACCGAATTAAGCAACGGAGGATTGACGGTGAGCGTCGCCGATTGAGTCACGTTGCCCTGTTTTGCGGTAACCGAAGCCAGCTTTTGAGTCGCCACAGCCGTGGTCGAAGCAGAAAAGGTGATGCTTGTCATCCCCGAGAACACGGTTACCGACGCGGGTACCGTCACATTAGAGAGGTTGCTGCTGATCTTCACGACGATTCCCCCCTTTGGCGCCATGCCGTTGAGGGTGATCGTGCCGATGGAAGGCGTGCCGCCTGTCACGACATTTGGATTGAAGCTGATTCCTGCAAGTCCGACGGGCGCCATGGTTAGGGTCGCAGTTTGCGTTGTCGTCCCGAGTGTTGCGGTGATGGTCGCGACCGTCTGAGCGGAAACGGGGATCGCCGATACGATGAATGTAGCTGTCGACTTGCCGGGCGGAATCAACACCGATCCTGGGACCGAAGCCGCGAGATTGCTGCTGGCTAGGTTGACATTGAGTCCAGCCGGACCCGCCACTCCGCTTAGCGTAACCGTGCCAGTCGATGTGGATGGTCCGGCAACCATCGCAGGATTAAGGGTTAACGATACGAGAACCGTTGCCGTAATCGTCAAGGTCGCTCGTTGGGATACGCCATTAGCGCTCGCAGTGATCTGGGCGTAAGTGAGCGAGGAAACTCCCAAGGTCCCGACCGAGAACGTGGCCGATTGCTGGCCATAGGCCACCGTAACAGTTGCAGGTACTGTCGCCGATGCGTTGCTGCTGCTCAGACTCACGACAAGTCCGCTCGGCCCTGCCGCGCCGTTCAGAGTCACGGTGCCGGTGGAGGTCGTTCCACCACTGACCGTCGACGGATTCACACTTATAGCGGTCAATGAGGCCGCATTGATCGTCAGGGCTGCGGATTTCGGTGTTCCGTTCAAGGTTGCGGTTATCGAGGCAGTCGATTGCGCGTTCACTCCAGTCGTGCCAACGGGGAACTGAGCCGTCGTCTGCCCACTTGGGACGGTCACTGAAGTCGGCACTGTTGCGGCGATGTTGCTGCTTGTTAGCGACACAACAGTGCCGCCGCTCCCGGCTGGCCCGTTGAGAGTCACCGTTGCCGTAGAGCTGTTCCCGCCTTGGACCGTTGTCGGGCTTAACGTTAGCGAGGTTAGGACGGCAGGAGTGATTGTCAGCGTCGCGGTGATCTTCTGGGAGTTTAGAACTGCTCCGATCACTGCCCCGGACTGGGTATTTACGCCGGTTGTTGAAATCGTAAATGTCGACGACGTCTGCCCAGCAGGAATCGTGAGGGAAGAAGGAACGGTTGCGAACGAACTTCCGCTCGAGAGTGAAACGATCGTTCCGCCTGTTGCGGCGGGGCCGTTCAAAGTGACGGTTCCGGTCGCCGAGCCACCGCCTAACACTGTCGTTGGACTGAGAGTGAGGGACGCAAGTGTCGGTGGCGTGATCGTCAGGTTTGCCGATTGCGTCGGCGATCCGGTTAAGCCGGCGGAGATGGCTGCTACGGTCTGGGTATTGACTCCAACCGTTGTTATCGCGAACGTTCCGCTGACCTTTCCTGGGGCGATGGTTACCGAGCCTGGGACGGTGGCGGCGACATTTCCGCTCGTAAGTGCGACTACGATTCCGCTGGGACCTGCGGGGCCATTGAGGGCGACCGTCCCCGTCGAAGGTGTGCCTCCGAGAACCGACGTCGGATTCAGGGACAACGAAGAGAGCGATGGCGCATTCACAGTTAGGCTTGCTGTCTTCGAGACTCCGTTCGACGTCGCGGTTATGGTGGCAACCGTCTGCGAGTCGACCGCCTTCGTTGCGATGGAAAACGTTGCTGAGGTCTGACCGGCGGCGATCCCAATGGTTGCCGCTACGACTACCGAGCTGTTATCGCTCTTGAGGGCGATCAACATGCCATCGATTGGAGCAGGTCCCCCAATTGTGACGGTTCCGATGGATGTCGTTCCGCCAATGACATTTGTCGGGCTTACGCTGACCGACACTAACGGAGGAGGTGCGATCGTCAGTGTCACTGTCTGTCCGATACCCGGCGTCGCCGTGATGTGGGCGACCACTTGAGTCGGAACGATGTTCGTTTGCACCGTAAACGTTGCCGATGTTTGGCCCGCCGGAACGACGATCGAACTCGGAACTTGCGCGGCGGGGTTGTCGCTGGAGAGCTTTACCGTCCAGCCACCGTCAGGCGCCGGCGCGTTAATAGTCACCGTGCCTGACGAACTGCCCCCACCTTGAAGGGAAGTTGGATTGAGGCCGATTGAGACGACGTTGATACTCTTGAGCGCATAAATCGTATTTGCCGACGAATAGACGACCATGCCGTCGGCCCCGATTGCGATACTGGAGATGGGTGTACCGGCAGTAGGGAGTGTCCAGATTGTGGCGCCGGTATGCCCGTCGATGGCGAGAAGGTTAGTCCCTATCGACGCGTATATGGTGTCGTCGGCTGCGGCCGAAATCGTATCGACCGGTATCGCTGGTGTGCTGGACCATATTGTCTTGCCCGTCGCCGCATCCAGGACCGCGAAAGCGCCCCATGGATCTCCGGGTGGGTGACCAGCGATTGCGACCAACCCGTCTGCCGTCACGATTACGCCATCGCCGACAAAGTTGTCAATGTATTGGTTTGAACTCCAAAGGACGCTTCCGTCAGCGGGACTGATTGCGGTGGCGTCCCCCTCATAAAGGATCCCCTTCGCATCTTCGATTACGGGACCGCAAGGAACCTTCCAAATGACGCTGCCATCGGCCGGATTCAAGGCGTTTAGCACATTTGTGAGGCCTACTTGCGTTGGCACGTAAACTGTTCCGCCAGGTCCGACTGTCGGATTGACGACACCAAAGACTTCTACACTCCACAGGATGGCGCCGGTTGCTGAATCCAACGCAACGGTGGTTCCTCCATTAGAGTCCTGTGAATAGCCATAGAGCGATCCATTCGGCCCCATTGTAAGGCTATATACATTCGATACCGTCCACCTCGGCTTACCGCTTGCTCCATCGACAGCGTAAAGCCCGATATTGCTCTCCACATACAGCGTTCCGTCGATTCCTACGATCGGGGGCCTAACGCTACTTCCGTTGTTGAACGTCCACATCAACGCTCCGGTTGCCCCGTTTAGGGCGAATAGGTCGCTGCCGACTGTGATGTACACGGCCTCGTTGGGGCCAATAACCGGATAGATCGGCACGTTGTATTGGCTATTCGATGCAAGAAACGACCACTTGACGACCGGGATTGCTCCCGCGCCCGAACTCTGACCGTTTGCGCTTGCGTTTCCAAGGCTCATTGGCCATCCAGAATTCGCCAATTGCCCCTTTGCCGAGAGTGCCACCGTCGAAAGGCAGAGGATCACGAAGACGATTCGCAAAGCCTTCGACGCGCCTGAGCCGATGCATTGGCGCAGGAACGGCAGATATCCGACGCTTGAGGTGTATTGATGGCTAAAAGGGACCATGGATATCACGATCCTACGCGAAATCGCAAAGCAATTGAATCGAATCTACGCCTAAATGGACACTATTCTGTCCGCGTTTCGTTCGCAGATTTCGGGATGTGCTCCGGATCCTGCGATGCCTCAATCCCCGGGCTTCCGGCGAGGAGTGGAGCCATCGGGAGTTTGACAGTGAGTTCGCGCTCCCCTACCGCGGAGGGGTTGGGTCGCATCCGCAATTGGGTGCTGGCGACTCGGGATCCTGCAGTGGCTGGGCAAAAGGAAGCCTCCACAGCTCGCTTTAGGCTCGCGGATGGAGGCATCGGACGTTGGGTGGATTATCGTCTCTTTCCCTGGTTCCCTGGTTCCCTGGTTCCCTGGTTCCCTGGTTCCCTGGCTCAGACCCAAGTCGAGGCGCGACGGAAAACCCGGTAATCGACGGGGCGGCGGATGTGGCCGAAGACGAAGTCGGGCCAGCCGGCCATGAAGTCGAGGTCGTAGTCTTCGGGGGGAGAGATGAGGACCAGCGGAGTGGACTTGGTTTTTGGGTGGCTCATCTTGCTCATGGCGAACTCCTCATAGCCGGCGATTTTGTGCGGCTCGTTGAGGGTGGCCAGCATATCGACGAACATCAGATCGGCGTCCGCGCCCAATTCGAGCGCTGAAGTCCAGTCTTCGCTGACAAGACATTCGTCGGAGGGGTGGAAACCTTGGCGTGCGGCTTCTGCCACCTCAAGGTCCTTCGTGATCACAATGAACTTCATAACATTGAAACAATCAAACTACAGTTTTGCGAGGATACATCAGCCGGTTGCCCAAATAGGAAAAGTCCTATCGAGGAGACCTACGACGTAGGCCATAAGTCAGCACAAGTTTCGAGTGAATAGTGCAATCCATCAATGGAGACTGATATAATCTCGATTGTCTTTTCTTTCAAACGAGCCGAACAAGTTCGCAACTGAGAAGTCGAACAGCCAAGGAAAAAGCGATGAGCGTAATTGAGAGTACCGTCAGCCGAGAGAGAGCCGAAGGTGAATTCCTACGGTTCCAGAATATGATGTCGGAAACGAAGCGCAGAGCGTACACGCTCGCCGTTCAGTTAACTCGGAACCCATCGGATGCCGAAGATCTGATGCAGGAAACCTACCTGAAAGCGTGGCGAGGCTTTGACAGCTACATTCCCGGACGTCCCTTCCTCAACTGGCTTCTTCGAATCATGCAGCGCGCGTACCTTGACTCGCGTCGACGAGATAACCCAATTCGTAAGGCAGAGTCGCTGAATTCGATGATCTCGCCATCTGACGGCGATGTACAAGAGCTACCGATCTCCGACGGCGGACCCACGCCGGACGAAGAAGTGTTGCACCAAGAGTTTCGAGAAAGCCTCCATGCCGCCTTGGACGAACTGCCCGAGGTCTACCGTAGCGCAATCGTGATGTGCGACCTCGAAGAGATGTCGTATTCCGAAATCGCGGAGATTCAAAGAACGACGATCGGTACCGTCCGATCCCGGATCCACCGCGGCCGCCGTCTCCTCCGAGACATCATCCAGAAACGGGGCGGGATCGGCTAAAGCGTTAGCGCGCTGAAGCGTTAAGAGCGTTCGAGGGAAGACGATAATTGTCTATTATCCTCGAACGCTTCAATGCATTAGCGCTTCGACGCTTCGCACAGCGTGCTGGTACAATGTCAAGAGTGAGCCGGAAGAAACTGCCTACCAAGCCTGTTTGGTACAAGAACACGTACTTCTGGATTGCAGGAATTTTATTCATTCTCGGTATCGTTGGCGCAGTCAGCGGCGACCAAGCGATTCGCGATCCTGGACAAAAACGTGAGGGCGGGCTCTTTCTGCTGTACTTCGTTGCCTCCGTTGTCATGTTTGTGAATGGCTACATCAGCCATCGTCAGACCGTCCAGCAGTTCGAAGAAGAGAAACAAGGAGCCCAATAATGGTTACATGCGTTTGTGGAAAGTCGATTGAGAAGCTACCGAATTGGCTGCAGGGAACTAAGGTCGACTTCGTTTGCAATAACTGCCCGAATCGCCAGACAAAGAACATCGCTTTGGTCAGCCTTGAGCTCGACCTTAAGCCGAGCGCAAAGCTCGACGATGAAGATGACATCGATATCGACGAGATCGTCGACGAAGATCTCGACGTATAGGGCGTCAGAAACTTTGTAAGCTTTCAGCCCGCGATAGAGAGCGGGCAACCCACACGCGAGACGCGCCTTTCGCGACTACCTTTGCTTTCGCCAGGTTCGCGTCTTGTTCGGTTTCAAATCTGCCGAACACGGCAGACCCCGACCCGCTAAGCGTCGCGTCTTTCGCGCCTAGCGATCTCAGATCTTCGATAAGCGAAAGACTCTCCTCTGGTGCTACACGTTCGAAGTCGTTGTAAACCTCGTCTGTGTCTGGAAAGTCGCGCCAATCGTACTTCAACTCATCAAGGCGTCGATACGCCTCAGGAGTGCCGCAGCCGACTGATGGCCTTGCCACGACCAACCAATCGGGATTAGGGTCGGGGAGGGCGGACACCTTTTGCCCGTACCCTTCCGCCTTGGCTCGTCCGCCAACGAGGAAGAAGGGCACGTCCATCCCGATCGCTTCGGCGATTCCATTCAGCTCTCCCGTTGGGATCGTTACCCCAGCGATGTGCTGTGCCGCCCTAATGACGCCCGCCGCATCGGAGCTGCCTCCAGCCAAACCGCTTTCAGGTGGGATCCTTTTCTCGATCGAGATTAGAAGTGGGGGAAGGCTAACGACCTCAGAAAGCAGTCGAAGCGTCTTCGTCACCGTGTTCTCTATGGGGATCGACGGATCGTCGAACAGCACTCGATGACAGCCTTGCCCCATCTGAATCGTAACGAGGTCACACAAGTCTATGGCCTGGAAAACTGTACGAAGCGGATGATAGTTCCGGCGATCCTTCGCCCCAACCGCCAAGAACAGGTTCACCTTAGCCGGACATCGAACACGAACAAGCACGGTGTATTGTGGCCCAGGGAAAACGTTGCGCCGGTAAAGTGCTTCACTTCGTTAGCGTCAAAGCAATCGAAGGTGGCGTTAAGAGAGGGCTCGCCTCAGGGCCACCTAAAGGACTCGCTCGAAAAAGAAATATCGAGAACCATTGGCGTTATAGAGGATCGCCCGAATCTTTGGATCCTTTTTGAAGATAAAGAACCGGGTCGTTTCGGTGTAACCCTTATCGCGTGGGACCTCTTTGTAGTCATTTAGCGATATTCCGACATCGTCGGCAGCCTGTCGAACGGACCAGCCGTTCTTTGTCATCGTCGCCCAAGAGACTTGTGTGATCACGGGCTTGCCGACAGGGCCGGTATAGAAGACATCGAGTTGCTTGAGGCCGCTTCGATCTGGGACGAAGTAAACAGCCGGCGAAGACTGATATGGCTTTTTGCCAAGTTGCGGCCGGGGCAACGCGGTCTGCCACACGGGCGGAGTAATGGGCTCCCCAAACTTCTGCTTCATCCAACCGACATCCTTTCCAAGACATTCTTGGATCTTATATATCTTTGTCCTTCGTACCGAAGATGACCACCCCACACATACGAGGTGTACCGCTACGAAGAAGCTAAGGAATACGAAAGATCTGTATCTTTTCATAGAAATAGCATATCAGAGGTTCGCGATAAGCGGAGTTAAGTATCTAGTTATTGAACTTGCCAATCGCTATTGTGCCGTACTATGGATGGCCACCTCCGACGTGGGCTTTCATAAATTCAGCGGCCCTTTCCGGGGCGCGAACCTCGCTTCGGGCAATGGCCTCCAGCAACCAACGCTCATCGATCGACTCAACTCGATCAGTGACCTCAAGGCTTCGCTGTTGGTGGGGAAGCTTAACCATCAGCGGGACTTTTTGATTCCGCGGCGTGTTGTACAGCGGCTGCCGAAAGTTATGGTCTGCGGTTACGAGAACAGTTGCCGATTCCCATGTGCCAGCTCTTTCCAGGCTCATTCGAATTTGCTTAAGGAAGTCGTCGGTTAGGACGAGGTTCTTCAGATACCCTTCGTTAGTCGTGTCGTTAGGCGCCCCGATCCAAGGAGCGTGAGGGAGCCCAATATGCAGAAAAATGAACCCGCACCGCCAGTCTTCGATAGCGTGCCTCATATCGGCAAGTTGCCTGGCAAGGTAAGCCTTATGCTCAGCTATCTCCGCCTTCATCTCGAAAGAGGAATCACCGACTAATAGCTGAGTTTGAAACCGAGGAAGCTCAGGGAAGAACAGCCACATCTGAAATTCAACGGATGGGAGGATGCCGAAGAAATTGAATGCCTCCGACCTAATGTGAGAGGCCTTGTTGGCGAAGATCGCACCGTAGTTGTGATAGAACCCGACGATAGCAGAACTTCGTTTCAGCCGATGCATTTCATCGAAGATGCTGTCTTCTTTAGACCAGTGAGATTTGCGGCCGTCCGGGAAGAGGATCTGCAGTTCGGACGGGGAATCCGGGAGCGCATTCTTCACTGCCCTTCCGATAGTCAGTGCAGGCACTGATATCAAAGTTTCGGGTCCTGGTCGTTGTGCGTTAGTGAATGTCACGGACTTGTGTCGAAAGGCATCGAACTCCGGGAGTTGAACATCTTTCGGACGATGATCGAACAGCCAACTCTGATCAAGCTCGTCGAATACAACCCACACGATCGGCGGGTGAGAATCTGGCCCAGCGGCATGGTCGAAGGTGGGAGCGTAGTAGACGTGGAGAATCCCCCAAATTGCTGAAGCTACGCATGTGGCAGCGTAGAAAGCGCTCAATCGATAACTTAGCCCGATCGTTCGGGGGAGGCGATAGAGCTGTTCGACCCAAGACTTTCCGCCGATGAACAGTCTGGCGCCAAGAATCCATAACACCCCTAGGCCAACGACGATGAATCCTAAATGAAGCCCAATAGAGAGTTGAAATTCGTATACGGCCGGAATAGCAGTCAGGATCGACAACACAATCAGCGGAAGTCGTGCCCATGTTTTGCTTCTATATAATTGAATCAAGGCGTACGCCACTCCCGAAAGGAGGCACATCGATAGCAGCCAACTCCAAAGGTAATCGCGCTGCGCTTCTCGCGCGATGTAGATAGTGCCGCTAGTTAACAGAACTGCCAAGTTGTGGCTCAAAATGAGGTTCGAAAAGCCCAGCCCGGCGAGGACATCTTTGGTTCTGTTGCTGTTCGAGGCGCGCTGTGAGATGCGAGAAAGGGTCATCGGCGGCACTCTATAGCGATGGCAGTGCGCTGCCGTAGGGCTATGTGCGCGCATTCACGATTTTTCGACTGGCTCACAGTATCGATTACTCTCCAGCTATTCCTGCGGATCGGATTCCTTGCGCTTTCCGACTTTGCCCCAGAGACTGCGAAATTGTGCGAACCGCGTCTTCAAAACGTACAGGCCGCCAAGCACTCCCGCAAGGGCAGCTTGCAAAAGCATGCTGCCTGTACCTCCGTCGATATAGGATGTCAGTAACCTGAAGTTTCCGAGTGTCGAAATAAGTGTATTCATGTCTATCTCGCTGCTTTTCTTTAGGAGGATAATATCGTTGAAGATGAGCGCGCAAACGTACTAATCAAGAATTCGCTAGGGAAAGATATCGTCAAAGCCCTCCATAAGGCACAAATACGGGTTCAGAACCTTCCTATTCGATGACAGAGGCATGACCTTCTCCGGAGAAAACGGCATTTATGGAACTCAACTGGATGATAGTGACCCATCTTCTTGTTCAACGGGTACTTATTATCCACGCAGTTGTCAACTTTTTTTCACATTTATCCTAAGTTGCTGTATAGTTCTTTTGGAGGATTCTTTCGACCTATGAAAGCAACTACAAAATTCTATGGAATGTTGACCTGTGCCTTTATGTTGGCCACGTCAATCGTCTACGCCACTTGTGGCCCGGCATACGGTGTGACGGGAGGAACCTGCACACCAACGAATGACGGTTTGGCCTGCTATATGTCGCCGTATCACAACGGCGGCTGCAAGGGAACTGGAAAAGGCAATTGCATCTCGTCAAACATCTCCGAACCGATTGTCGTTTGCGATTGGTGGAACAACGGCACTTGTACTCCCGGTGGCGTCATCGGTAGTCAGATGGTCTTGTCAGGTCAAGACACTTCTGGGATGTGCGGCGGGTAATTCCTCGACTTCGTGAATCTTGCCGGCTTTTAGGGGAGGACCTAAAGGTCGGCTCACAATGCGCGCAGGCTTCTTAAGCGACTGGCTGCCATCTATGACAAAAACGCTTTCAATTCTCGTCCCAGCATTAGCATTCCTCTTGAGTTCATCCGGCTTCTCGCAACATGTGCCTCAACTCAAGGGACCGTTTACTATCGAATTTGAGGAACTTCACGCCGATACCCGTACTCAAGACCAGTTTGAACGGGATGAAGCCGTATATAAGGGGCATTTAGAGAGCGACGTTAAGGTGGGCAAATTGACGGAAGCTGCCGTCCAATCGATCCTTGCGCAGCGAGTAGATGTGTACAACGCCTTCAAGGCGGGAGTCAAGGAGTACTTAACGCTCTCATCGGACGGCAAAAACTTGCTGGTCATCAATAAGCAGGATCCGTCTCCCGATGTGCCGATCGGTCGACTTGGGCTCATTCGTGATGGCCGGTTCTATTCTCTGACTCCTGGCAGCGGCGCCGTTCCAGCTGGGCTGTTGGTTACAAAAGTCGACATGTTCCCAATTGGGCAGGAACTTCCCCTTTTGGGCTGTCAGCTTCCCGCAATGCCCACTGTCGTGAAAGTCAAAGGCTCAAACTTGGAGCACAAGGGTCAAGTCGATGAACCCGTTGAATTTGAGATTCAGGCAGCCGACTCGAAGAGTCAGGCTCGGTATGTCCCAGGAATCTGGTCCTGGTCTCCGAACCCAAAGTTCGGCGAGGTCCTAACCTCCGCGATCTTAGGGAAGAAAGATTCCCCCAGTCTGGGATGGAAGCTCACAGATTATGCTCAGCGGGGGGATGTTCATCTGCCCTCGACCATCCAGGAGACGGTCTACGACCCATCCGGTGGGGGGCACGCCACCAAAGTTTTAACATTCAAGCTTGTTTCGTTTAAGCCGGAGGCAATGCCTAAAGAGAGCTTCATTCCGGAACACTATCTACCGGGTCAGAACGGCATCCAGTACGACATCCTCAAGAAGTCGGGTAGACCCCTATATTTTCAGTACAAAGCAAACGGCACTACGATTGAGGAGCAAGCGGAGAAGCAGGACACCCTGGAGTTGGGTTTGGTTCAGAGGGATAGGCGTGAACCCGTACCCAGCGCCAGCAATGCAGGAATATTCGGGATTGTAGCTATCGCTATCGCGGTTGCCGCAGTGATCACTGTTTCAAGAAGACGGCGGGAGCGCCAGTAACCCGTGACATCACTCGTAGCACTTGCGCGCTACATTGCGATCTCTTTGGCGGTCTATCTCCAGCTAGATGCTTGGCTGATAAGTTCACTGCAGCCTCAGTACTCGATATTGAGCAGAGTTCAGGAGTGGCTGCCTGGCTCACAAGCTACATACAAGCTGGTGCTACTCGCGGTACTCGCAATTCCTCCGGTCGTTTTCATCGCCAAAAAGCGGCTTTCCTTCGCGCAGCAATTGATCGGGATAGGATTTGTCGTCTATTTCGCTGGCTGTGTTGGGAGCATCTTGTCAGCCAAAGAAGACATCTTGACGGCCTCCAGTGCCTGCTCGATTGCCCTTGCACTCCTGCTCGGCATGAACTGTATCGTCCTTATACGAGATTCAAAGGCTGCGATTCGAATCTTAGGATGGGTCACGGCGTTGCTCGCAATTGCGACCATTCTCCTGTTCAACTCACCGAACAATGTCACATGGTCTGGCACATTGGCTCGAGCAGGGGGGCCGTTTCAAAGGCCTGAGATAGTCGGCACCTTGCTGGTCGTCGCATTGCCCTCCATGCTCACGTTCACCTATAACGACAGCGTTAAGAATCCCCTATCTCAAGTCGTCGTTTTGGCGGTATCTGGCGCAGCTCTGACAATGACCTGGATGCGAGATTCGTTTGCCGCATTGGGAGTTTCATTTGCCATCTTGGTTGATCGCGATCAGCGTCGCAATCTGATTGTGCCTATCTCCGTGGTGTTCACGCTTCTGACATTGGTCACGCTAGGCGTTCGGTCCAGCGGTGAGGCTCGCAGAACTTCATCCCAGAAATCCACTGCTGGACACATACAGGCGTGGGAAGAAGGCCTAAAGATCTTTGCTCAAAGACCCATTAGAGGGGTGGGTGTATCTGCCGTCAGCATCAACGTTAACCAACCCGGCAACTTGGCCGGACGTCAGGTTCAAACGCTATCTGAGCCGAAAAGCATTTACATCGCACTTCTGGACGATCTCGGCATAGCGGGAGCGGCAATTCTCGTGGCGCTATTTTACGGTTTGATGAAGCACTTCCGCAGCGCTAGGGACTCACTAAGCAATCAACTGCTCGCGTCGTGGATCGCCATCGCACTCCTAGGAGTTTTCGACACGGTTGTGTTCAGCGATCGATTTGCTCCCAACATGCTGCTCGGCATCCTGGTAGGTCTGACTCTCATGCCGACCAACTCGGACCCGCCCATATCAGAGTCCGCGATAGGTGCCATAGAGATCGCACCGATGAAGGAGGTCGTTGAGGTATGAAAGGTGGCACACGAACAGGAACGAGACTGGCTTCAGTTATCGGCCCTTATGCTTTAGCTGGTGTTTTCCTACTTGCTGCCCTAACGAAACTTCGAGATTTGACCGGCCTCTATCAAGTACTAGAGAGCTCGCTCGGCATTCCAACTTCGGTGGTCTACCCTCTTGGGCAATTTGTCGTTGCCGCCGAAATCCTCGTCGTGCTTGCCTTGGTATTGCCTCACTATCGAACTCTTGGATTCATCGGGGCCGGCATATTGTCGGCTGCCTTCCTTGCATTTTCGGCATATCGGCTCCTTAAGGATCAAACTAGCCCCTGTCATTGCTTTGGCGACCTTATCCATTTGAGCCCTCTGCAAAGCTGCGGACTAAACGTCGTTATTCTCTTCGCTTCGTGCTGGATGTTAGTAGTCCGACTCAAGGCGAGCCGGGATGGCCGAACGAGCAACCCAGATGCACAGTTTCTAGCAGGGTTTCTGGCAATTCTTGGTTCAGCCAGCGTTGCAATCTACATAAACCGGCAGCCTCACATCGAGCCATTGATGCAAGTCTCAATCCCGAAAAGCACTCTCCTTGAAGACACAAAGGACTTTGCGGGCTCGTCGAAAACCAACACGGTCGTCATGTTTGGCGACTACCAATGCCCGCCATGCAAGGCCGCGAGCAAAGTCCTATCCAGCATGTTAAAGCATGAGCCTGCACGCTTCCGGATTGCTTTCCGCAATTTTCCGCTCACCAAGATTCATCCGTTCGCAAAGAAGGGAGCACTAGTAGCGGAACAAGCCCGGCTTCAGGGCAAGTTTTGGGCGGTGCATGACGCAATGTACACCGTCGCTAGCCTCAACGATCAGAGCATTGCGTCCGTGGCCAAAAAGTATGGTGTCTCGAATGTCGATAAAGGGAGCTTCGAAGCTGTGGAAGCCGATATTCTCGTCGCCAAGCAACTCGGGCTCGATTCGACCCCTTCGTTCATCTTTATTGATCGTCATGGGGATTGTTGGAAGACAACGAGTGTCAATAGCGTACTTTCCCACATGCATTAGCCGTGATCTGATCTTTCATGGCGGTCATCACGCAGAAAACAATAATTTAATTCATATTTAAAGATGAAAATGTTATAGTACAATATCGCAGAAGGCACAATCAGTATGTCCCCAAAAAGAAAGTTCTATGCGCTGATGGTCAGTTCACTATCACTGGCGTACTCAATTGTTTACGCTTCATGTGGCCCCGCGACTGGACCTACGGGCGGTCAATGTACATTGACCAATGACGATCAGGCTTGCTATCAAACTCCGTGGGTTGATGGCGGCTGTGCTGGTACTGGAAAGGGCAATTGCCTTTCCAGCGCAGTTCCCGAGCCACTCCTTATCTGCACAAGATATGTCTATGCAGGCGGCAATACGATCGTCTGTACACCTACGAAGACTATAGGCAACCGAAATGTGTTGTCCGGAACCGATGAATCGGGACTCTGCGGAGGCTGATCCTATGTTCAATTCGAGAGACTCAATCCGCCAATCTTCCCTCACTTAGTAAGCACACCTTGATCCGAGGCACCCTATGAACCCTACCCGCCGATTTGGAATGATATTGACGTGCGCCTTGACGCTGTCTTCGGCAATTGTCTATGCGACGTGCGGTCTCGCATATGGCCCGACCGGAGGCAACTGCATCATTACAAGGGACAAGTCGGCGTGCTATCAGGCTCCATGGGTTAATGGCGGCTGCTATGGTACGGGAAAGGGCAACTGTACATCTAGTCCTCTGCCGGAGCCGCTAATTACCTGCAAGCTCGTGCCTTCCAAACCTAGCCCGCAATGCACGCCGAGCACCAAAGTTTCCTCTCAGAATGTTCTGAGCGGTTCAGACCAATCTGGACTTTGTGGAGGATGATCCCAATTCGGGATTTCTGAAACACGTTTGCATAGTTAGGCAATATATGACGTTTCGTTCTTAGGAGGTTCCTTTGTCGTGAGATCTACAACTAGATTCTGTATTGTGATCAGCAGCGCTCTGTCACTGGCTACTGCGATTGTTTACGCCACTTGCGGGCTGGCATATGGACCAACGGGTGGCAACTGTGTCTTAACTGCCGATAAGAAATCGTGCTATCAGCAGCCATGGACAAATGGAGGATGCCAAGGAACTGGAAAAGGGAACTGTACTTCGAAGCCTGTACCCGAACCCTTGCTTTCCTGCAAATATATCCCGTCCTCGCCAAGCCCCCAGTGTACGCCTAGCGCCAAGATCTCATCGCAGAACGTACTTTGTGGCTCAGATCTATCTGGCCTTTGTGGAGCCTAGTTGGTGGATAAATCCGCTAGCGGACGAATCGCACTTAATCGAGTGTTCGACCGCCAGCCCGTAAATTGATGCCTGCTGCGATATCAACTGAGGCATCGGAATATTGAGAGGAGCTTCAATACTATGAAATCGACGACTAAATTCTGCTTCGTCATCTCGTGTGCGCTGACTTTGGCCTCGGCTATTGTCTTTGCAACATGCGGACTCGCCTATGGCTTTAGCGGCGGCAACTGCCAATTGACTAAGGATCAGGGCGGCTGCTACTTCGTCCCCTATGGGAACGGAGGGTGCAAAGGCAATGGCACGGGCAACTGTACTTCCAAGCCTTACGCTCAGCCTATCTTAACGTGTAAGTACATCCCTTCATCTCCTCCGGTATGCACGCCAAGTAAGAAAATCGCCTCCCAAAACGTTCTTTCGGGGATGGACCTTTCCGGTCTATGCGGCGGTTAGCAATGCGAATGAACTGCGGCTCCGCGTGTAGCGCCTCGAATTGAAACTAAGAATCGGCTGCTTCGGATACTCACGGATATGACATCTACTTCAAAATTCTGTATGGTTTTGACGAGCACTTTCGCGTTGGCGACGGCGATTGTTTATGCCACCTGCGGACCAGCTTACGGTCCGACCGGTGGCGTATGCATCTTAACCAGAGACAAAAATGCCTGCTACCAATCTCCATGGGTTAACGGTGGTTGCAAAGGGACTTCGGGAGCGGGCAACTGCACGTCAAAAACTGTTCCTGAACCGATTCTGACCTGTCTCTATATC
>Ga0364866_10044_pt1 | contig 79213 bp, 76 predicted proteins | sample ExccelAu500001D3_3_FD_206913 | JGI IMG/M metagenome (GOLD analysis project Ga0364866, IMG submission 206913) | Enriched cells from Trout Bog Lake Hypolimnion, Wisconsin, USA - BchlTB.Aug13.5000.01.D3 | ecosystem: Environmental > Aquatic > Freshwater > Lake > Hypolimnion/Profundal zone | place...
ATTGCTCATTTGAAACAAAGGCAAATACATGGATATTAAAATAACCCCAACAATGAGGCCTAAAAAAATGATAATAAGGGGTTCCATCATGCTGCTTAGCGTAGAGGTTTTATATTCTACCTCCTCAATATATTGTTCGGATATTTTGCCAAAAAAGTAATCGAGCTGGTTGGTTTCCTCGCCAACTTTAACCAGCTGTATCATTTTAGAAGGGTAGACATTAAACTGCTGCAAACTTTCATGCAGGGTTTTACCGTTCATAATGTCGTCTTCCACTTTTTGCAAAGAAGATTCAATCGGGTAATAGTTAATCATTTGCCTGATGAGAGCAATGGCCCGCAACAAAGGCAATTTGGCGTTAATGAGCAAACGCATCGAATTGCAAAACCTTGCCAGATATATTTTTTGTACCAGGTTACCAATCAGGGGCGTGCGTAATACGATACGGGAAAATATCTCGCGGAACTTTTCTGTTTTCCGGGTAAACAAAATAAAACCGATAAATAACAAAATGAAAATCACCACCCGCCAAAAGTTATTTTCCATCGCGTTGGAAACGCCAATTATTTTTTCGGTTATCCAGGGCAGCTTCCCGCCGAAGCGTTTAAAAACATCCCCAAACATGGGCACCACAAACTTCAGCATAAAAAATACCGCCCCCAACGATGATGTAAGCACCACACAAGGATAAGTTAATGCCGATACAATTTTACGTCGTTGTTTTATTTTGTTTTGGTAAAATTTCGCCAGGTCCTGTAGCACTTCTATGAGTTTTCCTGTTTCTTCACCAATTTGCAGACTGTATACTTCATATAAAGAAAACTTCCCGGTCTGCTGCAAGGCCTGCGAAAAGGTCGTCCCACTCAAAACAGCATCCTGTATGTTTTTATAAAGTTGCTTGTCTTTTTCTTTTTGCTGGTCGGAGGTTATAAGTTCGAAACTGCTTTTCAAATTAATGCCAGCTAATAGGAGGGAGCTCAATTCCATGTAGAGGTATTCTTTCTTTTTATCGTCCAGTTCCTTGCTGCCAAAACTAAGGTCGCGGTTAAGCAAGGCCACCAGGCCGCCTTCATCATTGACTTTTGATGGTTTAACTACTTTTTTGGTTTCGTACCTGCTTAAATCAATTGAGGGCATTAGTGGTTCTTTGCATTAGGGTTACGGAACTGTATTGTTTATGATAAAGATAGGGAATTTGTTCGGTTTTATAGATTATGGTAAACCCTAGTCCGTCAACGCGATTTTGTTCTTCTGTTTCCTGTACTTCATTTATCGGCATATTTACAAAGGTTGTAATTATAGCTTGCGTTTGCACTTTAAACGTATCGATCCTTGCGGAGCTGCGCAAAATATAATCTGGCATAAATTCGTAATTTACTATTTGATTGTCTTGTTTGAACATAAGGCCATCCTGGGTTTTGTATATTATCTCAGCCTTGTCAAAATCCCTTTTTAACAAATGATCGAGAGTGACCAAAACAGCTATTTCATCATTTTTAACAGAAAATGCCTTATAAGATTGCACGACAATAGAATAAGAAGTATAGGTAATGCCAATAAGCAAGCCGGTAATGAGCATGGTAATGGTCACTTCCAGAATGGTAAACGCTTTAACCTTTTGCTTGTTCATATTTGTTAATAGATAACTTTTTCGAGTTCGGCCACTTTTTGCTGATTTTGATCGTAGGCTGTTAAATGAATATCTGTCAAATTATTATCGCCATTAAAAGGTTTTACTTCTTGTTCAATCCGGAAATCACCAACCGTAAAAGATTGATTTATATTGTTGGGCATGTTTTCTGATTTTAAAAGTGTTTCATTTAGTATGACTTGTGCCTTTATTTTTTTCGCGGATAAGGACGAACGCATAACATTCGTAAAAATGGTCATGGCAATGCCAAAAACCACCACGATAATTACCATAGAGACAATCACTTCCATTAAAGTGGAAGCACTTACACGAATATTTAGTTTGCGTCCAGCCATTGTAAAGCTTTTTTCTTTTTACCTGCCACTGGCATCAGTCCGCTTGTCAGATAATAGGGCGACAACGCTTTTGAATTGATGATGGTATTTATCAGGTAGTTTTCGAAAAGGGTGAACGGGTTTTTATAAAGGAACAAACTGGTAAAAATACTGCCGTCAATTTCTACGTTATCTTTTAGCTCCATGATGCCCTGCGAATAAACCTGGCCTGTGATTTTTACACCTTTTCCTGTTTCAATCATTGGCATGATTGGTTTTTTAGTTTCTTCGTAGGTAAATAGGATACCAGTAAATTCAGTGTTGTCGCCAATGGATATTTTTTCCTGTTTACTGACGATCGAAGATTGAAATTGCATTGTGCCCAAGCCCGATGGATAATTAAAGCGGCAATTGTTTTCGATACAAATAGAATCTGTCGCGAATAGCTGGCAACTGCCCCGAAACCCGCTTTTAACCACGATAGCTTTGGCGAAAACCATCACATTATTCAAGATAGCGGTATTATCGATAGTAATGGTCGTATCGGAATAAAGCATGATGTTTCCTGACAGTTTAACATTTTGGATCGTTTCGGCTTTCTTTTTAAAATTGAAATAAAGGGTCGGAAAGAGAAAAGATCGAACAATAGAATCCGTTGCTGGCAAAGTGGTTTCACCAACAGGTGATCGGTTCAGGTATTGTCTCAAACTGTTTAACCGAATTTGATTTAATGGGGGAAGCGTTTTTTCGCTAAAGTGCCGGTTACCAATAATCAGGCGCTTGTCCCCATCGTAAGCCTGGTTCGCGACATAGGCTGTTTGTACTCCTCCTTTTGGTATAAAAACATCGCCAATGATACTGGTTTTACCGCTGAGGGAAAATGGCCGGTCTTCATCAATCAAATAAAGTGCAGCCCATTTGGACGAGTCTATGGCATTCCCGATAGAAAATATTTTGTACAGGGTATCTTTCTGAATGAAAGCTTTTGACACCCCGATATCGTACAGTCCCCAAAAAAAACGTTTAAGGCTTACCGAATCCACATCATTATTAAAAAGGTTGAACTTTTGTTCCCTCGAATACGAAGTATCATTTCCGGCCAGCAATAGGTTACCACCGGAGCTCACATTGTTTGCTAACCTATCATACCGGTTTTTTTGCTGATATTGTATGTTATAAAAATAAGCCGCCAAAATTAATGATGAACAAAGTACCCCAATAACCAAAGCGATAATGATGACAATATACAAGGCTGAAGCTTTGAGCATAACTGATGGGTTTTTCCTGTTTAGTGCTTTTGCAGCGTGTCGGTCGTCGCCGACTGTTTATTTTTTTTCTTAAAAATGTTCAGCTTTTGCAAAAATGATCTGGAATCTTCCGGGATCAACAAACCATTTTTCCAGTTAGATAGTGCTGCCAATGTTCCGTCTTCCTTCCAGGTTTTCCAAACCCCGTCTTTTAATCCATTTTTGAAAAAGCCCTGTTGTTTAATGTTTTTATCCAAATAATATTCATTATACAGACCGTTAAGCAATTTCCCACTAAAACCACCCTGGGTGGCATGTATGGCGTTGGCGCTGTACCAGTAATAAAAACGATCTGACTTTGTTTTAGGGTTATTATCTCCGGGTTTTATTTCCACCTGAATAACTTTATCTTTTTCAACTATCCTAATTTTATCCATACCATAGTCAGGCATTTTTTGGGCCAGTGCCGAACAGCAAACAAATAAAAACAGAAAGGGAACTATATTTTTCATAGCGAAGATTTGATGGGGATAAATTTAGTTTTTCCGTTGAAACTGATTTTTATAGAATCACGGAAGTTTTTGATCAGCTTGACCTGACTCTTTGTTTCACCTTCCAACAGCGTTTCATTTTTTCCATTTACACTGATTAAAGTTACTAACCTCTTCGATCCCGGGTTGAGGATATAACCTGAATATTGAATAAAACCCCAGTTAAAGGTAGGTTTTGCAATCACTGGCAATCCCATCAACGGATAACTTTTTTTAGAATGCAACTTCACCGTATCTTTTTGCTTTACCAATCCAAAAGGGTCGCGGTAGTTCAACAGCAGGTGAGTAGTGTCTTTGGGGACTGAAAAATCGTTATAAGGTTCCTTCTTTATATTATTTGAAACAACAGGCGCGGTATCATCGTCACCACCGCCGGATGCTTCAAATAGACGGTAGATAATAATGCCCCAAACAATTACCACCACCAGGCCTAAAAGGTATGTCATGTTTTTGTTTTTCATTTCTTCCTTTTATTGCAATACAAAACTGCGTAGCGCACTGGCCGTGCCTTCATTCCCCGCAGCATCGACTGCGGAAACTTTCCAATAGATCTTGCTGCCCGAAGTGCCAAGGTTAAAGCTATAGCTGGTAGTAGTTACTGCCAAAGGGAAAGTCGAATTATACAAAGTCGTTGAATCGCTTTCAAAAACATACAATTTATAATGGGAAGCGGTGGCAACCGAATTCCATTGAAGGGAAACCGGAAGGGCAACAGTTAAGCCATCGCCAGGTGCCGACAAGCTAACTTGTCCCGGCGGCGTATGATCATACGTTATTGTATTAATCGCCGACCATTGCGCCTGCGCGGTATCATTCTCGGCCCGTATCCGCCACTGGTATATTTGGTCTTTAGGGAACGAAAAACTGATTTGTTGTCCTGGGATCACCGTATTTGATATTACTGCGCTTTCGTTCACAAAATTATTGGTGTCTATTTCGAAACGGTACTGCGTAGCACCATACAGGCTGCTCCATTGAAAAACAATTGGGCTTTGGTTGGTTAAATAATTATTTGCCGGTGCGATCAGCTGAACAGATTGCTGTTTGATGGACGTTGCAGCTACAGAAAAACTCCTGGGGGTGGTAAAAGCCGTTTGTGAGCTGCCATTTTCGGCCATTACCCGCCATTGATAATTGCCAGGGTTCAACGTAAAGGAAAATTTGTTCCCGGTAATAACGGTATCCAGTACCAAATTTCCCGGTGCCGCAAATGATGGCGTAACCACCTGTAAATGGTACGACAGTGCGTGATCCACGGCATCCCACCAGAAATTGATGGCATAACTCGTGCTTGTATACTGATTGGCAGGGGCTTCCAGTTGCACCTGACTGTTGTTGATCGACGGTTCAATGATATCATCACAGGAAAATAACAAAATACTCCCGGCTAAAAGAATCAAAAACACGTATGAAAAAGGCTTTGGTTTCATTGGGACTAATTTAGGGATTTGTTTTGGTTTTTGTAGTGAAAAATATTTTATTGCTTGAATTGGCGTATATTGGTTTTGCCCGATGTGGCTAATCAACCATTTTTTTAAAGGATACCTCTTTTTGCAAAATTAAATCAGACCAAACATTAATAAGTAACAGAATGGTTCAAACCGAAGACCACACACCTCGGGGGCTGAAAAGTTAATAATACGATGTTTATTTGAAAACATAGAGATAGCTAATAGTGAGCTATTCTTTTTTTAAATTTATTCACAAATTTTCGACGAAAATCTAAAATTTCTACTATATTTGAAGTGAAAACCCTATTAAAATTGTTATTTATGGCCTTATCATCCAAGAAATTAACTAATAATCCACGAAGCTTTAATCGTAGTGACAAACGTTTTGTCAATGGGCAAACATTGTGCGTATTGGGTACAATGTTTGGTTTTGTAACTTTTAAGCAAAAAACTGATTTGCGCTGTAAAATTCAATAATCACCGTTTTAAAACTAAAATAAACCAACACTATAAACAAAATCACAAATTTTTAAACCTTATCAACAAGCCCCTAAAAAATGTGTCGGAGATATAAACAGACAATAAAATAAGCGCCTTTTGACAACCTTTCTGTGAAAGCAACTACAGTCTCATATACAAACATTAACAGTTCAATTTTTTTTTTATAAAACATCAACAATGCTATTGGTCATGAAAAAACTCACCTTAACCCTTTTATTTTTTATCGCAATTTTGCATTTTTCATTTGCACAGAATGTTCTAAATCCAACAGGCAACGTGGGGATTTTTACACCTCTCGCCCCAACACATTCACTTACTTTAGGTTCAACATCTACCGGTATTGCTTCCTATAATACTACAGACCAAACCACCAACTATGAACGCTTGGTAGAAGGTTGGAATGCCAATGTTTATCAAATTGGTACCTATTTTGGGGGTACGGGATCGTTCACGTCCTTACAACTTGGTGTGCAAACAACTGCAGGAACTACAGGTTTGACTTGGGGCAGGGTTTTTACCATAAATGGCAATACATCTCCCACTGCCGGCATTTTTGACTTCAATGCGAATACCAGTGGTTTAAATTCCTTAATAACTATGCAAGGGCAGCTATTAGCTTCCTCTGGAGTTCAAAACTGGTTAGGTATTGAGCCGATCATACTCCAATCGCAAAGTGGCTCATACAGGGCATTATTTATTTCGCCTTATGAACAAACAGTTGGGACTGGAGTCACAAATTATTTAATTGATGCCGGAACAAATAGTGCCGCAAGCGCGGCTGGAACTCATACCTCAAAATTTGTGGTGACTAATGCGGGCAACGTGGGTATTGGTACAAACTCACCGGGAGCGGGGCTAGATGTGCGACAAACGGGGGGTAGTAATGGGATTCGCAATTTGAGTGACGGTTATTTTGCCAATATAGAGGAAGACTCATATAATACCACTCCATGGCAGGGTAGCCGGATAAACTTGGCCCGATATGAGGGGTCAAAGGCAGCACCGCTTATGGTACAAAACTATGATAGACTAGGCTTTATTGACTTCTATGGTTACGATGGTGCAACAATCCAACGCGGAGGTTTAATAGGCTTTAGTGTGGACGCTACACCGTCGGCAGGGATTATCCCAAGTAGTTTTTATGTTCAGACTACAAACTCAAGCGGTGTGGCAACAGAACGCATGCGGATAAATTCGAGCGGCAATATTGGTGTCGGAACAAGTGCTCCCACCAATACGCTTACGCTTGCTACAGGCGGCACAGGGTTTGCCCAATATAACACTACAGACCAAACCACTGCGTACGAACGTGTTGTTGGGCAATATCAAAGCAGTGTTTATACTATTGGTTCATATGCAGGCGTAGGCGGTACGCCCCGCACAATATCGATGGGTGTTCAAGGGATTATAGGTGCTACTACGCTAAGTGGCGGACGCGTTTTTTCCGTTAATTACGTTGCATCAGTGCCGACTGGAAACTTCGATTTTACAGAGAATACCTCTGTAGCTGGTTCAATTGTGACGGTAAATTCAGGCCTTGCAGGTAATTCAAGTCAACAAAACATGTTTTCTATACAGGGCGCAGTTACCCAAACAGGTACGGCAGGTTATACAGGTTTGCTGATAGCACCCAATGAAACAAGTGTGGGCACCGGAAACAGATATTTGATTGATGCCGGTGTTAATACAGCTGCAAGTGGCGGCGGCACACATACCCCTTACTTTCTGCTTACCAGCACCGGTAATGTGGGTATCGGTACTACAGATAATGCAAACTGGCAATTGGCTAATTCCCAATATAAATTAGCAGTAAATGGTAGCATCGTGGCAACCGCTATTACCGTAAAACTTACCGCCAACTGGCCCGATTACGTCTTCAAAAAAGATTACACGCTGCCATCTTTAACCGATGTTAAAACCTATATCGATAAAAACCAACACCTGCCAGATATGCCTTCCGAACAACAAATTGCCAAAGAAGGTGTAGACCTTGGCGAAATGAACAAACTGCTCGTTAAAAAAGTAGAGGAATTGACGCTTTATTTGATTGAGAAGGATAAGAAGGAGAAAGAAATGGAAGCAAGGTTAGAAAAACTAGAAGGAGCACTAAACAAGGTATCAAACGGCAAATAAGATTATATTTCTAAAAAATAATAAAAGATTCACATGCAAAAACAACCCGCTCCTGCTAAAAAATTAAATTATTTAAATATCGGTTATCATACAGTTCTTATTTGTTCAGTGCTTTTCTTGCTGTTCAGCAGTTTTTTTAGAAGCGACAAAATAGCATATGTAGATTCGGCACGCATATTAAACGAATACAAAGGTTCGGCGGAAGCAAAAAAGGCTTTTCAAACAAAAGCAAAAGTTTGGCAAGCCAATATCGATACCTTAACCAATGAAGTTAAATATGCCATTCAGAAGTATGAAAAAAGCATAGCGACGCTATCGCCTAAAGAGCAAAGCCTTACCAAAGAGCTTATCAGCACCAAACAAAAACAGCTGTCAGATTATCAAAGAGCTATAAATGAAAATGCTAAACAGGAAGATGGAAAGCTAACCCAGGGTATTGTTTCCCAGATAAACGCTTTTTTATTAAAGTATGGGAAAAGCCATAACTATAAAATGATTTTTATAGCCAATCAGTCGGGCACCATAGCTTATGGTAGGGACGGCTTGGATATTACCAGCGAAGTTATTGAAGATATCAACAACGAATATACAGCAAGCGGTAAATAATGAAAACGTTTAATAAGACCTTTTTTTTATTTTTTTTATTGCTGGCTGCTGTCGGTTTTTTTTCATGCAGAAAGAAAATTACCAACCGGGCAGATTTAATTGAATACATAAATAATCCTGAGAATGGCTTAAAGAAGACGGAGCAAATCGGACCTGTTAAAGTCGCTTTAACTTATAAACCCTGGCAGTTAACGGTGCTTAACCAATTGGGAAATAAAGGTAAAAGCGGTAATAAGGATAAACCCGCCATCACTAATTTTACCAATAAACTTTTTTTTGTACTTAGTTTATCTGCCAATAACAAAGAAATACTTCGACAGGTACCTTTTAGCCAGTACAGCGAAATGGTGCAGGTGCTGGCTTTCAGGATGAAAGAGTTTGTTGAACTGATACCTGATGAGGGAAAGCCCATTGAACCCCTGGATTGCCTTTTCCAGCAAACCTATGGGATGGGAATTGCCAATAACGTTTTGATAGTTTTTGACAAACAAAAATTGTTAGAGGCCGATAATTTAAACATAAAAATAAAAGAGTTTGGCTTAAACACCGGGAATTTAAGTTTTAACCTCCAAACAAAAGATATTAACGACATACAAAACATAGCAATAAAATAAACCTTAACCCCTATGCTTACCACCAAACGAAAAAAGATGCGCATAAAAAGAGCCATAGCCCTTTTTATGCTTTTTACAATAGCCAACCAGATTCTGGCACCAAGTATAGCCCTGGCCTTAACCGCAGGGCCAACCGCGCCAGAGGCAACCAACTTTGAACCCATAGACACGACAGACATGGTAAACCCCCTTACAGGTAGTTTTACATACGGAATGCCTTTATTGGAAGTGCCTGGCCCAGAAGGTGGTTACCCTTTGGCCTTATCCTACCATGCTGGCATACAGCCCAATGAAGAAGCCTCCTGGGTTGGCTTGGGCTGGTCTTTAAATCCAGGGGCAATTGCCAGGAATGTGAATGGATACCCGGATGATTGGAACGCCTCGACCGGGGCGGGGGGCACAACAAGCAATTATTGGAATGGAGGGACACAGCAGACGTATTCAGTGGGTATAAGTTTGGGCGTAACAGGAACGCCTGCTTCGGTGAACTTTGGGCTATCTTTTTCACAAGATACCTATAGAGGGAGCGGATTAGGTTGGGATATTGGTGCAGGTTATGGTCCTTTTAGCTTATCTATCGGTGTTTCAGCTTATGGCCAATGGTACAAGGGTGCAGGTCTACAGTATAGTGCGGGAGGTACAGTGGCCGGTGGATTATCGGCCACTACAACTATCGGCATACAAACAAATTTCAGCTCCATCTCGGCTAGTTTGGGTGAAGGCCTGTCAGCAAGTGGTACGAATGGCACGTCTTATTCCTTAACAGGTGCGTCAATTTCGACGTCCAGCATAAGTCCCTCGTTATCAGTTGGTGGTGTCTCGGCAACTTCCGTCAATAACAGCAATGCGGGTAGCATAAGTTCGACATCAAATGGATTGACAATTCCAATTCCGCTTTATTATGGGGTGTCACTTAGCTTGGGTTATGAATATACAAGATATTGGTCGTCAACAAGTAGTGTGTTTACTGCCAACGGGGTAATCAATAACAATTGGACAATAAATAACGGACAGGCTGGACTGTCCAACACTAGCGATGATGATAACTACTCTTTGCCAGATCCTATTTACGTAGGCAATACAGCTTCCCAAGACCCACTTAGAGTAATGGGGGGGACATTTCCTAATTTTGATGATTACAGTGTGACAGCGCAGGGACTGGGGGGGAATATGCGGCCTTATGTTTTTTCTTCTGTGTTGTTTAATCAAAATAGGTTAAATAGCCAAAATCCCATCAATAATGCATATAGTGAGAATTTCCCCTCCAATGTAGTACCTAATTCGCTTGGAAAAAAATGGCAATTTCGTTTTATCAATGATGTTTCAAATTCATATCAGCAAGGCCATCCGTGGAATTCTGACCTCCAATTCAGCTTTGATGGTAACCCTCAATATGGGTATCACGATGCAAACGGGAATAATGACGGTAATTACGGCTACGATCCTTCTACTAATCGATTAGAAGGTACAAATCACATAGAATATTTTACAAATGCTCAAATAAGTACCAGTGGTAACACTACTAGCGGGCAGGCGGCTTTAAGAGGGTTTATTACCTGCCCCGATGCAGCTGGTTTTTTGCGCTCTGGCTGTGATCCAAACCAAATCGGAGGGTTCATGATCACCAATGCGAGTGGTGTAACTTATCATTATGCACTGCCTGCCTATAGTTCCAACGAGACTATTCACACAGAAACTACCGGCTCACAGCCAGGTGGGTTTTCTTCAAGTGATTTAAATAAAAATACGCCTTATGCTTATACCTGGTATTTGACAGCTATTACCGGACCAGACTATGTTTCGAGAGGCTCGACTCCGGGGTTGATAGATAAAAGTGATTGGGGATATTGGGTTAAATTTGATTATGGTAAATGGGACAGTAAATACAATTGGCGTACGCCGTCAAGTGGGTTAAATACTGATGTTGAAAACCAGTTTCATATCTTTAGCAAGGGTATAAAAGAAGTTTATTATTTGGACGCCATTGAAACCAGGACCCATACGGCTATTTTTGAGAAAGAAATACGTGCTGACGCGAAGGATGCTATTGGTGTAACTCAAATTACCCCAGGTAATCTATTGGGAAATTGTAACCCGATGATAGGTTATGCGCAAACAAGTTTGCGGCTAAACAATATTTATTTATTCCAAAACGATCAGTTACCAGTTAGCATTGATGCGATCCGAAATACAGGAACAGTTTATAATCAAACCCTAACAGTCACAAGAACAGGGGTGGGGACGGGAGACAACGATCATGATTCGGGATGTTCGGTAAATGTGCAGCCGTTTAACGGTCAAAATGTAATAGACAAATTTGATATCACGCCTGCCTTGGTAGCAAATTGTTTGCGTAAAATTAGTTTTAATTACGATTATTCTTTATGCCCCGGCGTACCGAAGAGTGTTGATCCTGGAGGGCTATTATTATATTTGAATCAAGCCGATGGGTATGACCTTACGACCCCTTATGGAAAACTAACATTATTATCAGTAGATTTTCAGGGGAAAAGTGGTACACCAATGACACCACCAATACTGTTTCAATATGATTTAGACCCGACAAATCCAGCCAATCAAGGCAATATCAACATAATAACGGCTCCTTCGAACACGACAGGTGTTGTTCAGGGCCCCACTTTCGTGGCTGCAAATGGCAATTCGCTTGCGCCGCCCTTAAATCAAACCTCACCAATTAATCAATACGGTACGATTACCGTGCAAATACCCGGTAATTTTAATGCCGGGGATATATTATCGTTTGCGCTCGGCGGAACTAACTATTATTGTACTTTATTATCAACACAGGATGGCGGAACTACCTTTAAGGTGTTGTTTTTAAATAACTCACCTGGATCGGGTTCAGTAAATCCAAATGCCAATATCCCGGCGGTAAAAACTAAAAATCCGCCTTATAATTATGATGCCTTTGATTGCTGGCAATGCTATAAATCGGATTATATCGCGAACCCTAATAATGTGAATTTAGCACGCTTTACAACACCTGTTTCGAATATGTCAACCGACGTTTGGTCGTTAAGGAGGATCGTTTCAAGCGTTGGGGCAAATATTAATATTAATTACGAGGGCAACACATTTAACAGGTCGGTATTAAATAAAAATCCATCTATTATTGTTGGGAATAATAATGCGCCAAATACAATAAATTCAATAAATAGCGATGGTACGATAGATATGATTGCGGTTAACCCGCAATATATAGATTTGACCCAAATCTTCAAGATAGGTGCCCCACTGACTGGTCCTTTAGTTTTTCTGAGGCAATCGCCTGTCGATGGCTTTTGGGGTTACCTCTTGGTAAACTTGGCATCATATCCGTTGACTCACATTGTTAGTATAACCAATAGTACTAATGACATTAAAGTACAATTGGACCCCCAATTTTTGACTGATTATAATATAAATAATGTAAAAAATGTGCCAATTGCAAACCTCCCGTATAACAGTTACCCTGCTATCCAACTCACGACCGGCAATTTGATTTCTATAGGTTCAAGTGGTTTAAATTATGGGGGAGGGATACGTGTTAAAAATTTCATAGTTGATGACCTTAATGGTAACGTTAAACAAACCTCCTATAATTACGGCGCACTTGGCGTTCCGGCCAGCCCTTCAAATACATCTGGAGTTACTTCTTATTTGCCGAATGCATTTGATGCCGATAATTTGGCCGGCACTATAAATCCCAGTTATTTAAATAGCCAGGTTACAGCTGATGTTAACTTAGAGAGTAACTACCGCAATCTTTTGTATAAATACGGTAATTACCTGCTTGCCGTTGCAAGGGAAGTCCCATCGCCTGGTGTAATGTATGAAACTGTTTCTGTGACTGATAGTTCTCTTTTACCCAACGGTAATGCCGTCCCAATTAATGGTACAACGGTTTATCAATATGAAGTATTTAAGCCAGAGATGCTCGGTATTATGCAATATTATTATCGTGGTTATTTAAATTTAGGGGGCGAGCTTATCGACGGTTATCCGCTTCGTGAAGCTTTTGATAAGGATGTGACTATTAAAGATTATACCAGCAGGGTAGGTAATTTAAAAAGAGTAATTACCTATGATGATAAGGGCAACAAATTAACCGAAAAGATCAATCATTACCTTTACGATGATTTGGACAATACCAATTTTCAAAACCAGGTAAATAATTATGAACCCCGTCTTTCAGCTTATAATAATATGGGAATTATTAAAGAACGATATGCCACTGCCCGTGTTGTGACCGACTCGCTCATGCCCCCTTCCCAATATATGGCCAGCCTTTACTGGTATGATCAGTTTTTGGTTATGAGTAATAAAGAAACTTTCCCCTCATTTCAAACGGGTACTACCCAAATAGATTATAAAAATGGCACCACCACAAGCCAAACCAACCTGGCTTATGATTTTTATACAGGTGCTGTTACCAAAACCCTCACTACCGACTCTTATGGAAACCGGTTTATTGGTGTAGCTACCCCTGCTTATATGGCGGGTTATAGCAACGGTGGCGTAAACACGCTATCCTATCCAGCATTGGGCTTAAAAACACACGATGACGATCCTGGGGCAACTCAGCATAAACAAATGCTCACGCAACAGGCATCTAACTATACATTTAGCGTTGATGGTAGTAATAATCCCATCGGCGTGGTTACTGCCTCCGTTCAAACATGGTCAAACAGCGTCCCGGTGATAGACCAGGATGGGAATGCTGTTAACCTAACAGATCCGTCAACGGGGCAATCCAATATATGGCGGATGGAAAAAAGTTTTTCGTGGATGGCCCCTTCGACCGCTCAAAATAATATAACCCCTATCACCAGTTTTGCCGATTACTATGCAGGTGGCAGCAACAATGCCTCCTGGAAAAAAACAGCTCAGGTAACCAAATACAACGTTTATTCTGCCGCTTTAGAGGCGACCGATATAAACAACAGCTACGCTGCCACCCGTATGGGCTATAATAATAGCAAAGTACTGTTTACCGGAGGTGTGGCTATGTATAACGAAATCGCATACGCGGGTGCCGAAGATGCATTGGTACAGAACGGAACGATGTTCAGTAATCAAATTTCGCCAGGCAGCGGTGTGGTGGTAACCGACTCGACAAAAGCACATACCGGTGTTAACAGCTTGATGGTTCCGGTCAATTCAAATGGGTTCACGTACACGGTGCCTATTTCAAGCCTTAACCCAACAGCCCAAAGCTATAGTGTTGCGGTTTGGGTGAAAGCACCAACATCAGGGACCGTTAACCAGGCAAGTTTATATTACACGGTAAATGGGGCCACCGTTACGGTGCCACAGGCATATTCGAAATCGGCCGCTGGTTACTACCTATTGGAAATGACCATACCTGCGACAGCTTTAACCGGGGCAAGCGGAAACCTGGTGGTTGGGTGCAGCAACAGTGGCACCGCGAACGCGCTTTATTTTGATGATTTCCGTTTTCAGCCCACAGCAGCATCAGCAACAGCTTATGTTTATGATAACCAAACAGGCGAGCTAACGTACATTATAGGGAACAATAACTTATATACCCGTTTCCAGTACGATGCCATAGGGCGGTTAGTTAGGACGTATAAAGAGGTTTTGGGTAAACCCAATATCCCAATGGTTAAAGGGGTTACATATAATTATGCAAGAGGCAACTAATTAAGTAAATAAAGGAAGAAACTTATGAAAATTAGATTTTTATATTGCACGCTCATGCTGCTATCCGGCTTCAGTAGGGTATTTAGTCAGGATATAATAAGCGGTTCGCCCATTGTCCTGCCAACAGCCACTCAAAACCCTTATACTGTAGCATCCGGTAAAACGGTGCATATCACCAGTGGTGTTTCTATAGCGCTCAACCCGGGCGTGTCTTTATTTGGCGGTTCAACTGTTTTCATGGCAATTGATAATAATTTGAAAACCCCAGCCCCCCCTGTAGCTAATGCGGCAGCAGATGCGAACAGAAACTGGATAATGGTACACAGCTATGACGAAAGTGGAAATGAGATAGAAGCTTCGAAGCAGTTTTATGATAACAACGGAAAGCCCACCCAACTCCAAACAAAAAACGAAACTAGTGGCCAGGTGCTAGCCAGTCAAACCCTGTACGATTTGCAGGGACGGGGGGTATTGACCACTCTGGCCGCGCCGATAAATAATTCCGCATTCGCTTATAGTACTAATTTTGTAACAGCAGGTGGTACGCCTTATAGCTATTTGAATTTTGATGGTGACCCAACCAATACCGCTAACCCTTATGCAAAACTGAACAGCCCCGATGTGGTTGATAATACTGTACAAGGTACCCTGGGCTGGTATTACAGCAATAGCAATAGTTTGGAACCCATGGTGGGCACCACAACTTTGCCTTACAGCCGGTCTGATTTTTATCGTGATGGTACCGGCGCGACAAAAAGGGATGCCGGGATAGGCCAGTACCTGGGGATGGGGAGCGGCCACGAAACTACCAGCAACAGCTTCCCCGTACAACACGAACTGGACAACTACCTGGCCATCCGTAACCAGTTTTTCTCAACCAACGCCATTGGATCGGTGCCCACCAGCATGGCTGGTCTGGCGCTGCAATCGGTTTCTACAGACCAGAACGGGACAAGCGCGTTATCAGTTACCGACCTTACAGGGAAATTGAGTTTAATGACCGCCAGGGCTGATGCATCAGCTAATCCTTGGCTGCCTGTGACAAACACTTTAAGTTTGAGCAATGTGCTGGGGCAATATGTCTTATATGTTAATACAAACGACAATGGAACTAACTTCAGTGGAAGCTCAAGTGGTGGTACAAACGGGGTTTATTTACCATTTAACCTTACCAATTTGGTAATTAATTCTGCTAATCCAGTAAATGTTTATTGTACCGATTGCCAGGTACCTTTGGCCTATACTGGTGCTGGAAATGGATATGTATTTCCGGAAGGTGGAGGAGGTTTTAATTATATGATAACTTCCGCGTCGCCATTTGATGTTACAGGCTATGGTGGGAGTACAGTTTTTTATGACCAGGTAGAAGCCACTTTCCAGGAGCCGCCGACCACCGCCATCCAATACTTTCAACTGGCAACGCCCTCTGCGGTTAATATAACAGCTTCGGCTGGCACGTACAATTTATTTAATATGGGCGCAGCCACTGAGCCGGATATTACAGCAAGCGTTGTTAATGGCAGCGTGAACTTACAGCCGGGGTATTATAAAGTAGTTGCCAATGCCCCAACAACCGCGGGTACAACAGCAAGCACAGTAAATAACGTTACGGTAAGCTATACGAACACTTACTCCGACATCAGCTATAATTATTATAACCAGTTGGGCCAGCTCGTAGCCAGTATAGCACCTAATGGGGTACAGGCGTTAATTAATTCCATGCAAAATGGCGTAAGCAGTTTAACAAGCCTGCCCTTTACCACCACCTACCAATACGACCTGCAGGGCCGTTTAATTTCTACAACATCGCCCGACGGCGGCACTTCAACATTTGTTTACAGGCAGGACGGAAAAATTCGTTTTTCACAAAACGCCTATCAGGCAAAACAGGCAAACGCTGGGACCGGTAACATAGAACGTTTTTCGTACACCAATTACGATAGTTTTGGCCGCCCGATAGAATCAGGGGAGTATGTGGTGCCAGGCGCGGCCCCTGTGTTTAGTACGCTGGCTGGCAATACCACCTTATTGGAGGCCACCGGCACTAATGCCAATGTAGCCAACTGCACCAAGCTTAACAACATCAATACCTACTATGATGTACCCGCGACAAACCTCAGCCTAGCAGGCTATGCGCAGGACCCCGGCTTTTTAAAAGGCGCGGTAAGCTATACCACCAATACCGTAAACGGCACAGTAACCAGCAGTACCTGGCATAATTACGATGACCATGGCCGGGTAACCTGGACGGTGAAACAGATAGCCGGGCTAACAACAGCCACTACGTACAAAACCATTAATTACGCCTACGACGGGACGGGCAACGTTACCCAGGTTGCCTACCAGCAAGGTGCGGCCGACCAGTTTATACATTATTATACTTATGATGCCGACGGCAGGCTAATTAATGTGCAAACGAGTTTGGATGGTGTTAATAAACAACAGCAGGCCAATTATTACTATTACCTGCACGGTCCGCTTAAACGTACCGAACTGGGCGACGAGGTGCAGGGCATAGATTATACCTATACCCCGCAGGGCTGGCTGAAAGCAATAAATAGCCCTACCAACTCAACAGCGGATGACCCCGGCCAGGACGGCCTGAAAAATGATTTTGCCCCGGACGCATTTGGGATGCAGATAGAATATTTCGCAAATGATTACGCGAGCGCGGGCAGCAGCAATATTAAACCTATACCAACCGGCACGAAAACTTATTATAACGGCAATGTAAGCGGCATAAGCTGGCACAGCAATAAAACAACATCGGCAGTAAGCAATGAACCCACAGGAACGGATATACAGGCCCCCAATATGTACACCTATACCTACGACCCCAAGTACCAGTTTACGGGGGCAACCTGGGGCACGCCCACCTTTGGCAGCACGCCCAGCTTTACGCCAAGCGCGAAGAATATATTCAGCGAAACAGTTACGGGCTACGATGCCAATGGTAATATCATGGCACTACAGCGCACCGGCGCAAGTGGAGGTACTACGCTGACCGATAATTTTACATATAACTATAATAGCCAACCGAACCAACCGCCAACAAACAACCAGTTGCAGAGCGTTAGCAATGCTGGTGGCACAAGCACCGGTAGTTTGCCTAATTACGGCACCTATCAATACGATGAAATAGGCCGCCTGAAAAGCGAGGTTACCACACAGATGGTTCAAGGCAAAGCCACAAGCGTACCGTATTTCCTGCAATATGACGTAACAGGTAAAATAACGGGTATTTATAACGACGCGGCGTTTGCCAGCCCGATTGTTACTTATGCTTATGACGAAAGCGGAAACCGCGTATCCCGTACAGATTACACAGCTACGCCTACATCCCCAACATCTACTACCTATTATGTGTACGATGCCAGCGGCAACTCCATGGCCATTTACCACCAATATGGCAGCATTGCCCCAAACCTGACCGAAGTGCCTGTGTATGGTACCGGCCGTTTGGGAACGTATTATGCCGGCTCACGTAAAACCTATGTGTACGAACTGCGCGACAACGTCGGCAGCGTAAGGGCAACCGTTATGGGTGCGAAAGTTAGTAGCAACCAGGCCAATATTTATACCTACGCCGATTATTACCCATTCGGCAGCATAGCGCAAAATGGCGGCGGCAGTTACCGTTACGCCTACCAGGGCGCTTATGCCCAGCAGGACTCGGTAACCGGGTATAATAACTTTGAGCTGCGCATGTACGATGCCAGGATTGGAAGATGGCTGAGTACAGACCCGGCAGGGCAATATGCATCGCCTTATGAAGGGATGGGGAATGACCCGGTAACCGGGAGTGACCCTACTGGAGCCTGGCATAAGGATGAGAATGGAAACCTCGTAGCAGATCCTGGTGATGGTGATGATATAACTAGATTAGCTACGTATTTGAAAATTGATGAAACTGACGCACAAAGTTTATATGGTAATATTTCTAATTGGGATAATGGGGCTTTACAAAAGACCGGGTTAGGAGACCCCGCGGGTCATTTTCTTTCAGCTAATTCCCTTATAGGAGGAGGGCCGGTGACCATAATGAGCCAACTTGCATATCTTAATCCTACAGATCAAGGAACTATAACGGCATACGATCCCTATGGTCCGGTAAATTATAATGATTTGGGGCTACCTACGAGTAGTTTGGCAATGACAAGCCAAATAGTTAATACTTATAGTGCTGTTGTGGGTGGTTTGGAACTTAAAGCTTTATTTTCTGCTCCTGCTGCTTTTGACGCTGTTAAAGGCGGTTTAAATTTATATAAATGGCAATCAGCAGCGTCAATGGCTGAAAGTGGATGGAAGGCGGGGGATTATTTCTTATTTTTTAATAACTGGAGTTGGGAGAAGAATGCTGCGATGTTATTAGAGGAAATGGAAAAGGGAAAACCTATATTTGATACTTTTTTAAACGCTGACGGCTCTATAGAAGAAACAGAGGGGGTTTTAAACCAGGAAAGAGAGTTATTGAAAGCTCATGGATGGAGTTTTAATCAAAATATTGGCGCATGGGTACCCTACCATTAATAAATAGATAAATTAATTACATATAAATTAAATATGTACATATGAACAACTTTAGTGAAGTTATTTTGGAAAAGGTCGGCCCACTTTTTAAAAGGTATAATTTTCATGTTGTTGAACAGCAGGATTATTACTTAAGATTTAGCTCCGGTAAATTCGATATTGCTTTCGTTCAAGATAAACGGGACAAAGCAAACAATATTTTTTTTGACATAATACGCGAAAAAATACAGACAATAGAAATAGGTACCACGATAGCTAAGTTGTTTTTTAACTCCGACTTGAAGTTGAGCGATGTTCCTACAGATGTTTTTGTAAACAATCTTGTCTTGTTTTTTGAAAATGAAGGAAAACCTTTATTAACGGGCGAGAGAGAAATTATAAACGAACTTGAGAAATTTAGCCTGGAAAGAAGTCGCATATATGCAAAAAAATTTATTAGGAAAACAGATTAGCTACCCAGTTGTTCCTTGAACGCTGTTCGAAGTTTCCAACTTCGGACACCCCGCTACCGCAAGCGATTTTTGAAGCTGCCGCAAGCCTCCCGGCTTGTGGCCCGCGTGTAGGTAGCCGGGGTGCAATGTAAACGCAAGAAAAGTTAATAAACAGAGCCTGGCCAATGAGCAGAGCCTGGCCAATGCGCGCCGGGATTTGTTATTTTACAGGGCGGCCACGTTTTTTTGAAAAAAATCTTTAAACTTCTTTTTCGTGAGCATGGTCCCATTCAGGCGCGAGTATATTTTTTCCCTGGCGCGGGTATGACGGGTTGGGCAAGCAGGTAAAGGCTACCCCCGCTGTCCGTAGGCTGTGCCTGCGGATTGGCTATGTCGGTAGTTTGTAACTACCGTAATCCCCCTGGCGGCGAGTATGTTTTTTTCCTGGCGCGGGTATGAGGGGCAGGGCAAGCGGGGAAAGGCTGCCCGTGCCCCGCTTGTCAAGTAAACGTAAAGTAAAATAATAAACATTGCCTGGCCAAAGCGCTGGGCTTTGTTATTTTAGATTACTGCCACGTTTTTTAGAACAAATGTTTAAACTTTTGAGGTCAAAAAATAAGCTTGAAAAATCATCAATGTTATTCAAAACCTAAAACTGTTTTTATTATCTTCGTATGCCTAAACTGGCTTGCGTAATGCATTTTCGTAATTTACTTTTCGTTGCTTTACTATTACTGTATGCAAAAGCATACAGCCAACAGGATGTGGATTTCCATATCAATACACATTTTTTTATAGGTAAAAAAATCCTCAAAGTAAAACGGGACATTGCCGACCCTTACGTGTGGGTACTGGCCCAAAATAATGGTGTGTACCGCATCAACAGCCAAACGCTCGTTGTAGATGATTATTCGGCAAATTTTATGGCTTATGTCAATGTTCAAATGATCGATATTCAAGGTTACGACCAGGATACCGCCTGCATCGTCACCAAAAATAGTCTAATAACCTGTTTTAATGGGGTGGCGGGTCTGCCCAATCCTGACGATGTGATAACAGCGACCATAAATTCCATCGGGATTGATAATCTTGCCTTTGAACGTGGATTGCAACGTGGTTTTTTTATTGGGGCCAACAGCGGTCTCTATTATTACGGGCTCGGTACTGATGCCCTTATATCGAGATCTGTAGAAACCGGGTACTCCAGTATATATGAATCGACCTACCGAAAGCTGACCATGGCAGATTATCTATCATTGGGCGTGGGTTTTGATACGACAAAAGTAAGTATTATTGATGAATATACGGCTTATACCAATGATGTGTCGACTATATGGAAGGGTGGCCAGTTTGGAACAAGGCCTAATACAGTGACTTTTGTGCCCCGCGATAATGGTGCGCTCACAACGATTGGCACAAACATATTTTGGGGTACTGATAGCGGCTTTTATCGGAAAACAAACAATTATTATTTGCCAGCCCTCGGAAATTATACCTGTTATTTGCCCGGGATTAAAGTAAATAAAATAAACGACATACTGGGGCTTATGACGATAAACCTTCTTGATTCGGCTGGATATCCTTTTACAAAAGATAATATTTTAATAGGCACAAATAAGGGTTTGTACTTCAGTCAATCAATTTTTTATACTCCAAGAAATTACAGTCTTGACACCCTGGCATTGCATCATTATGACGGGATCGGACAGGTGGCGGTAAATGATATTTGTATTAACCCTATATCGACAACTCTTGCCAATACCAGTTATACATATTATTATTGTGAAGACGGCGTCTGGGTGGCGACTGACGATGGCCTTTATTTATTAAACCCCGATTACGGCAAATATATTGACCCCACAGAACGGGCATCGGCAATTAATTTTGATTTGCCCAATGGCGACACCCTATCTATAGTTAAAATATGTTCGGGCAGTTCAGTTTCTATATTGTTCGACCCGTATGCAGTTAATAATAACACCATCCAGTGGCAAAAAAACGGTAAAGACATAGCAGGGCAAACCGGGACTTCATTGACTGTTACGGATAGCGGCAACTATAATGCAATCTTATACTCGCCTTGCGGGGATGTACACATTGAAACCAATCAGCTTAAAGTTGATGTGATTTCCAGCCCTGTATTCTCTTTCAACTATCCTGACACAATACAACAATGCTACAACACACCCCAAACACTAAAAACGGAAAACACTCCAGGTTACCGATACCGCTGGTACGCCAATGGCGCATTAAACAGTGATACTACCGCGTCATTCGTCGCATCGGTAACCGGAAAATATTATGTCGAGGTGAGTGCTTGCCCCGGAAGCTGGGTGCCTTCAAAAGAAGTGACAGTAAACTTTATTCAACTGCCGACACCCGTTATTAAAACCAACAAATCGGTATATTGTATAGGCGATAATGCCACTTTATCAATAGGCACGCCAGTAAATAATTCTTACACGATTAATTGGTTTCGGGATAATATTTTGTTGCCTGATAACACCAATTTGAGTTCAAGTACAACTAATATACCCGGCAACTATGCTGTTTCCATAGTGAACAATAACCCAAATACGGACGGTACTATTTGCTCGCAAACATCAGCAATTCAGTCTTTACTCTTTAACCTATCGCCAACGGTTACCATCAGTGAGATCATAAAAACCACTATTTGTGACGGGCAAGCAATAGACCTGAAGGCAATTCACAGTGCAGGCACAGTAAAATGGTCAACGGAGGAAACAACAGATCAGATTAGTGTGACTACAGGGGGTACATATAGGGTAACCGTCACTTCAACAGCGGGGTGTATTGCCGATACCAGCATAATCGTTACCTTTTTACCAAACCCAGTATTGAACGTAAAAGACACATCCATCTGCCCGTTTAAGCGGGAACCCATTACGCTCTTCGCACCTTCGGGGTATGCAAGTTATGCCTGGAACGGTCTAGCTGGAAACCAAACATACGAAGTAAGTTTACCCGAAACGGTAAGTTTAACCGTGACAGATGCCAATGGCTGCCAAACAACCCAACAAATAACCGTAGCCGATAAATGTCCCGAAATCGTCATCCCAAATGCTTTTACTCCCAATAACGACGGCATAAACGATACATGGGATATAGAAGGCCTTAACAGCGATCAAAGCGTTGTGGTACGGGTATTTAGCCGTTACGGAACACAAGTTTATCAAAGCAACGGTTACGGCTCTCCCTGGAACGGAAATTCCGGGAGTAAAAAACTACCACCGGGTGTGTATTATTATATCCTTACTGCAAAAAACGGAACACAAAAATTTAGTGGATCAGTAACCATTATTTATTAAACTGTTTGATAAATATTTTCGCGAGCACCTCAGCCAGGTTTCAATCCCAACATGGTGCGATTGATGGAACCGGAACATTAATAGGCGCGATTATCAGGGTAAAATTTCAATTCCAACATGGTGCGATTGATGGTTAGTTAACGCCGCCATGCTTTCGCCTGTCATTTTAATTTCAATTCCAACATGGTGCGATTGATGGGCTTACCGGCATGGCCACAACGTTACAAGCTGGACAATTTCAATTCCAACATGGTGCGATTGATGCGAAATATTCAGTTCTTTCATTAAGTTGCAGCCATTCAAGCCACTTTTCGACCTTTATTACAAATTATTTTAGGGATAACCCTAAATGACCCAAATGCCATTCCCAACTCTCCTTTCATTTGCATCGTCAGCCACAGATAAATACTTGTGCATCATGCTAAATAAAGGAAAATATGACCACATTAGATTTAATCACCAAGCAAGACCTCGAATTGTTCAAAGTTGAACTATTCGCAGAATTAAAAAAAATAGGCATCGGAGCTTCAGAGCAAGCCAGTAATAAATGGCTCAAAAGTGCCGAAGTACGCAAGTTATTACAAATCTCCGCCGGCACATTGCAAAACTTGCGTCTCAATGGGACTATCGCATACACGAAGGTCGGGAGTCTGCTCTATTATAAACAGGAAGATATTACCATGCTTTTAGAGTCGAACACTATCAAAAATAATTACCGATGAAATTAGCACAACAGGCAGACCGATTTCTGCGAAAGGCTGCTAACGATGACCGCCTACTGCCATCGCATATTAGCCTGTTTATGGCGATGTTCTATTATAGTCCCGATAAACCGGGTGAACACTTCCAGGTTAGCCGTAAAAAACTGATGCGCTTTTCGCGCATCAAATCCATTGCGACTTACCATAAATGCATAAAGGAACTCGTAGCCTACAGCTACATCGATTACCAGCCAAGCTATGCCCCTTGCCGGGCGAGTAGCGTGGCACTGCTCACAAAATAGCATACGGGCGACAGCTCGATATGCGGTTAGGAGCGTCCGATTTTTCGGAGAAAAATTGGAGCAAGCGGGAGTTGGGCAAAGCCCTACTCTGCTTGCCGTTTGCCCTGCAAACGGGGTTTTGCGTATCCTCCGGGGATACGCTGGCCGCTTTAAAGCATCGGCAAGGCACAAACCGGGAACCCGGAGGGGTTCCCAAATAAACAATAACAGTACACAGATCAAGCAAGCAGATGATGAGTAAAACAGAGGAATTTGTAAAGTCGGTGAGGTTCACAGATGAGACCAACGGGAAATTTACCAGCCTTGCAGTTAAATTAGGCCGGGAGAAAAGGACTATATTCCGGCAAATGGTCGAATACTTCTATCGTACCAAAAAAGACCCGGCGGATATAAACGATGAACTGCTCAAAAACACGTTAATTAAAAACCACGATACATACGTCCGCTTTATCAGGGCACAGGAAGACAAAATATTGATCCCGGTCAAAACCGATGTCGACCGGATGATTAACGCACAAATCAAGATCATCGACAGCTTTAACAACCAGGTATTAAAGGCCAATAGGGACCTATTGGCAGGCCAGGCACAGCAAGCAACCGAAACCGAACGTTTGCTTAAAATCCTGACCGATAAATTAGATAGCAAAGAAAACCTGAAACTCAAATTCCTGTATATCCTGAATTATTATAGCAAAGCCAGTCTTTCCGCATCAACCAAAGAACGGGAGGCACTATTGCAGGAAACACGGCAACATATTAGCAAATTATAAATATCCCGTAGGGGGATTTAGGAGCCTATTAGATTAGATGATTTTCGAAAATCAAGTTTACCTCAGCAGGTGCAGCAGCTTCATTCTGTTCCTGCATTCAGCAGCTTTCCTGCCTTTCAAATAAGTGGATTTCGTACCTCAATCCACCTATCCTTCCGACCACTTTTTAAGTTACAACGGGTGTTTTTTAGCTGAAAAATTAAAATTCCCCCTGGCTTTTTGGTTGGCAAATTTCTGAAACAAGCCGTTTGACGACAAGGCCGTGCCCTGGGGGTTTGCTGAAAAAAAATCTCCACCCTCGCTGCGCTCGGGTAGTATTTTTTTTCGCAAAGCCTTGCCTTACAAACGGCTTGTATTCAGGTGCGGTGCTTAACAAAAAGCTGCGAGGCCCCGCCGATCGGATTTAAAAACGAGCAGGTTAATTAAAAACGGGGCATGTAAGACTTTTAGATAGCAGCCTATCGTCCCGTTAACAACCGGCGACAATGGGATTTTTCCGCGCGTTAAGTGCCTGAAAACTTTTTAAAAATGCCTATATAAGTTATTTATGATTTCTACTATAATTGCTTACAAAGCGTAAAAATGAAACCTGCCAAATAATATAAAGCAATAAATACATAACACCTTCCCATTCGCTAAATCGAAGTAAACCGAAACATTATCAACGCTTTTAGCCAAAAGACAGGGCCAGTTTTAGCCTGTTTTATTTATAAGATTTATAAACACCATCGAACAGCCTACTTTATTTTGTCCCCGGTTAGTTTACAATGGCCGGAAGAAAGCTTTTTTTTGAGCAATATCATATCTTCACTCACCTTGGCATCCAAAATTTTTGCATAATGTTGTGTGGTTCGGATATTGGTGTGACCGAGCATTTTGCTTACACTTTCAATAGATACACCATTGGCGAGAGTTACAGTTGTTGCGAATGTATGGCGGGCAATATGGAACGTCAGTTCTTTATTTATTCCACAAACATCCGCAATCTCCTTTAAATAGCTATTCATCTTTTGATTAGATAAGACCGGGAGCAATTTACCTTGATCGGAGCATTCAGGGTGGTCTTTATATTTTTTTATAATTTGTAAAGCGGGAGGCAAAAGTGGTATTCTTGATGCTGTATCTGTTTTTTGTCTAGAAGTAAAAACCCATTGTTGTCCGTCAAGGCCAACGGTAATTTCAGTCCCTTTTAGTTTTTTAACATCAGCGTAAGCCAGTCCGGTATAACAGCAAAAAACAAAAATATCTCTCACCTGGTTAACCCGGTCACTTGCGAACTGTTTATTCAGCATTAACTCCAATTCTTCGATGGTCAAGTAATTCCTGATAACTTCTTTTACTTTGGGTTTGTATTTAATAAACGGATCCTTTTCCAGCCAGCCATTGGCTATACAGATCAGGATGATTTTTTTGAAGTTTTTCAGGTATTTAACCGTAGAATTATTGGCACAGTTCCTTTCCGAACGCAAATAAAAATCATAAGACATGATAAACTCATGGTCAACGTCCCTAATGTCAATATCATCAACCTTATATTTCCATTTGATAAATGCTTTGGTGTGTTTCAAACTGGTTTGGTAACGGTCAAGCGTACCCTTTGCATATTCCTTTGCTACCAAAGCTTCAATTTGTCTGTTATGCTCTTCAAATATCGGCACAAGCATTTTACCAGTTTCTACTTCATCTTTTTTCAACAAGATGTTTTTAAGGTTAACTGCTGTTAATGGCAGCTTCTTTTCGATCATTTCCCGGTGAACTTCATACACCTGATGTTCCAAAGTCTTGAGATAAGTATTTAACCTACGCACTTCCTCGCCAGAGCCATTTAATTTCTGTCCTGTTACGTTCCATTTGTCTGGATTGACATAACGTTTAGAGGAGATTTCAATACGTTCCCCGTCAATTGTTACCCTTAAATAGACCGGAACCGTACCGTCTGCAATCATTTTTGATCTCTTTAAATAAAAGAGCAGCCCAAAAGTTTTGTTCATCGCTTAAAACTTTAAATTGAATAAAATTAAGTCATTTAACTGCTATTATCAAGATGTTCAATGATTGAACTGCCTCAATAACAGTGACTTATAAGCTTTCTGGTGACCTGTTGGCTTTTAGCCTCGATAGGTCACCCACAGGTCACCAGAAGTATGCGATTATTTGGTTTGTTTTGGTATGTGCTACAAACAAAAAACGCCGTAAATAATTCATTTACAGCGTTTTTGATATTCTTTAAAATATAACTTGCGGAGAGCTAGGGATTCGAACCCCAGGAACCTTTAACAGTTCAACAGTTTTCAAGACTGCCGCAATCGACCACTCTGCCAGCTCTCCGGGTGCAAAAGTACAAATCCGGGCCGAAATGCCAAACTTGATGTTAAGTTTTTTTTAAGTAATTGATAACTGGTTGATTTGGAGAACACTTATTTCGCGAATTGTACGTTGTAAATGGTGAATAATCATTAGTAAGTGTCAGATTATGCGTTGTTGGTGGTACCGAGGATACCAATTATCAAAAATCAACGACGATTATCGCACGTCATCCGACTTTTCGAAAGCTGTTATGCCGCGGTTTTTCTGGTTTATTGGGCTTTATGATTCGCTTTGAAAAATCGATGCTGGCGTTCAGCTCAAAACCTATCAGCAATATGAGTGAGTTTAAATAGAGCCACAACATTAATATTACCAGCGTTCCTATCGATCCATATAGCTTGTTGTAGGAGGAGAAATGGTTAATGTAGTACGAAAATCCCAGGGAGGTTAATACAGCCAGTACGGTTGCTAATATGGAACCGGTGCTCAAAAACTTCCATTTTTGCTTATTAGCGGGTCCGTATCTGTAAAGAAGGGAGATGGTAGCAAAAAATATCCCCATAACGATAACCCACCTCGAAAATGCTATGATGTATATCCAGAAATGCCCCTTGCTATCTATATGCGATTTTATGGCGTTAATAATGCCTTCACCAACGGTTAAAATAGCTATCGCGAATACCAACAATATACTTATGACCACTGTTAAAGTCATTGCGATTCGTTTTCGTTTGAGCCAGCTTCGTTTTTCGACCACCAACGATGATTTATTAAATGCCTGCATTAAATTGCTGATGCCATTTGTAGCAAAATATAACGCGGATAAAAAGCCCAATGATAACAACTTCCCATTTTGGTGCTTCACAATGTCCTCAATGGTTGCCTGAAAGGCCATGTACGCATTGTACGGTAAAATAGTGGAAAGCAGGGTAAGCAACTGCCCTTGAAAGTCCCGGATGTGGATATAAGGGATAAGCGTAAACAAAAATATAGTGGCAGGGAAAAACGCGAGCATAAAATTAAATGCGAGCGATGATGCACGGTTAATTAATATGCGGTCCTGTACTTCGTTTGCAATGAAAGCGAAAATATCATAAACAGAAAGCGGTTTAAACCCTCTTAATACTATTTGTTTCGAGCTGGCAACAAAATCCCTATAAAAATTAAACCGGAGTAATATGCGGTGAATCCATTTCATCTGAGCCAAATTTACTCAAAATATGGTTTCAATTTGTCTAAAAATTCTTGCGAAGGGTAACAGGGTCTGTTGGTTTGCATATTTACAAATACCAGTAAAGTTTCGCCTGTGTTTATTAACTCTTGTTTTTCGTTATAAAGTTCGTACCTGAAATGGATTTTAATGCCCGGCATTTTATCCATTATCACCTTTACGGTGATTTCTTCATCATACAAAGCAGGCTTGAGGTACTTACATTTTAGCTCTAACACGGGCATCATAATACCCGATTTTTCCATACCGCTGTAAGTTAACCCGGTGCTGCGCAACATTTCCACACGACCAACTTCGTAAAATTCGGCATAGTTGCCGTAGTACATATAGCCCATTTGGTCGGTTTCGCCATACCGCACCCTTATTTTGGTAGAATGCTCAAACATTATTTTTTGATATTCCTCTCGTCAAGTGCCTGTTGAAACCTGTTCGCATTGGCTTTATGGGTCGCCAAATTGTTTGTGAAATTGTGATAACGAGAGAAATCCTCTTTGGCACACATATAAATATAATCACTCTTTTGATAATCTAATACCGCGTTAACCGCGTTAACCGATGGCATCATGATAGGGCCTGGAGGCAAACCAGCATATTTATAAGTGTTGTAAGGGGATTCGTAGGTCAGATACCTCTTAAGTACCCGGCGTATAGTGAAATCTTTCATCGCGAAAATAATGGTCGGATCCGATTCCAGTTTCATGCCAATTTTTAGCCTGTTTAAATACAATCCGGCTATGGTTGGCATTTCATCATCGTGGAGTGCTTCAGCATCGACAATAGAGGCTAATATCGACACTTGAATAGGGCTGAGGTTAATTGCTTGAGCTTTTTGGGTACGCTCGGGGGTCCAAAATTTTTCATAGTTGACGTACATCTTCTTGAAAAACTTCTCCGGCGATGTATTCCAGTACAGTTGATAGCTGTTCGGCAAAAATACCACATAAACATTATCCGGCGTAAAGCCGTATTCTTTTAAATAACTGGCCGAATCTAACAAATGAATAATCGATGTTGAGTCGGGCTCTATTTTTTTGGATATAAAACCAGCAAACTGCTCTTTTAACCTTAAATTATGGTAGGACAAGGTAACTGGTTCTTGCGTACCGGAAGCCAGCATGTTAATCAGCTTGCGGTTGCTCATTTCCGGGTGTAAATGGTACCGGCCAGGTTTAACCCGGTTTATATAATTCATTTGCTGGGCCGCCCATAAAAATGTGGTGGTGTCTTTTACTATTTCCTGTGCTTTTATCGAATCGTAAACCGCCTTGAAATCGCTGCCTGTGTGTATATACAAATATTGCCGGCTATCGGTAACATTTGGACCAAAATACTTTTTGTAATAGTTAATGCCTGTAAGCGCAAGGGAAACGATGATGATAAGCACCAATATAATAACGAACTTTTTAAACGTTCCTCCCGATGCAGCCGCTTTTTTTGCCATTTTGAAAATAATTTTACTTTTTTAATTTTTGAAGGGCCAGCAAGCCGCCTGTTAAGTTTCGTACCTGCCCGTACCCGTTTTCTTTTAATAATAACCTCGCGGTTTCACTTCGTAATCCTGCTTTGCATATAACAATTAACTCATCGTTTTTGTTATAGCCCAACGTTGTTAAATGCTCATTTAATTTGGAAAGCGGTATGTTTTTACCGCCGATATTATACGTATGGTATTCAATTTCTTCCCGGACATCCAGCAAATTTAAATTTTCACCTTGCTGCAAACGGGTTGTCAGTTCTGCGGCATCAATTGGTAGCATCTGGTTTTTTACCTTGTGAAACCGTAAGGTTAATACGTGTGCCGATGCTAACCTTTGCGGCGCTATCTGCCCTCATGGGCGACTGCGCAGTAACCGTAACGCTAGTCGAATCTGTAATCTCACCTTCGTAAGTTATGGTGCCAATGGTTAGTCCGGCTCCTTTTATGGCAAATTTAGCAGCGTCAAGATCCTGGTTAACCAGATCTGGAATTTCTACTTCGCTTGCACCCTGGCCGTTACCCAAAACAAGGTCTATCACAGATCCCTTCGGAAGGTTGGTGCCAGCTTTTATCGGTTGACCGCGAAAATGCACTTCCAATATCCTGTCGTGTGCGATGTCGGGCTTATAGGTGGTATCGCCAATTTTTAAGCCATAGTTTTTAAGTACCGCTTCCGCCTCCCGAAAGGTATACGGCTCCAGATCGGGCAGCATCACGGGTGGGGCTATTTGGGTTACGATAGTTAAGTAAATGGTACGATTTTCTTTTACGTTGGTACCCGCGTCGGGGTCTTGCTCAACTACCGCGCCGGGTGGCTGATCGAGTACATAAACAGAATCTATTTTGTATTCAAAACCCTGATCTTTTAACAGGGCCATGGCTTGTTCAATTTTTAAACCTTTTAATTGCGGCACCGGAATGCCAGAACCATGGCGGGTGTACAAACCCAGACTAAAAAAGGCCAGTAATACCACAAGAACAACAGAACCGATAGCCATGAGCAAATTAAAGCGGAATTGTTTGGTTTTTAAATAAGCCCAGAATTTATTCATTTGCTTGGAGTATAATCATAGTAAATTAAAATCAAACATAGCGGAAAATTTTGGAATTCGGATGTTCGAATTCCGAAATCAAAAAACTTATATTTGACACGTATGACTATGAAAAATATTGCATTGCTCGCTGGTGGATATTCGGGCGAATTTGAAGTTTCTATTAATGGCGCGAAAAATATTGTCGCCAATTTAAATCCGGATAAATACAAGGTATATCCCATCCTGATTTTAAAAGACGGCTGGTTTTATGAAGCCGAAACTGGTCATATCGCCATAGATAAAAATGATTTCAGCCTTACCCTTAACGGGGAGAAAATTAAATTCCACACGGTGTTCAATAACATACACGGGACACCCGGCGAGGATGGCAAGCTACAAGGTTACCTGGATATGATCGGGATACCCTATAATACTTGTGATGCTACTACTTCCGCCATCACCATGAACAAAACCTATACGAAAATATTGGTTGAGGGTATCCATAATTTACATACTGCCCGCTCGATGCGCTTATTTGAAAAAGATATGCACGATGTGGCCATTGTGGCAGCCACTTTAAAATTTCCGCTTTTTGTGAAGCCAAACAAGGGCGGCAGCAGCGTGGGCATGAGTAAAGTTTACAACGCGGCAGCATTGCCCGAAGCGTTAAAAAAAGCCTTCAATGAGGATAACGAAATTATTGTAGAAGAGTTTATAAAAGGCCGCGAATTTAGTATAGGCATAGCCCGGTTACATGGAAAAATAAAAGTTTTGCCTGCGACAGAGATCATTAGTTCGAAAGATTTTTTTGATTATGAAGCCAAATACACGGCTGGCGTGTCGAAAGAAATAACCCCGGCTCATCTTTCTGCCGACAAAAACGATGAGATTGCCGAAATCGTGACTGAAGTTTACCTTCGGTTAAACTGCAAAGGCATGGTGCGGATCGATTTTATTTTGCTGGAGGGAACCCAAGATTTTTATTTTATAGAAGTAAATACAACCCCCGGCCAATCCGCAAACAGCCTGATTCCCCAACAGGTACGGGCTGCGGGAATAGATTTAATGGAGTTTTATGGGGATTTGATTGATGGGGCAATGGCTCATTGGCATCGGAGTAGCCCCACCCAACCCTCCCCGGAAGGGAGGGCTTTTTGATTTGTGCCTCTTAAAAGTCTCCCCTTTCGGGGGAGATTTAGAGGGGGCTAAAGCGAATAGTAATTGAATGATTTTTATTATCCGCTTTCTTTATTTTCTCCTAAATTTATCGGCGTTATAAACCGCAATTATAAAATTCCCGATTACCGTAAATTAAACTATATGAGAATTTCAATCATTACCCTGTTGTTGGTTTCGCTTTTTAGTCAGGCCAACGCGCAGCTTAAACCTGCGCGCTTATTTGGCGATCACATGGTGTTGCAGCGAAACCAGGACGTACCCGTTTGGGGATGGGCCGCAAAAAAAGCGACTGTTGCGGTAAGTTTTAACGGACAGGTGGTAAAAGTTAAAGCAGGCGACGATGGTTATTGGAAAGCAATTTTAAAACCTATGGTAGCGGGCGGACCTTATGATATGAAAATATCGTCGGGTAAAGAACATTTGGTTTATAATGATGTGATGCTGGGCGAGGTTTGGATATGCTCGGGCCAATCGAATATGGAATTTCAGTTATCAAATGCCTATGGTTACAATGCCGAAATAAAAAACGCGGCAAAAATGCCCATCAGGCAGTTTCATGTGGCCGATAAAATAAGTCTGACCCCCGAAAAAGACCTCGACGCGGGCGCATGGGTGAAGGCTGATACCAATACCATAGGCAGTTTTACCGCTGTGGGGTATTTCTTCGCGAAAACGCTGGCGCAAACCCTGCACGTTACCGTGGGCTTAATCCATAGCAGTTGGGGTGGCACACAGGTAGAAAGCTGGATCAGCCGCGATGCCATGTTAAACTCATCGGAGTTAAACGCGGTTACAAAAACGTTGCCAGTTAACTGGGATGAAATGAAACAAAGGCTCGATACACATTTGAAAGAATACGCCTATAATAAAAAATCGGTTGTTACTTACACCGCCCCGGATTTAGCCACGCAACCCGCCGCCTTTTTTGCCGACTGGAAGAAAGGCAATATGCCCAGCGCATGGGAATGGATGGGCTTTTATTCGTATCGCGGAGAAGGTTTTATGCAGCGGACTATAAAACTAGATAGTTCTTATGCTTCCCGTGCCTCAGTGCTTCGTTTGGGGACAACTGATGCCGATTTGGATATATATATCGATGGTAAACTGGTTCAGAATGGTGCCTTGCCTGCCAATTTTCAGGTTAACCTGCCCGCCGGAACCTGGAAAGGCGGCGACAATAGTGTGCTGATTAATTTAAAATCGCGGTTAAAAAATCCGGCATGGTTTGGTTATGGTACAAATGGTACAGGTGCAAGCGATATGTACGTGCATTTTGCCGATACCGCCATAAGTCTGGCCGATAATAACTGGCGTGCCATGCCCGATTTAGCAAAGCCTTACCATTTCGATTTTGAGCCCAATAACTCGGCTTATATGTTGTATAACAGCATGATAAATCCGTTAATCCCTTACGGAATTGCCGGGGTAATATGGTACCAGGGCGAGGCCAATACCGACCGCGCCTTTCAATACCGCACCAGCTTCCCGCTCATGATTACCGACTGGCGCAACCGTTGGAACCAGCAATTTCCGTTTTTATTTGTGCAGCTGTCATCGTTTGGCGGCGTTCAAAACAGCAATGCTGGCAGTGGCTGGGCCGAACTACGGGAAGCGCAAAATATGACCCTTAAACTGCCCAATACAGGTACTGCCGTAATCACCGACATCGGCGATGCTTATAATATACACCCGAAAGATAAGGCCGATGTGGGTTTCCGCCTTGCCTCAAAGGCATTGGCCTCTACCTATCATGTGCAGGGTTTTCACGAAAGTCCGCTATTTAAATCGGCAGAATTTACCGGTAATTATGCCCTTGTAGATTTTGACCATGCCGAAAACGGGTTAAAAGTTAACGATAAATATGGCTATGTGCGTGGCTTTGAAGTGGCTGGTGCCGACCATAAATTTTATTACGCCTGGGCCATGATAACCGCTGATAACAAAGTAAAGGTATGGAGCAATGATGTTGCCCAACCCGTAGCCGTTCGTTACGCCTGGACCGACGCACCCATCGATGCCAATTTGTTCAGTAAAGAGGGCTTCCCGGTTAGCCCGTTCCGCTCCGATAGCTGGAAAGGTATTACTGAGGGGAAAGGGTTTGAGTAGGGGGTAGGCCTTATCGCATGTTCCAGGCTTGCCGTTATGAAATCTACATACACCCTCGCCGTTGTTGGAGTTGTCTCCAACAACTCTTAACTACAGGGCGTCCGCTACTTTGTAGTAAAATTAACGATACTGGACTTGTTGGAGACAACTCCAACAAGGGCGGGGAGCGTCCACGCTCGAATACATATTGTTGCAAGCGTCCTACTGTATAAATTAAGTGTGGACGCTTAATTTATTTTAAGTTCAGGCGGTGGACGCTTGAATTGGCGGGGAAAATAAATAGTAATTAATTCAAAATAATGGCTTACATTTATCAATAAACTTAAACTGCAAATTATGGCAAACATTTGTTATTCCTGTTTCGATGGAGACAATGATATTCATTATTATAGATTAATGACAGCTTGGCACGCAAATGAGAAATTTGATTTCACATTTGTAAATGCCCATGACATAACACAAGCAAGAGATACTAGTACAGAAGAAACAATAAAACGAAGTTTAAGAAAACGACTAATCGCTAGCGATACTTTTTTAGTATTAATAGGTAACAAAACTAAAAATTTATACAAGTTTGTTCGATGGGAGATAGAAATTGCGTTGGAATTGGGGATACCAATTATTGCTGTAAACCTTGACGGTCAACGAACAATCAATTATGAATTGTGCCCGCCTATCCTTAGAAATGAGTTGGTAATATATGTGCCATTTAACCACAAAATAATTGACTACGCGATAAAAAACTGGCCTGCATCTTTTAGGAAACATGCAAATAGCGGAAAAACGGGTCCATATATCTACGACAAAGATGTTTACAAACAAATAGGGTTATAATATGAATTATCATTTACAATCTTTTAAAACTAAATCTTACTGGGTTTATGCACTTTGGTCTGTAGATTCTATCAAGACTTTTATTGCAGTTGTTGGAGGTATTTGGACACTTGCTGACATATTTGACACTTATAAATTAATTGATAAGAAGACCCTACCTTTTTATACTATAGTTCTTCTACTGCTATTGGGAGTAATAGTAGTAATCATTACAAGACGACCTGTAAAAAAAATCATCTACAATTATCCGGGACAAGACTTGAAAATTGAAGTACGTATTGGTGATTTGTTAGAGGTTCCCGGTCAAAAGGTAATAAGTACAAATACTACGTTTGACACCGACATTTCAACGGGGATAATCTCATTGAATAGTTTACAAGGGCAGTTTACCCAAAAGTTTTACCCGGGCAATTTACAAAAACTTGATTCTGAATTGCATCAGGCTTTAAAGGACATACCTCACTCAATAATCCAGAAGCAAACAGGAAAAAAAGAAAGATTCGAATTTGGTACTACAGTAAAATTAAAACTGGCCGATCAGTCTTTTTACTGGTTTGCCATGGCTGATTTAAATAATAATAACAATGCCAAAACAACTCTTAAAACTGTAAACCAGGCACTTGATGGGCTTTGGAACTACATTGAAACAAAAGGTGAAAAAGAGGATACTGTTATTCCCCTCGTTGGCTCTGGTTTAGGAAGACTTACAACAAGTAGAAAAAAGCTCATTGCGATAATAGCTCAATCGTTTATTAATGCTTCAGAAAATCATGTCTTTTCAAATAAACTAATTATTGTTGTCCACCCAAATGATGTCGCAAAATTTGGAATAAACTTGTTTGAGGTAAAAGATCTTCTTCAACACTATTTGCAGTAGTTGATAACCTGTCCATTTAAGCGCGTCATTATACACGCTGACAATATGCCGCCTGCTGGAGTAACTTGCTTGAAATGGCAGAGAAGATCATCATTTAGTTTTCGCGATGAATGTCATAATCTCGATGTCGGACGACCATCCGTGGTAAAAGTCCTCCGTAAACTCCACCCCCTCAAACTCATGCCAGCTTGGGTCATTCCTGAAATGCCAGGTTTCGGTAAATATTTCGGGCAAGCCCCATTCATCTGCATAAAAATAGGTTTCGTCGATCAATTTGGAGCGGATGATGTCTTCCAAGGTTGATAGATCAATTCCGGTTGGGTTTGCGAATATGACCGAATTAAACCTTTTGTAATTGGCCCCATCCCGGTAACGGTAATTGAATTTTATGTTTGGCATAGGGCCAAAATAACAATATGGCGGTGGCCTGTCAATCGGATATGAGTGAACTTTTTTTCACAAATTTTTCATTGTGAATTTTTAAAAAAAGTGCATCGGGTTCAAACTTTTTTGGCGTAATTATTTGTTGGCTATCAAAGTCAATAAAGTTTTGTTTAATGCTTAGAACGTTAGCATGTTTATAAAAATTAGAGGATATTTTTATTTTTAAATCTTCGGTTACGGTGATCAAGTGTTTGTCAAAAGCCTTGTCATGTAAACAATTTAAAGCTAATCCATTTTTAGGGTTTAACCGATTTTTTGTATCGTCCCTCCAAGTCGTAATATGGCTTGCTACTATAAGCTCTGTGAACTTTATTCCTGTGATACAGCATTGATTATCAAAGTTACTAAGTACAACGCCCCTGAAAATCTCTTGATTTAACCTGACTTTAACCAACCGTTCCTTTTCCAAGCCTTCCTTTTCGGTGTATTTGTCTAAATTAATATTGTATAGTTTTTCAATAGTCGTATCTTTTTTTGCGGCCAGAAGTTTTTCTCCTTCGATGAATATTTCATCCCAGTTATTCATGTATTCTTGCCATACCATCCTATCTAATTTGCTGGCATTTGGCAATCCGTGAACCCCTCTTTCTTTTAACTTAGGATCGAAACTTGCAAAATTTCCCAGTTTTCGGGCGACAGCACCGGGTTTCCTACCAATTAAAGTTGCAAAAGCTATAACATCTCGATTACGCGAATGCATATGCCCAAAGGGTATTTTGCAATAGAGGTTAATAGCCAATATCAATTCATCTTTTGTCCAAAGCGTTTGCCCTTCTTTCATATTATTTTTCTACCTCGAAAAATACGTGTTTACATTGGTTATTTAAACATTCGTTTATCCCCAATTTAAGCAGCGTATGAAAAAAGGTTGAAATCAAATCAGTCCGCGCGCCGCATACGGGGCAGGTTGTGGGTTGATCATTCATTAAATAGAAGTGTACATCTGCCATCGCACTTAGTTTACAGTAATGTATTTTATAACTTATCAATAGCCGAGGCCAAAAATCTGTCTTTATCGGTAATAACATCTCCTTCGGTGTGGGTGGAGAGCCATATCTCTACTTTGTTATAGGTATTTGTCCAGGTAGGGTGGTGGTCCTTTTTTTCGGCCAGTAAAGCAACCCTCGTCATGAACGCAAAGGCCTCCGAAAAGTCATTGAATGTAAATTCCTTGTATAGTTTATTATTCGTTTCTTTCCACATGGTGAGCGCAATTAGTTAAATAGCCTGGCTCAAATATTGAGCCAACGAAGGGTTCTATACATCGGAACTGCCGGATTTAAGAGCTATTTTCTCCGAACGGCCTTTCCTCAACTCTTCCCAGAATTTATACAGTGCATCATTATCTTCAAGGGTTATACGCAGCCGTTCCATAGGCGGTTTTGACAGCCATATTTCCAATTGTTTTTGTTTAATCTCTGGTGTGGTATCTGTCATTCGGGCAACAAGTTAAAGGATATTTACAAACATACAAAAACAAAATGCCTGTTTACATTTCAATAAAAAATCGACCCAAAGCAACCAATTTGCAAATGTGGCAGTAATCTCAATAAAAATCGTTTACTAAAACCACAAAAATGAAAATTCTATTCAGATCAATAACCAGCGCGTGTACGGTAGCGGCCCTGTTATTGGGCAATTCAGCGAAAGCGCAAACCACCCCGGCCAACAAGTTTAACTTAAATTTCGGAATTGAAACCGGGTTGCCAACCGGTAACGTTGCACAATATGCCAGTTTTACGTTGGGAGGCACCATACGTTTACAATATGGTATTACCGATAATCTGGCTGTTATGTTTACAACAGGCGGTTATCATTTTTTTAAAAGAGCCGACTACGGAGTTGGGCCAGTTAAAGCGGGTTTGAAAGAGTTTTTTGTGCCCAATATATATGTCGCTATCGAAGGTGGTATTGGTAGGGAGGCATTACCAAGTGGCTTTTATGGTGGCCAAACCAAGCTGCTGATAGCGCCAGGCGTTGGGTATGCCAATAAACACTGGGATTTTGGCGTGAGATACGAAAGCCTTACCGGCGATGGAAATAACTATGGAATTGCTGGCCTGCGTGTTGCTTACGGGTTTGGTTTATAAGAAATATGACCCCAAAAAGAGGCTGTCCCGAATGTAATAATATTTGAGACAGCCTCTTTTTTTATTCAATCCGGTTTGCTCGTTTATCACGATTTACTCACCGGGACAGTTAAACTAACGGTGACATCATCCGGTGTACCACTTCGGTCGATACCGAAATTTTTAGGAATCATTTTTAAGGTGCCTTTAAATACTCCCTGGTTGCCTTTATCTTCAAAAGTAAAATGTATTTCGGCAGGTTTGGTAACACCTTTCAGGGTTAGTTCTCCTTTAGCTAAATAGGCATTTCCATTTTTACTTATCGATGTGGATACGAATTTGATAATTGGGTGTTCGTCGGTACCCAAAGCATCCTTGGCATGCATGGTTTTAATAAAAAAACCAGTGGCGAGGCTCGGCGCATCAATGGTGGCCGATATTTTGGCTTCTTCCGGGTGCTCTTTGTCGAATACAATACTGGCTTTAAGTCCGGTAAACGACCCATGGATATTCCCACCGGTAAACTCAATAACCGATTCCTCACTCTTTACTTTCCAGCCAGACATGATTAAAGCAAATGCCGACAAACTAACAAAAGCCAGGGCAATGGCGGTGTACACAATTTTTTTCATACGATTATTTGATGTTGCTTGATAATTTAAACCAAAACGTTGATTAATGGTTTTATTATCAATTACGGCGATTGGGTGGAAGAGGTTGCTTTGGGGTGACAATAAGGCGGGGATCGTGCAAATATTCAAAAAAGCTCTTTACTGATTTTTTCTAATAGCTGAATGTCGTTTTCAAATAGATAAGGCCCTGGATTTTAGGGGTGATTGCCACGCACCGGAAAATTAAGTTAAAAAGTCAACGGTGATCTGCTGGTATGGTGCATCCGAACAATACGAATTTCGTTAAAAGTAATACGATATGAAACACGGTAATGATGCTTTTCAAATGCCCGCCACGTTCCGTCATTGTTTTTTTTAATTTATCTAAAGGATACTTTTCAGGATTATTGGGTAAACCCATTGTAATGTCAATAATATCGTCCCTTACTTTTTCGGCGTTTTGCAAAGAATCCAATAAAATGTAGAGATAAGCTTTTTGCAATTCGGTCTTAGCCCCCTTGCTCCAAACTGTTACAATTTTTTGACTTCAATTTTCAAATCTTCCACAGTAGTAAAATCACCACGTTCAATTTCAGCATTGCCTGCTTCAAGGTCCTCATTGTATTGGGCGAGTGTTTTGAGGCTTTTCTGCTGCCTTGAAACCAATGCCCATAAGTTTTAAAGTGTGCAGCAACCACTCTTTTTTATCCTGGTCTTTAATATTATCAAAGTCAATAATCAGTTCCATATTAAAAAAATTAAATGGCGCAAAGCAGCTTAGTCAAATATCGCAAATATCTATCAATGCAACAATTCTGTTTTATTAAAAAAACGTTGTCTTTGAAATAAAAGAACTCATCCCGCCATCCCCCTCACTTCCACCGGCGATAAACTCGTTTGTTTCTTAAAAAAATTGGAAAAATGCGATAGCTGCTCGAAGCCCAGGCTGTAGGCAATTTCGGATATGTTCCAGTCGGTTTGTTTGAGCAGGATTTTGGCTTCCTGTACCAACCTCGCGCTAATATGTTCGGTGGTGGTTTTACCTGTACTCTCTTTTAATACCTTGTTGAGGTGGTTACTATGTACCGCGAGGCGGTCGGCATAATCTCTGGCGGTGCGCAGGCTTACTTTTTGCTGTGGCGATGCAATTGGGTATTGCCTTTCGAGCAGTTCGATGAACAGGGAAGAAACCCTCGTGGAGGCGTTATGGGCATTGTTGTAGGTGGTTAATGGTTCGAGCTTTTGTCCGTAATGGATCAATTCCATCAGGTAATTGCGTATCAGGTCATATTTATAAAGATAATTGGAGCTGATTTCCGACTGCATTTTTTTAAATAAGCCCTCCAATTCGACGGCCTCGCCATCCGAAATTTGAAAAACCGGACAACCTCCCGGACGGAATATCGGTAATTCATCTAACACCGCCCCACTTTTCGACTGTACTAAAAAATCTCCTGTGAAAATGCAAAAGTAGCCCGACTGGTCCATGTCCTGCGGTACCCAGTTATAAGGTATTTTGGGCGTGGCGAACAACAGCGCATTCTTTTCGACGGTAATGACTTTATCGGCATATTCGGCAATATTGCGGCCCCTCACCAGACTTATTTTATAATATGCCCTGCGGTTATAAGGCATGTGGCCAGGGTCGGCCTTGAATTTTGGCATCAAATCGACCAGACTAAAAATATTAAAATGCCCAATTTCTTTATTAATCCCCGAAGGTAAAAGCGACTCCACGCTTTTGTCAATGGCAGAAGAAGCTTGTTTATAAAAATCGTCTATGGTTACTGTTTGCATGGCGTATTGATTTATAAATGGTGAGTTTGTCACATTCATTAAATTGAATATGATAAACCGTCCAATTCAGGTCTTTTATCTAATAACTTATCAAATATACCATAAAGGGAAACAAAACCATCTGTGATATTTGAATATGATAAACAATGGATTGAATTGCGTAAACCCCGTTTATATACCAACTATACCTTTGTATCATTAAATAAAAACAAAAAATGGAACTTAAAAACAACACAATATTAATTACAGGCGGTACAAGTGGTTTTGGCTTTGAGTTTGCAAGCAAGTTGCTTGCGTTGGGTAATACCATAATTATCACCGGAAGGGACCAGGCCAAACTGGATGAAACCAGTAAAAAATTACCCGGCATACATACTTTTCAAAGCGATGTAAGTAAACCGGACGCAATTGTGAGCTTATTCGAGAAAGTTACCGAACAGTTTCCCCAGCTTAATATACTGATAAACAATGCCGGCGAAATGCGTAAAATTAGCCTGCACGATACCTCTATCGATCTGCAAAATATAACCCGCGAGGTGGAAATTAACCTTATGGGGCCTATCCGCATGGTGCAGCAATTTTTGCCACATCTAAAAAAACAAAAAACCGCGGCTATTTTGAATGTTACTTCTGGCCTCGCCATGACGCCATTTCCTATTTCGCCTATTTATGGAGCGACTAAATCGGGGCTTCGGTCATATACCAAATCTTTACGGGTACAACTGAAAAATACCAATATTAAAGTGTTTGAATTGGCTGCCCCAGGCTCAAAGACCCCATTAAACGATAAATTTGGAAGTTTAGGTGAGACCGATGATAAAATGATGATGGAGCCGGAGAAAATAATCGACGAGGCAATAAAAGCTTTGCAGCAGGATAAATTAGAAGTTTATCCGGGTATGGCGAGAATGTTAAGGATCATGTCCAGGCTCGCGCCATCGTTTTTGCTGAACCAAATGAGCAAAGTGGGCGCAAGTGAGATGGCAGGTTAAAATAATGGCCTATGTAAGTCCTGATCAGGGCAAACCCTGAAAAAAATTACAATGACGTTTTCATTCATTGCCGTTGGCCTTAGCCAACGGATAAATTAGCGATTACAGCGGCTTTAGCCAAACGGTTATTGGGGCTAAAGCCTGATTGTTCTGATTATAGGTTCCGTCGGCTAAAGCCAACGGCAATGAATATGGTTTCTTGAAATTATATTGATAGTCAATAAGTTACAAAAGTATCATTATGAGTTTAGTAATAAAGATCTGATTTAAACCTTTTTGCGAGCAAACCAGTAGCGCGTTCAGTATCTATGTCAGCTACAATTATACCGGACTCTCCATATTCTTGGTGCGCGAGACAAGTGCCATCCGGGCCTACTATTGAGCTCGCTGAATCTGCAAAGCGGAACGAATAATTAACGCTTGCGAAGTAGATGGTGTTTTCCATAGCCCTCATCATCATAGCCTTTTCGTAATAAGGGTTGTTTTTGCTTCCCCATTCAACAAGCTGTACGCCATCAACGTTACTACCCGTACACTGCGGGTGGAACACAATTTGTGCACCCCTTTGGGCGGCCCACCTCACCGATTCGGGATAGCGAAAGCCCTCATGGCAAATAGTGATCCCAAATTTCACACCATTTACTTCAAACAACCTTCGTTCGGTGCCGGCCGTCCAAATATTGTCTTCGCTTGGGTCGAGTTGATTTTTTGTTTGATAGCCCAATATTTTGCCGGTGTTCGAGACAACGTAAGCTAAATTGAAAATATGGTCGCCTTCGTACCAATCCATCGGGATGATGATGGCGATTGCGTTTTCCGCTGCCAGTTCACAAACTTTATTTAATGCTGTCTGCATTTTTTCGGGCGAGCGTTCTTCAACCTCAAATTCGGCAGCCGGGTATCCTGGGATATATGATTCGGGGAAACAGATAATTTCGGCTCCTTGTTTTGCGGCATCTTTCAATAGTTTTTCCATCCAGATTAACCCGTCGTGGATAGATTTAGGGATCGGTGGCGAGGCTAAGGCAATTTTCATAAAGACTTTAAAATGTATTGACTTATGGAATATTTTACGAAATTTAGGCAATAAAAAAATTATCTATCTAATATTTTCTCTTTTTAACCGGAAAGTCGCGCCATAAATCATTATGAAAATTATTAATATATTAACAATCAGCGTATTATTGCAGGTGTCGTCATTGGGATTGTTTGCCCAGGATGCACCTTACGATACCCTCAGCAAACCGCAATTAATATCCAAACAATTTAGCTTTACCGAGGGGGCTTCGGTAGATAAAAAAGGAAATGTTTTTTTTACCGATCAGCCAAACGATAAGATATGGGAATATAGTACAGACGGGAAATTGTCGGTGTTTTTGGATAGCGCTGGCCGGAGTAATGGGATGTATTTCGATAAAAAAGGAAACCTGGTTACCTGTGCCGATGAACATGAGCAGCTATGGTCGATAAGTCCGGATAAGAAGGTGAAAATTTTATTGAAGGATTATCAGGGTCATTTAATGAACGGCCCCAATGATATTTGGATCGATAACAAAGGTGGTATTTACATGACCGACCCCTATTATCAACGCCCTTGGTGGACCCGCACCAAACCCGATCTCGACGGACAAAAAGTGTATTATCTCCCGAAAGGGAAAGAACAACCGTTTATAGTAGACGCCAACTATAAACAGCCCAATGGCATAGTGGGCACACCCGATGGTAAATACCTGTACGTTGCTGATATAGGTGATAACAAAACCTATAAATATACTATTGAAAAAGATGGTACATTAAGCAACCGCCAACTGTTTGTAGCCCAGGGCTCCGACGGAATGACCCTCGATGTATTGGGCAACGTTTACCTTACCGGAAAAGGCGTTACCATATACAGCCCGCAAGGAAAAAAGATAGGCCACATTGCCATTAATGAACCCTGGACTGCTAATTTATGCTTTGGCGGAAAGGACAAAGATATATTATTTATCACGGCTTCGACAGCTATTTATATTTTGAAGATGAATGTGAAGGGGGTGGAGTAGGGGGGATAGTTAACCAGTATTTAGGCTGAATTTTTAATGTTTGCCTGGCTGATTTTGATTTATAGTAATTTCATTGATTATTGGTTCTAATTTTTATATTTTCGTATTATAAGTGATGCGTTAATGTTAAAAAAAAATACGTAAAATACTGAATATAAACATGATACAAACATTCTTGTTTTTTTGATTTGATTTGAAAAAATTTCCAAAAGCGAATAAAATCATCAAAATTTCAAAGAATTGCATGATTTTATTTAATGTTGAAAACTTAACGCATCAGTAATATTTTCGTATATAAAATATCAAGCATGACTCATCTAACTATCGATAATAAGAAATACGTGCTTCTGCCTGAAGAGAGCTACCAAGAGTTGCAAAGGGCAGCCGCGTTAAAATCAAAAGCCGAGAAAACGTTTACTATTGAAGAAGCCAGAGCTTATAGTAAAAAGCTCATGAGCAAATGGGCATCCGAAAAGTAATTGTTCGAAAGTCCGCAGCAGAAAGTATTGCCGAAATAGCCTGGTACCTTGAATCGGAAGGGCTATTGGCAACGGCAGAAAGGTTTACCGATGAAGCATATGACTTCATAGCCCTATTAGGTGACGATATTAAGAGATATAGGCCAAGTAGGGAATCGGCAAGGTAGTCTATTGGCTATAAATATTTATATTTATTAATAGATTTCGATAGAAAAAGATTGCGGCCATTTAACTGTTCTACTATTTTCGGTTTTAGGGAGTCCTCGTCTATTACTCCTGCACCAACATCATTACGTGCGATAAAATCAATTATTGAAGTATGTAATTGTAAATAAAAGAGATCAATACACGCCCGTTTACCTATACTCCATAAAATAAAAAAGTTGTTTCTAAATCGTAAATTCACTAATGCCTCGGTAAATAAAATATTAGAAACAACAGCTGAAACTCCTCGAGTATTTACAGGTGCTGCCTGTGTAATAGGATCGATAAATTTATTGCATTCATCTGCTTTATCTAATATTTGATTTTGTATCGAAGCAACTATTTGAATCCGAATAGAGATAAAACCAACAAATAAAGCCACAAAGGCAATTATTGCACTTGTCAAAGAAATAATATCAGTTGTTGACATACTTGAATTGTGATTGCACATTTATGAATGTAAACTTAAAGTAAAAAATGTTAGGTTTTGAGACCAACTAATATAATGGTTGAAAATTCATATCAAATTGTTGAATTTTTGGAAAGGTTAGTTTTTAACGTAAGATATTATAAGATTTCCAAATATAATTTAAAACTAAACTGTTTAACGACCCGATTCTCATGGTAACAAATCAATTTAATTTGCTACTTTCGAATTCAATATAAAAAATTATGCAACCTAAACCAGGCCGTTTTATTGACCCTTTGAGTGATTTTGGCTTTAAGCGCCTATTTGGAAATGAGCCCAATAAAGACATCCTAATGGATTTTTTGAACCAATTGTTTAAGGGCCAAAAAGAAATTACAGATCTGAGTTTTAGGCCTACTGAACATGCCGGTGACATAAAAGAATTTAAGAAGGTCTTTTTCGACCTGCTTTGCACTGGACAAAACGGCGAACAGTTTATTATAGAGATGCAACGGGCGGAACAGCGCAATTTTAGCGATAGGGCCGTGTTTTATACTTCAAGACTTATAAATGAACAATTGCCAAAGGGGAAAAGTCATTGGAATATTGAACTTAAAGAAGTTTACCTTATAGCAATACTGGAATTTAATTTAAAAAACAGCCCCCCCGGACGGTATTTACATAATGTTGCTCTTACAAATACCGATACCAATGAAGTTTTTTACAATAAGTTGGGCTTTAAGTTTTTAGAATTGCTTAATTTTGTTAAGACAGAAACGGAACTCGAAACAGATTTAGACCATTGGTTCTATTTATTGAAGCACATGAGCCATTTGGATAGGATACCGACTGTTTTAAACAAACGTATTTTTCAAAAAGTATTTAAGATAGCTGAAATTAGCAGCTTAACAAAGGAGGAAAAAGCAATGTACGATTCAAACTTAAAAGCAAAATGGGATTACGAAAATTCCATAGCTTTCGCCGAAGAAAAAGCGCGTCATCAGGAAGCATTGAATATTGCCCGTGAAATGAAAAAAGATGGCATTTCTATTGTACAAATAATGAAATTTACTAAGCTGTCTGTTGAAGAAATAGAAAAGCTATAAAATTATCGTTAATCCCGCCCTTTACTAAAATCATCCACTGCATCAAACTTCAATTTTGTAAGCCTTAACATATCGCGGCCGTATCATTTTCCATATTATTTTATCATAAGGTTTGCCGTCGAGCATGGCAAATAAAACCGCCGGGTATTGTTGTTGTTGAAAGTACAGGGCAGTTTCTTTTCGGGTTTCAAATTGTTTAAATGATGCTTCACAATCGGCCACGATTGCATTGTAGCACGATTTCAATTCGTCGATTGTTTTTTTAACCCATTCGTAAAATTCATCGGGTACCTTTTCCAGCAAATCTTCAAATGGCAGGCCCTCTGATAAATGTTCCCAAATAACCAGGTTCGAAACGCCCGTAACAATCCTGTGGAGCCGTAGATATTCGATGAATTTGACTTTTACGCGTAAACCGCCTTTAAATCTGATTACAAAACCTTCTTTGTTTTCTTCATTCAGCGATTTTAAGGTTTGTAAATCATTTATGCCATCATATTTTTTTACAATCGGGAATCCGATATCGGGCAATGTTAAATCTTCGCCGGTAACATTATCAACTACCGCCAATAATATCAGGTCGTCCTTATCAGCATAGTCGATAACAATCCTGTTTTCCGGGTAAATAATCTCAAATAAATAGGTAGCATTTCTGTTTAGCTTTTCAAAAGTATGCGGGTATTGGGTTTGCAGGATTTCAGTGGCATGTACGGCCTGGTTACTGTTAAAACTTCCTCGGGTGGCTATATAAGGCCTATCATTCCACCAATATAAAATACCGAGCGAGCCATCCATTTTTTCGTAAACATCGAACGGTTCATTGGGGATTTCTTCCGGCAAATGTTCTTCTAAATTGAAAAACTTTTTAAACGGACGGGCTACGATATTTAAATCACCATCCAGTATCAAACCCCGAGATTGCAAAGTGATTTCATTCCAGATATTACCATACTGTGCCCTCGCTGTGTAATTGTATATAAACAAATCGGCATTATGATGCTTTTGAACAGTTACATACTTTTCATCCAACATTTGCCGAAGGAGTTCATGGTTCATTATATCAATGGGTTGGATTTTAAAACGCAAATAATTTAGCCTTGTAATGTAAAGCTACACAATTATAAGAAGGATTTTTTTCGGGCTAAACCGAAAACGGCGTTCAAATAAATAGCGTAGTTTGCTCAAATGGCATTGTTTAAACTGTTTATCACAATATTTCAACTCCCCAATATTTTTATTGATTCTTCATCCTAAAAATGTAATTTACCGCCTCCAAAATAAACCAATTAGGTCATAGTTGATGGTTCATAGTTCATGGGTAAAGGTTCTTTTTCGACCTTTTGGCAATGAACTATGAGCTATCGACGATGGACAAAAAACAACATTATGGAAGACGGATACATTTTAGCCTTAGATCAAGGCACGACCAGTTCGCGCGCGATAGTTTTTGACCACAAGGGACAGATTCGATCTGTTGCCCAAAAAGAATTTACTCAAATTTTCCCACAACCGGGTTGGGTTGAGCACGATCCTACGGAAATTTGGTCGAGTCAGGCGGGCGTTGCCGCTGAAGCAACCGCAAAAATGGGGATTAACGGCAGCAATATCCGGGCGATAGGTATCACCAATCAACGGGAAACAACCATTGTTTGGAATAGGGAAACAGGTGTCCAGGTTTACAATGCCATTGTTTGGCAAGACAGGCGCACGGCCGCCTATTGCGACAATCTGAAAAAAGAGGGCCTTACTGAAATAATCCGTGCAAAAACCGGGTTGATTATTGACGCTTATTTTTCCGCATCAAAAATCAACTGGATTTTAAATAATGTCGACGGTGCAAGGGAACTGGCCAATACCGGGAAACTGGCTTTTGGCACTGTTGACAGCTGGCTGGTTTGGAAATTTACCCGGGGCGCGGTCCATGTTACCGATATTACTAATGCCAGCCGCACCATGCTTTACAACATAATAGACCAAACCTGGGACGAGGATTTGCTGCAAATATTCGACATCCCCAAAAGTATGTTGCCCGAGGTTAAGCAATCGAGTGAGATATACGGCGAAACCACTACTACCATTTTTGCCTCCAAAATACCGATTGCCGGTATAGCCGGAGATCAGCAGGCTGCCTTGTTCGGGCAAATGTGTACCGAAACCGGGATGGTAAAAAATACTTATGGTACGGGCTGTTTTATGCTGATGAATATTGGCGATAATTTTATCGAATCAAAAAATAATTTACTCACTACCGTTGCCTGGAAAATAAATGGAAGGGTGCAATATGCATTCGAAGGCAGTATATTTATTGGCGGTGCTGTGGTGCAATGGCTGCGTGATGGTTTAGGGATTATCAAAACCTCTGCTGAGGTTGAGCAATTGGCTTTAAGTGTAAACGATACCGGCGGCGTTTATTTTGTCCCTGCTTTCGCGGGATTGGGTGCGCCATATTGGGACCCTAATGCCAGGGGAACCATTGTCGGTTTAACGAGAGGAACAAATGCCGGGCATATTTCACGCGCGGCAATTGAAGCCATAGCTTACCAAACTGTAGATGTTTTGAAAGCCATGGAAGCCGATTCTGGCATTAAAATCAAGGAGCTGCGTGTTGACGGTGGGGCTACCGCCAATAACTTGTTGATGCAATTTCAGGCAGATTTACTCGATTGTAAAGTATTAAGGCCTGAAATAGTGGAAACGACCGCACTTGGGGCGGCGTACCTTGCCGGACTGGCCGTTGGTTATTGGGAAAATGTAGCCGAATTACAGCAGCAATGGCAATCAGAAAGGGAGTTTATACCTTCCGCAAATCCTACAGAAGGGCAGCAAGCAATGGAAGGCTGGAAAAAGGCGGTTTATACAACTCAAAGTTATTCCTAAGCGGTCAATGTTTTACAATGTCCGATTTTGAACTCAAAAAAATAGCAAATTAAAACTCAATCAAATGTCTCCATTTATAGCCGAATTAGTTGGCACCATGTTGCTCATACTTTTAGGTAATGGCGTAGTAGCCAATGTTTTGTTAAATGATACCAAGGGTAATAATAGCGGTTGGCTGGTTATTACAACAGGCTGGGGCCTTGCTGTTTTTGTTGGCGTCGTAGTTGCCGGGCCGTATAGCGGTGCGCATTTAAATCCGGCGGTTACCATTGGTCTTGCCATCGCGGGCAAATTTGCATGGGGAAGAGTGCTCAATTATATCGCGGCACAAATGCTCGGAGCATTTTTAGGGTCTACACTGGTTTGGCTAATGTATTACGATCACTTTCATCGCACCAACAATCCAGGCTCTATTTTAGCTATTTTTTGCACCGGACCTGCCATCCGCAACTATGTTTCGAACATTGCCAGCGAAGTCATCGGTGCATTTGTACTGGTTTTTACGGTTTTTTATATCGCAGGGGCTCAAATCACCCCAAGTAAAACGCCCATCGGCTTAGGATCGGTGGGGGCATTGCCGGTTGCTTTTTTGGTATGGGTAATCGGGCTTTCCTTAGGCGGTACTACCGGCTATGCCATCAACCCTGCCCGAGATCTTGGGCCGAGGATCATGCACTGTTTACTTCCCATCAAAAACAAAGGCACCAGCGATTGGCAGTACGCCTGGATTCCGGTTTTGGGCCCCATTGCAGGCGCGGCAATAGCCGCATTTTTATATCTTCTTTTATCATAAAAAATGTGCGCGGAAATTTGAACGTTAAAAATTATTAGCTCAATAATTTTCATACTTTTATAAAGTAAACCATAAAAATAATACCAATGATGCCTGGTGCGGTAACGGCAATTATGTCTTAAAGCAATACATTGATCTATTATCGCTTTTATTTATGATTTTTTTATGAAACGAATTTTATTCTTCTTCCCGCTATTATTTCTGTTGCAGCCAGCATTTTCAAATCAATTGCAGGATAGCCTCCTCGCAAAACTTAATAATATACTCGATAGCAAGAAAGATTTTGATGCTGAAAAAATAGCCAGAATTGAAAAACTGCAACAAGATTTAAATAGCGAAACCAATCCCAATCTGAATTTTCGGTACGCTACTTATTTAAAACTGTATGAAGAATATAAGTCTTTTAATTACGATAAAGCATTTTACTATGCTCAAAAACTACAGGAAGCGGGCCATTTAATAAAAGACCCTGTTAAAATAGCTTATAGTAAGGTAAAGTTTGGGTTTATTTTCCTCTCGTCGGGAATGTTTAAAGAGGCTTTTGATTCTCTAAAAACAGTAAATGTTAACTTGTTGGATAAAAACGAAAAGCAGGAGTTTTACTTTTTAATTGCCCGTACTTATTATGATCTGTCTGATTTTGACAATGATAAGTATTACGCACCTATTTACGTTGACCGCGCTGGAAAATATATCGATTCGGCATCAGCGTTAATAAAATCAAATTCATTTGACTACTTATATTACAATGGTTTAAAATATCTTAAAACGGGCAACATTTCCAAAGCAGTTACCAATTTGAAAGCTTTGCTTAAAGATTACCATTTAACAGATCATCAGTACGCGGTAACCGCGTCAACTTTAAGTGATATTTATATCAGAGAGAGCGAGCCAGATAGTGCCATTAATCTGCTGATTCCGGCTGCTATTGCAGATATCAGGTCATCGACGAAAGAAGCTGCCGCCATGACAAACCTCGCGCAATTGTTGCACCAAAACGGCGATCCAAAGGATGCTTATGTTTTTATAAAACAAGCGCTCGACGATGCTATTTACTATGGTGCCCGGCAACGTAAAATTCAGGTGAGTGCTATCTTACCGGTAATAGCCGGAGAAAGGATCAATTCGGTAGAAGAACAAAGACAGGTATTATTCTTCTACGCTTCATTGCTTACGGTTTTAGCGTTAATCGTAATCGTATTCGCGGTTATCATTTACAAACAGCTGCAAAAACTAAAAATTGCCGACAAAGTTATAATAGAGACAAATTACAATTTAAATGAAAGCGTTAATAAATTAAACGAGGCGAATAAAATTAAGGAAGAATACATAGGGTATTATTTTAACCTTATTTCTGAATATATAACCAAACTCGATAAGTTTAAACGTTCGGTTGATAACAAACTGACCACAAAACGATTTGACGACATACGCATACTGGTTAACAATATTAATTTAACCAAGGAGCGGGAAGAGCTTTTTATAAACTTCGACAAAGCGTTTCTGAAAATATTCCCCAATTTTGTGTCAAGCTATAACGCGCTTTTCAGCGAAGAAAATCACGTTAAGCTGTTGCCAAACCAATTATTAAATACCGATCTCCGGATTTTCGCGCTTATCCGGTTAGGTATTAACGATACCGAAAAAATTGCCCATATCCTCGAGTACTCCGTTAATACGATCTACAACTACAAGGCCCGCATCAAAGGTAAGTCTACTATCTCAAATGACGAATTTGAAGACGCCGTAATGGCCATAAAAGCCATTTAATGGCTTTTTAAAAATAACTATTAGTTATATACAGTTTATATTTCTCTCATTTTCAATCGGTTTTATGTAATTGATTATCAATTAATTATATAAAGCTATTTTTGATTTTTGTTTATATTTTTCTTTTGAAATTAGCGTCTGCCTAAAATATCCCCTCTCTTTGATATGTCAATTCCGGTCATCCTTCACGTCAGGTAATTGCATTTTATAAACCAACGTTTTAAAAATTTATTAAACAATGAAAAGGTATCTCACCGCTGATCTTTTATTTAAGCGCATTTTTCTGTGGAATTTTTTTTCCGGTAAAAATGCCGCTGAGGAAGTCCCCTTTTACACGCATTTGCTTTCGGGCTAAGTTCTAAAAATACTACAACCATCGTTGTATAATCATATCGATAAAACCAATTGTAAACTTTAAAACTTAAATTATTATGTATAAAAACCAATTACTAAAATTATTTTTATGCCCTTTGTTTTTACTGTTATCATCGTGGGCCATGGCTCAGCAAGTAACAGTAAGCGGTAAAGTTACCGATGGAACAGGGCAAGCGCTTCCTGGTGTTACTGTTGCTATAAAGCAAACCAGAACCGGGACAAATTCGGACATAAATGGTAAATATGTGCTTGCTGCCAAAAGTAGCGATGTACTGGTATTTTCCATGGTAGGATATGTTACGAAGGAAATTGTGGTAAATAACCAGTCCGTTATTAATGTTCAACTCGCCGAAAGCCACAGCATATTGGACGAAGTAGTTGTAGTTGGCTACGGTACTCAAAAACGAAAAGATGTAACCGGGTCTATCTCATCCATTAAAGCCGATGACTTTAAAGATCAACCTATTGACGATCCAATTTCGGCATTACAGGGCAGAATTGCTGGTATAAACGTTATTGAAAGTTCCGGCCAGCCAGGTGCTACTGCTACCATCGTGATTAGGGGGCTCGAATCTCTCAGTCAGCCAAACCCTTTATACGTAGTTGATGGCATTATCATACCTGATATCTCTAACCTCAACATGCAGGACATAGCATCTATCGATGTTTTAAAAGACGCTGCCGCTGCCTCAATTTACGGCTCTTCAGCTGCGGGCGGCGTATTGCTGATCACTACTAAAAAAGGGACCGTGGGTGCTGCACCGACCATAAACTTTAGTGCGAGATACGGCGTAACACAACCCAAGCTGGTAAATGACTTGCTAAACAGGGATCAATATGTACAATTGCAAAATTTAGTTAATCCCGCCTTTTTTACCGGTAAAACCCAAACTGATACATTACCTAATGTAAATTGGGAAAATATTTTATACCACAATGCAATAGAGCAAAACTATAACCTTTCGGTTACAGGCGCTTCGGAAAAAGTAAATTATCTTTTCTCTACATACTATAATGACCAAACCGGATCGTTTATTAAAAATGCATCTGGTATTGTTGGAGTACGGGCAAATGCCGACTACAAATTAGGTAAATTTATTACCCTGGGCGAGCAGATCGGTTTATCGCAACGTCAAACCGACCCGGTATTGGTCAATTTGCAAAACGCGCCATTCCGTACCCAGCCTATTATCCCAATATACAATGCAAATGGGAGCTACGGCAGCGACCCGCTGGGTTATAATATTTCTTTCAATGGGCCAAACCCTTATGGAGCAGTTTACAGCACTACTGCAACAGATATTACAAACAATGTGCAGGCCAATGTTTATGCAGATATAAAACTTCCTTTACACCTTGATTTCCGTAGTACATTTGGTTATACCTATAATGTATACACAAGGGATTATTTTCAGGATACATACAATTTTGGTGCTGTTGCACAAGGGTATAACACGCTTTACGAAAACTATGCCGAATACAACCAGTTGCTGAGCAATTATGTACTAAGCTACAATCAAAGCTTCGGCAAACATAATATAAGTGCTGTGGCAGGTTTTGAACAACTTACCGGTGCCAACAATCAGTTGTACACCAGTATGGGTTCAATCGGATTAAACGGTTATACTTATATTCCAACATCACCGTCGGCAGGGCAGACAGCACTTTCAGGGGGAAATGACCCTAACTTGCTTGTTAAATCGGAATTTGCCAGAGTAAACTACAATTATAACGAACGTTATTTTATAGCAGCCTCAATAAGGCAGGATGCCAACTTTACACAATTTGGGCCAGCTAAAGTAAGAGGTGTATTCCCAGGTGTATCAGCGGGCTGGAACATCAGCGATGAGGCGTTTTTTAGTGGTGCAAAAAGCATTATCAACACCCTTAAACTACGCGCCAGTTATGGTTCGCTGGGTAATAGCGGCTCACAAGCATACCAATACGCGTCCACTTATACCCAAAATCAGCTGTCCAGCGGTATTGCAGGCGGGGCGCAAGGTTTTGCCCCCGGACAGGCTTTCCAGATTGCAAATACCGAAACCAAATTGGCTAACCCTGGCGTACATTGGGAAACCGTTACCGAAACCAATATAGGTTTAGATGGCGAAGCTTTAAATGGCCGCTTGCGTTTTACTGCCGAATGGTATAATAAAAACACCAATGGTATGTTATATGCGCTTCCTTTGCCACCAAGTGCGGGTTTCATAAACCCTTATTATGCCAACGTAGGTATTGTAAATAACCGTGGTTTCGACTTTTCTGTTGGCTACCATGATAGGGTAGGAAAATTGGGCTATGACATTAATGTTAACGCCGGATTTAACCAAAATAAAGTGGTAAGCTTAACTGGTACGGCTACAGGTGCACTTAACGATGGCTATAACTGGTATAACAATGGTGATCAGGCTTTTAACATGATGCCGAATCAAACCATTACTCAAACCAAAGCTGGTTTACCATTTGGATCCTTTTATGGCTACAAAGTGTTAGGCATATTTCAAACAGATGCCCAGGCTGCAGGCCAAAAAGTTAACGGAAACGTAGCCCAGGCAGGTGACCTTCAATTTCAGGATGTGAACCACGATGGTGTTATAGACCAAAATGACAAACAAGTAATAGGGAACCCGAATCCAAAATTAATCTATGGTATCAATATTAATTTCAACTACCAGGGATTTGATTTGCGGTTGTTATTTAACGGTGTACAGGGCGTTCAACTTTTTAATGGTGTAGAAGCCTACGAAGAATCCCTTTTTGCCGATGGTAACAGCACAACCAAAGTATTTAACGATTCGTTTCTTGGCAGCAATGGGCTGACTTCGCAACCGCGTTTAGTGGGTACTGGTTCTGGTGGCGGCCAGGCACTTGATCCAAACACTAATTACTCTTCGGTAAATAGCTATTTTGTCCAAAACGGCAGTTATTTAAAACTGAAGAACTTGCAGTTAGGTTACACATTTTCGGGCAATATTTTACAACGTGTAAGTATTAAAAAAGCCAGACTATTTGTAATGGCCAATAATATATTCACCATCACAGGGTATAAAGGGCTTGATCCGGAATTAGGCAGCGCTTATACAACTTCAGGTTACGGAACCGCTACCACTCAGGGGATAGATGCGGTTACAAATTACCCGCAAACAAAAATTTACACTGTAGGTCTTGATCTTACTTTTTAATTCAATTCAAAAACTATCAAAATGGTAAAGAAAATATATGTATCGATACTGGCGGTTATGTTAATAGCCGCCTGTAAAAAGGATCCAAAAAATGTCGGTCCAACCAATTCCTACAGTTCATCAACCTATCCTACAACTGTAGCTCAACTACAAACTGTATTGGTTTCGGCTTATGCTAATCTGCGCGACCCGGGTTTGTACGGCTTCTGGTTTTTACCAAAGGCATTATCAAACTCTATGCACACTGTTAACTCGGCATACAACGGCGATGGCTCGTGGAATGAAATGGCAAACACCAACGTTAGCGTTGGTAATCAATATGTGGGTGCTGCATGGTCGGCCTTATATGTAGGCGTAAAAGATTGTAATGTAACCATCTACGCTGCTGGTCAGCTTACTGCCATTAATCCTAATTTGAGCGCGGCTGATAAAGCCACCATAAACCTGATACTGGGCCAGGCATATTGCTTGCGCGGCTGGTATTATATGGAACTCGAATGCCTTTATGGGGAAAAATATATCGGCGCAGGCGGAGCTGGTGGTACTGCTCAAGGAGTGCCACTTTTTAACGCTCTGCCAACAGATCTTGCACAAACACAGCAACCAAGGGCAACAGTGCAGGCTACATGGGCATTTATTATCAATGATTTTAAACAGGCCCAAACATTGCTTAAAGGAAATACATGGGGCCCTGCCGATGCTGCTCGCGTATCTCAGTGGACTGCGGAAGGTTTATTAGGAAAAGCTTATGTATACACCCAGGATTGGGCCGATGCAAAAACTATCCTGTCGGATGTGATAACAAACAGCGGGAAAACCCTAATGTCTTTTTCCACCTATTCTAACGCCTTCAATGGTCAAAATAAGTTCAATAGCGAATCGTTATTTGAGTTATATGTAGATCCAAATACAGTGGGTGGCTATGGTGTGTATAGTGGCGCAGCAAACTCTGCAACTATTAACGGCCTTATTTGGTCTCCATTTACCTATGGCGGTCCTGGCTTTAATGGCGTACAGACACAGCCTTTGGGTTATGGTAATGAGTTTTTCCACGACAAAAATGTGTTGCGGTTTGGCTATTCAATAGGCCCCGCGCCTGCTACGGTAAGTAATCCGAATTATAACTCAGGTACCGGCCCAACATACTATAACCAGCAGCAGGTAATGGACCCTGCATATAAGGCAGCAGCTTTGGCAGTACGTACCAACAAAACCGCCGACCCTCGTTTGTTTGTAAACGCCTTGCAACCAAGACTCGATTCTGTTCAGTTTGATGGCGTACACTGGGGTCTGGTTGCTCAGGCCGGTTACGCACAGGATATCTACGGCTGGGCTGTAAAAAAATACTCGCCTATAACTTATAACGAAGGTAATGGTACCGGCAACCCTTCGGGGTTCGGGGATGTGGGTGATGCCTGGGATTACTATATCCTACGTTTAGCCGATGTTTATTTATTGTATGCCGAAGCTTGTATCGGTACTAGTGATAATGTTGATGGGCTCGAATATATAAACAGAGTTAAACGCAGAGCTTATAACCTTCCGATTGCTACACCTTCAGCAATCGATTATAAGTCGCTTACCGACAAAACCAGCGCGATAAATGACCCGGTTTTGGGCACCAATCCGCTTTATTATGAGCGTTGGGCAGAGTTGTTCAACGAAGGTTCATGGTGGTTTGATGTATGCCGCTGGCAAATAGGATCATCTGAAGCCACTTACTACGGAACAGCTGATAACGTTAACGGGCCAATTAATTTTGTTCCATCAAAATCTTATGTGTGGCCTATTCCGCAAAGTGAGATTAACAGTAATTCACAAATAAAGCAAAGTACAGGTTACTGATATAGTTGATTAATGAGTGTAAAGCAGGTGAGATGGCTTTACACTTTTTTTAACACAATTGAAATATTAAAAACCAGGGAAATGCATTGTATTCACTTTTTACGAAAAATATTTATTTTTTTATTTACCCTGGTAATATTTAACAGGGCATCGGCGCAAAACCAGCAAATCCTTCATGCAGGTATGAATGGTGTAAAGCTCGACTTTACCCTTGACAGAGACGGGCAGCCTTCATATAAAGTTTATTTTGGTGATAAACCGGTAGTAAATAACTCGTACCTGGGCATCAAATTGGCTAATGACACTGCACTCGATAAACATTTTATAATCACCGGTTCAGAAAAATCAGAAGTTGATGAAACCTGGGTGCCAGTTTGGGGCGAAGTAAACAAAATCAGAAATCATTATGAACAGCTAACTATACACTTAAAACAAGGTGGCACCGGGCGGTTAATGAATATAGTTTTCAGGGTATTTGGGGATGGCGTAGGTTTCAGATATGAATTTCCAAATCAGTCAAACCTAAAGTACTTTATTGTATCCGATGAATTAACAGAATTTAGCCTTACCGGCGATAATAAAACTTTTTGGATACCAGGAGACTACGATAGCAATGAATACCCCTATACGGTGTCGCCGATTAGCCAGGTTGATGCGTCGGTATTGGCGAAATCAGCAACAGATATTGCGGTGCGGTTTGTTCCCGATAAATATGGGATACAGACGCCGCTTATGATGAAAACCGCAGATGGCCTCTATATAAATATTCACGAAGCTGCTTTAAAGGATTATACTTCGATGCAGCTGCATGTGGACACAAAAACATTTAGACTTATTGCCAGCCTCGTTGCTGATGCTGTTGGTAACAAAGCATATATGCATGCACCCTGCCATACGCCATGGCGCACAATTATCGTGAGTGACAAAGCAGCCGATATATTATCGTCAAAAATGATTCTCAATTTAAACGAACCTTCGAAAATTGAAAATACAAGCTGGATAAAGCCCATGAAATTTGTTGGTATTTGGTGGGAAATGCAAACCGGTAAAAGCACCTGGAGTTATTCGAACAGTTTAGATACCCTCGATAAAAATGGAAACCTTATACCGAGTGGGAAGCATGGTGCCAATACTGACAATGTAAAAAGGTATATCGACTTTGCCGCAAAAAATGGTATCCAGGGAGTTTTAGTAGAAGGCTGGAACGCTGGCTGGGAAGATTGGTTTGGAAACTGGAAAGAAAATGTTTTTGATTTTGTAACTCCATACCCCGATTTTGATATAAAGGCAATAACGGATTACGCTGCTGCTAAAGGCGTAAAAATGATCATGCATAACGAAACGTCGGGATCGGCGACTAATTTCGAGCGGCAGATGGATACATCTTTTCGTTTCATGAAAAAATATGGATATGGCTCTGTCAAAACAGGTTATGTCGGCAAAATTATTCCGCGCGGCGAACACCACGACGATCAATGGATGATTGATCATTACGTGCGGGTGGCCCAAAAAGCGGCAAGTTATCAGATTATGCTCGATGCGCACGAACCTGTGCGGCCAACCGGTTTGCAACGTACATACCCAAACTGGATGGCATGTGAAGCAGGGCGAGGTAACGAATATAACGCGTTTAGCAACGGCAACAGTCCGGCGCACGAAACCATTATGCCTTTTACCCGGTTGATGGGTGGTCCGATGGATTATACACCAGGGATATTCAAAATTCAGGGTTATTCGGATGTTCCCGGAAGGCAGTTGCATACTACTTTAACTAAACAATTGGCCTTGTATATTACCATGTACAGTCCGCTGCAAATGGTTGCAGACATCCCCGATAATTACGAAAAACACATGGATGCATTTCAATTTATAAAAGATGTGGCCGTTGATTGGGACGATACCAAAATTATTGAAGCGGAACCGGGAGAATACATCACCACAGCCCGTAAAGAAAAAGGCGCTGTAAACTGGTACATTGGCGCGATAACCAACGAAAATAGCCGCAATGCAATTATACCGCTGGATTTTTTAGACAGAGGAAAAAAATACGTTGCCATAATTTATGCCGATGGCGATAGTGCCGATTGGAAAACAAATCCGGAGGCATATCAAATTCATAAATATTATGTGAACGCCAATACAAAACTGAATATTAAACTGGCGAATGGGGGCGGGGCAGCTATCAGTATAAAACCCGCCACAGATGCTGACAATGGGTTGAAATTCTACAAATAAAATTAAAACAGAATTATATACTCAGGATAAAAACAGGTCATTTAAATTTTATTAAAATAATGAATATCAAGAATAATTGCCTGGTATTAATTCTTATTTTAAACATACTAATATGTTCAGCGCAGGGCAAAAGGGGGGCCGTTATTCAATGGACAACCTATGAGGCTGAGAATATGAATACTACCGGAACTGTAATGAGGCCAAAATACGGCCCGTATCAGGTTGAAACTGAATCTTCAGGACAAAAATGCGTAAGATTGAGTAACAAAGGACAGTTTGTTGAATTTACCTCCTCCGGGAGTGATAACAGTATGGTTATAAGATACAGCCTTCCTGATAGCAGGGAAGGTAATGGTACAACTTCTACCCTTGCAATATTTATAAATGGTACGGTGGTTCAGCATTCGAAAATTTCGTCGCGCTATGCCTGGCTTTATGGTAAATATCCATTTACTAATAATCCGGCTGCCGGAACGCCAAGGCATTTTTATGACGAAATAAGGATTATAGGTTTAAAAATAACAAAGGGAGATGTTATCAAGATTCAGCGTGACGATCAAAAAGAAGATGAGGCCAAATATTGTATAGTCGACTTAGTTGATCTTGAGGATGTCGCACCACCCCGAACTCAACCGTCAAATTCGTTATCTATCATAGACAAAAGTTTCGGAGGCGCCGATACAACCGGCGACTTTACCGAAGCGTTCAGAAATTGTATAGTACGGGCAGAAGAGACAGGAAAATCAGTCTGGATTCCAGCCGGAGCTTTTAAAATTTCTGGCGACATCATTCTTCCCTCAAACATAACTGTTCAGGGTGCTGGAATGTGGTATACACAATTGGTTGGAGATGAAGCGCAATATACCAATGTAAATAAACGGGTAAGATTGAAAGGAAATGGAAGCAACATACATCTTTCTGATTTTTCAATCATGGGGAAACTGAATTATAGAAGTGATAAAGAAGCTAACGATGGAATTGTTGGCTCCTACGGGACAAATTCTACAATATCGCGCATTTGGATTGAGCATACCAAAGTGGGCATGTGGATCGAAAATTCGAAGAATTTGAAAATTACAGGGTGCCGCATGCGCAATACAATGGCAGACGGGATTAATTTTTGTGTAGGAATGACCGAATCAACCATAGAAAACTGCACCACGCGCGGTACGGGAGATGATTGCTTCGCAATTTGGCCTACTACTTTTTTAAAACAAGTATTTTCGCCAGGGCATAACCTAATCGTTCACTGTACCGCCCAGCTACCGTATCTTGCAAACGGTGTTGCAATTTATGGCGGAGAAAGTAACAAAGTCGAAAGTTGTTCTTTAGTTGATATTTCACAGGGTTCAGCCATCCTGATTAGCACCACTTTTCCTACAGAAAACAAAGATCAAAGTATAAATAATAACTTCAGCGGTAAAACAGTGATAGAGAACTGTGATGTAAAAACCAGCGGCGGCTTTGATCATGAGTGGGGCTGGCGTGCGGCCGTGGAGATTTGTGCAGACAAGCGGGGTATTTCCGGAATTGAAATAAATAATTTAAATATTATCAACAGTTTGTCCAACGGATTGAGCATAATTGCTAAAAACGAGGATGATAAAATTGGCTCATTGTCTGACGCGATTGTGCAGAATGTTAATATTTCAAATTTTGGAATCGGTGTAAAAGGAAAACATAACCTATTTATTAATAGCGCGGCACGTGGAAGTCTAATGATTAAAAATTCTGATATTCATGATGTTAAGAATGAGTCAGAAAACTTTACGGTAATAAAATAAATAGATATTTCAGAAGTCGAATGTTCGATTTCGGAATTATTAAAAATAAAAAAGAACATTTTTAACACATAAGAAATCTGACTGACGTGTCAGATTTTTCATAGTTCAAATTAATAATATGTACAAATACATTCTGATCGTTTTCTTGAGCCTGCTATTTTTTAGCTGTAAAAAAAGTAATCCGGCAATAGTGAAAACTACGCTAGTTGATACAACAGTTACAGTAACCGGCACCAAGCCGGTGGTAAAAACCAATAACCAAAAAGTATTTGTACATTACATGCCATGGTTTGAAACACCAGCTACATCGGGTACGGGTAATTGGGGACAACATTGGACAATGGTAAACGAAAACCCAAATGTGATTTTATCGAATGGCCGCAGGCAGATTGCTTCTTATTTTTACCCAATGATTGGCCCGTACGATAGTGATGACCGGGACGTAATTGACTACCACTTATTATTGATGAAGTACGCCGGGATAGATGGAATAATTGTTGACTGGTACGGCATACACAATGTGGACGACTATGCGCTTAACAAACGCAACACCGATTCCATTTTTAGCCGGATGCCAGGGGCTGGTTTGCAGTTCGGTATTTGTTATGAAGATGCTTCACTGGCACAAGTAAAAGCGGTGGCGGGCATTGATACCGTAACAGCCGCCCAGCAGGATTTCGCTTATCTTCAATCAGCTTATTTTAGCAGCAACAGCTATATCAAAATCAATAACCAGCCGCTACTGCTTGACTTTGGTCCGCAAGGATTAAAAACAACTGCCGATTGGCAACAAGCATTTTCGCAACTATCAACAAAGCCCCGGTTATTATCGCTCGAATATGCGGGTGGTGTAACAGGCAGCTCGGGCAGTGGCGAATTTGCTTGGGTTGACGCAACTGACCAAACCAATTTGCAGGGTTTTTATCAAAATCGAGCGCCATCGCTACCCACTTTTTTTGCCGGAGCATATCCAGGTTTCCAGGATTTTTATAAGCAGGGTGGTTGGGGGAATACGTTGTTTTTATTGAATTACAACGGCACCAGCACTTTGCAAAATTCGCTTAACTTGGCCAAATCCAGCGGCACAAACTATTTGCAACTAATTACCTGGAACGACTATGGCGAAGGCACCATGATTGAGCCCACACTTGATTTTAATTTCAGCTTTTTACAAACCATACAGGTATATACCGGAGTTACCTATACGGTAACCGAATTGCAGCTCATTTACAAATGGTATACGCTCAGGAAAAAATATATTGGCAATAGTTCAGTCGAATTGCAGCTTACCCAGGCATACAATGATTTGGTAGCGTTGGATGTGACCGATGCTACGAGTATTATATCTTCTATTAATTAAAAAATCAATTTGCAGTTGATTTATCTTTTTGTAATTTTACGTAATTGATTACGTAATTTATAACATATATGAATTTTTATGATAAAATAGGCAAAATGGCCTTGGGGAGCAGACTCCGCAGGCTAAGCGAACTGATGACGGAGCAAGCTACGCAGGTGTATGAAATGTATGGTGCCGATTTACAGCCAAAATGGTTTCCGGTTTTTTATGCTTTGTCGGATGGGGAAGAAAAATCAATTATGCAAATTGCCGGGGAAATTGGTCATTCTCATCCATCGGTTAGTACAATAGTGAAGGAAATGATTAAAAATGATGTAGTTACAAAAAGCTCTGGCTCAAATGATGGCCGGAAAAACTATGTTAAACTCACCGCAAAAGGATTAAAAATTAATGAGTACATGCAATCGCAGTATATTGACGTAAACGCCGCGATTGAAACCGCCATGGCTCAAACCCAGTACAACCTCTGGAAGGCAATAGAGGAATGGGAGTTTTTGTTGGAACAGAAAAGTTTGTTGGAAAGAGTTAGGCTCGAAAAAAAAGCGAGAGAAAGTAGAGACATACAAATAGTGGACTATGTACCGACTTATCGGGAAACGTTCAGAGAGTTGAATGAAGAATGGATAACCACCTGGTTCAAAATGGAGGCTGCAGATTATAAATCGCTTGATCACCCGGAAGAATATATACTTCACAAGGGCGGCCATATCCTTTTTGCGCTATACAATGATATACCCGTAGGCACTTGTGCCTTAATTAAAATGGAAGATGGTGGCTTCGAATTGGCTAAAATGGCCGTGTCGCCGCTGGTAAAAGGCAAGGGTATCGGCTTTCTGTTGGGCAATGCCGCAATTGAAAAAGCAAAGGAACTTGGTGCCAACAGGTTATATCTGGAAAGTAATACCATACTTAAACCAGCTATTAGTTTATACCATAAATTGGGGTTCAAAAAAATCACTGGTAAGCCATCGCCTTATGAGCGGTCAAATATTCAAATGGAGTTGGTTTTTTAGGTGCGAGAATACTAAGGCAAGAATAAATTTAAAGCATATTTCAATTGAGTTTAAATTGAAATTAAACAAAAAAACTTAATTTTCCTCGAGCTTTATTGTTTTGAAAATTTCCAAAACCAGTTTCCGTTTTGTTGGAGGTATCTTCCTTTCGGATATCCCAATACTTGCCCCTGAGGGACAATCTGACATTGATAACGCAAAAGTTCCTTTACCACTTTTTTTCGGTGTTACAATGACAGCTAGTTTATTATCAATGGTGTCTATATAAGCCAAATTAGTAATAGGGACATTATAAAAATTTTTGTAAAATCCAGTGTCTATATCTGCCTTTAATTTACGAAAGGTTGTTTCTAAATCGCAATCTTTACCTGGTCCAAATAATTCAGCAATATCATATTCAAGTATTATACTGTCGGATTTAGAATAAATATAACCGCCATAAGAATCAACCCCTTGCCCGGTCTTAGTTTCAAAACCAGATGGCGCATAAATTTCCCAATGTCCTGGCAATGACATTTTATGCCAGGCAGGATTTATAGAAATATCCGCTTTCAGTTTTCGTTTGCAAGAAACCGTTGCCATAATACATATGCACAATAGAAACAGGGATATTAGTCTCATATCAAGGTAGCAAGAATTGAATAAAGATAGCTTTTTTAGTTTGGAATGGCTCCATCTCCAAAGCGAACTCGTTTTATTTAAAATCAACATCCCAAAACCTCAAGCCACTGGTCAATGGGTTAACAGCAAGGCTGGCAACATATTCGCTATCCACTTTAAAACTATTTACAATCCAGTTGTTTGCTGTCGCGAGGATATTACCTTTTGCAAAATGTTCCCCGGTAAGGGCCGGGATAAATTTCAGGTGGTCGTCAAGGCCTATTCCTGTGGCTTTTGTCAGGGCTTCTTTGCGTGTCCAAAGCGTAAAAAAGTGTTCAGGGTTTTCCATGATAAAGCTGATTTCATCCTCACTGAAATTATCCGTCAAAATATCCTGATAATCAAATTGGGGGTTTATATATTCAATATCTACGCCAACCTCTTTATCGGCAACAGCCAAAATAACCCAATTGCCCGAATGGGAGATATTATAATGCAATGCCGAACCGCTTTCATTTTTCAGATACGGTTTATTGTTTTTTGCCACTTCAAATAGCAGGGAAGAGGGTTTTTTATTCAAATATTTTCCTAACAAAAACCTGAGTGAACCCCTGGTTATAATCGCCCGGTTTTTGTCGGTTGCGTATAAATAGCGATTGGTTCGTGCAATTTCCCCGGTGTTCATTATGGTAAGGAAATTATCAACAAAAGGGAGACTGTCATTAATATTAATTCGCCACACATCCACGCCATTATTTAATAAGTATGGGCAGGCTGCCGGGGCAGCCCATAAAATATGGTCTGAATATTGATTGGTGATGCGGATATTTCCCATTTCATTATTGCTCCGCAATGTACTTTTAATCGGTTTAAAATTTGCGACTGTATGTGCAAAATAGCTCAATTCAAAACTTTTTGCCTTTTTATTCCTTTTATTATAAAAACAGGAATGTGATGGAGAATAAAGAAAATATCGGCAGTTTTGACTGGAAGCTGATTAATATCAAAGAAAACTACGAAGTAGAGTACTGGTCAAAAACACTCAATACAAGCTCGGAAAAATTAAAGAAAGCAGTAGCGACAGTCGGGGCCTCCGTAGAGGCGGTTAAGAACTATCTTAAAGTTGAAAAATAATGAGCCTTGAGAAATACGTCGCCAAGTGCGACATTACAAAGAAATCTGAACCGAAGGTTATCGGGACAAAGAAACCCGCAGCTACCTAAATATGTTCAGTCCTTTCTTTTTATAATTGTCATTTTCAAACAAGGTCATCATATCTCGATTTTCTACCTGTATTTGTAAAACCTTAAATTTACTGTGAAAATGTGTTGGGGTCGGGGATTTACTATAAACGTATAGAAATAAGCTATCATATGAAGTTTTATAGAATATAAAATCAAGACCTTTATAAATGTAATTACGTAAACTATCAACATCAGGTTTAGATTGAGAGTCAACCGAAAGCTCAATAGTTTGATGATCAGCGGTGATCCCCCAATTTTTTAATTTGAAATAAAGTTTCGGTTCACTACGTCCAAAAGTTATAGCTTTCGTAATATATGTTGGCCCCGAGTCGGGAAGGTTCCAAAAAAAGATTAGCCCAGCGGCGGCTATGAACAAAATGGTAAGAATTAATACTATGGCAAGCTTATTCATTTTTTCTTTATAGCGCCTCAGTTGCTATTCTAACGGGCAAAAACATTATCGAAAGTAAAAGCAAACGGGAAATCGAACTTCGTAAAACCAATCCTTGTGGTGGGCTCATTGCGTTTTTTTTAGGGTTTAAAAAACATGTCGTAACCTGTTTATTAATGGTTGAGACAACTATCTTTGCGGCATGAAATCAATTCTTATAAAATCTGCTACAGTAGTGAATGAAGGTAAGCAATTTATTGCTGATGTTTTGCTTAAAGAGGGTTTTATTGAACGAATGGATAACAATATTGATGTTAAGGCAGATAGAGAAATCAACGCGGAGGGCTTGTATCTTTTTCCCGGTTGTATCGACGACCAGGTGCATTTTCGTGAGCCGGGTTTAACGCACAAGGCAACAATAGCCACAGAATCAAGGGCTGCCGTGGCAGGTGGTATTACTTCATTTATGGAAATGCCCAATACGGTGCCAAATACCCTAACCCGTCAACTACTCGAAGATAAATACCAAATAGCCTCGCAAAATTCATTGGCTAATTACTCATTTTTTATGGGTGCTTCGAACGATAATTTGGACGAGGTTTTGCAAACTGATACCAAAAATGTTTGCGGCATAAAAGTTTTCATGGGTTCGTCAACTGGAAACATGCTGGTGGATAACCCCAAAACGCTCGAAAACCTTTTCGCGCAATCACCGATGCTGATTGCCACCCATTGCGAAGACGAGGCGACGATAAAAAAGAATCTGGCATACTATAAATACCTTTTAGGCGACAATATCCCGGTTAGCCTGCATCCAAAGATACGGAGTGAGGAAGCCTGTTACCTGTCGTCGTCGATGGCGGTTGAACTGGCAAAAAAACATAATACCCGCTTGCATATTTTGCATATATCGACCGAAAAGGAAACTCATCTTTTTGGAAATACTGTTCCGTTAAAAGATAAAAGAATTACTGCCGAGGCCTGTGTACATCACTTATGGTTTACCGATAAAGATTATGATACCCTCGGTAACCTTATAAAATGGAATCCTGCTGTAAAAACCGAGCATGACCGGGATGGCATTTTAAAAGCGGTGCTTGACGGACGCATTGATGTTATCGCAACCGACCATGCCCCGCATACTTTTGATGAAAAAGCGCAGGCCTATTTGCAAGCTCCATCGGGCGGGCCGCTTGTGCAACATGCTTTGCCTGCTATGTTAGAACTGTTTCATCAGGGTAAAATAAGCCTCGAACAAATTGCTGAAAAAATGGCACATAATGTGGCAACTTGTTTCCAGATAGAAAAACGTGGTTTTATTCGTGAGGGCTATTGGGCCGATTTAGTGCTGGTTAATTTAGATAATCCCTGGAAAGTAAAAAAAGATAACATTTTATATAAATGCAACTGGTCGCCTTTTGAAGGGGTTGTTTTTCAATCCAAAATAGAAAAAACCATAGTTTCGGGCAATATTGTTTGGGAAAATGATGGTCTGATTGACGGAATATCGGGTAAAAGGTTAAGTTTTGTGAGGTAAAACGTTTAAACTTGATTCAAACGAACGCGAGATTTTGCTCCATTGTGGGCCTGGATAATTCATATCCTGGTTATTTGTCGAGGGGAATTTTACTTTGGTTACCCTGCCTTCGGTAATTAGTCGTTTGTATAATATATCCCATTCAGGTATCACGGTATCTTCCTGTTCCCAATGTACGACGGCCCCTTCATTACACCAAAACGGCATCTTTTGCATGGCGTATTGGTGGGGGCTATTACTCCTGAAAAATTTCATGGCCTTATCGGTTTCCCAAACGGTAACTGTCCAAAAAGTGAGTTTTTTGTCGACCAATTCTTTGCCGCAAACAAACCCGTCGGATTTTTTTATTGACTTGATAGCCGCTTCATTACTCCTTAAAAATCGCGGCAAGAAAAAGATTGATCTCAGCCGAAGCCTGGTAACCGATACAAAATACATATCGTAAAGCTATGATAATATTGTTTGCCAGTATTAAGCCACCGTTAAATCGAGCTTCTATTTTATCCCCACATATATTTTTACCTCGGTATCTTCAAACTTTACAATGTTCGGGCTATATTGGTCAAAATCAGCAGTGTATCTCCTTTCAGCGCCGCTTTTCCATATCTGTTGCCAGGCAACATACACATTCTGAGGGCATTTACCTCCTAACGTGTATACGTTATATTTACCTCCGGGTACAGTAATCCCAACAAACCCTTCGGGAATATTTGTTAAAGAATTCACTTTGTAACCCAATACCGCGGTATAATAACCGGTATAGTCGGTCTCATAGTCAGTATAAATGCAAAAAAAATCTGTCGACAGCTTGTCGGGAATTTTGAAGTACACCTGGTCTTTCTCGAATTGTTCCCAAAGGGCCATCAAATCTTTTTTCGATTGCCCGTTTTGGTTAATCGTTCTCACCGAAATCCCAATTATAAAAAATTCAGGATTTTCAATTGTTTCAGTTTTTACAATCATATTAATTTTCTTTCACGAATTTAATGAACACGAATGACACGAATTGTTTCGAATGACACGAATTTAATGAACACGAATGGCACGGATTTTTTTGAATTACACGAATTTAATGAACACGAATGACACGAATTTTTTCGAATTACACGAATTAGAACAGCACTGGAAACGAAATGCTCGAATTGAAAAAATTTGGTGAAAATTTGAAACAATTCGTGTCATTCGTGTTCATTAAATTTATTATGTCCAAAAAGTAAACAAAAAAATAACCACTAAATGTAAACCAACAAAAATAGGTGTCATAGTGTCTTTTTTAGGGTCATGATTTTTCACATGCGTATAAACAGCCCCGCCAAGTATGATCGGAAAGATGGCGATCCCGTATAGTCGCGTTATGTTAAATAACATAAGAATGCAGCCTACAATTTCAGCAAGACCGAGCAGACGCATAAACCAAAGCGGGTATCCCCAACGGTCAAAATCTATAACTTTTTGCTTTTCGCCGATAAGTTTCTGATAGCCAAAAATAAAACCGGGTATGATATAAGCCGCCATCAATACCCAAAAGATGATTGTTTTAATTTCCATGATTTTAAATGTTTACACAAATTAAAATCGGCTGGGTGACAACCCTATGTCAGTAGGAACTTGAAAGCTGTAGATTTTTTTGAATAATTGCGCTGGCAATGTTTCCAACGCGTTCTTTCAAACTATCTGGGCTAATTATTTCGGCCTGGTCGCCAAACATCATAAACCAACGGGCGAAGCCTTCCAGCGAACAAGTTAAAAAGGTCATTTCAATTTGGTCGCCAACAGTTTTTTCCGACACAAAGCCATTATAATACTTCTGGTAATCCAGGTGAGTGGAAACTTCTTTATTTACCATCATGATTACCAAATCGAGTTCTTGTTCTTTTGCCGTTTGGGATATGTATTTTTTTAAGGTTGGGTGTACATTGTCGAAAACCTCATCGCTCGCTTTTAGCTTATTGATACGATCGACCCTGAAATCACGGTAATCGTTACGCATACGGCAGAAGGCAATAAGGTGCCAATTACCATCTTTAAAAAATATCCCTATCGGTTCTATATCGCGTTTGGTATGCTGCTGACTGTGGTTGGCAAAATAATCTATAGTTAAGATGTTTTTTTGGGCGATGCTTTTTAAAAGTGGCTGCAGATGGTCTTTATTGTCGACCTTATGATGGCGGTGGCTCTTAAATACCTCAATGCTGTTGTCAATTTCTTCGAGCAAGCTCTTCTCGGCCGATTTTAAAATAGCCCTGATTTTATACATCGCCGATTTATGGTGCTCGGTAGTGGACGAATCGGTTAGCTTTTCGATAAATTTTTCGGCTGTTAAAAATGCGGTTGCTTCTTCACGGGTAAACATTACCGGCGGTAGGCGGTAGCCTTCGACTATGGAATAACCTACACCAGCCTCGCCAATTATAGGTATTCCGGCTTCTTCCAGGGTTTTTATATCACGGTATACTGTCCGCAAACTAATATTAAACCGTTCGGCAATATCGCTCGCTTTTACAATTCTGCGTGATTGCAATTGAATTAATATAGCCGAAACTCTGTCAATGCGGTTCATAACACCAAAATACATAAAAAACAAAGTAACTTCGTATAAAATATAAATTTTTGAGATGGAGACCGACGATAAAATAATAACTTTTGAATCTTACTACGATCCCATGCTGGCGCATATTGTGCGCACGCGGCTCGAAGCCAATGGGATATCCTGTTTTGTGGCCGACGAAAACTCCATCGGCGCCAACCCGCTTTTTAACCCAGCTATAGGCGGTGTGAAATTGAAGATTTTTGAACGCGATTTGGAAAAATGCCGCGAGATTTTGAGTACGGATGACGATTTACATGAAAATGATCATCATGGAATTGATGAAGAAAATAATACCTATATTATTTGCCCGTACTGCGCCTCAACCAATGTCGGTAAAATTGGAGAAGAGGAAGGTGAAAAAAAGTCAGAAACACTGCTTAGTTCTATCATGAATTTGGTGAACCCTTTTTACAATCAAAAAAATTGGCATTGTTTTAATTGCCAGCAAGACTTTGAATAAATAAGCATTTTGTAATAAGCACGAAGTTTCGACAGATTTGGGATGGAAATTTCACGGTTAAGATTAAACACTTGCTTCTTAGGGCTCAAATTTTGATGTTCGATACTTGATTCTAAAATCTTGATGCCTATATTAGCATTATGTATAGCCGTCGTAAATTTATTAAAGTTTCGGCTGCCGGGGCATCCCTGGCGGCCATCTCACCAGCAGCGTTTTCAAAAGGTACAATATTAAACGGACCAGGAAATTTCCCGATAGTGATTTCAACCTGGGATTTCGGTGTTGCCGCTAACCAGGAAGCCTGGAAAACGCTTTCAACAGGCGGCCGTGCGTTAGACGCGGTGGAAGCCGGAGTAAAAATACCCGAAGCCGACATGAAAAATCATTCGGTTGGCCGTGCTGGCTACCCCGATCGTGATGGACATGTAACATTAGATGCCTGTATTATGGATGAGTTTGGCAACTGCGGTTCTGTAGCGGCCATTGAAAATATCGCCCATCCAATTTCGGTGGCGCGTTTGGTGATGGAGAAAACGCCGCATGTAATGCTGGTAGGCGAGGGGGCCACCCAATTCGCGGTTGAACAAGGTTTTAAAAAGGAAACTTTATTAACGCCCGAATCAAAGGAGGCCTGGGAAAAATGGTTGGTTACAGCCAAATACTCACCTGTTATAAATTTTGAAAACAAACAAGGCCTGCCTGGTGGAAAGTTCAACCACGATACAATCGGTATGCTGGCTATCGATGCGAAAGGAAATATTTCTGGGGCATGTACCACAAGCGGTATGGCGTTTAAATTGCATGGCCGTGTAGGTGATAGTCCAATTATAGGCGCGGGTTTATATGTGGATAATGAAGTCGGCGGGGCTACTTCAACAGGAGTAGGTGAGGAGGTAATACGCAATGTGGGCAGTTTTTTAGTCGTTGAACTGATGCGCCAGGGCTATTCGCCTGCGGATGCCTGCATGGAGGCCGTTAAACGGATCATAAAGAAAAAACCAGAAATAGCTAAAAAGATACAGGTTGGTTTTTTGGCCATCAATAAAAAAGGCGAATACGGAGCTTATGCCATACAACCCGGCTTTTCGTACGCCGTGTGCGATGCCCAAAAACAAGATCTGATTGTTCCAGGAAAAAGTATTTATTAATTAGTCCATAGTCGGCGGACCATAGACCTTAGAAAAACTGCCATGGACTCTTAATTTAGTACATAGTCGACAGAGCATAGAAAAACAGCGATGGTCTATCGACTATGGTCCATATCACCATTGACCCAATGACCAATAAACTATTAATTGAAATTTGTGCTAATTCTGCGGCTTCGGCATTGGCGGCGCAACAGGGCGGCGCTTTGCGGGTTGAACTGTGTGGGAATTTAGCTCAGGGGGGCACAACACCTTCGCCGGGAGAAATTCAGGTTGCCCGTAAACAATTGCAGATAGATTTATTTGTGCTGATAAGACCCCGGAGCGGTGATTTTTTATATTCGGACACAGAGTTTGATGTCATGCTTGCCGATATTAAATATTGTATAGATGCTGGTTGCGATGGCATTGTTATTGGCATATTAAATGCCGATGGCACTGTAGACAAACCACGCTGTGCAACCTTAATTAATATGGCTCAGCAAAAGGGGCTGGGCGTAACTTTTCACCGGGCATTTGACGTATGCGCAGATATGCATCAGGCATTGGAAGATATTATTGAACTGGGCTGCGATCGTATTTTAACATCGGGCGGTAAAAGCAAAGTGATTGATGCTTCAGAAAAAGTTAGGTCTTTAATAAAACAAGCGGCGGGCCGCATTGCAATAATGCCCGGGAGCGGAATCGATGAACATAACATAGCCACTTTGGTTAATACCACGGGAGCCAAAGAAATTCATTTATCAGCACGCTCCTTCACGCAAAGCAAAATGGAGCACAGAGATGAAAAGAACTTATTCGGTGGTGACAAAGGTAGCGACTATATCATTGACTTAACCGATGCCGAAAAGGTAAAACTAGTACTTAAACTGGCGAATAGTTAAACTTAGAAATCCAAATACATTAAATTCCTAAAAGATAAAATGTATAAAGCCTTGTATTTGAGTCCGATGGTTCCGTCTTATAATATTCAGGAGACGGTTGGATTTTTTGTTGAGCTATTTGGTTTTTCGGTGTCGATGCAGACTGATGGATACGCTATTATTAATAAAGATTCCCACCTCATCCATGTTTTAAACGCAGGCATTAACATAGGCGAAATGGAATTTTACCTGGAGGTAGATGATATAGATGGCTTATGGCAAAGTATAAAAGATAAGCTCACAGATATTAAAATAAGGCCTCCTTTTGACCGCGACTACGGTATGCGGGAGTTTCATATTATAGTACCCCATACTAAAACCTTATTATTTGTAGGGCAGGTCCTGAGCTGATAACCTGCTGCAATCAATTTCTCAATAAATATAAAAAGCGGCTAGAAACCGCTTTTTATAAAAATTATGGTAAAATTAATTTTCGGAAGTTGCACTCCAACCGTCACTCCAGCCGCCATTTATGCCCTGGGTTTTAGATTCTTTAACCAGGTTATCGTATTTTACTGTTTGCGAAGGAGTTAACACATTCTTGATTTTTTTTATGGTTGCAGCGCGTAATGGGGCTATTTCTACAAGCATTTTATTGGTATTGCCGTTATCTTTCACTTTAATTTTTTCAAACTTTTCAGCCGATTCTTTGTAAATGGCTGTGATTTTTTCAGTTTGAGCGCTGGTTAGTTTTAATTGCTTTTGCAAACCTTTCGCTTTCTCGGCGGGGTCAGTAACCATTGCATGGTTAACCTGCGCGAAGCTTGCAATCGTTAATCCAACTAATAAATAGGCTAATGTGAGAATTTTTTTCATTTTGTTGATCTTTTTAAATAATAAGTAAATCTAATGTTTTTAACAAATTAAAACGGCATGCCGATGCCGAAATTCAATTGCATGAAATTATAAGTATCGCCACTATTGGTCGCCTTGTAATTGTCTTTAAATGAGCCCGCGTTAATCAACTCGTTAAAGTGATCAATGAGCACCCATTGATCGGTGCCATTAAACTGGGGGTCTTTAAACTTGAAAGCAGCATCAAACCTGAATACGAAAAAAGCCAAATCAAATCTTAACCCGGTACCAATATCCATAGCCGATGATTGCAAAATATTATTGAACCGAAATTCAACATTTGGGTCATTGGCTTGCTTATCTAACCGCCATATATTTCCCGCATCCATAAATACGGCTCCTTTTAATTTTGCGCCAAAAAAATTATCCATCAATTTGTAGCGGTATTCAAAGTTGGCTATAATTTTCACTTCTCCAAATTGATCAAGATATTTAAAGCTTTTTCTTAATGTATCGCCCTTAGCTAATGGTCCATAAAATGTTGCACGGTTAAATTGTCCCGGCCCTAAAGTACGTGGTAACCATGCTCGCATATCATTCGAACCACCAGCATAAAAATTCTTTTCAAAAATAAGTTCGGTGCTGTTACCATACGGAACACCAAGACCAGGGTTTAACCTGAAAACAAATTGGCGTTCCCCGCCCAAACTCCGGTAAAAACGAAGGTCAACTTCTCCTTTTACGTACTGCGAAAAGGCTCGCCCGGCGAAAGTCCGCTCTCCAAGAGAATCTTTTGGTGTATTAAATATTTCGCTTAACAGGTACAGCGTATTACCACCTACGTCGGCCGCCGCCCTGAAATAGGTGAAGTTTTTATATGAATTTAATTTGTTGGCGTTATACTGAAATGTGAATTGGCTCCCAGATGTAAACAAGGTACGGCCTATTAAATAGCTATAAGCATACAGGTTTGCCTGTAATAGTTTTTGTTGCGCGGCTGGGTTGATAACCCCTTTTGAAATTTCGATGTCGATTGGCGTAATAGTATATAACTTATCCGCTGCCCCGGAAAAATCGTATGTAATAGAGTTGATAAAGTTTTTGCGCTCCACCAGCCCCTCCTGGAAAAATAGCTGGTAATTACTCGAAAAAGTGGTATGCGGCACACCGTAGGTTCCCAGTGAAGTGAAATTAAATGGAGAAATGATCCTTGGATAGGTGAGGGTACCGCCTATCCGGAAATCTTGATTTTCAATTCCATTTGGATTTGACAAACTGGCTGCTTTGTCGAATAATACACTCCAATTAAATTTTAACTGAAAAATCGCAGCTCTCTTAAATAAATTACGGTCGGTGAATGTGTTTCCAAGGTTATAACCATATTGCCCGCCATTAAAAAGAAATTCGCCTTCCACGCGGTCGGTCATTTGTTTAAGGGGGATAATGTCGATCTTCGTATTTAACCGGTAAGTACTGTCCGGGAGTTTTTTATAGGTTGGGTTGGGAACGTTTCTGAAAATATTTAACTCAGATAAACGCGATGTAGTCAACGTTTGCCTATCCACATCATACAGCTGGCCTTTTCGTTGGTAAATGTAATCGGTAACCGTTTGGGGTTTGAATTTATGGGAAAAATCGACATATCTGAATTGAGAATCAACCTGAAGGGTGTCAGCTTTTCCGGGTGTGTTGCCCGAGCTATTGGCTATGGTAATTAATGTATTATTAATTTTATAAACCGGATGATAAGTTTTGCCTGCCGGGTTATCAATAGTTAATTTGATGTCGACCACGCTGCTCATAAAGGTCGAGTCGTAATTGAAATTTATATATTGCCTGTAAAAATCATAATAACCGTTCCTTTTCATTATCTGATAAAACTCGTCCCGGTCGTAAGCAAGGCTATCGGTGTCAAAACGACCACCCGGTTGAACGTGCGAAAACCGGGGGCGGTTTATGCGGTACAAATTTTGAACTTTTTTGTCGGGTATACTGTCTTCTATCTTCCTAATTCTAAATAACGGGCCTTCAACGGCCGAAAATATGAGCTCCGCCTTTTTCTTTTTAACTTTTATGGTATCGGTAACTTTTGCTTTCAAATACCCTTTATTATGCAGAAAACGTTCAATCTGGCTTCGTGAAAAGTCGACCAGGTTACTATCTAAAAGAGCAGGAGCTTCGCCGATGTCATTTTTTCCGTGGTTACTAAATATATAATAAAATTCGAGGTTGATAACATTATTAGGTTGCACTTCTTTATCAACATAATTCGCTGCAGCTTCTGCAAACTCTTTGTCGACCCCTTTAATAGTTATCGTTCGGATAATTGCCTCGTTATCTTTTAACCTGTGAGTTAAACTACACCCAGGACTCAATAACACCAGAAGAATACTTAATATTGTAAGATGGTAGCTTTTAGTTTTTATATATGCTTTCAAAATCTCAAATCAGTTTACTAAAGTCCTTACAAAACAAAAAAGCGCGCACCGAACATGGCTTATTTTTGGTTGAAGGCAATAAATCAGTTATTGAATTTATTAATTCCTCGTACCAGGTGGAAACTATATACTGTACAGGTCCCCTGGATTCAAAAGTGCTCATTTTATCGCGAAAAATAAACATCTGCGAAATTTCTGTTTCCGAAATGGAAAAAATAAGCAGTTTGAAAAATCCGCAGCAAATGGCAGCTTTGGTAAAAATACCATTATTGCGGCCGGTAAACAACGCACAGCTCAAACAAAAGTTTTCTTTAGTTTTAGATGGGGTTCAAGATCCAGGGAATATGGGTACCATTATCCGCATTGCCGATTGGTTTGGAATAAAAAACATTATATGTTCAGAAGATACTGTTGATATTTATAACCCTAAAGTTGTGCAGGCGAGTATGGGTTCGCTTTCGCGGATCAACGTATATTATGCCGACATAGCACGCGTTTTATCAGGTGCAGGCCTGCCTGTTTTTGGTGCGCTTTTAAACGGCGAAAATATTTACCAAACGGATTTTGGCAATGAAGGATTAATCGTAATGGGTAATGAAGGAAGCGGCATAAGCCCCGAAAATGAGCGTTTAATTAGTAAAGCTATTACGATTCCGAGGGTGGGAGAGGCCGAGTCGCTAAATGTAGCTATCGCGACCTCATTATTTTGTTCAGAAATTGCAAGAAAATCGTTTAATAAAATTGATACCCAATAAATAATTTACTATTTTTGCACTCTTTAAAAAGGGTCGGGTGGCCGAGTGGCTAGGCAGAGGTCTGCAAAACCTTCTACAGCGGTTCGAATCCGCTCCCGACCTCAGGAATTAAAAAAAAATTAAATTACTACACCATGGGCGTTACTCGTTTAAAAAGAAAAGATAGAAAAAACAAAACTACTTCGAGATTAGAAGTGCAGTTTTTAAAACTGGCTACCAACCTTGAGCCAGGAAGCCGTTCTGCAGAACCCAAACATAGCCAGATTGCTATTAACAATGCAGCTTTATTAAAAGCAGCATCTGCAAAATAATCTCGCATAGCGAAATTGCCTTTTGAAAGAAATTGATAAATCCTGCTGGTTTTATATCAGCAGGATTTTTTTATTAAAAATAATTTCCGCCGATTAATATCCCCGGCGTAACATTTCCGCAAATTCATTGGGCAGGGGACTGCCTACTATTGCCTTCGCCGCTTTTTCGATATCGTAATCGAATCGTATAAATTCAACTTTTATACTTGTCGCGTTTAAAACAGAACTTTCAGTGCCGATGGTTAGTATTACATAACCGCCTTGCGGGTTGCCATCTTTTGGTTTACCCACCGAACCAATATTAATTGCATGCCTGAAATGATTACCGCCGTCAATGCCGGAATTTAATATTCGGTGATAAGGTTTATGGGTATGGCCGAAAAGCATAATATCCGCGTCTGCTTGTTCCATTATCCGGATCATACTTTTTTCATCCCGGTCTTCAAATAAGTATTCATTTATTTTACGTGGACTCCCATGCACCAGCAAAATATTCAACTTGTCGTTATTGAGCTGAAACTCCAACTTTATGTGTGCAGGCAGTGTACGCAAATACGCCCTTTGTTCATCTTTTACAGCCCCGTTGGTATAAGCGATGGACATTTTACCCAATGCCTTTTCCTGATCGGTTTTATAGGCGCAACCGCAGTCGTCGCTGGTGCGGCCAACACCAAAGTCATAATTACCGGCAATGCAGGGGATATGCCGTCTGCGTATTTCATCAATAACCTCGTTTGGCCAAATGTTATAGCCCACCAAGTCGCCGAGGCAATATACGGCATCAACGTTTTGTGAATCAATATCGGCCAATACCGCCTCAAGCGCGGGCAGGTTGGCATGTATATCGGAAAAGAATGCGATTTTCATTTATTTAATTTTTATTGTTTTGAGATAGATATTTCCAAACTGGTATAGCCAATAATGCACCCAATATAGGCGCGATGATGTAAATCCAAAGGTGCTCGATGTGGCCAGAGGCTAGCGCAGGCGCGATTGACCGGGCCGGGTTCATGGATGCACCACAAATTGGGCCTGCAAACATGGCTTCCAGGCACACGACCGAACCTATGGCAATGCCGGCAAACATACCCTGCTCTTTGCTGCCATTCGCGACATTCATAATTACGAGCATTAGAAAGAAAGTAAGTATAATTTCCAGTATAAAAGATTGCATTTCGGTTCCGGCAGGCATTGTAGCACCCAGCAATTGATTTGCGGGAAATAAATATTTCAAAGCAAAACTCGCCAGTAAAGCGCCCGACAATTGACTGATAATATAGCCACCAAGTTGTTTTACCGGAAAACGACCTGCTGCGGTAAAAGCTATGCTAACAGCCGGGTTTAAATGCGCGCCAGATATATTACCAAAGCTGTAAATTAGGCTCATTACTATTAAACCAAAAGTTATGGCTATGCCCACATGGGTAACTTCCCCGCCTGTTTGCTGGTTTATAATAACTGCGCCAGTACCGCAAAACACCAGTGCAAAAGTCCCTAACAGCTCAGCTACATAATTTCTCATCGATTTCATAATTAGCAGCATCCGGCTCCAGGTGTGCAGCAAGCAGGTTTACGGGCAAATACCGTAACACTATAAATGCCGGTATTGCTATTTTGAAAAGTTTCTATTTCATCGGCAGTTAAATATGCCGATAAAATATCAGCGGGCAAAGTTATTTTCTTTTCTTTTTGCAGCGTAATAGATTCAAAGCCAACAGCCTGAATCAAACCCAGATAATCCTCTTTTTGGATAGCACCGCTTACGCAGCCCACATACATTTCGGCATCTTTTTGCAGCGAGCCGGGCAATTCGCCAACAAGTACAATGTCCGAAATACTGAAATGACCGTTTGGTTTTAACGCCCTGAATATCTCAGCAATCACATTCTTTTTGTTGGGCACTAAATTCAATACACAATTGCTAACCAAAACATCGGCAATATTGGCCGACACCGGTATTTTTTCAATATCTCCGTAACGGAACTCCACGTTGTTGAATTTTAACTTTTCGGCATTAGTCCTTGCTTTTTCGAGCATGGTTTCCGAAAAATCGATACCAATTACCTTGCCTGTTTCACCGGTTTGTGAGCGGGCTACAAAACAATCGTTGCCAGCTCCGCTGCCTAAATCTATGACCACATCGCCAGGTTTTATTTGAGCAAATTGGGTAGGCAGCCCGCAACCCAAGCCTAAATCCGCGTCTGGATTGTAACCAGCAAGCTGGGTGTAATCATCGCTCATTATATTATAAACCTCTGTGGAGCAGCCGCCCGAACCGCAGCACGAAGCGGCATTGCTTTCCCTATCCTGTAAAGCTATTTCGCTGTATTTTTGCCGAACCAGTTCTTTTAAGTCTTTTTCTGAAGTTTCCATGTTTTGTATTTTAAGTGTTAATATTATTTAGCCCAATAATGGTAATGTTTTGCTTCTTCAATAAAAGCAAGTATAGTTTGTTCGATTTCGTCCCGAACCTTGCGTGTCTGTTTTAAAATCTCTTCCGGCGTGCCTGTAAAAGATGAAGGGTCTGGAAATGACCAGCCAAGGCGTTTTACCGCCCCCGGAAATATAGGGCATCCTTCGGCACTTGCAGCATCGCAAACAGTAATTACCGCATTGTAAAGCTTTCCCTGCTTAAATAAATCAAAAACACCCTGAGTGCTTTTATTGCTGATGTCGATGCCAACTTCCTGCATAACCGTTACCACGTTTGGGTTAAGTTTTCCGGGTTCAAACCCCGCGCTTTCGGCTACCAAGGCATCGCCACCAAATTTATTTAAAAAGGCTTCTGCCATTTGGC